>Ga0326597_10013133_pt1 | contig 10891 bp, 10 predicted proteins | sample RVTome_12_FD_203789 | JGI IMG/M metagenome (GOLD analysis project Ga0326597, IMG submission 203789) | Soil microbial communities from uranium-contaminated site in the Upper Colorado River Basin, Wyoming, United States - RVT100D185 | ecosystem: Environmental > Terrestrial > Soil > Contaminated >... | reverse complement strand
GCGACGATCCAGCACGTCAGCGTCGCTCCGAGCAAGGCGGCCACCGCGAACGTCTGCCGGCGCAAGATCACACGTCGGAGCATCGAGCCGCGCGAGGGCGTACGTCAAGCTCGAGGGAGCGGCGGAAATGATGTGACTGTGCGAAGTCGGCCTTTGTTGGAACTGCGACGTGTGCACAGCGATCGGAGCGATTCAACGGAGGGACGACCGAGCCGGCGCTTTCCCTGTACGCAAGTCGCTCCCGCCCCGAGCACTGAGGGACGGAGGGGATGGGGGACTGAGGGACGACCTCCTTCGCGGGAACCAGACCCACCGGGGTAGCGTCTACCAGCATGACGGCTCGAATCGTCCGTGTCTGGAAGGGATACGGAACTGCCAAGGGCGTCGATCGATATTGCTGCGAGCATTTCTCGCAGACGGTGCTCCCGCAGCTACGGGCGGTCGACGGGTTCCTCGACGCGAACGTGCTCGTGCGCTCGTCTGAAGGCGAGACGAAGGTGATCGTGGCCACCGTCTGGGACTCGATCGAGTCCATCAAGGCGTTCGCCGGCGAGAACTACGAGAAAGCCGTGGTCGAGCCGATCGTCAGCCACCTCCTCGAGCGCTTCGACGACGACGTCACCCACTACGCCGTCGCCGTCGCGGCCGAAGACGCCTAACCAGCCCACCAAGGGGTCACAGGGCAGAGGGGCGCCTGCGACCGGGCATCGGCGAGCTCACGTCCTCCCGCTCGTGCCCTTGCGCGTCCCCGAGCCGAGTGTTCCGGTTTCCGCGGTTTTGGTCTTCAAGGCGCTGTTTCCCTCTAGGGCATCGACACCGACCGGCACACGCCGCAGCGCGACGGCAAGCGCGGCGGCGTTGCCGTGGATGTCCGAGATGAGGGCGACTCGCCTTATGCCGGGGTCAGGTCGCAGAAGAGGAAGCCGCCGCGCTCGACGAGTTCGCCGGTTTGGCAGGCGATCGGCTCGCGGAAGAGCGGGCCGACATGGACGAAGGTGTGGAACTCGCCGTTCTCACCGCAGGGATCGACGCTTGGAGGTAGCTCGGCGAGAAGCTGCTCGTCGTACGGCCGCCCGGCGAAGGAGGGGTCGAGCGCGCGCGGGTCGAGGCAGACGATGATCGCCTCGAAGCCGGCGGCGACGAACTCGCGGGCGAGCTCGCGCGTGTCGCGCCCCCAGAGCGGGAAGAGGCCGCGCTTGCCAGCGGTGGCGAGGCGCTCTTCGCGGTAGGCGCGGACGTCCTCGAGGAAGAGGTCACCGAAGGCGACTTCTTCGACGCCGGACAGCGGCGACGAGGCGAATGCCTCGGCCATGCGCGCCTCGTAGACATCGTTGACGCAGCCGGGGGGGATGACGACCTCGACGAGCGGGATGCCGAGCGCGCCCGCCTGCCGTGCGAGAAGCTCGCGGCGAACGCCGTGCATGCTGATCCGGTCGTACGTGTCGGTGACGGTCGTGATCAGCGCCTCGGGCTCCCTTCCCTCGCGACGAAGCGTCCGAAGCGTGAGAGCCGAGTCCTTGCCGCCACTCCAGGAGAGGGCGAAGGGCGTGCACGGCGGCCAGTCCAGCGGCGCGGCGCTTGACTCCGAGCTCTGCGAGGGTCGGGGCTGCTGGGTCGTCTGTCCGGACATGAAACCTCCGCGTCTGCGGAGGGGGAGGTCCGGCGGCGGCGGCCCGAACCGCCCTTCCTCCGAGGGCTGACGTTCGCTCGGCGCAGGGCGGTCGACCTGGCTCGTCCCCGCCTCACAGTTTCGGGACAGCACCGGATTGCACCGGACTTCGCCGCTGTACGCCGGCCGGGGAGTATGTGCCCGGCGACGGGAGCATAAGCGACGCGCCCTGGCGGCCTCTGACGCGCTCAAAAGTCGCGAGCGAGTGCCGGGAAGAAAACCCTTCGCCGGACTCCCATCGATCTGTCGACGCGTCGACCAGCAGCGCCCCAGTTGGACGCGCGGCAGGCACGGGACGCTATCGCCGTATCGCGCGCGTGACGTAGAGGCCGGTAAGCGTCGCAAGGGCGGCCACGAGCACGACCTTGAGGGTCACGCCAGCCCGCTCGTGCGGCTGCGCATGAATCAGGGGGCGCTCCCACCGCCCATTCGCATCGGACTCCGGGTTCTGCCGATCGGCGAGTGCGGCTGGCGCAGCACACACGTGGCGCTTCTTGCTGACGGGGTCGCACGCGTACCACGAGCGGCCGTTGAAGCGCCACGTCGCGTCGGCGCAGAAGGGGCACGCTGGAGTCACAGGCTTGGGAGGTGCCTGGGGTGCCCTGGAGACGTCGTTGCGCGCACGGGTCACTGCAACCTCACTATCGGACGCGACCCGCTCTTGGATGAGCGTCAGACAGAAGATCGGCGCGGCACAGGGACGTTGCTCGTGCGCGCTGCGTCGCTGTCGCCTTTCCGCCAAAGGGCGACGGCGGGTGACCTCCTCTTGTCATCATCGAAGGCGAGGGCCAGCGTCGGTCTCGGTGGTCTCTATGCGGCAGCGAGGCCGGGCCCGGGCGTAACGTCCACGTCGTGGGCGTGCAGCGGCTCGCCGCACTGTGCGCAGCGCAGCTCGGCGCGAGTCAGCTGGCCGCAGGTGCTGTGGCGGAGCAGGGCGGGTGGTCCGGCCTCGCCGGCTGTCCAGCGATCTCCCCAGGCCGTGATCGCGAGCAGGATGTCGCAGAGCTCCCATCCCTTCTCGGTCAGCACGTAGTCGTGTCGTGGCGGTCGCACGGAGTAGGCGCGGCGCTCAAGCACGCCTGCGTCGACGAGGTGCTTGAGGCGTTCGGCGAGCACCTTGCGTGAGATTCCGAGATCGCGTTGGAGGTCGTCGAAGCGAGTGATGCCGACGAATACATCGCGGAGGATCAGCGGCGTCCAGGGCTCTCCCGCGATGTCGAGCGTGCGGGCAATCGAGCACGCCATGTCGCCGAACCGGGTCCTCTGCATGAGCGCATCCTACCTCAGTTCCCTGAGGGAACCATGTCTGGTAGGGTGAGTTCCTCCAAGGAATGGACTACCGAAGGAGGAGTTGATGGCAACGATGACGAGACACACCGTCGGCACGCGCGATGAGTGGCTCGCGGCCCGACGGGCGCTTCTCGAGGCCGAGAAGGAACTCACCCGCCGTAGCGACGAACTCGCCCGACAGCGACAACAACTGCCGTGGGTCCTCATCGACAAGGACTATCGGTTCGACACCGAGGAAGGCGAGGCATCACTGCGCGACCTCTTTCGCGGCCGCTCCCAGCTGCTCGTGCACCACTTCATGTTCAGCCCCAATTGGACCGAGGGTTGCCCGAGCTGCTCCTCAGTCGCCGACGGTTACAACGGTTTCCGCGTTCACCTCGAGCACCACGACGTGGCAATGACCACCGTCTCGCGGGCTCCGATCGAGCTGTTGACGGCCTACAGGCGGCGCATGGGATGGAGCTTCCCATGGGCGTCGTCGTTCCACAGCGACTTCAACTTCGACTTCGGAGTGTCGTACACCGAGGAGCAGCTGGCGCAGGGTGCAGTGCACAACTACCGCGTCGTGGAGATCGACCCCGGCTCCCTTCCCGGCGGCGGGCAGGGCGTCGAACCGGTCGATGCCGCCGAGTCGCACGGGGTGAGCGCCTTCGCACTCGAGGACGGCGTCGTGTACCACAGCTACTCCAGCTACGCTCGCGGCGCAGACGTCCTCTGGGGGATGTACCAATGGCTCGACCGGGCACCGCTGGGTCGCAATTAAAGCGGCCGGTGGTACCGCCGCCATGACGAGTACGACGAGGGCTGAACCGGCCTGCCGTCAGCAGGACTTGCGGCGAGTGGCGAATATCTCCGATCGACAAAGCAGAAGGCCCGCGCCCAACGCGAGGTCTCGTCACGCCGCGGCGACCGCCCATCTGTGAAGGTGACCGCTCATCTCGCCGGCTTACCGATCGAAGAGATGGTCCTCGTGTTGGCGCCGGCCGGCGGCGTGCTCGCGTGCATCATGCGCCTCGGCTTACGTGCCCTCTCTCGGTCGGACGTCCGACAGTCCGACTAATCCGACTGACCGCCTCATCGAGCCCGTTGGGAGCAGGGAAACCGTGGGGCGGGCCGGTCGTCCGACAGCAATCCGACCAAAGGCTCGCACGTCGACAACCTGGTACCGGGCGGCGAGCTCGCGCAGACGCTCACTGGCGCGCCAAGGCCTGGATTCCTGGAATGTCGCAGAGTGCGGGGAGTGCGACACTCGGATTTCCGGCTTGCGAGATCCCGAGCCAATGGGTGCGGCGAAGCGCGCCTCTCTCCTCGGGTCGGTGGGCCTCATCGACGGTGTTGCAGCCACTCCGCGGTTGCAAGCCGTTCGGCCTCCTGTCCGCGGCCAAGGAGTTTGGCTCCGGCTCGCTTCTCCGGCCGGACGAATGAGGGCGCGACCTTTAGTGTTCTCGCCTCGCCAGGCTCGCGACGACGGTCGCGAAGTGCTCGAGCGAAGGCGAACTCTCGTTCAGATAGCGCTCGAGCCAACGCATCGCTGCACGCTCGAACTTCGGCGACCCGCGCTCAGCGTAGAGATGCACGAGCTGGAGGGCACCCTGGCAGGAGCGAGTCGGCCAGGGCGACGGTCCCCTAGGGCCAGACGAGGACTTCACAGCCTGTCGCTGAGCCGGGTGTGCTCAGCTCCGCCCCCGCCCGCCTCGAGCTCGCGCTCCTCGATCCGCAGGTAGCTCGCGAGCTCGGGCTCGTTTCCCCGCTCCTCTCCGTGGAGGCGGGTTCTCGGCTGGTCACCCTTTGGAGGGCTACCGGCTGCTCGCGAATCCGCACTACCCGCACCTGCGCGAGTCGCTTCGCGGAATCGAGTGCGCTGCCGTTGCCGGCCTCGCATTGAAGGAGCTCCGGGAGGCGAAGCTCCGCGGCGAGTTTGGTTCGTACTTGCAGGAAGCGCTCCTCGCGGATCACTTCCTGACGCGGGGACTACGCGTGTCGAAGGGGCGCCGCGGGAACGGACGTAACCCGGATCTCGAGATCGTCGCGGACGACTTCAGCGTGACCGTCGAGGCGTATAGCCCGCGCAGTTGGCAGTGGCGGAAGGACTGGCTAGACGACGTCACGGACACGCTGAAATACGCCGACATCCCGTACGCGTACAGCGCGACGGTCGATGTCGAGGTTCACGGCATCCCGGTCGACGTCGAGTTGCTCGAGGACATGATCCTCCGCACCGGTCGCGACGTTCTGCAGCGGCTCACGGCCGATCTCGACACCCTCGACGAAGCCGCGACCGGCGTGACGTGGCGGTATGAGCACCAGAGCGGCGAGATGACGACGTCGATCGAGTTCAAACGCGTCGAGAGGGACGACACCGGACTCGTCCGCGCCGTCGCGATCTCGCCGCCGGGCGAGATCTACCGCGCCGAGCCCGAGTTCGCTGACGTGCTTCAGAAGATCCGCGAGAAGGCCGAGAAGCGCCAGGCCGAGCGTGGCTCAGGCGAGCTGCGCGGGCTCGTCGCCGACGTGAGCCGCACCGGCATCGACTACGAGCTTGAGACGGGCCGACTCACTCTCGACCCCGCGACTGCCGGGCTCGATCTCGACGAGCTCGGCCTCGACTTCGTCGGGGTCTCCCTCCCGCGCCGCGGTAAGCATGGACCGATGCGCGGAGTGCGAGTCGCTGTTCTGTTCGAGGACACACGAATCACGCGCGAGCAGCTCCGGCAGCTGTTCGACCTTCCAGGGCGCACGTGATACGGCGAATCGCGCCGTGCCTCCCGCCACGGACGGTCGCGAGCCGACGATGCCTGGGCGACGTAGAAACGAGATCCCGCATTCATCCCGCGCCTAACAGAGTGAGCTACGCTGCAGTAGGCGGTCCGAACCAGGTGGTTAGCGCGTCATGGAGCCCCAGCTGGGTTCGGTCTCCCACCCAGGCCACATATCCGTCGGGCCGAATCAACACGGCGTTGGGAGCAGTGACCGCCCCGAGTGCCGGAAGCTCCCACGTACCGAAGTATTTGCCGTCGATCAGCTGAACCCGATCGCCCCATGGAGTGATGTCGAAGCCGCCGGGCTCACCGAGGTTGAGTAGCGCCGGACGGGCATCGTGCAGCAGGGTGAAGACCCGCAGCGGGCCGTCGGCGGTGACCAGGTCGAGATCGGGCATGCGGCGTCCGAGCAGCGGATGACCCTCGCCCAGGTCGTAGTGAATGTCCAGACCGGACATCATCGCGCCGAATCGTTTGCGCGGCTCGTCCATGCTCAGCAGCTCGGTCACGCTTTCGCGCAGCGCCTCGATGCGGTCGTCGGGGCGCATGAGCGCGACCTGCGCCATCGTGTTGCGCAGCACGCGGGCGGCGACCGGGTGGCGCTCGGCGTGGTAGGTATCCAGGAGGCTTTCCGGCGATGTCCGGTTGACCACCTGGGCCAGCTTCCATCCCAGATTCACTGCGTCCTGCACACCGGTGTTGAGGCCCTGTCCACCGACCGGGGAGTGCACGTGCGCCGCGTCGCCCGCCAGCAGGACGCGCCCCGCGCGGTAGGTCGCGGCCTGCCGAGTCATGTCGGTGAACCTGGAGATCCATGTGGGACTGTGGATCCCGTAATCGGTCCCGTATACGGCGACGAGCGCCTCGCTGAGATCGCGCAAGGTGGGTTCGGCCGTGGCTCCGACGTGCGACTCGGTCAGCATGACCCCCACCGTCCCTCCTTCCTTGTAGACCACTTCGCCGTCGCGGATCTCGTAGTCCACCTTGCCCAGGGCATGCATGCCAGAGGCATCGCGGCGGATGCCCAACTCAGGCTCCTCGGTCATCTCGACCTGGGCGATCAGGGCGCTCGTGGTCGCATCCCAACCGGGGAACTCGATGCCGGCTGCCTTCCTGACCAGACTGCGTCCACCGTCGCACCCGACGAGGTACTCGGCCCGTCGCGACTGGCCGTCGGACAGCTCGACGTCGACGCCGGTGTCGTCCTGGGCGATACCGGTCACTTCACGCTGGCGATAGAGCGGCACCGCCAGCTCGCCGACCCAGCCGGCCAGGATGCGCTCGATGTGGTTCTGCCACAGCCCCAGCCCGTAGTTGTGCCGGGTGGGAAAGTCGCTGATGTCCAAGGGGGTCCCGGCGAACGCCGCGACCTGCGCCGTCTGCCCCTCCGCGAGGAACCGATCGCCGATTCCACGCTGATCGAGCACCTCGATGGTGCGTGAGTGCAGACCGCCTGCGCGCGAGCCGGGGAGGTCCTGGCTGGCGCGCCGCTCGACAATGGCAACGTCCACGTCCGCCAACGCCAACTCGCCCGCCAGCATCAGCCCCGTCGGACCTCCTCCGGCGATCACCACCGCATGCTCGGTCATCGCCACACTCCGGCCGAGGTCACGCCGGTCGCGACCAGCGCATCACGTCCCTCCGCGCCGAGTGCCCGCAACGGCACCGCGAGTCCCACCCTCGGTTCGACCTCCCCGCGCGACCCGTACGTCGACAACAACACACGCATTTCGCTCCCCCATTTCCGTAGGTCCTGGCCTGCGGCCGACGATTATGCAGCACGACCCGGGGCTTGCCGCAAGTCCCCCTGTGCGGTGTAAATTGGAGGTAGAGGGGAGTTGGTAGCGTCGTGCTGTCAACTCCTTGGTTTTCAGCTACGGCAACGGCACATCCCGCATATATCCCGCGGGAGGCCGCCGGAAGCTCGCGCCCATCCCCGAGAATCCCCGCAACGCAGCGCCTAAAGGCCCTGCTCACGGCGGGAATCCCCGCCTATCCCCGCTCAAGCCGGAAGCGCCAAGACCGGCCTGTCACGCCGGAGATCGCGGGTTCGAGTCCCGTCGCTCCCGTAAAAATCCTGCAAATAGGCTTGTATTTGTTGTCGCGTTAGGCGGAGACGACCGCCGGCCTCCAGCGATCCCGCGCACATCCCGCACGGCAATGGCCGGCAGCAGCCGGTTCTTGCCGGCAATACCCGCAAGGTGTACAGCCGGCCAGTACGACCGGCAGTCGATAAGTCGGTGTCAGATGAGACAACGACGCCGTCGGCCTGCAAAACCAGCTTCTTCACGGGCATCTGTGCGAAGGTAACCGGTCGAACCCATTGCGGGGGGGACGCGCCATGGAGATGATCGAGGTTGACGGGCTCCGCATCGGCTACGAACGCACCGGCGATGGACCACCACTCGTCCTCCTCCACGGCTATGTGGGGGACGGCCTGACGACGTGGCGGCGGCAGATCGAAGAGCTCTCGGACGAATTCACGGTCGTGGCCTGGGACGCGCCAGGGGTCGGTCGATCATCCGATCCCCCGGAATCGTTTGGCATGGCCGGCTATGCCGACTGCCTGGCCGGATTCGTCAACGGGCTCCGCCTAAAAAGGCCGGACGTGGCCGGGTTGTCGTTCGGTGGCGGGCTTGCCCTCGAGCTCTACCACCGACACTCCGACATCCCGAGGACGCTGGTACTCGCGTCTGCATACGCCGGGTGGTCCGGTTCTCTGCCTGCCGACGTCGCCGAGCAGCGCCTTCGACAAGCGCTTGCGTTGGCAGATCTGTCGCCCGACGAGTTCGTGCGTGCGCTACTCCCGACGATGTTCTCCGAAGCCACGCCACCAGAGTCGGTCGATGAGTTCGGCGCGAGCATGCTGGCGTTCCATCCGGTTGGGTTCCGGGCCATGGCGCGTGCGTCCGCCGAGGACCTGCGCCACGTATTGCCTCGGATCAGAGTCCCGACTCTGTTGGTGTACGGCGACAAGGACGCGCGGGCACCCCTGACCGTCGCCGAGAACCTCCACGAAGCGCTCTCCGGCTCGACGCTCGTCGTCCTGCCGGACACCGGTCATCTCTGCACATCGAAGTCCCTGACGAGTTCAACAGGGTAGTCCGGAACTTTCTCCGCGACAGTCGCAGCTGATCACCTTGGCTGCGCCGCCCCGCGGCTCCCAGGCCGAGTAGCGCCATCCGACGCCGGGGAAGAGCACTCGCCTCCGGAGCGAGGTGCGCAGGTTCGCGAATCCTGCCGGGGGCACGAGCGGAGCGAGTGGTCGTTGAACTTCTCGCCTCACGCTCCTGCGGAGCTCGCCATCACGTCTCGCTCCTCTGACGTGTCGCCCACCGATCGACCAGCCCGTCGTACCTTACGCCCGGCGGCGATCTTCTTGGCGATGTAATCCGCGTCGCGGCCGATGCCCTGGATCTGTTCGGAGGAAACGGAGTAGAGGAACTTGAGACCGATGAAGTAGAGGCCGGGCTCTGATCCGACGACCCCTCGTTTGTGCAAGGGCTCTTGTGGGCCGAGGACGGGGAGGTCGATCCAAGAGAACCCGGGGTGGAATCCCGTACACCACACGACGTTGGCGACCTCCACGGTGCGGCCGTCCTCGAGTTGCGGCGATCCGTCGTGAACGTCGGTGACCCGAGGAACGCGTTCGACGCCCGCGGCCTTGAGGTCTTTGGGCTTGACTCGGATCAGAGGTTCGCCGCTAGAGATCATCTTCGGACGAACTTTCTTCCCGATGGGAGTCCTGATCGTTAGCACCCGGTGGAAGATGATCCGACCGATGATCGGCATCAGGACCCGGGCGACAACGCTTTCGGGCCGGAAGGGGATCGCGCCCGTGCTTGGACCCGACAGCATCACCTTGTGAGTCCGTGCCACCTCGATGGCGATCTCGGCTCCAGAATTGCCTGCTCCCACGACGAGGACGTCTCCCTCTTGGAGCTGGCGCGGGTTCTTGTACTCGGCGACGTGAAGTTGGACGATCCGGCGATCGAGTTCGGACGCGAAATCGGGAACCCGCGGGCGCTGCCAGCTCGACATCGCAACCACGACGTTGTCTGCTTCGAATCGTCGGTCGCCTGAGATGGCGATGAAGCGATCCCCTTCCCGAGTCAGTTTCTCCACCCTGACTCCCGTCTCGACCTGAAGGTCGAACTTCCGGGCATAGGACTCGAGGTGATCGGCCCACTCGTCCTTGCTGGCGAACCCCCACCGAAATCCGGGGAAGCGCATCCCCGGAAGCCGGTTAAGTCGGTTGGGGGTGAACAGCCGGAATGAGTCCCAACGGTTGCGCCACACGTCGCCGATACGTGGGTTGGCATCGACGATCTTGTAGGGCAGATCGCGCCGCGACAGCTGGTACCCCATCGACAGGCCCGCCTGCCCGCCTCCGATCACAAGCGTCTCGACGTACTCACGTCCGCGCTCGGCTGCCATATCGCCACCTCCTCGCCCCGCCGGGCTCCTTTCGGCATCCCGGCCATCTGGGGTCCATGGCCTATACTCTAATTTGGAGTACGGTATACTCGCGTTTGGAGTATGTCAAGAGGGAAATGACCGCGAGACTGACCACGACTTCCTATGCGGTGCTGGCCCAGGTAGCGGTGCGTCCCTGGTCTACGTACGAGCTGGTGCAACAGCGGGTTCGCTACTTCAGATACGTGTGGCCCCGAGCCGAAAGCGCCATCTATCGGGAGGTGAAACGCCTCTCTTCGATGGGCCTGCTCGAAGAGAAGAAGGAACACGTCGGCAAACGGGCGCGCACCGTCTACTCGATCACCGAGAAGGGGCGAGAGGCGCTACGAGAGTGGCTCGCCACGCCGGTCTCCCCTTTCGCCATGGACTTCGAGGCCATGATCCGTCTCTTCGTAGCGCCTCTGGGGACCAAGGACGAGATCATCGCCACCCTCGAGCTGGTGCTCGACGATGCCCGAGAGATGCTCCGGTTCAGTGGACAGGTCAAACAGGAGTTCCTCGAGGGCATGGCGGTCACACAGGATCAGGTCTACATCCGCGCGCTCGCGGTTGACTTCTTCATCAGCCTCCTCAACACGGTCGAGGCGTGGGCGCAACGGACGCTGGACGAGATCGAATCGTGGGACGACCTCAGCCCCGAGGGAAAGAACGAGCGAGCGCTCGAGAAGCTCCGGGAACTGCCCGTTCCCACGCCGGG
>Ga0326597_10013132_pt1 | contig 10891 bp, 10 predicted proteins | sample RVTome_12_FD_203789 | JGI IMG/M metagenome (GOLD analysis project Ga0326597, IMG submission 203789) | Soil microbial communities from uranium-contaminated site in the Upper Colorado River Basin, Wyoming, United States - RVT100D185 | ecosystem: Environmental > Terrestrial > Soil > Contaminated >... | reverse complement strand
AATGCTGACCATGCCACCGGCGGGGTATTGAGATTCCAAGAAGAGTTACTCTGGAGAGCAGGATTTCCTGCCGTCATTCCATCAGGCCGATTCGCCGGGGCAGAACCTCGTGGGCCGATTTTTCTGTGTTAGGATGTTGATTTGTGCCGAAATCAAAGAGACCAAACCAGAGTGTAACGAGCACGTCTCGTGGCGAAGTCCGATCCATTGCCAGGGCGGGTTCCCTGGAGCTAGGGATACGCCGCAAAGGGTCCGGAGGACTCGGGGCGATCATCCGCTCGAAAGACACGCCCGGCCGCATTCAGGGTGTTCAACTGGCGCTACTTCAAATTCATCCCGACGACCGCGGGTTCTTTGAAGAAATGTGCCGTCTGGGTCAGGACCTGGCCCAAGGGTTTGCCGCCGCAAGCCACGTCCAATTTTCCGCCGCGCTGTCCTATTCGGGCACGGTGAAGGCGATCCACTATCACTTGCGTCAGACGGATTTGTGGACGCCGGTGCTCGGACAATTTCAGGTGATGCTGTACGACATGCGAGTGCATTCGCCGACCTTCGGACAGTTGAATACGTTTTACACCGGCGTGTTGAAACCGTTGCAAATCCTGATTCCGCCGGGGGTTGGACACGGTTACAAAGTCCTGGGGCCTGAATCCGCGCTGCTGTTTTACGCCACCGATCAGTTTTATGATCCCTCCGATGAGGGACGGATCCCGTGGAACGATCCGGACATTCACTACGACTGGGAAACCCAACGCAAATAGAGCACCTGAATTCACCCGTTGGAATCGTCCGACTTCATTTTGCGGAAGAACCCGGAGCGGATCATTCTGTCAGCCATCGGTAAGTGATTTTGCGCGGCGCCGGAGCAGGCGCCGCGGAACGCGGATATCGAACCGGGAAGGTCTGAATTGACTTCTCGCTGATGGAAGTGCACGGAACGGCATGCCAAAGGAAACTACTCCTCCGTCAGACCCGCCGAAGATTCTGGGGATCTCTGCGGGCAGCCACGATGCCGCAGCGGCCCTGCTGGTGGGATCAAAGGTGATCGCCGCCGTGGAAGAAGAGAAGCTGGCACGGATGCGCCGGGCAAGGGGCATCCCTGGACACTCCATCCGATATTGTCTGGAAGGCGGTCGCCTGCGGCCGGAGGAGATCAATTACGTGGCTCTGGCGCGCCCCCTGCGCGGCGGGCCAGGTGGTGAGCAGCGCGGCGAAGCCTGGATACCGCGGCGCCTGAAAGAGGAGTTTCCAGCCGCAAAAATTGTAGTGTTCGATCATCACCTCTGCCACGCCTCTGCCGCGTTTTTTCCCTCGCCGTTCGCCGAGGCGATGGTCTTAACACTGGATGAAACCGGCGACTTGCAGACTGCCAGCCTGTCCGAGGGCCGTGGCATCGACCTGACAGCCCTGGAAGAATCTTATTTCCCGGACTCGATGGGCAGCCTGTTTAGCCGCGTCACAGCACTCGCCGGTTTCTCTTCTGTGGGCGACGAGCACAAGCTGCAATGGCTCAGCAGTTGGGGCCATCCGGTCTATGCACCCGTCTTCCGCCGCATTCTTGGGGTCGAATCGGGCGGATTGCTCAAGCTCGACCAGCGGTACTTTCGCGCCGGAAGAGATGAACAAGGTGGCTTCTCAGAGAAGTTTTTTGAAGAAGCGGCGCTGGATCCGGAACAGGCCATTTCCGAGGAGTGCCGCGCCAATCTAGCCGCCAGCATTCAGCAGGCGGTGGAGGAGACGGTGCTCGCAATCGCGGAGCAGGCCGTGGCGCTGGGGAAGGCACGGAACCTCTGCCTGGGCGGAGGGATGGCGCTGAATTCGATGCTGGTCGAGCGATTGGAGCGCGCCGGACTGTTTGAAAAAGTGTTCGTGCAGCCCGCTGCGGGTAACGCCGGCAATGCTTTGGGGGCGGCACTCTATTGCGCCCATGTACTGCTGCGGTGGGAGCTGCGAACTCCGCTGGAGCATTTATTTTACGGGCCGGAGTATGCCGACGACGCGATCAAAGACGTGCTCGACAATTGCAAACTCCGGTATCGCTATCTTCCCAAGCGTGATGAGCTGATCCATGCCGCTGTGCAGGCGCTGTGCCAGGATCAAATCCTAGGCTGGTTCGAGGGACGTGCGGAATTCGGGCCGCGGGCGCTCGGAGCGCGCAGCATCCTGGCGTCGCCGCTGGGGCGTTATGTGAATGAGAATCTGAACCACTTCGTCAAACACCGTGAGAAGTTCCGTCCTTTTGCCGCATCCGTTACCGCGGAGCGTGCCGGGGAGTTTTTCGAGTTCCATGAGTCCTCGCGATTTCTGGCCAGTGTGGGCCGGGTGAAACCGGCTCACCGGAAAACGTTTGAATCCAACCTGCTTCCGGATCGTCTCGCAGACGGCGCGGAACCAGCGGCGGAGCCGACCCGCATCCGGGTTCACGTGGTGGAGCAGAAGAGCCACCCGCTGTTTTGGGAGTTGCTGGACAGCTTCGGCAAGGCCACCGGTGTTCCGGTGTTGTTCAACACTTCATTCAACCTGTTTGGCGAGCCGCTGGTCTGTTCCCCGCGGGACGCCGTCAGAAGTTTCTACTGCTCGGGCATCGATCACCTGGTGGTCGGGCACTTTTCGGTCAGCAAATGAAGGACTGCGTCCGGCCATTGCGCTCGCCCGCTGCGCGGCTCGCGGTTCTGATACCGCAATTAGGAAGGATCAAACCCAAATGACGAAGCGGGAAATCACTGTCGCTCACAGCCCGGACTCCGATGACGCCTTCATGTTCTATGCGCTGGCAACCAGCAAAGTAACCGCGCCGGGACTGGAGTTCCGGCACTGTTTGAAAGACATCGAGTCGCTCAACCGCGAGGCGCATCAAGGCGTCTGGGATGTCAGCGCCATCTCTTTCCACGCCTATCCCTATGTTTCGGATCGCTACGTCCTGATGGCCTGCGGAGGGAGCATGGGAGACGGCTATGGACCGATGGTCGTCAGCCAGCACGCCCTGACTCTGGAGCAGTTAAAGGGGAAAAAGATCGCCATTCCCGGAAAACTCACGACCGCTTTTTTGACGATGAAGATCGTCGAGCCGGACTTCGAGCCAGTAGTGGTGCCATTTGATAAGATCCTCGATGCCGTCGAGGAAGGTACGGCGGACGCGGGGCTGGTAATTCACGAAGGCCAGCTGACCTTCCGGCGGCAGGGCCTGCATCTGGTGGTCGATCTGGGCCGCTGGTGGAAGGACCAGTTCGACCTGCCGCTGCCGCTCGGCGGCAACGTCATTCGCAGGGAGTGGGACCAACCCTTCCGCGAGCAGATCAACGAATTGCTGCGCGACAGCATCCAATATGCCCTGGATCACCGGCAGGAGGCCATGTCCTATGCTCTGAGTTTTGCGCGCGACATGGAAGCCGATCTGGCCGACCGATTTGTCGGGATGTACGTGAATGGCTATACATTGGATTACGGGGAAAAAGGCCGCCGGGCAATCGAGACCTTATTCGACCTGGGATACAGCAAGGGGCTGATCCCTTCTAGGCCTGTGGTAGAGTTCTGATGGGACTGTGTCCAGCCTTGTGTCAAGGCAGATTTGAAACGAAAAATGCGGTTGATTGCGACTAGCAGCGGAAGTTATCCCCGAATCGGACCGACGCCGGAATTGCACCTGCTCCGCCAGAGCATTTCGCAGTTCGATAACGGCAAGGAAACGGACGAGGCCGTGCGGGCGGCGGAAGACGATTTGACCCGCGCCGCCATTGCTGAACAGGTCTCCAGCGGACTGGACTTGGTTACCGACGGGCAGGTCCGCTGGCATGACCCGATCTCGCACCTGGCCGGCCAATTGGAGAACGTTTCGCTCAATGGACTGCAGAGGTTCTTTGACACTAATTTCTATCTGCGTCAGCCCGTGGTGGATGGACCGGTCGTCTGGTTGCGACCGGTGCTGCGTCCCGAGTTCGAAATGGCATCGAGGGAAAGCTCCAAACCCGTCAAGCAAGTACTCACCGGGGCTTACACATTGGCGCGGCATTCCATCGTCGAGTACGTGCCGTACCAAAAGGACTTCGCGCAACTCGTGCTCGATTACAACGAAGCCGTTGCCAAGGAAGTCAGTCAGTTGGCCGAGGCCGGCGCCAGCGTAATCCAGATCGATGAACCCTCCATCCTAAAGGAGCCTGCCCACGCAGATTGGGACCTGCTCGAAAAGACTTTGATTAGACTGTCGGCGGCGAAAGGCAAAGCGCGGCTGGTGCTGGCCACCTACTTTGGCGATGCGACACCCGTACTGCATCACCTACTGAGCATGCCCGCCGATGTCGTAGCGCTCGACTTCACCTGTAACCCGCGCCTGGCCGATCAGGTTGCCGCCGCGAAACCCGCGAAGCCCTTGGGGCTTGGCTTGCTCGACGGTCGCAACCCCGAATTGGAAGACCCGGCAACGGTCCTCGCCATGCTCGAAAGTCTCTTGCCGAAGATCCGGGCCACGGAATGTTACCTAAACCCCTCGTCCGGCTTGGAATACTTGCCCCGGGACCGGGCTCTGGCGAAGTTGAAGCTGCTGGTAGGAATTCGGAATCGAATCAACTCATGAGCAGGAATGCCCGGCCTGTTTAGGAATTCCAGGGAGGAAGGATGCTTCGATGCCCATACACCCGAGCGAACCAGAAGATGAATATTTTGCGAGGTTAGAGATCCGCAAGCGCCTGGATGAGCAGGCACGGCAAGCAGCCCTGATGGCCGAAGAGGAAAAGAAGCGGCTGAAGGAATTGCACCATCTCCGCTGCCCCAAGTGCGGCAACAGCCTGGAGCAAACGGTCATGGATGAAGTGGCGGTGGACATTTGCCCGGCGTGCCACGGCGTCTGGCTGGACGACGGCGAGCTGGCAAAATTGACGGAAGCAAAATCCGGGGTGCTGCGTTCTCTGCGGCGATTGCTCGGCTGATAGCGCGGGTTCCGGCCGCACGTTCCGCTGAAGCATGTCTTTCCCATTCACTACTCGCAGCAGGACATTTTTCCTCGCTATCAATTGGGCCTTGACTTTGCAAGAAGTTTCTATAATCCCAATCAGAAAAATCGTGTTGACATTCGTGACGGCTGAAATAGAATAGGCCCCTATCGTAGTTGTGGGAACTCGAACGGAATAACCGCATGAACAGCGCAGTGCTTACTCATATGGACTTGCCTGGCGTCAAAGTATCGGCGCGCGGCAAGGTCCGTGACATCTTTCCGGCCGACGGCGGCCTCATCATGGTGGCCTCCGACCGGATTTCTGCGTTTGATTGCATTTTGGGCACGGGAATTCCCATGAAGGGAAAAGTGCTCACCCAGCTTTCCATTTTCTGGTTCGATTTCTTGAAGAACGTGGTGCGAAATCATTTTCTTTCCGCCGACCCGCGACTGTACCCGCAACCGTTCCCGAAATTTGCGGAGCAACTCGAGGGCCGCTCGATGCTGGTCAAGGCCGCCAAACCAGTCCCCATCGAATGCGTCGTCAGAGGTTATCTTTCCGGGTCCGGATGGAAGGAGTACAAGAGCACCGGGCGTACCTCCGGTGTGGTGCTTCCTCCAGGATTGAAAGAGTCCGACCGGCTGAGCGAGCCGGTATTTACCCCTTCGACCAAAGCGGTTACCGGACACGATGAGAATATCTCCTGTGCGCAGATGGCCGACCGCATCGGCGCGGAGCTCGCTGGCAAACTCCGCGACTACAGTTTTGCGATCTACTCCGCTGCGGCCCGCCACACGGAGCAGAACGGCATTCTCCTGGCAGACACCAAATTCGAGTTTGGGACTGACGATCAGGGTATCTTGCTGATTGACGAGGTCCTGACTCCGGACTCCTCGCGGTTTTGGCCCCGGGACGGTTACCAACCGGGAGGTCCGCAGCCCTCATTTGATAAACAATACGTTCGGGATTATGTGGAATCCATTGGCTGGAACAAGCAGCCTCCCGCACCGGCTCTGCCTCCCGAAGTGGTGCAGCAGACAATGAATAAATATATGGAAATCTTTCGACGCCTGACGGGCGTGGATTTGATTTAACGAGGTTGGAGAGCGGAAGTTCCCTCCGGCCGGAAACAAAGATAATGGACCTCATAGAAGTTGCACTCGCAAAGTAAGGAGCGACAGTGAAAGACCAGGTGGAACGGCTCATCTCGGAGATGGTAAACGCGGGCGTATTTTTCCAGGATGCGGTGTCGGAGTTTGAGAAAAAGTACATTCGCAAAGTTCTGGAGAACAACGGAGGCAATCAATCCAAAGCGGCGAAGGCCCTTGGAATCCATCGCAATACGTTGGGACGTAAGATGGATGAGTATCACCTGTCGAACAGAAATGGCTCTGCGCGTGCCGTTCGGCCGTCGAATCATAGCAGATCAAATCGCAAGTAGCCGCTGTCTACCAACTGCTGAATACTTTCAACGGTTCAAATCATCTGGATCACAGGCAGGAAGGCTCCCTCGTATCTACCGGCTTGCGGTCGGCAGTGAGAGCTGGCCAAAGGCTACATCGCAATCCCTAAAAAGGGAATGAACACTTGCAGATCCAGTGGTGGACGGATGGCAGGAGCGACCGTGGGGAAGCAGAAGGGGTCGCAAAAGTTGCACCTCGCGACCCCGGGATTGCGCTTAGGGGGTTACTTTTCCGTCCACCATCTTCAGCAGGAACGGTTTGGCGGTGTAAGAATCGAGTGTCCCCTCAAAGTTGATGATCGCGCCGGCTGTGAGCGCCTTTGTCAGGGGAGCGGCGAGCGTTAGTTCAACGTCGTGCTTCCCTGGTTGTGTTGCCAACTCCGGTGCGACAGCCAGAAGAATTCTTGTTGGCCGCGCGGCGGGTGTCGCCGAGATCACTTTCCCAGGAAGCGGCAGGCTGGCCCCTTTCAACAATTCCCAGGTATCTTCTCCTTTTTGGCCTCCTGACTGCAAATACGCCTGAATCTTACTGAAGTCGTCCAACTCCTCTGGCTTGACTGTCAGTTCCCGCTTGGGAGGCTCCGGGACCGGCTCGGGCTCGGGAGGCGCCATCTCTTCGGCCGTCATGATGTGAAAACCATCAGGGGGAAAGGGCGACGCGGAGGCCTGCGCCAGCAACTCCTCCAGACCGTCTGTGGAGCCGTGGCGGGCTTCGTAGGCTTTGCTCAGATAATCCTTGAACTGGGTCTTGGTGGCATCGTTCAATGCGGTTGTCCCGGTAATGGAAACAGCGCGGGCCATTGCCCACATCCCCTGTTCATATTCTGCCGGCTTGTGGGAAAGGTAGGCGCGGCCCAGCCAATAGAATCCCAACGCATCATCGGGGTTGGCCTCGGAACTCTTGCGCAACTCCTGCTCGGCCGTGGGAATGTCGTTCTTTTCGAGCGCCACAAAGCCGACAGTCTGATGCAGCACCGCGGCGGACTGATCTTTCTGCGCTTTGAATTGCTCCGGCGTTACGTTCGGCGGCGGTTGGAGCGCATCCAGAGCGGCCAGCCCAGCCTTGGCATTCTCAGCGGCCTTCTCCAACTTCTGGTCTTTTGCCGGATCATTGACATTGAACGTCCGCGGGAACAGATAGCTCAGCAGCAGGATGGCTCGAAGGTTGCCTGGGTTGATCTCCAGGAGCTTATTGGCGGTTTCATCCATTTTCGCGGTGTTGTTGAGGGCCTGATACGCAGCCAGCTTCAGTTCGTGAACTTCTTTCAAGAACTTGCTTTCCGGATACGCGGCAAGATACTTGTCAGCCAGTTCCACCACTTGATTGTTGTCTTTGCCCTGGGCCGCGAGAATGGCATTGAACATGTCATACTCTGCGCGGTCTTTCCACTGCGAGGCTGGTTGGGCCGCCTGCTGAGCGAAGGCCGCAACCCCGAGCCCGATTGCGGACCAGCTCGCCAGAAGTACGGTCATTATCAAGGAACCAACAAGGTTTTTCCTTTTCATAGCCTATGCTGCCTCTTTTCGAAAGTTTTTCCTGCTCCATCCCGGTGACTTCACAGCCGAACCAGGGGTCCCTAGAGAAACAACGCTGCTATGGGCAGGCGTATTATACTCAAAAACCGAACCCCGGCAAGACCTTTATTCCCACCAAACCGATCGCCAGTAGAATCGCCGGAGACGATCTCGCATCCCAGCCGCCGAACCCAGGAATCATTCCGGACTTCGGCCAGCCAGTTGCCGTTGCTGGAATTGATTATACCCCCTTTTTCCTGGAACGAATCTTTCGCATTTGAACCAATTTTGCCACATACGACCGAAGATTGGGGGCCAGTCTTGGATCTTCGACCAGATCCTTCAAATCCCCCAAGGAAAGCTCCGGCACAATGGCGGCGAATCGAGCGAGTGAAAGATGCCTGCTCCGCAGCATGGCCAGCTTCACGCCGCGCCGGGAAGACCACCGCCGGTGCTCCAAGACGGCGTCTGTCAATCCCGCCGTAGACCTTTCCGCCACAAGCGAGCTGGCCACCATCGGTTCTGTGAGCGCAGGGTTATCGAGCACCGCCCGTACGACGCGCAGGTCGGAATCGGTCAGCAGGCCGCCGGCGATCCGGGAGGAACCCCGGCGGGCCAGAGACAGACGCTGTCCGGTCGACATCCCCTCCCTTTGCGACAACAGGGTGTCCTCAATCAGGCGTTTTAATTCCGGGGCAACTCCTGGAGCCAGGGCGATTCCCAGCAGATCGAATGGGTAGATGAACTTCAGCAGACGCAGCGCCAGGCGCCGTGGAGTCCTGGGGTGCTTGAGGACGGCCACCTTGAGCGGGTAACTTTTCATCCACTCCGTGTTTTGCGCAATCACCGCCACCACCTCGCGCGAGAGATCCTTGCGTGCCAGCAAAATAGTAAGATGCTGTTCACCCAGGCGGGGGTTTTCCAGCAGAGCCCCCAGGACCTCCCGTGAGCGATGATAGAGCAGGTGTTCGAGCTGCGGCCCGAAGGCCGTGCGAGCTTGCCGGATCATCTCTCGCAAGTCTATTTCCGCCACCGTTGCTCCGTCGCTCCCGCTATACCAGGTCGAGACAATCCTCAGATAACACTCTCTCCGAACAGTCACACTTGCGATGATGCTATCACCTGCCCGCGGGACATTTCGACAAGGTAATGACACCGGCCAATGGGGATGCGCTTGCTTAACCTGGTCGGGCGGCTCCGATCCAAGCGCTAGTGTGGAGTCATGTCCAGGGGTTCCTCACCTGTGCCCGAATGGCTTGCAATTGGCCTGCTGTTGCGCCTATTCTATCGTGGTAATTGACTTCCATTCCGGACGTCCAGCCACGGTCAGCGACGATTCGGGGGAGCGGGGTCTTCCTTGCGGAGTCGGCCATCGTCCAATGGCTGGCCAAGGCAGGATAAAAACCCTACCGGAGCGAATCCAAATGGCCCTGGGACTCGGATTCAATAAAGCCAAGATCCTTCAAACGGCGGAGAAGTATGTCTTGCAGGGAAAATTGCCCGCGGCCATCGGCGAATACCAGAAAATTCTAAGAAAAGACCCGAAGGATCTGATGACGCTGAACTCGGTGGGAGACCTCTACCTCCGATCCGGCAAGATGGATGAGGCCACCAAATGCTTTTACGCGCTGGCGGAAAAGTCCATCGAGGCCGGATTTGTGCCGCGCGCCATTGCGGTCTATAAGCGCATCACCAAGATTGACCAGGAGGCCCTGCCGGCGTTGGCCAAGCTCGGAGAGCTCTATTCGATGCAAGGCCTGATGCGCGACTCCCGCACGCACTACCTGCAGGCCGTAGAGATCCTCATCCGGCGCCAGGAACGTGGGAAGGCCCGCGAGATTTTCGAAAAAGTTCTGATGTTGGACATGCATAACCCCCGGTTGCAACGCCGCATGGCGGAGCTGTATGCGGATACCGGAAAGAAAACCGAGGCCATAGCCACCTATCTCAGCGCAGCGGAACGGTTTCTGCAGACCAAGGGCTTCGCTGAGGCCTCGGCGACGCTCGATTCCTTGCTCAAGCTGGACCCGGAAAATACCCTAGCCCAGGTCCTGCGAGGGCGTTTGCTGCTGGAACAGGGCGATGCCGCCGGCGCCATCGAGATGCTCCAGGCCAATGCTGCCAAGGGTGCCGGCAAGGGAGTCCTGGAATACCTCTGCCAGGCCTATCTCGTACACGGCGATCTCGAAAAAGCCACCCAGATTGCCCGGCAGGTGTTCGATGAGCACCAGGATTTTGCGCTCCTCGCGCGGGCAGCCGACGAAATGACCGGCAAGGGCGACGTGGAGGGCGCGCTGCGGATTTACCAGGGCGCCGCGGAGAAACTGCGAGCGCAGGGTGCTTTTGCGGTCTTGAGCGATGGTCTCAAGAAGATCCTCAGGCTCGATTCGTCGAACATCGTTGCGCTCGAATTGCTTTGGGGGGTGTATCGGCGCACAGGAGATATCGCGGAAGGCCGCGAAACCGCGGAGCAATTGGCACACGCCTACGTGGCGGCAGAGCAACTCGCGCAGGCACGGGACGTTTACGCGGAATTGGTGGCGCTCGAGCCCGACGTCATCGAACATCAGCGGCTTCTAAAGCAAGTGGAAACGCGCCTCGGAGCGGATGGCGGCATGGATCAGGAATCCGGCGCCGGCGAGCCGACTCCGCTCATGGCCTTGGAAGCGGCGGTGAACACCGAAGCGGAATCCACCCGCGTCGGGATCCTGCCCCCGAGGGACCAGGCCCTGGTATTGAATTGCCTTACAGAAAGCGAGATCTACCTCACCTACCATCAGATCCCGCGTGCTGTTGAGACACTGGAAAAGGGCTTAGCGGAGGTACCCGGCGACGCCTCCCTGCACGAACATCTCATACTCTTGTATGAACAAACGGGACAGTACGCCAAGGCCGCCAATTGCGCCGTAGTCCTTACAGAGATCTACCTGAAGCTAGGCGATAACGAGCGCGCCGCACGCTACGAAGAACTCCACATGGGCTACCA
>Ga0326597_10013131_pt1 | contig 10891 bp, 11 predicted proteins | sample RVTome_12_FD_203789 | JGI IMG/M metagenome (GOLD analysis project Ga0326597, IMG submission 203789) | Soil microbial communities from uranium-contaminated site in the Upper Colorado River Basin, Wyoming, United States - RVT100D185 | ecosystem: Environmental > Terrestrial > Soil > Contaminated >... | reverse complement strand
TCGTCTTGGCGGGGTCACCGAAAGCCATACCAGAGAAGCGGTCAAATGGTTCGAACGGGCCATTGACGCGGACCCCAACTACGGTCTCGCCTACGCCTGGCACGTCTGTTCTGCCTCCGGGTTACCGGACTTCGATGCCGACGAGGGCTTCAAGTACATTACCAAAGCCATTGAACTGGACGAGAACGACGCCGAGGCGCACCGCATCATGGGGTCGTATCAGATGGGGATGGGCAATTTCGAGTCATCCGAACATCATCATTGCCGGGCGATGGAACTGAACCCGAGCGACGCCTATATCCGGGCTCGCACCGCCGCTTTCTACACGTTCAATCACCAGCCGGAACGCGCCTTGGAGCTAATCGCAGAAGCTGAGGCTCTTGATCCAATGCTTCCGGTCTGGTGTCTCGAGGAAAAGGGCGTGGCGCTGTTCAATCTCGGGCGCTATGAAGAGGCCATTGTGGCGCTTAGCAGCCTGGCCTTCCAAACCTATCGCTCACGCTGTTATGCCGCGGCCTGTGCCATGTCTCTGGGAGACCACGAGCGGGCGCGCAAGGCCCTTGCTGAAGCGGTGGGCATCCGCTCAGACTTGACCGTCTCGATGCTCCTCAATCGAGAGTCCTATCGCTATCCAGACGACGCCGCACGTGTGCGGACCTTGCTGACAGGGGCGGGATTGCCTGATTGACCTCCACCATATCGACCATAGATTTGCAGGGTTTCTTGGAACGCGGCGATAACGACCGTTTGTGAGCACCTACCGGGGCGTGTAGCGCCACCAAACAGTGCTCACCCGCGATATCAGCTATTGGGTGCGATCCTGTCGTGCCGGGAAATTGGTTGGGACGGCAGTTCATGCCAAATTCGGAAGTTCCACCCATGATAGTTGGTGCTAAGCTTTAGCCAACGGGATGACGGTTAGGGACGACCACTGAATGCATCGGCGGATGACATGCAGTCTCGAAGAACGGGCCCAGAGAGAACGGTTTGAGTCGTTGTATCTGAGGTCGCAGTCGCCGGTCATGTTGACCATCGAACGCCGCGTATGTGGCTGCGACTATGGGGGGAATAGTTGGACGAGCCGGGCCGAAGCCCAGCAGATGGCCGCGCGCCTGGAATTGCGTCCAGGCGTGCGCCTCCTGGATCTGGGGGCGGGCTCTGGCTGGCCGGGACTCTATTTGGGCAAAACGAGCGGTTGCGACGTCACGCTCGTCGACCTTCCGTTGAGCGGCCTCCGGATCGCAGCGGAAAGGGCCCGCAAGGATGGCATGACGGGAAATGTCTGGGCCGCCGTTGCCGATGCCGCAGCTTTGCCCTTTCCAGACGAATATTTCGACGCTATCAGCCACAGTGACCTTCTGTGCTGCCTCAAGCAAAAGCGTGCCGTTCTTATCGCCTGCCGACGGGTGATGCGTCGCCACGGGCGCATGGTGTTCACGGTCATCTCCGTTGCGCCGGACCTTTCGGCCGAGCAATACAGCCGCGCCGTGACGAACGGGCCCGAATTCATCGAAAGCGACACCGACTATCCTACGCTGCTGGCGCAGATAGGCTGGACCGTGACTGGCCACGAGGACATCACAATGGCCTATGGCGCCCGGGTGCGCCGCCAACTCCATGCGGACGAGGCGCAGAAGGATGGACTGGTGGCGCTGATTGGCGCCAGCGAGTTCGCCGAGCGTTTGGCTGGTTGGCGCTCCAAGCTCGCGGCCTTCGATGACGAACTTCTGCGGCGCGAGTTCTTCGTCGCAACGCCGTGTCCGGAATAGGCGCAAGAGCTATGGATCGGGGACGATCGGACTCAATCTCGCCTGGAGCGCCGATTGCCGAAATCGCCCCCGAATGGCGCCGTCCGGCAAACGGCAAGAGTGCCGCCTGGATGCTGGCGCGCCTCGCGCAGGGCGATGCGGGTCATGAAATTAGCGATGAGCCGATGGGAGGGCGGCACGGGTCCAGAGCTGTGGATTTCGCTAACCAAATGTGCCCGAACCGAGTTGACTGAGCGACCGAATTGCGGCAGGGACTGTGGTCAATCCCGGTGCCGGGTGCCACGAGTCGGCGGTTCGCGGCTGGTTGGCTGTGGCCTTGCGTGGGCGTCCGAGCGGGAGAAGACGGAAAAGAGGAAGCAACCATGCGGGGTCTCCTTTTGGAGCATATACCGACCATACAGAGACATTTGATGGCGCCAAATCAGCCCGCTCGGCTAGGCGATGAGCGCAGCGCGATGTGGGACATCGGGCAAGCTCATCAACGACGCCGATGGGCTGATTTGGCGCCATCAAATGTCTCTGTATGGTCGGTATATGTTCTAGCTGCACTGGCAGCGACCTTGATCATGACGACACCGGCTTTGGCCGAGCGCGGCGAAGCCTCCTTCAACCAGAGCCGCAATGGCATCAGTTCGTTCACGTTTTCGTCGTCGTCGGGCTATCGCGGCAAGCAGGTCGTCACCTTCGATCGCAAGCTGGCGCCGGGTACCATCCTGATCAGGACCGGCGAACGGCGGCTCTATTACGTGATGCCGGGCGGCAAGGCAATCAAATACGGCGTCGGCGTCGGGCGTGCGGGGTTTGCCTGGCGCGGCACCCGGAATATCGCCCGCAAGGCCGAATGGCCGGGCTGGACGCCACCGCCCCAGATGATCGCCCGCGAAAAGGCCAAGGGCAACATCATTCCGCCCTACATGCCGGGGGGCATCAACAATCCGCTGGGCGCCAGGGCCATGTATCTCGGCGGCACACTCTATCGTATCCACGGCACCAACGCGCCGCAGACCATCGGCCAGGCCATGTCGAGCGGTTGTATCCGCATGCTCAATTCCGAGGTGACCGATCTTTACGAAAGGGTGAAGATCGGCACGAAAGTGATCGTCGAGTAGCGCCAAGTCGGCCAAACGACAATGCTTGCATTTTGCGGCGGTCATGAGTATGTGTGCGCCATCGCAACCCTTTTCTCGTGAACGAAGGAGACGAGCCGCATGGCGCGCGTCACCGTAGAAGACTGCATCGACAAGCTGCCCAACCGTTTCGAACTGGTGCTCATGGCAGCCCACCGGGCCCGCACCATATCGCAGGGAGCGCCCCTCCTGCTCGACCGCGACAACGACAAGAACCCGGTCGTGGCGCTGCGCGAGATCGCCGAGGAAGCCATCGACAAGGACGACCTGCGCGAGGATTACGTCCATTCCATGCAAAAGCATGTGGAAGTGGACGAGCCCGAAGCCAGCGAAACCCCGCTCCTGTCGTCGGCCGGCGACATGGTGGCGGCGTCCATGGATGAGCCGGTGGAAGAGCTCGACCTGATGACCGAGGAAGACCTGCTGCGCGGTCTCGACGGCCTGCCGCCGGCCGAAAGCCCCGGCAGCCAGCGCTCCGGCTACTGAACCATCCTGAATCGTCACGATTCTACCGTCGCCGGACCGTCTGACGACGATCTGGCCACTTTTATTTAATCTTACGGCGCTTATGATGACAGGCTTCGCCCAATAACGGGAATGAGCGAGGCGACGGAACGGTGCCGCCGTCATGATGCGTCAGTATGAACTGGTTGAACGGGTGACCGCCTACGATCCCGATGCGGACGAGGCGCTGCTCAACCGTGCCTATGTCTATGCCATGCAGGCCCATGGCCACCAGAAGCGGGCCTCGGGCGATCCCTATTTCTCGCATCCCCTCGAAGTTGCCGCCATCCTCACCGATCTCAAGCTCGACGACGCCACCATCGTGGCGGCCCTGCTGCACGACGTGATCGAGGATACCGACGCCACCCACCAGGAGATCACCCTGCTCTTCGGCAAGGAAATCGCCGACCTGGTCAACGGTCTGACCAAGATCAAGCGCCTTGACCTGGTGACCAAGGAAGCCGCCCAGGCCGAGAACCTGCGCAAGCTGCTGGTGGCGGTCTCCAAGGATATAAGGGTGCTGCTGGTCAAGCTCGCCGACCGCCTGCACAACATGCGCACCCTGGAATTCATGAAGCCGGAAAAACGCCAGCTCGTCGCCCAGGAGACCATCGACATCTATGCCCCACTGGCCGGCCGCATGGGCATGCAGGCGGTGCGCGACGAAATGGAGGACATCGCCTTCAAGGTACTCAACCCGGATGCCCATCGCACCGTCGCCGAACGACTGCACCGGCTGCGCCAGGAAAGCGGTGACGCCATCGCCGAGATCGAGCGCGCCCTCAAGGCCAAGCTCGCCGAAAGCGGCATCGAGGTCGAGGTCAGCGGGCGCGAAAAGCGGCCCTATTCCATCTGGCGCAAGATGGAGCGCAAGCATCTCTCGCTCGGCCAGCTTTCCGACATTTTCGGCTTTCGCGTCATCGTCGGCAACGAAGATGACTGCTATCGCGCCCTGGGCATCGTGCATCGCACCTGGCGGGTGGTGCCCGGCCGCTTCAAGGACTACATCTCCAACCCCAAGCAGAACGATTACCGCTCCATCCACACCACGGTCATCGGGCCGCGCCACATGCGCGTCGAACTGCAGATCCGCAGCCGCGACATGCACCTCGTCGCCGAGACCGGGATTGCCGCCCATGCTGCCTACAAGGATGCCCGTCACGAGGACGAAGCCGAACGGGGGGTCAAGCTGCATCCGCCCGAGTCGAACGCTTATCAGTGGCTGCGCCACCTCATCGACATCCTAGCGGAAGGCGATAATCCCAAGGAATTTCTCGAACACACCAAGCTCGAACTGTTCCATGACCAGGTCTTCTGCTTTTCTCCCAAGGGCCAACTCATCGCCCTGCCCAAGGGAGCCAACAGCATTGATTTCGCCTATGCGGTGCACACCGACATCGGCAACTCATGCGTCGGCTGTCTGGTCAACGGCCGCCATCAGCCGCTGTTGACGGAACTGGAAAACGGCGACGAGGTGGAAATCGTGCGCTCCAAGGCGCAAACGCCGCCGGCGGCCTGGGAAAAACTGGTCGTCACCGGCCGCGCCCGCGCCGCCATCCGCCGTGCCAGCCGCCTGGCCATCCGTGGTCAATATGCCGGACTGGGCAAGGAAATCATCGAGCGCGCCCTCAACCGCCAGGGCCGAGACTATGTGCCCGCCGAAGTGGCCAAGGCGGTGCCGCGCCTCGGCCTGAAGGAACTCGACGATGCGCTGGCCATGGTCGGCCGCGGCGAATTGGCCTCAATCGACGTCCTCAGAGCTATGGGTGTGGCGGTTTCCGAGCCGGGCGCCGGCGCGGCCATGAAGTCCTTGCGCGAAATCCGCGCCAACGGCCACGAGCGCACCATTCCGGTGCGTGGCGTCAATCGCGACCTGCCCATCCGCATCAACCCCGAGACCGGCGCGGTACCGGGCGAACGCATCGTCGGCATCATGACGCCGGGCGAGGGGATCACCATATATCCCATATTCGCTCGCCGCCTGCAGCAGTTCGATGAGGAGCCGGACCGCTGGGTCGATCTCGCCTGGGACGCCGCCGACGGGGATGAGTTGTTCCCCGCCCGCATCAAGGTGGTTATCCACAATGAGGTCGGCGCCCTTGCCCAGGTGACCCAGGCCATCGGCGACAACGGCGGCAACATCGAGAACCTGCAGATGGTCAACCGGGCCAGCGACTTTTATGATCTGGACATTGTCATCGAGGTGAAGGACATCAAACATCTCAACCAGATCATCCACGGTCTGGAAATGCGTCCGCTGGTCAGTTCGGTCAACCGGCGGGCAGGGTAACGGATGGCAACATGTTGACGAATGAAGAAGTTCTGGCGGAGTTCAAGGCCGCTGGGGCGTTGCTGGAAGGCCATTTCGTCCTCACATCGGGCCTGCACAGCGCCTCCTACCTGCAATGCGCGCGTGTGCTGATGGATCCCGCCCGGGCCGAGAGATTGTGCCGCGACCTGGCAATGCTGGTGCGCGCGCACATCGCCGGATCCATCGCCATGGTCGTTTCACCGGCCATGGGGGGCGTGGTGGTGGGCTATGAAATGGGGCGTCAGCTCGGCGTGCCGGCCATCTTTTTCGAACGCGTCGAGGGCCGGCTGACCCTGCGCCGCGGCTTCGACATTGCCCGTGGCAGCCGCTGCCTGATGGTGGAGGACATCGTGACCACCGGCCTGTCGTCGCGAGAATGCATAGCCGGCATCGAGGCGGCCGGCGGGGTCGTGGTCGGGGCGGCTTGCCTGATCGACCGTTCGGGCGGCAAGGCCGATCTCGGTACGACATTGGTTGCGCTTGCCCGGTTGGAAATCGCCACCTACAAGGCCGATGAATTGCCGGCTGCGCTTGCCGCCCAGCCGGCGGTCAAGCCCGGCAGCCGCGGGCTGAAGCAGGAGACGGAAGTCGGCTGATGCTGTTTCGCATGCGCACATCTCGCACCTTGTGGCAGAAGGCCGCGGAATTCTTCTGGCCAAAGAAGGGACTGCGCCGCGGCTGGCATTATATCGGCCATCGCCTGACGCGCATTTCGGCATCACCGCATGTCATCGCCCTGGGATTTGCGGCGGGCGTGTTTGCCTCGCTCACCCCGTTCATCGGCTTCCATTTCATCATTGCCGGGCTCATCGCCTTCATCCTCGGCGGCAATGTCGTGGCCTCGGCCTTCGGCACCGCATTGGGCAATCCGCTCACCTTTCCGCTGATCTGGTTTTCCACCTACAATGTCGGCGCCATGCTGCTCGGCCATGCAACCCGCGACAACGTGGCCATCGATCTGCCCGAGGGGTTTTTGTGGCTGCTGTTTTCCGATCCGGCGTTGTTCTGGCATGACTTCTGGCGGATGCTCGAGCCGGTGCTGTGGCCCATGTCGATCGGCGCCACAGCACTCGGCCTGCCGCTATCGCTCGCTTTCTATCTGGTGCTCAGGCGGATCGTGGAGGGCTACCAGCACCGCCGGCGGCGGCGCCGGCACATGCGCGAGCGACAGGCGGAGAACGAGGCATGATCCTCGGTATCGGCAACGACGTCATCGATATCCGCCGCATCGAGACCGCCATCTCGCGTTTCGGCGAACGCTTCATCGCGCGGATCTTCACCGACATCGAGCAGCGCAAGTCGGAACAGCGTGCCATGCGGGCTGCCTCCTATGCCAAGCGATTCGCCGCCAAAGAGGCTTGCTCCAAGGCTTTGGGCACAGGGTTTCGAAGGGGCACATTCTGGCGCGACATGGGCGTCGTCAACGAGCCGTCCGGGCGCCCGACTATGGTGTTGAGCGGTGGCGCCCTCAAACATCTCGAGAGCATGACGCCGCCGGGCTACCGCGCTGTCATCCATCTCACCTTGACCGACGACTTTCCCTATGCCCAGGCCATCGTCATCATTTCCGCCGTGCCGGCTGCTGCCGATAGCTGATCGGCTATTGCATATCGGGTGTTGCCCGGTTGCAACACCTTGTCGGCTACCCCCGGTCTACGAAGGGCTTCGATTGCGGCCTGACCTGTGACGGTCTATAGGCGTGCCATGACATATGATGAAACCGACCCTCCCACGCCGGGCGGGAGCGAATGATGGGTGCTGATTTGCAAGAGGCCGACAAGCGCAAGGCAAGACCCGAGAGCGCCCGTCGCAAGTCCCAAGGCAGTGCGTGGGAAACGATAAAGGTCGTCATCCAGGCGCTCCTCATCGCCTTCGTCATCCGCACCTTCTTCTTCCAGCCGTTCAACATTCCCTCGGGCTCCATGATCCCGACTCTGCTGGTGGGCGACTATCTTTTCGTCAACAAGCTGTCCTACGGCTACGGTCCCTATTCCTTCAATTTCGGCATCAGCCTGTTCGGCAGGGACTTGTTCAAGTTCGGACCGTTGCCGTTCACCGGGCGCTATGTTCTGGCCGCCGTCCCCAGCCGCGGCGATGTTGTCGTGTTCAAGCTGCCCAGCGACAACGATACCGACTATATCAAGCGGGTGATCGGGCTGCCGGGCGACCGCATCCAGATGCGCCAGGGCACGCTCTATATCAACGATCAGCCGGTCAAACGCGAGCGCATCGAGGACAAGTTCGAGCCAGCCGATACCGGCGTGCACTTCCCGGCACGGCAATATCGTGAGACCCTGCCGAACGGCGTGACCTACGTCACCCTCGATCTGAACGAGCGCTCGAGCGGCGACAATACGCGGGAATTCCAGGTACCGCCCGACCACTTTTTCATGATGGGCGACAATCGCGACAACTCCACCGATAGCCGCTTCACCGTCGGCTATGTGCCCTATGAGAACCTGGTCGGCAAGGCGACGATTCTTTTCTTCTCCCACCGCTTGGATGCGCGTTGGTGGGAGGTCTGGCGCTGGCCCTTCGTCATCCGCTGGGGCCGTTTCTTCCACCTGGTCGATTGATGCCAGGGCGGTCGCCGGCGGCGAACCTGGCGGAGCTCGAGGCGCGGCTCGGCCACACATTCAGCGACAAGTCCCTGCTGGAGCGTGCCCTGATCATCGCGGCGACCAACACCGATCAACAGGTCAATAACGAGCGCCTGGAATTCCTCGGCGACAGGGTGCTCGGTTTGGTCATCTCCGAGGAGTTGGTGCGCTGCTTTGCCAATGTGCCCGTGGGCAAGCTCGCCCGTCGCCTGAATGCGCTGGTGTCCAAGGCGGCGTGTGCCCGGATTGCCGAGGCCCTGGCCATCAGGGATTTTGTGGCGGAGAATGATGCAACGGCCAGGGTATTGGCCGACATCTGCGAGGCGCTGATAGCCGCCGTCTATCTGGACGGCGGGATCGAGGCTGCCCGCGACATGGTGCTCCGGCACTGGGCGGCAGCGCTGGAGGTGGCCGAGGACACCCGGCGCGATCCCAAGTCGCAGTTGCAGGAGTGGGCACTCTCCAGGGCGCTGCCGGTACCTGACTACACGGTCACCGCCCGCGCCGGCCCCGACCATGCACCCCTGTTCACCATCACGGTGACGGTGGCCGGCCATGCGCCGGTGAGCGGCCAAGGCCCGAGCAAGCGCGAGGCCGAGCAGGCCGCCGCCGCCTGCTTTCTCGACCAGCACCGGATCGAACGCACATGAACCAGCAACCGGTCACCACACGTTGCGGTTTCGTCGCCGTCATCGGTGCGCCCAATGCCGGGAAATCGACTCTGGTCAATGCGTTGACCGGTACCAAGGTATCGATTGTCAGCCACAAGGTGCAGACCACGCGTTCGCGCATCCGCGCCATCGCGGTCGAAGGCGGGGCACAGATCGTGTTCGTCGACACGCCCGGCATCTTTGCGCCGCGCCGCGCGCTCGACCGGGCCATGGTGACGGCGGCCTGGGCGGCGCTGGACGAGGCCGATATGGCGCTGCTCATGGTCGATGCCCGCGCCGGCATCGGCGAGGACGTATCAGCCCTGATCGCCCGTCTGGGCAAGGTCAGGACGCCGGTGGTGCTGGTGCTCAACAAGATCGACCTGATCGAGCGCTCGAAACTCCTGGCCCTGTCGCAAGTGCTCAACGACCGGACCAAGTTTGCCGCCACTTTCATGATCAGCGCCCTGAGCGGCGATGGCATCGTCGATCTGGCGTCTTACGCCTTTGCCGCCATGCCCCAGGGTCCATGGCTCTATCCGGGCGATCAGGTAGCGGATTTCCCCATGCGCTTCCTGGCCGCCGAACTGACCCGCGAGCAGGTCTTCCACCAGCTTCGCGACGAACTGCCCTATGCCTCCACGGTGGAGACGGAAAGCTGGCGTGAGATGAAGGACGGCTCGGTACGCATCGACCAGGTGATCTTCGTGGAGCGTGAGAGCCAGCGCCGTATCGTGCTGGGCGAGAAGGGCCAGACCATCAAGTCCATCGGCAAGGCGGCCCGCGAGGCCATGGCCGAGGCTTTCGGCCACAAGGTGCACCTGTTCCTGTTCGTCAAGGTGCGCAAGAACTGGTCGGCCGACCCCGAACGCTTGCGCATGATGGGTCTCGTTCCGTAAAATCGGCGCGCTTGAGGACCAAGGGACATGGAATGGCACGACGAGGGTCTGGTGCTGGGCGTGCGCCGTCACGGCGAGACATCGGCGCTGGTGGACGTGCTGACGCGCGAGCACGGGCGGCATCCGGGCCTGGTGCGGGCCGGGCGGTCGCGGCGGCTGCGTCCGGTGCTGCAGGCCGGCAACCAGGTGGCTCTCACCTGGCGCGCGCGCCTGGAGGATCATCTCGGCACCTTTACCATCGAGCCGGTGTCGATGCGGGTGGCCGCGCTGATCGACGATCCCGGCAAGCTCGCCGCGCTTTCCAGCCTCACCGCCCTGTGCCGCCTGTTGCCCGAACGCGAGCCCCACGCCCGGTTGCACGAAGCGGCCACGATCGTCCTTGCAGCGCTGGAAGAGGGCGATCACTGGCCGGCGCTGATGGTGCGCTGGGAGATGGGCCTGCTGGATGAACTGGGTTTTGGGCTCGATCTGTCGCGCTGCGCCTCGACCGGGGCGCAAGACGATCTCTCCTATGTCTCGCCGCGCAGCGCCCGGGCGGTGAGTGCCCAGGCGGGCAAGGCCTGGTACGACAGGCTGTTGCGCCTGCCGGGTTTCCTGCTGGGGCGCCAGGCCGGCACCACCGAGCCGGCCGATATCGCCGACGGCTTCGCGCTGACCGGCCACTTCCTCATGCGCCACATCCTCGAACCGCGCGGCCTGGCCGAGCCTGAGCCGCGCAAGTGGATGGTCGCCAGCTTCCTCAATCGGGCCGGTGATCGGACTTACTGAGGGCGGCACCGTCGGGTCGGTCGCGATCGTTGGTCCAGCGGTTGCCCATGGCCGAAATGCCGTCGATCACCGCGGCCGGATCGGACCAGGCCCGGTCCTTGATGTCGCTGTTGAACAAAAAGCGATGGACGAAAAAGGAGGCGATGCCGTCGCGCACCACGGTCATGGCGCGGGTCTTGTCGGGACGGCTGGTCTCGGCCATTTTGCGCCCGGCAACCGCAACCAGCAATAATGCCGCCAGACCAGCAGCAGCAACAGGGTCA
>Ga0326597_10013130_pt1 | contig 10892 bp, 7 predicted proteins | sample RVTome_12_FD_203789 | JGI IMG/M metagenome (GOLD analysis project Ga0326597, IMG submission 203789) | Soil microbial communities from uranium-contaminated site in the Upper Colorado River Basin, Wyoming, United States - RVT100D185 | ecosystem: Environmental > Terrestrial > Soil > Contaminated >... | reverse complement strand
CGTGCTTTCGCGGAGAGCTTGTGAAAAAATCGACGTGGCGTCATGTATTTGTGAGCGGCAAGGCGCTAGCCGCCGGTATCTCTGGGACTTGTCGCCGTTTGAAAGACCGGTGGCTAGCGCCAAAACCGCTCACGTCAATTTTTTCACAAGCTCGGAGCGAAAGCCGACATTTGTTTCCGCGCAGCGGCTAAGAGACGACGTTGTCACCCGCGTTCTCTTTCTGATGGATCGTGATTGGCCAGCCAGGGAACTGGTTGGTCGGGTTACCATCGGTCGGATCGCACAGGAAACGAAAGGCTTCCAACTTGTACGTCTTCGCCTTGGTGTCGATCGTCACCAGACCAAAGCCGCTCCCTTTTTGATGAGCCAGCTCATAGCGGTTCTTCTCGGTGCCCACTTCGGGATTGCCAACGGCATAAACGTAGGCGCGATTGCCAAAGCCATCGAGGTATTCGCCGGTGTTCGGCAAGCCGTGTGATGGACGGTTCGTGTGAGGCATGCCAAGTTCGTCCGGTCGCCACCAACGTGGATAGCCCGCACTGATGGCTGGCGTGCAGAACGACCAGCAACTATCTCGCTGGTCGTCGACGCCATACTGGACCAACGTCGTGAGATGCTGATCGCCGTTAATGTGCAGCGGCATTCCCTTGCGAAGAATGCGAATGGCGTTATTTCGAGCCGTTTGTGGCCAACCGCCCGAGTCGAGATCGGCTTTCAAGTAACCGTTGAAGCCGCCATGATGGGTCGCGACGCCGGCAAACACGGTCTGACTGAGCAGCACCTTCATACCGTGGCCGCGCCAGTCGTCGCACCAGTGCTCGAGAAACGCCTCCTGCCGCTGGCCTAACAGAACAAGTCCCGGCGTATCGAGAACGGACGTATCGAATTCTTGATCGATCACGTGGTCCGCCCGCCCGCTTCCCGTTTCGACTCGCTCGGGACCGCTCTTGAATTGACGATCACCCAAGATCGCGAAGCTCACACCGCCGTAGACCATGTCTCCGTAATAGACGCTGATGTCTTGCTTGCAGGGTGATGGATCGAAGTAGTCGGGATGATGGCTGGCGCATGTCTTATGAACCACGTTGACCATCCGAGCTGGCTCGCGATAGCCCCCCTTTGACGAAGTGCTCCCCTCCGTCATCGGCTCGCCACCCTCGCCCCAGATGTTGCCTTGAAACACATCATGATCGTCGGGAATACAAACTGTCGGTCGGTCGCGCATGGCTTCACGAAACGCCCAGCCGAACATGTAAAACTTTCGCAGGTAGTTCAGGATCGCTGGTTCCGCGGGATCGCGAATTATCCCAAAGCCCCCGTGATCCTCGTACAGCTGATCGCCGGAGAAATACAGCATGTCCGGATCGAGCTTCACCAGATTGTTCGCCACGGGGGCGTAGGGAAAACCATAATCCTTCTGGCACGTCAGCGCCCCGACCCGTAGCGGACGTCCCTCGGGATTCGCCTTGATTGTCCCCGTCCACTCGTCGTCGGTCTGTGAACCATCGGTATGTTGCTCTCGGTAAACAAGTTTATAACGAGCGGCTGCCTTTTCGTTCCAATTCGCAACTCGGAACGTTGCCGTCCACGCATCCGCATCCAGTTGTGCGTCGCCAAGTGACATCCACTGACCGTCCCGCTCGACATGCAGTTCGACGGACTTATTGTCGGCTTCGCCTAACGGCCCCGTCAGCGCACTGATTTTTAGCACGAAGCCTTCGTCGCTACGCGAATCGCTCAGCGAATACATCGCCCACAGGATCGGGCCGAACTTGCGATCCTTATCAACGGTGAACGCATCGCCGCTCACGATCCAGTTCCGGAAACGATAGCGACTCGCCTGGCCGTGCTTCAGCTTCGCATCGAAGCCGTTCACGATCGCGACATTTCCGAGTACGGCGTCAGCGGGGACGCACTGTTTCAGGGAGCCCAATTCTTTGCCCGCTTTATCCATTGCAGTTAATTCCAGAACGACCTGCTCTCCTTTCGGCGTACCGCTCAGCCGCAGCGTGATTTGGTTTGGTTTCGCCCCGCCTTCCACCTTCACGCGTTGACGGCCGAGCATCAGCTCGCCAGCCATCAACCCCGCATCAAAACCTCCCCTCGCGAAGCAGTTGCTACGGTGCTCGCTGATGTCGCTGCGAACACCAACGCGGAAGCCGACGCCACCGTCTTGTCGTTTGGCTTCGGCGAGTGTCACTTCGACGGACATCTCGAATGCGGCTGCCGCGTTCGTCAGCTCATGCGTAATCAATTGTATGTTGCGATTCCCAGCGGACGACTGACACTCGGCGGCACCATCCGCGAGCCGCCAATCCTCCATCGGATTCGCCCAGCAATCTCCGCTCAGCCAAACACGATCATGCGTCTTGCTCCAAGGGCCAACGATGGTGGGCTCTTGCGATCGCGACCCTCCTTGTGCCGCATTGTTGGCTCGTCCAACTCCCAAAAATGCTGAGCCCAATCCCATTAGTTTCAAAGCTAGTCGTCTGGATAATGCTCGCATCGTTGGGAAACTCCTGAAGCATGAATTAATCGTTTAACCGCAAGCCGGAGGCGTGCGCTATTTGTGCCCGAAGCGCACGCCTCCGGCTTGCGGTTAAACGATTGGTCGGATGAATATGCCAATCTAGCCTATACGAGGTTCCAGTGTACTTGCCGCAGCTGGGCGAAGGGGGAACCTTTCAGCGATTCGTACCAAACGGTCAGCAACGACCCGTCCGTCAATTGCACCGACGAAGGGTAGCCAAGGTCACCCGACGCCCCGTCGGCAGAAAGGAGCAGCGGCTCGGACCAAGTTCGGCCATGATCTTTGCTGACGCGGGCCTGATTGCCCAGCGGGGCACGACGATGCCCGTAACTCATCACGAGGCGATCATCTCGCAGGCGGAGCAGATGCGACGGCAGGCCCCAGACGCCGATGGCGCGCGGCTGCGACCAGGTCTTTCCACCGTCACTCGATTCACTCTGTAATGTCTCGCCGGAATTCTTGGCATTGTGGTTACGGAGTTGAGCGATGATTCTGCCATCCGCTGTCTCTACGGCGTGCAACTCGTGATACTGATTGTGATCGTCGCCATCTCGCGGCGGGATCTCTGCCAGCCATCTCCAAGTCTGGCCATCGTCTTTCGACTCACAAACACCGACGCGATTCGGCTCGCGCCACAGATCCTTGCCTGCGTACAACAACCGACCGTCCGCCAGTTGAATCGGCCCGTGTGGACTGTCGACTAAACAGTCGTATCTACCCGACCAAGTCACACCGCCGTCGGTCGATCGCTTCATCCAAACGCCAAGAGCTGCCTCGCGCTGTTGGGCATCGATGCGGTTATGGGCCGCTTGCCATCGCGAGAGCTTTGCCGCGTCCCAGTCGCCGGCCTGTTCCGCCTTCTGCAAAATCGGCTCGTAGGCGAGCGAGGTGAACGTGGTGACAAGAAGCGTTCCTTTTGCCGTCTCGACAATGCCTGCGTCACGATCGTCGATCGGCCCGTCGATCACGACTTCGGGCCACGACCACGTTCGCCCTTCGTCTTTGGACCGCATCAGCTCGACTCTTCCGAACGGACAGACATGTGTCTCGCGCCCACCGGAACAAACGACAAGCAATTCGCCGTTCGCGCGACGAGCCAATGTCGGCCAACCGTGGTATCGATGCTTGAGATGACTGATGACGCGAGTTTCGTGAATCGTCGCCGCTTGAAGTGAAGGCAGTTTTGCCAAAGAGGCAGTGACAACCGATAATCCAATTCCGAATGAGCGTCGCGTCAATTTACAAGGCATCGTGGCTGGTCTCGCTGCAAGTTGCTGTTACACATCCGCCAAGCGGCAAAACCAACATCATACCAAAAGACGCATCGCCGCGTCAGATGTTCATCGGCAATTCTAGGATGATGCGATCGATCAACGAAAAAACTACACCGACTCGTCAGCGACATAATCTTCCAACTCGGCGTCTTGAATCTCTTCCAACTCCAGCGCCGGCCAGCCCTTCTCCTTCGCGCCACAGACCGGACAACGCGGGTAGGCACACGCGGCTTTGACGCTGGGGTCATCGCTCACTTCGGCGATATCTTCCCAGACCAATTCGCATTCATCACATATTGCGCAGATCGCTTCACAATCGGGGCAGGACCGGAATCGAAGCAGCCCTTGCTCGCAGAATCCACACTCGCAGATATAGGGTATCTCTTCCGTACTCATGAATTCGTTATCTCGGGAAAGCAGTAACAGGAACCTTTGGCACTATCTTGCCATGACTCGGATTTCGCATCAAGACTTAGGTGGTGGCGAGGAAACGCCGGCGCGCCCATGTACGACCGAGCCCATCGGCGATACGGTTAATAGCTGAATTTGCAAGAATTCAGTGCTTCCGATGTGGCGGCTGAATTCTTGCAAATCCAGCTCCGGTTAAATGCCCCATGAACGAGCAGTTCGACTTAATCGCAACAACCGCCTTCGGGCTGGAAGCTGTCGTCAAGCGAGAGCTGGCCGCACTTGGTTACGAGGCCCGGATCGGCGATCCGGGGCGGATCCATTTTAGCGGAGACTTGTCCGCGATTTGTCGAACGAATTTGTGGTTGAGGACCGCGGACCGAGTTCTCGTACGCTTAGCAAGTTTTGAAGCCGCTGATTTCGACGCCTTATTTGACACGACAAAGGCGCTGCCGTGGGGCAGCTGGGTTCCCAAAGATGGCCAGTTTCCGGTGATCGGTCGCTCGCTGAAGTCCCAGTTATCGAGCGTCCCTGCATGTCAGCGTGCCGTCAAAAAAGCGATCGTCGAGAGCCTGCGTGCCGCTCACGGCATCGAGACGTTACCCGAGACGGGAGCGATCTACAAGGTCGAGATCGCGTTGCTGAATGACCAGGCAACGTTGACCATCGACACCACGGGACCGAGTCTGCACAAGCGAGGCTACCGGCTGCAAGCCGTTGAGGCTCCGCTAAAGGAGACGCTGGCCGCGGCGATGATCCAGTTAAGCTTCTGGAATCACGAACGTCCCTTCCTCGATCCCTTTTGCGGCAGCGGCACGCTCCCCATCGAAGCGGCCTTGATCGGTCGAAACATCGCCCCCGGGGTTGGGCGAAGCTTTCCCGCCGAGCTGTGGCCGCAGATCGACGAACGACTCTGGCTGGACGCCAAACAAGAGGCCCAGGACTTGGTGTTGCCTCCGTTCGAGGAGCGTCTGGTAGGAACAGACATCGATCAGCGAGCGCTTTACGCCGCTAGGCAAAACGCCGAGCGAGCGGGCGTGGCGGAGCAGGTCCATTTTCAACGCCGCGCTTTCGAGTCGCTGGCAAGTCAGCGCAAGTTCGGCTGCCTCGTCACCAATCCACCGTACGGGGAACGACTCGGCGACCAGCGGGAGTGGCACGACTTGTATCAATCGATTCCCGAGGTATTGCGGACACTCCCCACGTGGTCGCACTTCATTATCACGTCGTATCCCGATTTTGAAGCACTCATTCAACGCCCCGCCGACCGTCGACGCAAACTGTACAACGGCCGTCTTGAGTGTACCTACTATCAATTCCACGGCCCGCGGCCCCACGCCAGCCATGACGCGGTGCATAGGGAGCACACGACGCAGTCGCTTAACGCCCAACCGGAGGCACCGGCAGCACCGCACAAGGCTGGCGTCTCCGGCTGGGCGCTAAACGAGGGCGACGTACCTACAACGCGGCGACGGCCAATCGCAACGCCAGTCTTCGGAGGCATCACCGAGAAGGGGCGAGAGCAGGCGGAGTTGTTTCGCAGTCGACTGAAGAAACGCGCCCGGCATCTTCGGCGCTGGCCGACGAAGCAAGGAATCACCTGTTTTCGGATCTACGAACGAGACATCCCAGAGATCCCGCTCGTCGTCGACCGCTATGAAGACCACTTGCATATCGCCGAATACGAACGACCTCACGAACGTGACCTCGGGCAACACGCTGATTGGCTCGATCTGATGGTGCAAACGGCGGGCGAGGCGTTGGACGTACCTGCCGACAAGATCTTCTTCAAACGTCGGGAACGGCAGCGCGGCGCGAAACAGCACGAACATCTCGCCGGGCGACAATACGAGATTCAAGTCAACGAAGGCGGACTGCAGTTCATCGTGAACTTGTCCGACTATGTCGACACCGGATTGTTCCTCGACCATCGAATCACACGGTCGATGTTGCGCGAGCAGGCGGCAGGCGCGAATTTTCTGAACCTGTTTGCCTATACGGGCGCGTTGACCGTTTACGCCGCAAGTGGCGGAGCGGCGCAAACGACGACAGTCGATTGGACGCGAAATTATCTCGACTGGGCCAAACGCAATATGGCGGCGAACGGGTTCGACGGACCAGAGCATCGCTACTTTCGCAGCGATGCGAGAGGCTTCTTGCGAGACCCTGGGTCAGACAATACGTACGGCTTGGCTTTCGTTGATCCCCCCACTTATTCGAACAGCAAGCGAACGGACGAAGATTGGGATGTACAACGCGACCACGTCGAACTTCTTTCCGGCGTCGTGCGTCTCATGGTTCCGGGTGGCATTATCTTCTTTTCGACGAACTTTCGGCGATTCAAGTTGGACGAAGCGAGCCTCCCTGTGCGGGAGATCCGCGAGATCAGCAAACACACCGTCCCCGAGGACTTTCGGAACCAGCGGATTCACCGCTGTTGGCGAATCGTCTGCCCGAGCTGACGACGACGACATCGCTCAGGACCGGACCCCTCCCCTGTATCTCCTAAAACTCCCAGTTATGTGTCAAAAACGGCAAGATAGGACAACACTGCGTCGTTAAGGGGGGCGTCTATAGGTATCCGATCTGATGCGCCGATCTAACCCTTCGGATACATCGAACAGGAGTTTCCCGCGCACCTAGTTCTACCGCCACGTTTTCCTTCACGGGGATGGGGCGGAACAGACCAACTCTGACGAGCCACGTATGCCTGATCTTGCGTTCTGTTCTCGCCATCATTCGATCAGGTTAATGTTCGCATTGCTGGTCGTCGGCGTTGCCCTGGGTGCTGGCCCGTCAGCTTTCGCGACCTCACTTCGGCATAGTGCCATCGTGCATGCTGTCGAGCAGGCCCGGTCTTCGGTCGTTAACATTCACGGTCGCAAGACGGTTGCCGCCGAAGAAGAGGCGGGTGAATTCAAGCAAGTCAATGGCATGGGAACCGGGATCATCATCGATCCGCGCGGCTACATCATAACCAATTTTCACGTCGTTGACGGTGTAAAGCGAGTCCAGGTCTCGATGGCCGACGGCAACACGCTCGTCGCACGCCTTGTCGCGAACGACCCGGCTACCGACTTGGCCGTGATCAAGATCGAATCGCCCCAAGCGATGCAAACGATAACCATCGGAACGTCGAGCGACCTGATGACCGGAGAAGAAGTCATCGCGATCGGAAACGCTTACGGATACGAACATACGGTCACGCGCGGGATCGTCAGCGCTCTGCACCGCACCGTGGAAGTCGGTGAAGGGCAAGAGTACTCAGACCTGATTCAAACCGATGCCAGCATCAACCCAGGCAACTCGGGCGGACCGCTACTGAACATTGACGGAGACATGATCGGGATCAACGTCGCAGTCCGAGTCGGTGCCCAGGGAATCGGTTTCGCTGTTCCGATCGATCGAGCACTGGACGTGGCCGCTCGCTTACTCAACACAGAGGTCCGTAAAACGGCGAGCCACGGAATTGACGGCAAGACGCTTGCGAGCCCGCAGAAAAGTGAGTTTCTGGTAACGGGTGTTGCTGCGGGCAGTGCCGCTGATAACGCAGGTGTATTGCCGGGCGACGTCATCTTGGATGTGGCCAGTGTAACTGTCAGCCGCGCGCTCGACTTTGAACGCACCATGATCGACAAACGTGGTGGCGACGAGTTGCAAATGAGCGTGCGACGCGGTGGCGAACGAATCAAGATCACGCTCATTCTGGACGACCCGTCCTCCTCCGAGCGTTCGGTCTCGGAATTGGCGTGGGATGTGTTCGGCATCCGCCTGACGCCCACCGCGAGCGGCACCTTTCGACGCCTGAACACACGTTATCGCGGCGGTTTGAAAGTCATTGGCGTTCGCCCGGACAGCCCTGCCGCACGACAGGGGATTCGCTACGGCGACATCTTAGTTGGCATGCACAAATGGGAGACGGTCTCGATGGATAATGTCGCTTTCATTCTAGAAAGCGAAGCCGTCCGCTCCAACGAGCCGGTGAAGTTCTACGTCTTACGCGGTGGCGAAACGCTCTTTGGCCACTTGCAGGTTTCGATGCGAAATCTGTGAATCGGATTACCCCTTGTAAGCATTCGCCGAAGGCGTGAGCGGAATGGCGCTAGCCACGGGTATTTCTTGGGAAACCGGCGGCTAGCGCCGTGCCGCTCACTTCCTGTCCACACGTTCGGCGAATGTTTACTACCCGCTCGTGTCATCTCTCACCTGCCGATCAACTGCAATACTGATATGCTGATTATTGACGGCGTTGCTTGAGCGTTTTGATTGCGCAGCGATCGTCATTCAATTCTCGCAGCCTCGGAGCTGAAATGGAATCCGATTTCGTCGCCTGGCTTCGACGTATAGTCCCCACGCATCCGCAACTGAAGTTGGGGATCGGTGACGACGCCGCCGTTCTATCGCTTGCGTCAAGTCAGTGTGTCGTCACAAGTGATATGTTGATGGACGGTGTCGACTTTGTGATGAGCGAATGCGACCCGCGACGAGTGGGGCGTAAGGCACTCGCCGTGAACCTCAGCGATCTGGCGGCGATGGCAGCCAAGCCTGTCGCTGCGATCGTGTCGATTGCGGTCCCCACGACTGCATCGATCGAGGTGACGAAAGCCATCTGTGAGGGGCTGTTGGAACTGGCTGCCGAGTACGGCTTGGCGTTGGCGGGCGGCGATACGAACAGCTGGAGCCACCCGCTGGCGATCAGCATTACCGCCATCGGTGAACCGACCGCGCGAGGCGTCCTGACGCGAGCTGGCGCGCGAGCGGGTGACGCGATTCTAGTGACGGGAGAGTTTGGCGGCAGCATCCTCGGGAGGCACTTCGACTTTACACCCCGGATACGCGAAGCATTGAAACTTCATCAGCGCTACGAGCTGCACGCTGCGATCGACGTCAGTGACGGATTGTCACTCGATCTGAGTCGCCTTGGGCGGGAAAGTTCGTGCGGGGCGATTATCGATGCCCAATGCGTGCCGATCTCGTGCGATGCCTTTCGTTTGGCGGAACAAAACTCGGACAGTGGCTCGCCACTTGACCATGCCCTGAGCGACGGCGAGGATTTTGAGCTGATTCTGGCCGTGTCCGCGGAAACGGCAGATCGAATCGTCGCAGACCAATCGATCGGTGTTTCACTGGCGCGAATCGGTGAGTTTGTTGCCGAACCGGGACTTTGGCTCCGCGACGAAACAGGTGAATGCCAGCCCCTCGTGCCGCGCGGATACGAACACTAATGGCAGCGAACACGTTCACATTTCGAGCTGCCAGCCTCGACGATACCGATCGCTTCGGTGCCGCCCTCGCCAAGCTCTTGCCGGACGGGACAACTGTGTGCTTGTCTGGAACGCTTGGCGCCGGAAAGACACGACTCGTCCAAGCCATTGCGGCGGCTTGTGGAATCCGTCGATCTGACGTCGTAAGCCCGACGTTCGTCCTGTGTCAGCACTATTTGGCAGCCCGGCGGCTTAACCATCTGGATGCCTATCGCATCCGCGACGACGACGAGTTTCTTGAACTCGGCGTTGACGAGATGTTCGCGTCCAACGGGATTACGCTCGTCGAATGGGGCGACCGCGTTCGTAATTGTCTTCCGCTAGATCGTGTTGAAATTCAGGTCCATGTTCTTGGCGATACCGAACGCGCGTTTCAACTCACCGTCGTGGGCGATGTTTCGCCGCACCTCTGTGAAGCACTGCAAAGCCAAGTTGGCGCGTGAAACTTCATGGACCCTTCGCTTAACCGCAAGCCGGAGGCATGCGCTACTCGCGCCCCATAACGCACGCCTCCGGCTCGCGGTTAAACGATCAACTCGGGCTGCGGATTGTTGGCAGGGCGGGCAGTTCCTATACTTGGGAACTCCGCTTGAAACAGCCATTCCTTAACAGTAACGATCTTATGACTAGTGAACGGATTCCTCGCGATCGGGCGGTCGCTCCCTTTTTTGTCGGTGTTGATGTCGGCGGCACCAATATCAAGATCGGTGTCGTGGACGATAACGGCGACACGTTCGCTCACTCATCGATTCCGACCAATGAGGAGCTTGGCGCGGAATCGGCAATGCGACGGAGTTGCGACGCGATCACCTTGCTTTTAGCCGAGTCGAAGTTGGCGTTGGATGACGTCGCCGCCGTGGGGCTCGGAACGCCTGGCTCGATGGACATTCCGAAGGGATTGATCCTGGAACCGCCGAATATGCCCAGCTGGCGTTATTTCCCCTTGCGTGATTGCCTGGGCGAGTTGTGTGGCAAGCCAGTCGGTTTCGCCAACGACGCCAATGCGGCCGCGTACGGCGAATATTGGGTTGGCAGCGGCCGTCAGTTTAACAGTCTGGTCATGTTCACGCTCGGAACCGGCGTCGGAGGCGGCATCATCCTCGACGGAGTTTCGCTCGACGGTGCCCATAGTTTTGGCTCGGAACTCGGACACATCATTGTCGATTCGAGCCTCGACGCGCGGCTTTGTGTTTGGGGCGGTGGGCAAGGACAACTCGAAGCTTATGCCAGCGCTCCGGCTGTTGCGGCGCGAACCGCCGATCTGCTCGCTGCCGGCCGCACCAGCAGTCTCACCGGGCGTATCGCGCGAGGTGAAGAACTGTCGTCATTGATGCTCTTCGAGGAGGCCGAGCAGGGAGATGAACTCGCACTCGAGCTGATCGTTGAAACGGCGCGGCTGCTCGGAATCGGCATCGT
>Ga0326597_10013129_pt1 | contig 10892 bp, 8 predicted proteins | sample RVTome_12_FD_203789 | JGI IMG/M metagenome (GOLD analysis project Ga0326597, IMG submission 203789) | Soil microbial communities from uranium-contaminated site in the Upper Colorado River Basin, Wyoming, United States - RVT100D185 | ecosystem: Environmental > Terrestrial > Soil > Contaminated >... | reverse complement strand
CGGAATGGCGGGCCTGTTGGCCGGCCGGAATAGTCACGCCACAGCTACCGGGCGAAATGGCCGAGTGGCTTAAACGCCGGGAAGTTGCTCTGGTGGAGGCAAAGGAACTGGAAGAAGAGCGCGATGAGATTGCAGAACTCGTAAAGAACGAGCGCGAGACAATAGGACTACTAGTCAGTGCACTGAAGGGCTTTACGCCAGCGCAGCCCGATGACGGTCTCGATAAGCTTAGAGATCGCGCGCGGAAGATCCTTGGCGACGTCGCAAAGGCAAATACCCAACATGCTAAGGCCAACGAGGCCGTGCGTGCGCAAACCGATCGTAAGGCGCAAGCCGAGCAGGCGGTGTTCAATCTCGAAGCTGATATTGACGAATGGACTAAAAAGTGGAGTGCCTCACTGGCAGAGACCGGCCTTAACCACAATCTGAGCATTGAGTCAGTATCCATCATTCTGGATGTCATGAGCAGTCTCGACGGCTTGAAAATTCAGATCAATGGCCTTGCGCATCGCATTAAGGCGATGAAAGAGGATCGCGACAGGTTCAAGGAGGCCGTCAAGACGTTGGGGTCCTTAGTTCCCAGCGCACCAAAATCGGATCCGGTTGAGACTTGCAGACATTTCGAGTTGAGCCTCGAAGCGGCCAAGTCTGCCGAGACTGAGCTGAAGGGGCTGCAAGCTCAATTGAAGATCCGATCAACGGCACGCGACCAAGCCCAAGAAAAACTTCATCAGAGCAAGGCAGTGCTTGAAACGCTCTGCGCGCAAGCGGGCTGTATCGACCCTAAAGATCTTGACGAGATCGAACGAAAATCCGCCGAGAAGCAGCAAGCGTTGCGCGATCGTGAAAAACTTGAGACCCGCGTACGCGAAGATGGCGCTGGTCTCGACCTGGAAGCCCTCTTCGCAGAATGCGAGGGTGTTGTCGGAGATCAAATCTCTGGCGAGATTTCAGTCCTTAAGGCCGACGATGATCAGATCGAAACGCGTGTCGATCAGCTGATGTCGAGCCGCGCCGCACTGCATGCCGAATTCGACGGGTTGCTAACCCAAAATCAAGCTGCCGACTTGATGCAAGAGGCCGCAAACGTCGAGGCAGAGATTACGGAGATTGTCGAGACCTACGTCGACCTAACGGTTCAGGAGACACTGCTGCGACAAGCAATTGATCTCTATCGCGACCGCAACCAGGGCCCGATCTTGACACGCGCGAAAGGCTTGTTTTCCGAACTCACCGATGGCGCTTATACGGGTCTACGTGCAGATATCGATGACAAAGGCGAGCCGATCCTGATCGCCGAACATCGGACCCGTGGAAGCCTCGACGTTGCCTCACTCAGCGACGGCACTGTTGACCCACTGTACTTGGCGCTGCGTCTAGCGGTCGTCCAGGAACACAACGCGACGCGCGAGCCGCTTCCATTCATTGCCGATGATCTCCTACTCAATCTCGACAATACACGCGCTCTAGCGGCGTTTCGTACGCTCGCTAAAATCGCCGCATCGAGCCAAGTCTTATTTTTCACGCATCATGCCCATATGGTCGACCTCGCCCGCGCAGTAGTGCCAAGAACAATGCTAGTCGAGCACCGCCTTCCTAGCACGTTCGAGATCGTTCGAGCGGCGGAATAGCAACCACAGCCGCCCTTGGATACCCTTGCTGCGTTGCCGCGGGCGTTGCTTCCGGGATGGGAAGCGTGGCTCGACAGGCTAGAAGCTAAAACTAGTAGGGCGAGTGTCAGGCATGGCTTATTGACATTTGGGAGACAAGGACTCCGCCGGATTTACAAATGGAGGGGGCGAGTCGAAAGAGGTCAGGACTTTTTGTTTTTGCTTGACGCACAGTTGGCCGTGGTCTAGCCTACAACTATTCTCACCGCCAAGCTCGTAGGAGCGTAACCATAGATGCCGGTTTTGCAGTTTAAAGGAAAAACCGCGATTGAGTCCTATCACCACACGGTTCCGCACCACACATTGGACTGCGACTCCAAACCGTCCGTACTAGGAAAGGGTGAGAAGCCTGGAATTGATGGTAGCCTCATCATCGAAGGGGACAACATAATTGCCCTGAAGGCCTTGCTTCCCGCCTTCGCGGGAGGAATCAAATCCAATTAAAACGAGGGTGTTCTTTTAAGAGCAAGCTTGGTAACTTGGACCGCACCTGTGATGACGAAGGTTAAACTTGGGCGAGCTGACCGGGTGTTTTGAGTGAGCAATTGAACTAATGGGCGTAAATACGAAGTCTGGCCGAGGCCTCATTCAGAAAGACGTGGATTCTCTACTAACGTCGGTCGATGTTGCCCGACGCGACGCATCACTGCGATTAGACCCGCAGCGCCGTGCTCTCATGGGTCAGTTTCTGACCCCCATTTCGGTTGCGAAATTCATGGCCGGGATGATCGAGTGCAAGAAATCAGTTGTTCGTGTACTCGATCCTGGCGCGGGAGTGGGGTCGCTATCCGCTGCGTTCGTGGCTCGGATGTGCCGGCGTTCGCCGCGTCCGGAGGCGGTCCTCCTGACTGCCTATGAGATTGATCCCCAGCTCGTTGAGCGTCTTCAATCGACTGTAGTGCTCTGTCGCGCCGCTTGCAAAAAGGCCGGTATACGATTTGAAGCCCGCATTGCGGTGGATGACTTTTTGGAAGTCGGTGCCAGCACGTTTGCCGGTGATCTCTTTACGGCGCGGGAGGACGGGGAATTCGATTGTGCCATCCTGAATCCTCCGTACAGGAAAATACATACGGAATCGCGTGAGCGCCGGTTTCTCCGTGCCATCGGACTCGAGACGACTAACCTGTACGCTGGATTTCTGGCGGTAACCTCCAGATTCCTAGCTCCAGGCGGCGAAATGGTCGCAATAACTCCAAGAAGCTTTTGCAACGGGCCCTATTTCGAACCTTTCCGTCATTTCTTCCTTCGGGAGATGCGCTTCCGCCGGATCCATGTGTTCGACGCCCGGGACCGTGCTTTTGCGGACGACAAGGTCTTGCAAGAAAACGTCGTGTTCCATGCGATTAAGACACCACGCCAGGTCAGCGACGTGGTTGTCTCATCGAGCCTCGATCCGGAGGAGTCGGGACTGCATAGTCGCAAGATTAAACACGAGGAGCTTGTTCGGCCCGGTGACTCTCATGCCTTTATCCATATCGTCCCCGACGGAGATGGAGATCCGATCCGTCATCAGATAGGCGTCTTGGCCGCGAACCTGGCTGACCTCGGCCTGAGCGTCTCGACCGGACGGGTCGTCGATTTTCGGGCTAAGGATCTACTTCGCGCTCAGCCGGGGAGCAACACGGTGCCGCTCATCTATCCGTGCCACATGCATTCCGGCTTTGTGGATTGGCCGAATGGGCATACGCGTAAGCCCAATGCCCTTGCCCTTGGTCCTCGGGCGGAAAACCTACCCGTCCCCGCAGGCTACTATGTCGTCGTGAAACGCTTCTCCGCCAAGGAGGAGCGCCGTCGTATAGTAGCGGCGGTTTACGACCCGACACGAGTCCGAGCCGAGCAAGTCGCATTCGAGAATCACCTAAACTACTACCACCTTCGCGGTGCCGGATTACCGGTAACCTTTGCGAAAGGACTAGCGGCCTTTCTCAACTCCACGCTGGTAGATTCCTATTTCCGCCAGTTCAGCGGCCACACCCAGGTGAACGCAACTGATCTTCGCGCTCTGCGGTATCCGGGCTGGGAAAGCCTCGTCGCGCTAGGCCGCAGAATCGGCAAGACTTTCCCGGAACAGGATAAGCTGGATCGCCTGCTTCAAGAGGTCGTTTTTGGTGGCTGATCGAGCTGTCAAAAGACGGCCGTCCACCGGAAAAAGGGTCGCGGAGGCGCTCCGCATACTTAGGTTATTGGGTGTTCCTCGGGAGCAGCAAAACGAGCGTTCCGCTCTCACTCTCCTCGCGCTGCTCGGGATGACGCCACGTAAGCTGTGGAATGACGCCGCGGCACCGCTGCTCGGTATTACGGAAATGATGAATGTGTTCCGTGATAGCTTCCGCAAGGTCTATGCGGCAAATACCCGGGAAACAGTACGCCGTTTCACTGTTCACCAGTTCGTCCAGATGGGTCTGGTTGTTGCGAACCCTGACGATCCCCGCCGGCCCGTGAATAGTCCTGACAACCGATATCAAGTGGCTCCGACTTTGCTGGAGCTTGTTCGCGCATACGGCTCACCCGCTTGGAATGAAAACCTGGCTGGCTTTTTGGAGGCTGCGTCGGGGCTCCGCCGGCTTCGGTCTCGTGAGCGCGCCATGGTTTTGATCCCTGTCAGACTCCCAAGCGGTAAGGAGTTGAGGATAACAGCCGGGGGCCAGAACGAACTGGTAAAAAAGATCGTCGAGGAATTCTGCCCTCGGTTTACGCCCGGTGGGGTGCTGGTCTATGTCGGGGACACGGGTAAGAAACAGCGACATTTGGATGAACGCTACTTATCGGGGCTGGGACTGACGTTCGACGAACATGGTAAAATGCCCGACGTTATCGTTCATACGCCGGAGAAGAATTGGCTCATACTCATTGAGGCCGTCACGAGCCATGGCCCCATTGGTCTCAAGCGACACAACGAACTTAAGGAATTATTCAAAGGGACCAAGGCCGGATTGGTCTTTGTGACCGCCTTCCTCACGAGGCAAGCGATGACGAGATACCTCGCCGAAATCGCGTGGGAGACGGAGGTCTGGATTGCTGAAACACCAAGCCACATCATCCATTTCAATGGTGAGCGATTTCTAGGGCCATACGAGTAGATGAGAGGGGAGGTTGTTGACTGCGTCGACAAACTCTGCACCCTGCCGGCGACTCTAGACAATCCCATGAGGGACCGTGGATACTGCTGCTTCCTACTCTGGCGGCGCGACCTGTACTGGCACGTCTTCGTCGATTGAGGCGGTAACCTACGGGGTTCCCCGGCCGAGGACGATGTCCACGGTTTTTGGGGTGTCCACGTTCACGGGGTTGCCCGGGTAAGCCCCCGATAGGTCGCCCGCTTCCTGGGTGACGGGGTTGCCGTCGCGGTCCAGGCGGAAGGGCCGAAGATAGTTGCGGCCTAAATGTGTGCGTGGGGTCAGGCGCGATATATGAAACCGCGTTGGGTCGGGGTTTGACTTCTACATCTTGACTTTCTTAACCCCTCGGCCCGCAGCCGAATGATGCCGCGATTTCGGTGCGGATATTGAGATAGCGATGGGCTTGGGCGGAGAACCTCTTTACCAATCTAGCCGACTCCGACAACTGTGAACCCGACACTCCGAGCGGCGGTAGCAAGCCGGCCGTCGTGGGTTAAAAATAGGTCAATAGGCTCGACTTCTCGTATGGCCAGCGCCGTGGCCAAATGGATCGCGTCAAGAGTTCCCACTATAGTTGGGAAGCTCTCGCCCGCCCGCTGTAGAATTGGTTCTATCAGTGGATAAATGGCCAGCGTTTCATGCACAACGCTAATTTCTCTGACTAGATCGGCCACGTCCTCGTCGGAGAGGTCACCGGAAAGCCGGAGCCGGTCAACGGTCCGCAGAGCCTCAACCCGCCACAGATTACTGCTGAACGCTCTGTCCCACTTGCCCCAGACCTCGATCGGATTCGGCTCGCGGAACAGAATCCGAAGGATAACGGAGGTATCGATGTAGACCGTCATCTCCGACGACGATCTTCGAGAAGTGTTTGCACCCCAGATAGCGAGCGCCGAGGCTTAATTCCCTTTATTTTTTTCAGATCTTTCACCGACCGAGAGGGTCCCGTTACCTCGGCTGAGAGGCCCGATGGAGGAAGGATTCGAGCCACACGGTGGCGATGAGACGTCACCACGATTTCCTTCCCTTCCCGCACCAAACGAAGATAATAGCTTAGCTTCTCTTTTAACGTGGCTACATTTACGGTTGTCATGACTAGACTATAGCCATATCATAGTCATATAGTCAATCCCCGGCACGCGCCGGGATGGGGCACTCAGGGCGTCGCTCAAGGGAGAAACGGATCGAGAAGGAAGTGAAACCACGAGTAACCGCCGTTTGATATAATCGCCGCGTCCCCCCTGCATTATTCCTTGCCGTTTTTAGGTTCTACGTCGACGAACGGGCGCCATATGGAAAAATTCAGCCCTTCCCAGCGGGGGGGTGATCTTTGTACGATGGCGGCGCGTTTTGGAGGGGCAGGTTCTCGTCGATTAAAGCGGGACCCTACGGGTTCCCCCGGCCGAGGACGATGTCCACGGTTTTCTGAGTATCCACGTTGACCGGGTTGGCGCTGTAAGCCCCCGAGAGGTCGCCCGCTTCCTGGGTGACGGGGTTGCCGTCGCGGTCCAGGCGGGCGGTGATGTTGACCTCGCCGCGGAATTGGGTTCCGGGGATCATGGTGTTTTCCTGTCCCAGCGAGTAGGAGACGGGAAAGGCGGGGCGCTCGATCTTTTTGACCGCCAGGGGAGGGCCTCCCTGGGATCCCGCGGCTCTCGCGATGATAAAGAGCACGCCCCGGTTACCGGACCCGGCTTCCAGTCCGGGGGCGAGGCTGATGGTTCCCGTGACGCTTCCCGGTGCGCTTGCCGTCATATCTTGCATCCCCGCCATCCCGGCCCCCGGACCGCTCCGGGGCACCGGCGGCGGCGCCGATGGCTTCGCTGCGCCCTGTCCAAGCTCGAGAAGGGTCTCCCGGAGCTGATCTTTGTCGGCCCCGGGAGGCAGGAGGGCGAGGAGTTTTTCGAACCTCTCGCGCGCGGCTTCCGGTTCGCTTTTCTGGCGGTAGAGAACCATGCCGCTTCCCCAGAGCGCAAGCGGGTAATCGGGGTTCCTGGACAGCGCGCGATTGAAGGCCAGCATCGCCGCGTCCGCGTGCCCGGCTCCCGCGAGGATTAATCCCATGTACGCGTGCGCTTCTGGATTGTCGCCGTCCATGGCGACGACCTGTTTGAAGCTGTCGATGGCCCGGGGCCAGTCCTGCCGCTCAAAAGCGGCGCGCCCCTCGGCGAGGAGGTCTTGCAGGCTCCCGGCGCCAACCGCCGGCAGAGGGGCTCCTCCCGTCCCTCCGGTGCCGGTAAGGAAGTCTCCCGTGATGCTGTCCTCGCTCGAGCCTCGGGGCCGCACCGAGCGGTCGAGCAGGATTCCCAGAGTTACTCCGAAGATCAAGAGAAAGGCCGAAGTGGCGACAAAGGTCCAGCGCCTGGGGGCTCGGGCGGCGGCCGGCTCCGCTTTCGCTTTCCCTCCCGCCCTGTGCGCCGGCGAAGCCTCCTCGCGGATGGCGGGAGGGGCCGCGTCGAGATCCTTCAGGACGGCGGACGCCTGTTCCTCGTACTCCCGGCGGAGCTCATCGTAGTCCGTCTTGGAGAGCCTTCCCGCTTGATAATCGAACTCCAGTTCGCGGAGCGCGGCGTAGAGCCTCGCGCGCTCTCGCATGAGCGGCGCGCGGGGGCCTTCGGCTTCGGGGTCGACTTCCCAGGAGTCGTCCGCCACGAGCTCCTTGTGAATCCTCTGAATCAGATCGGGGTCCGCCTGCGCGGTGCTGCCAGTGGGCTTTCGGCGCGACCAGCGCCAGAGCAGGAAGAAAACAAAGATCAATCCCCCCGCGAGGGCGACGTAGGGCAGAATCCAGACGAGAAGGCTGAAGCCGCTGGCCGGGGGCGCGAGCAAGACCCAATCCCCGTATTTGGAAACGAAGAAGGCCTTCACTTCCTGCGGGCTCTTTCCCGCTTTAAGCTGCTCCTCCACCATTGCGCGCATCTGCTGAGCCAGCTCGGAGGGAGAGTCGGCAACGGACAGGTTTTGACAGACGGGACAGCGAAGCTCCGCCGCGATGGCGCGGACCTGGTCTTCGAGATCTGCGGGCTGGGCATGAAGGGAGGCGGGAATGAAAAAGCAGAGAAGGACGAGTAGCGTGGGCAACTGGAAGAGCTTCTTGGGCATAGATCACCGGATGGCCTGGTAGGCTCCTTTCCCTTCCTCGGTGCTCACCACCCGACGGCGGGCCTCGTCGAGCTTGGCGATGACCACGGGCCGGCCTAAAACGCCGACGTGCTTGTAGGTAATGGTTCCCTGGGGGTCGATGAAAAAGGTCTCGGGGATTCCCCACACGCCGTAGTCCACCGCGATTCTTCCCGCTGGGTCCCACCCATTGGGGTAGCTGATCCTAAATTGCTGGAGAAAGGCGCGCGCGTCCGGCTCCTTGTCCTGGATGTTGGCGCCGAGAAAAACCACATCGTCGCTCTTTACTTCCCGCCAGATGGCTTCCAGCTCCCGGGCCTCTTCCAGGCAGGGGGGACACCACGAGGCCCAAAAATTGACGAAGACGACCTTGCCCCGAAGGTCCTCCAGGCCGAGACTCCTGCCGTCGAAAAGCGTCAGACGAAAGGAAGGGGCGGGCTGTCCGATGAGAGGGGACGGAATATAACGGGGGTCGCGGCTGAAGCCGTAGGCGAGAAGCCCCAGGAGCGAGAGAACGCACAGCACGGTAATTCCCATACGCCGCCAGGCCACGGTCAGTTCTCCGACCCCGAAGGGCGCCCCATGGGCCAGATGGACAGGCACGTCCCCAGGGCCATGACGAAGCCGCCTACCCATATCCAGCTCACCAGCGGTCGCACCAGCGCCTTCAAGGTCGCCTGGTTGGCCGTCACCTCGCTGAAGCCGGAAAGGATGAGATAGAGATCCGATCCCAGGGTCATGCGGTGTACGGCCCTGCCGATGGGAGACTGTTGGGACGGAAAGAACTTGAGGGCAGGGGCCATGGTGCCCAGATCGTGTCCGTCATTGAAGACGCGAAACCTTCCCTCCACCCGCAAGTGGGTGGGCTGCTGGGTTCCCGAAAGCTCATCGAAGCGGACCCGGTAGGGTCCCACGGCGAGGGTTTGTCCCCGCTCGAGGGTCGCCTCGCGCTCGATGCTGTAGCTCATGGAGCCCGCGATGCCCATGAGGATGAGGACGACACCGAGGTGCACCACCAGGCCTCCGTAGCGACGCTGGTTCCTGCGGGCCAGGGTCCGGAGCGCGCCGAAAAGACCTTCTCCGGCGATGCGGCGGCGCGCGCCGACGGCGCGCCAGGTGTCGAATACGATGGTGAACACGACAAAGGCCATGAGGGTAAAGCCCAGGAGCGGTAGAAACTCCCTCACCTTCCATACGAAAAGGGCCGTTCCCATCAAAACGGAAGCGATGCAAGGCCAGATAAAATTACGCTGCAGGTTGTCCCAGGAAGCCCGGCGCCAGGCGATCATGGGGCCTACTCCCATGAGGAAAACCAGGAAGAGAAAGAGCGGCGCCGTCACCGAATTGAAGTAAGGCGCGCCCACGCTCACCTGAACGCCCGCTACGGCCTCGGACAGGAGAGGGAAGACGGTGCCGAGGAAAATGGTGAACAGGGCGGACACGAGGACAACGTTGTTCAGCAGAAAAGCGGACTCCCGGCTGACCATGGAATCGAGTTGCGGCTGTCCTTTGAGGCGGTCCGAGCGGTAGGCGAGAAGCCCGAAAGAGCCGAGCAGGACAAAGGCCAGGAAGCCGAGAAAGAGTCCTCCAACGGGGCCTGAAGAGAATGCATGGATGGAGGAGAGGATTCCCGAACGGGTTAAAAAAGTGCCGAAGATGGTGAGGCTGAAGGCCACGATGATGAGGGAGAGGTTCCAGACCTTGAGCATGCGCCGGTTCTCCTGTACCTGGATGGAGTGGAGGAAAGCCGTGGCCGGGAGCCACGGCATGAAGGCGGCGTTTTCCACCGGATCCCAGGCCCAGTAGCCTCCCCAGCCGAGCACGTGGTAGGACCACCATGCCCCCACGAGGTTCCCCATGGTAAGGAAAAACCACGCGGTGAGGGTCCAGCGCCGGGTGGTCACGATCCAGCCTTCATCCAGCTTGCCGATGATCAGGGCGGCCATGGCGAAGGCGTAGGGCACCGTGAGGCCCACAAAGCCCGTGTAGAGCAGCGGCGGATGGGTGAGCATGTTGGCGTCTTCCAGGAGCGGATTGAGCCCGCGGCCGTCCGGGGGCACGGGAAAAACGCTCTCAAAGGGGTTGGATGCGAAGGCTATGACGGCGAGGAAGAATGCCGATACGATGGAAAAGATCATCAAGACCCAGGGAATCATCTCCCGATGGCGGTCCTTGTAAATCCACGCGACCAGAGCCGAGAAGATGATGAGGATCCATTCCCACAAGAGGAGGGAGCCTTCCAGGGCGCCCCAGAGCCCCGTGACCCGGTAGTAGACGGGCGTGGCGCGGGTGGTGTTGAAGGCGACGTATTTGATGGAGAAGTCCGTGGTGACCAGGGCGTAGATGAGGGTGGCCGCGGCCATGGTGACGAAGACAAACTGCCCGAGGATCCCGGCGCGAATGCCGGTAAAGAGCGTTTCCCGGGGAGAGCCGTGGTAGAGGACGGGGGCGAGGATGCCCCAGAGGGCAAGCCCCAGGGCCAATAGGATACTCGCGTACCCGAGGGTCGAGGTCACTTTGAATTTTACTCCTTGCCGGGTACGAAGCTTCGGGTCTTTTCATGCCCTTCCTGGTTGGGGCTGTACTCTTCGGCGTGCTTGGCCATGATGGTGGTGGCGCGAAAGACATGGTCGGGACCCATCCTTCCCTCCACCACGGCGCCGGTTCCCTCCCTGAAAAGATCGGGGGGGACGCCCTGGTAATGGACGGGAATGCTTTCCACTCCGTCCGTCAGCTGGAAGCGGAAGGTACGGCTTTGCAGGTCCTTCTGCAGGGAACCCGCCAGGACCATACCCCCGACGCGGTAGAACCGGTCGCCGGTGCCGTTGTTTTGCGCCTTTAGCTCCGTCGGGGTGACAAAGTAAACCATGGCCTCCCGCATGCCCCCGTATATAAGGAAGGCCAGCGCCGCCACGATAATGACGGCCCCCGCGATAAATCTTATTTTTCTATTCATCGTTCCCCGTCCGGTTCGAGCTTTGCA
>Ga0326597_10013128_pt1 | contig 10892 bp, 8 predicted proteins | sample RVTome_12_FD_203789 | JGI IMG/M metagenome (GOLD analysis project Ga0326597, IMG submission 203789) | Soil microbial communities from uranium-contaminated site in the Upper Colorado River Basin, Wyoming, United States - RVT100D185 | ecosystem: Environmental > Terrestrial > Soil > Contaminated >... | reverse complement strand
CAAGCTCGGCTTGGTGCGCTCCAGCCGGTCGCTCAGTTCGTTGTAGGCCAGGTCCATGTCGGCCTTGGCCAGGAAGCGCACATGCACGCGGCAGCTCGCGGCGGACGAGTCCGACGAAACCTGGCTCACGTCCGGCAGGGTCCGGATGGTGTCCTCGAGCGGCTTGGTGACCTTCTCCAGCACCTCGTGCGGGCTGGCGTTGGGATAGTTGACCCAGATGGTCATCTCCGGTTCGGAGATCCCCTTGGGCATCAACGTGATCGGAATGCGCTGGTACGAGACGACCCCCAGCACGCAGATCAACAGGAACGCCATCAGCGCCGTCACCGGCCGCCTGAGCAAGGCCGCAAACAGCGGATAGGCCGGCCGGTCCGGATTCTGATCGGGCGCGTTCATGGGCGGGTCATGATACGCGCCCCGGCCGGAATTCAGGGCCCGCGCAAAATTAACTCCCTGTTTTGGCCGGCCCTCGCCATCCCTGGCTTTGTTGCTCCTCCTTGGAGTATCTCGAATACACGTTCGTCGTCGCGCCTCGCCAGGAACGACGATTGCTCGCCCAAAACAGGAAGTTACTTCTGCGCGAACCCTTAGCCAGCGCGCTCACCAGCGGATCGGGATCAGATGGAACAGCCGCAGCGTGCTCTGTCCGGCCTCGTGCTCGTAGTTGAACAGGAACGCGACGCTGCGCGTGATCCGCCGCTCGGTTTCCCGGCTGCGATAGAGCGCGCCCAGGACGGCGAATTCCTCTGCACCGGGTTCGCCCGCGTCCGCCGCGGCCCGCTCGAAGCGCAGTAGATGGAACAAGGAGTGCCACAGGCCGCTCCCGTCCGGCTTCCACTGGCTCGAGAACAGCGGCCACAAGACCCAGCTTCTGGACGACTCCGTCTGCTGGCCCTCGTTTCTGACCCGGTCGTAGAACAGGGGGAAGAACCAGGCCACGCGGCGCTCCGGGGTCCGCTTCGTGCCGCCCAGCGGAAAGAGGATGCCGCTGTCCTTGCGCTCCCCGTCCGGAGTGCTGCCCCGGAAGAACAGCGGAAAGAGGGTCGAGGTCCGTACCAGCCCGTCCGCCTCCCGCTCGACCCCGAAGAAGGGCCAGATCATCTTGAAGCTCCGGTTGATCTCGTCGTCGAACCACCAGTAGAAGGGGAAGATCCAGCGGCCGATGCCGTCCTCGTTCTCGAAGAAGTTCGACAGCGGAAACAGGAACGAGCTGGTACGGCCCCGCGGAATCGGGTCCGTGGCGTAGCGCCAGTCGAGGAGCGGCAAGAAGGAGCGGCGCGAACCTTCCCCGAACGCCATCTGATCGGAATAGAAGGGATAGAACAGGGTCTGCCGGCGCACCTCGCTCAGGTCCCGATCGAACAGCCCCAGCACGTTCAGATGCGAGCGGTTCTCCCGGCCCCGGTAGTAGAACAGCGGGAAGACGTAGTTCCGATTGCCGTCCCGGGAACGCTCGAAGCGCATCAGCGGGTAGAGCAGATCGGTGCGGCTCAGATCGTGCCGGCTGTCGGTGGTGCCGACGTAGAGCGGCGGAACGATGAACGTCCTTCGCAGGCGCCCGCCGTTCTCGAGATGGCGGCCGTAGAGCGGGATCAGATGCAGGTACTCGTTCTCCTCGTCCTGGATGTGATAGTAGAAGGGGAGCACCAGCGAGACTTTCGAATCGGGACGCTTCGTGAACCAGAGCAGCGGCAGCATCCGGAGGTGGTGGCCGGGGTCTTCGCCCTCGCGCCGTTCATAGCGCCAGAGCGGCCAGAGCACATCCAGACCCTCGAGCGCGTTCGCGGGGTCATCCTCGAGCGAGAGCAGCGGCGGAAGGAACCAGTTGCGCCGGTAGCCCTCTTCGCCGGTCTGGCGGCCGAACAACGGCAGCAGGAACAGCGAGCGGTCCGCTCCCTGGCGCCGGTGGAAATACAGCGGGAAGAGGTGCGTCCAGCCCCGGAGCAGCGTTCCGTCCGGAGCGTGGAGCAGCTTGCGCTGGTAGAGTCCAGGCATGTCCAGCAAACGCAGGAAGCTGCTGACCTGCTCCCGTGCCCCGTCGCCTTCTTGGGATTCCGGCCGCTCCTCGTACTGAACCAACCGGAACAGTTCGTCCAGCACCCGCACGACCTCGATCTCCTCGCGCCAGCGCTCCGCCTCAGGGCCGGCGCCGATCTCGGACGCGCGGCTTCTGAACAGGGTGAACAGCGATCCCAGCCCGACGATCGCCAGGTCGTGGGCCCGCGTGGCCAGGCTGCGGTCGTAGTCGAAGACCGGGAACAGGACCGAGTCGTCGCGCCACTTCTCATCGCCCCGCCAGTATTTGCGCAAACCATAGAGCGGCCAGACGTGTGTCTTCCATTCGTGCTCGGAGCGCACCGAGATGAAGAACGGGAAGAGCGTCCGGCGGGAACTGCCCGCGAGCTCGTCGATGGTCTGCCAGTAGAGCACCAGCGCGTTCAGGAAGCGGGTGCCGCGGCCGTCGTCCTCCTTCACGTAGAACGGCAGCACTCGGGAGGCGCTGGCCTCGCCCGCCCGGTGCCAGTTCAAAAGCGGCCAGAGCAGGTCGAGCGTGTACCCTTCCGGCCGCTCGGAGGTCTCGTAGGCGGCTAGCGGCCAGAAGTTGAACTTCTCCTCCACGCCCTCCCGGGGCTCGCTGGCGCAACCAGTGAGCGCGGCCAGCGCCATCCAGAGCCCGAATCTCGCGGATGTCCTCATGCTCTCTCCTCCAGAACGTCTCGGTAGACCGCCATGGTCCGTTCGGCCGCCTCCCGCCAGGTGAAACAGCCGGCCTGCCTTTGCCCGCGGGCCGTCAGGTCCTGCCGCCGCGGTTCATCGTTCGACAATTGCGCCAACCCGAAGGCGAGCGCCTGCGGATCGGACATATCGAGCAGGCAGGCCGCGTCGCCCGCCACTTCCCGGGAGACCGGCGTGTCGGCCGCCACCACCGGAACCCCGCAGGCCATCGCCTCCAGGAGCGGCAGGCCGAAGCCCTCGTTCTCGCCCGGGAACACGAACGCCAGGGCGCCCGAGTAGAGCGCCGGCAGGTCGTCGTCCGCGACGAAGCCCGGCAGGACGATCCGCCCGGCGTGCCGGCTGCGGGAAAGCCGCTCGCCGATCCGTTCGAAGCCGTGCGCCCGGCCGCCGGCGAGCACGAGCTGGAGTTCCGGGAGTTCGGCCGCGATCCGGTCGAAGGCCTCGATCAAGGTCACGCAGTTCTTGCGTTCCGACAGGAGGCCTACGAACAGCAGGTACGGCTGCCTTACGCCGAGCCGCTCGAGCACCGGCCCGAACTGGTCCTTGGAGACCGGCCGGAAGCGCCCCTCCAGGCCGTGATGGATCACCGCGAAGCGCTCCTCGGGCAGCTCGAACAATTCGCCGAAGGCGTCCCGCGTGGCGCGCGACACGCAGATGATCCGGTCCGCGGAGCGCGCGATCGTCCGGTAGGTCCGCTGCTTCCGCTCGCGAAACCCGGACGAGGCGATCTCGGCCCGCAAGGCCGGAGCCACGTCGTGCAGCGTGACCACCTTGGGATAGGCGCCGCGCGCGGGAATCCGGGCGTCCAGTCCGTGAAACAGGTCGAACGCTCCCAGGGTCAGCCGCTCGAACGGCTCCGCGAAGTACGCGAGGCGCGCGTTCGGCTCCCGGGGGTGGAAACGGAAGCGGTGGCGGCGCAGGCGCGAGAGGCGATACCCGAGGATGAACCGGGTGAACTGATCCTCGCGGTAGCGGGCGAGCAGCGCCTCGAGCAGGCAGACGGCGTAGCGGGCAACGCCGGTCCGGTCGCGCTTGGCGGCGGCGGACGCGTCGAAGGCGATGCGGAAGCTCATGAATCTACGCTGTGCCCTTCAATCCCGGAACTCTCCGGACGGCTTCAGGATCTAGGGCCCCGGCCCCCTGGCCGGCAGGCCGCAGTGCGTGCAGTACACGTTGGTGGTCTGGATGCCCAGCTCGTCGCGCGTGTCCAGCAGGCGTTTGACCTGCTCGCTCGAGAGTTCCTTGACCTGTCCCAGCGTGCGCGCCATGAACGTGATCTTGGCGTTGTGCTCGATCTGTTCCAGCTTCTTGTAGGCGTCGAGCAGGTCCTTGCCGAGGCACAGCGCGCCGTGCCGTTCCATCAACACCGCGTCGGAGCAACGCACCAGTTCGCGGATCGAGGCCGGCAGCTCTTCGGTTCCCGGCGTGGCGTAGGGCGCGGTGGGGATCGCGCCGAGCGTCACCACCATCTCCGGAATCACCGCCTGCATCAGGCCGATGCCGGACAACGAGAAGGCCACCGCCGTCGGCGGATGCGCGTGGACCACCGCCCGGACGTCGGGGCGCTCCTGGTAGCAGGCGACGTGCATCAGGATCTCGCTGGAGGCGCGGCCGCCCGAGAGCGGCCGGCCGTCGGCGGCGGTGCGCACGATCTGATCCGGTTCGATCAGGAACTTGATCGTCCCCGAGGGGGTCACCAGCAGCGTGCCGTCATCGAGCTTGACCGACATGTTGCCGTCGATGGCGCCGATGTAGCCGCGCTCCCAGCAGAGGCGGGCGATCTCGGCGAGCTGCCGGCGGTGGAGCTCGAGTTCCGACTCAGACATGTTCGCCTCCGGCCTCTCCGGCCTCTCCCGCCTCTCCGCCATGGAGGAAGGTGGTCGTTCCCAGCACCTCGATCTCGTCGATGATCCCCACGATCACCGTGCGGACCGGCGCGTCCGCCTGCCCGAACAGGGAACGGGCCGAGGAGCCCTCCTTCATGACGAGCACGCGCTCGCCTTCCCCCGCGCCGACCCGGTCGACCGCGACCAGGGTGCCCTCGGGGCCTGGAGTTCCACTGATCGGATCCAGCGGATCGAGGGGCTCGACCAGCAGCAGTTTCTTGCCGTCATAGAAAGGATGCTGCACCGGCGCGACGACCGTGCCAACGACATGGGCGACCATCATGCGGGCACTCTACTCGGCCGTGGACTCACGGTTGGTAGATTTCGGCGCCAGCCGGGCCTCCGCCCAGGACCAGCACCGTCCCGTCCGACAGCGGCGAAAGCAGCGGGCCGATCCGCGCGGCGGACATCGCGCCGGTCGGCGCGAGCGTCCCGGCGCCCGTGGCAAAGAACCGGTCGGCGCTCTCGAGCGGCGTGAAATCCAGGCTTCCGCCGCCCAGGCTGGTCCGGAACCCGCCCGCGATCAACGCGCCGCCGTCTGGAAGCGCCGCCAGGCCGGCGCCCGCGCGACCCGACGAGAGGCCCGGCACGGCGGTGAACCGCCCGCCGAAAAACGTGGTCTCGAACAACAGGCAGTCATCGAGAGTGTCGACCCGGAGCTGGGTCAGGTCGCCGGTGGCGATGACGTCCGAGAAATCAATGCTCAGCCCGCCCGCCAGCAGAACCCGGCCGTCGTTCAACAGCGTGGCCGCGTGCATGATTCGCGCTCCAGGGAACAGGATCGGCAGGCCGAAACCGTTGAAGCTCGGGTTGTAGACGTAGGCCGTGTTCGAGATTGCCGGCAGGTTGATGATCGGGATCACGGAGAGCCCGCCGGCCACGAGCAGTTTGCCGCCCGGGAGCGCGGTGGAGCTGTGAAAGGCCCGCGCCTCCAGCATGTTCGGGCCGGGGCTGAAGCTCTCGGTCACCGGATCGAAGAACTCGGTCGAGGCCTGCACGCCGGTCAGGAACTGCACGAGGTCGGTCAACACGATCGTCTCGAGGCCGCCGGTGATCAGCACCGACCCGTCGGTGAGGAGCGAGGCGCCATGCCCGAGCCGGCGGTGGCGCATGGTCAGCGAGAGAGTCTGGCCGGTGGCGGGGTCGTAGAGCGCCGCGGCGTCCGAGGGCTGGCCGCTCGAATCGAGTCCGCCGGAGAACAACAGGCGGCCGTCGTGAAGCGGTGTCGTCCGTCCACGCGCGATACCGAACGGCAAGACGCCCGCCAACTCGAACTCCTCGCGGTCGGGGTCATAGCTCTGGACGACCGGCCCGGAGCCGCCCGCGAACAACAGGCGGCCGGCCGCGGTGGCGAGCACGCCGCCGCCCGCGATCAAAACGGGCGGGCTGCCGAGCGCGGCTTCGAAGCTCTCCGGCAACGCCGGAGTCAGGCGCAGCAGGTTCGAGGCCTCATCGATCGGTTGCCTCGAGATGGCCTGAAACGAGAGGGTCAGATCCAGAATCGTGGGCAGGTTCGGAAGGACGAACGAGACCTCCGCTCGTCCGGAACCGTCGAGCACGCCCAGGCAGCCCGGGGTCGAAAGCGCCAGGTCGGCGAAGGCGATCGGGATTCCCAGCGTCACCTGCGCGTTCAGGCGGGTCGGCTCCTCATACGGCGCGAACAGGATCAGGTACGGTTCCGCGGCCTCGCCCGAAAGCGTCAGGCGGGTGGTCTCGGTGACCGCGCCTCCAGCCAGGTCGAGTTCGAGCGCCGCGCGGGCCGCCAGCGGGGAAAGCAGCAGGAACAGCAGTCCAGCGAAGACACGCAGCATGAGTGGATCCTCGAAAACGGGGTGCCAGGAACGGGGTTTGCTGAATCGACCCCCGCTGATGATACAACCGGCAACGGCCGGCCTCGATCCTCGATTTCCCCCGATCGCACCGATAACCTGAGGCGCTTGCGATGAACGACCCACGACGACTCTACCTCGACAACGCCGCGACCACGTTTCCCAAGCCGGAAGCAGTCTACCGCGCCATGGACCGCTACAACCGCCAGGTGGGCGCCAGCGCGGGCCGCGGGGCGTACGCCGAGGCGATCGAGGCCGGGCAAATCCTCGACAGTTGCCGGAATCGGCTCCGGCGCTTGCTCGGGGTCGAGGATGCGGCGCGGATCGTGTTCACCCTGAACGCGACCGATGCGCTCAACCTTGCGCTGAAGGGCGTGTTGCGGCCGGGCGATCACGTGGTCACCACCTGGATGGACCACAACTCGGTGCTGCGGCCGCTGCGGGCGCTCGAGGAACGAGGCCTGATCACCGTCACCCGCGTGCGCGCTTCAGGGGAAGGCCTGGTCGATCCGGACGACGTCGAGCGGGCGCTTTCGGCGAAGACCCGCCTGGTCGCGGTGGTGCACGCTTCGAACGTCACCGGGTCGCTCCAGCCGATCGAGCGCCTGGCCGAGCTGGCACACGGCGCCGGGGCGCTCTGCCTGGTGGATGGCGCGCAGACCGTGGGCGCCCGGCCGGTGCTGCCTTTCGAACTGGGCATCGACTTGCTGGCCTTTCCCGGGCACAAGGCGCTGATGGGACCGCTCGGCACCGGCGGGCTGTACATCCGGCCCGGACTGGACCTCGCCACCGTGCGCGAAGGCGGCACCGGCAGCCGTTCGGAGGACGACCGGCAGCCGGGCGAGTTGCCCGACCGCCACGAGGCCGGTTCTCACAACCTGCCGGGCCTGGCCGGCCTCGATGCGGCGGTCGGCGTCCTGCTCGAGCGCGGGCTGGAACGCGTCCAGGCGCACAAGCTCGAACTGACTCGGGCCTTCCTCGAGGGCGCCCGATCGGTCGCCGGATTGACCGTCCACGGTCCGGCGCGGGCCGAGGACCGCGAGCCGGTCTTCTCGGTGCGGATGGAGGGCTTCGAGCCGGAGGAACTGTCCGCCACGCTCGACCGGAACTTCGGGTTGATGACGCGCTCCGGGCTGCATTGCGCGCCGCTGGCACATCGGACGATTTCCACGCTGCCTTTCGGAAGCACCCGGATCTCCTTTGGAGCCTTGAATTCGATCGAGCACGTCGAGGCCGCCGTGTCGGCCCTGGCGAGCATTTCCAGGAGCCGCCGGCACACGACCGAATGGGCGTCACACGAGGGATGAAACCGAACATGAAAATCCAGGTCACCGGCGCGGCTGAAGCAGCGCGCGCCGCGCTTCACATCGTGCTGCTGCCCGAGGGCGCGACGCCCGCGATCGGCAACGGCAAGGGCAGCGCCCTCGAGCTCGCGGCGAGATTGCTGCGGCGCAAGGAGTGGAAGGCGGAGTTCCGGTCGGATCTCCTGCTCTACGGGCAGGAGGCGCAGGATCGGTTGCTGCTGGTCGGGCTGGGCCCTGCCAAGGAGGTGGACGCGGAGAAGCTCCGCCGCGCGGCGGCGGTCGGACTGGCGCGGGCCCGGAAGCTCAAGGTCAAGACGGTCGGGTTGAGTCTGGAAGGCGCGGCGCTGAAATCGATCAAGCCGGCCGAGGCGGGCTGCGCCCTGGCCGAGGGCCTGCTGCTGGGTTCCTACAAGACGCCGACCAGCGCGAAGAAACCGGACGAGAAGTCGGCCGGCATGCTCACGGTGAGGCTCGGCGCGAGCCGCCAGAAGGAGGCTTTTGCCGCCGGGGTGGAACGCGGTCGGATCGTGGCCGAGGCGACCAACCTGACCCGCGAGCTGGCCGACCTCCCGGGCAACCAGTTGACGCCCACGATCCTGGCTCAGAAGGCCGCGCGCATGGCGAAGGCCGAGGGGCTGAAGTGCCGGATCTACCGCAAGAAGGATCTCGAGCGCATGAAGATGGGCGGCATCCTGGAGGTCGCCAAGGGCGGCGTGGAACCGCCGGTCTTGATCGAGATGATCTACCAGCCGCGCCGCTTCAAGAAGACGGTCTGCCTGGTGGGCAAGGGGTTGACCTTCGACAGCGGCGGCATCTCGCTGAAGCCTTCGAACAAGATGGGGGACATGAAATACGACATGTGCGGCGGCGGCGCGGTGATCGGGGCGATGTGCGCGGTGGCCCGGTTGAAACCTTCGGTGAAGGTGATCGGACTGGTGCCGAGCAGCGACAACATGCCGAGCGGCACGGCCCAGAAGCCGGGCGACGTGCTGAAGACCGCGTCGGGCTTGACGGTCGAGGTGTTGAACACCGACGCCGAGGGGCGCTTGATCCTCTCCGACGCGCTGCACCACGCCACCGGTTTCGAACCGGATCACATCATCGATCTGGCGACGCTCACGGGGGCCTGCGTGGTGGCGCTGGGGCATGACGCCTGCGGCCTGTTCAGCAACGACGAAAAGCTCTCGAAGCGGCTGCAGGAGGCCGCCGAGGTCACCGCCGACCGGGCCTGGCCGATGCCGCTGTTCCCCGAGTACCAGGAGGACCTGAAGTCGCCGGTCGCGGACCTGGCCAACATCAGCGGCGGGCAGGGTCCCGGCGCCGGCACCGCGGCCTGGTTCCTTTCACGCTTCGTGGGCGAGTGCAGCTGGGCGCACCTCGACATCGCCGGCGTGGCCTACGGCCAGCGCAACCGCGATTACATCGGCGGAAAGGGCGCGACCGGCGCGGGCGTGCGGCTGCTCGCGCAGTTCATCGAATCGCTGTCGTGAGGATTTGAGGAGCAGATGGCCGGATCGGCGAGCCCGCTCCCCGCGATTCCCGCGGGCTTTGCGCTGGGCGCCCACATGTCGATCGCGGGTGGTTTTCGAAAGGCCGCCGAGCGCGCTCGGGCGGCGGGCGCCACCGCGCTGCAGGTCTTCACCAAGTCCTCCAACCAGTGGAAGGCGAAGCCGCTCGACGAGCAGGACGTGGCCGCCTTCCGGGAATCGTGCCGCGCGTTCGGCCTGCGCGGTTTGATCGCGCACGACAGCTACCTGATCAACCTGGCCTCGCCCGACCCCGCGCTCTACGAGCGCTCGATCGAGGCCTTCCGGATCGAACTGGAACGGTCCGAGCGGCTTGGCCTCAGCCACCTGATCTTCCATCCGGGCGCGCACCTGGGCGAGGGCGAGGCGGCCGGTCTCGAACGGGTGGCCGCGGCGCTCAACCGGCTGATGGACGAGCGGCCCGACTGCCCGGTCAAGCCGACGATCGAGACCACCGCGGGTCAGGGCAGTTGTCTGGGCCATCGCTTCGAGCACCTCCGCGATCTGCTGGGCGCGCTGCGTGAACCGGAGCGCGCGGCGATCTGCGTCGACACCTGCCACCTGCTCGCGGCGGGCTACGACATCCGCACCGAGGCCGGCTGCGAAGAGACCTTCGAGCAACTCGATGCGCTGGTCGGCCTGGACCGAGTTCAGGCCTTCCACCTGAACGACTCGCGCCGCCCGCTCGGCTCCCGCGTCGACCGGCACGAGCACATCGGCGAGGGCGAGGTGGGCGAGATCCCCTTCGGCTGGATCCTGCGCCAGCGCCGTTTCCGCGGCGTGCCGATGGTGCTGGAAACGCCCAAGACGATCTCCGGCAAGGACGGCAAGGACGACCCCACGCTCGACATCCAGAACCTGACGCGCCTGGTCAACCTGTTCGCCTGACGACGGAGTTCATACCCGGTTCATTTCATCACGTAGCGGTCCACGTCCATCCAGATGGATGATCTTCCCCCGGCTATGCGGAGATCAGCATGGCCGGGGTAGGATCATCGACGGCCTCCACCCCTTCGATGGACCCGCCCGAGAACCGTGAGCGCGGATGCGCGTGTCCCGTCGCTCCGGGCTTTACGGGGCTGCCCTCGTCGGTAGACTCAGAAGCACGGGGCGGCTGGGCGGGATGCACCGGTCCTTGAATTCAGGGCGCTTTTCTCGCGCGGCCACGTAGCCTCGACCTCGATTCGCGCACGGGAGGTGGAGAATGAAGTCGCTCGTCCGTCTCGCCTCGCTCGCCGCATTTCTCCTGGCCGCCGCTCCCGCGGGCGCCGCGGTCCGGATCGTGCTCATCGACGTCGACGGGCAGCCCGTCGAGAGCACCTCCGCGGTCCGGTTCACCCCCCTCGGCAGCTTCCGGGCGACGGACCTCGCGAAGTCCGCCGCCCTCGAGATGGGGGACCTCCTCGACTGCTCACGGGACGACGTCCGCGTCGGGCTTTCGCGGGGCGAGGAGGAGACGTCCGTGGTCGTGTCCGGCCCCTTTCGGTTCGCCGTCGATCCGTCCGACCCGAAGACGCTGCGTCTCGACCTCCTGGCCGGCACCGCCTTCGTGGAGTCGAGCGACGACACCGAGGTCGTTTCCGGTGCGACCCGGACCGCGGCGAAGCGGAC
>Ga0326597_10013127_pt1 | contig 10893 bp, 15 predicted proteins | sample RVTome_12_FD_203789 | JGI IMG/M metagenome (GOLD analysis project Ga0326597, IMG submission 203789) | Soil microbial communities from uranium-contaminated site in the Upper Colorado River Basin, Wyoming, United States - RVT100D185 | ecosystem: Environmental > Terrestrial > Soil > Contaminated >... | reverse complement strand
GGATGAACGCATCGATGAGCGAGCGGGTCAGTTCGGGCGCGATCAGGGCATTGCCACGGCTGACGAGGCGCACGGCTTCGGCCAGCTGCTCGGGCGGGGTGTTCTTCAGCAAGAACCCGCTCGCACCGGCGCGGAGGGCCTCGAATACGTACTCGTCCAGACTGAAAGTCGTGACGACGATGACCGGGGGCCCATTGGCCTCGGCGATCCGCCGGGTCGCCTCGATCCCGTTCATGCCCGGCATCCTGATGTCCATGAGTACGACATCAGCGTCCCCCCCGATCGCGAGCTCGACGGCGGCGTGGCCATCGACAGCCTCACCGACGACCTCGAGGTCGGGCTCCGCTTCGAGGATCATGGTGAATCCCCGGCGGACCAGCGCTTCGTCGTCCGCGATGAGTACGCGGATGGTCATCGGTCGATCTCGAGCGACAGCAGCGCTCGGACCAGGAAGCCTCCCGTCTCGCCCGGCCCGACATGCAACGTGCCATGGTGGATCGCCACCCGCTCCTGCATCCCGATGAGCCCATTGCCGGGCGGCGGCTCGCCTTTCACGCCGATGCCGTCATCGGCGATCGTGATCTCGAGGTTCGCTCCGCAGTCCGAGATCGTGACGTGCGCGGCACTTCCATGGGAGTGTTTGCGAACGTTGGTCAGCGCCTCTTGCACGATCCGGTAAGCGTTGAGTTGCAGCCCCGGTGGCAGTGACTCCAGGTCCGCGGCGACGTCGAGCGTGACGTCGAGGCCGGCACTCCGAGCGTCCGCAGCCAAGGCAGGTACGTGGCTGAGGTCGGGCAGGGGCACGAACCCTTGATCGGCGCCTTCGGTGCGGAGGATTCCGAGCATTCGCTGCATTTCGCCGAGTGCTTCCCGACCGAGGCTTTCCACGGCGAGCAGCGCTTCGTGTTGCGCGCCCTGGTCGGGCGCGAGGGTGCGGCGTGCCGCGCCGGCCTGGATCACCATGACGCTGATGGCGTGCGCGACGACGTCGTGGAGTTCGCGGGCGATGTGGGTGCGCTCGGCGGCGATGGCGGCGTCCATCTCGAGCCGATGGGTCCGAGCGAGAAGCTTGCTGTATTCCGCCGCCTCGCCGGCCCGCTGTCGCTGGCGGTGCAACTCCTTGCCGACGATCCACGCTGCCGCGAGGAACATCGCCGGCACGAGGACGTCGATGAGCGTCTTCTCGGCGGAGGTGAGGAACTGAAACACGATGGTGGCGACGAGCACGACAGCGGCGCCGATCAGGGCGTTCTGCGCGGCGGCACGAGCGGCCAGCGAGTACGTGGCCACGAGCAGTCCCAACAGCAGTACGAATGTCGACTGGTCGGGGTCGCCGACAACCCCGACCGCGAGCAGCGCCACACACATCACGATCAGGGCTGCCAATGGGAAGGCCCGGCGTGCCAGCAGCGGCGTCAACGCCGCTGCTGCGAACAACGTCAGCGGCAGCCGTGGGCCAGGCATCCCCGTCTGGAAGATCGGCTCGATCCAAATCTCGAACCAGGTGAGCAGAAGCAGGCTGGCCACGATGAGCCAATCCACCGGCCGGCTGGTAGCGATGATGCGATGCAACACTCCTGTATCCACCTCCTGAGCGTACGTCCCGCCCGCGCGCGCTGCGCTCCCTCGTGAGAAGCCCCCAACTCCACCTCAGGGATGATCTCACCGCGCCTTCTCCACCTCGGAGCGGACGGGAAAGAGCGCTCTCGTGGGCGACGACAACGGTGCCGCTGCTCCGTACCGTGAAATGAGAGACACCGAGGTCCTGGAGACAAGATCGAGAGGCGCTCATGAACCGCGAACGACACCTACTGCCGGCACTCGCTGCCCTCACCGGGCTCGTGTGGATGGCTGCCGTGCTGCTCATTGCCGCGAACCACAAAGGCATCGACCTCGCCGGCGACCTCGCCTACGACCGGGCCAATCGAATCCACACCCTGGCACTGGTGTTGCTCACGGCCACCGTGATCGTCGTGCACCGGACGATCCGCGCTACCGGTCTGACGGGCGCTCGCGCCGCCACGGCCCTCGTCGTCGCTGCGGTACTCATGCTCGTGGGCAACGTCGTGTCGTTCTGGGGAGCGCTGTTGACAGACGGGACCTCGGAGCAGTTCTGGGGCGGACTGGTGGGATGGCTCCTGTTTCTGCCGGGGATGATGGTGCTGCTGGGAGCCTTCATAGGTCTGGCTCGGGCCACCCGGGACTGGCCCGGCATCACCTGGGTGCAGCGTTGGGTGATCGGCCTGGTCGGGCTGTTCCTGACGGTCACCACGATCACCTGGGCGGGCTCACCTGCCCTCACTCTCGCTCCCGCTCTGCTCGCGGCGTTCGCGCTACTGGCGGCGGGTACCGCCGTGGCCCAGGCGGCCAGAGCCGGGTATCCCGCCGTCACCGAGGCGGGCGGACCCGGGCAGGCGACCCAGCCGACCGGGTGACGCGACATGCGCATCGGGGGGCACGGATCCGCACGGTGAAGACGGTGTTCCGCTGATGAGACGGGGATAGCCGGCCGCTTGAAGGGAGGCAGTGTCTGAGCCGGCTCGGAAGGGCGAGTCGACGGGGAAGAAACACGAAGGGACAAGAACATGGAAGGTGGCAGTATGAGAAGCCGGTTGATCACCGTCATAGCTGTTGCAGCGGCTTCACTGGCAATCGGCGTCGGGCCGGCAGCCGCACAGCCGGACGACAACGCAAGCTGCGCTGCACAACTGGGTGCACACGGAGAGTTGGGCAACCCTGGGGAGTATCAACGAACGGCACACGACCCGTCGTTCGGTCTGAGGGCAGTCAAGTTCGTCGCCTTGCTCGACGATTGCACCGAATAGGCTCAAGAGTGATGAAAGCGGCCGCCTTCGAAGGCGGCCGCTTCATCACGTTCCTTCTCATGTTGCCGTCGTTCGAGGTGTGACGCGGTCGGCGTGGGCACCTGAAGTTGAGATGTGCGATCGAGAGTAAGGGAAGGGATACTCCGGTCAGGTTCCCTCGGAGCGCTGAGCTAGCCACGGGCAACTCCTCGGTGTATCGCCGTTGGGGTCGCAGACTTGTCGCCTCTGCCGAAACCGCGGTCAGATATGGGTTCGGCTCACCTCGTGGAACTCTCGGCGCTCCGATCACGCTTCTCGTCCCGGGGTGGGCAGCCGCGATGGCCATCACGCTCCGAGTCACTGTGAAACTCCCCAGACGCCGGAGTGAGCATGTCGACCCGGTCCGGTCCCGAGCGTTCGCCGTACAGGGTGTCCAGTACTTCGGCAGGATCGCATGCACGGGTGGGCTCCCTTCGCCGGTCCGCGCGTTCCGCTGTCCTCGGCGACTGCGGACGCATCGTCGCCAAGCTCTACGGCTCACGGGCACCGAGTCACGATCCGACCCGGCCTATACGTCCGGATCGCTCCCGGTCCCGGGCGGCGAGGGTTCGGATTCCAGCAGTCTTGCCAGCGCACGGCTCACGACGTCGATCTCCTCGGAAGTGAGCCGAGAAGAGAACACCTGATCGATGCCGGCCAGGTAAGTGGGGGCGGCGTTACGGCGCTCGGCCAGACACGCGACGTCCAGAGTTCGCAACGACGATCGGCATGGGGAACCAAGAGCTCGCGATCGGCACCACGGAGGAGGAAATACGCGTCGCCGCTCGGGAGGAGACGGGCGTGCCACAGTCGCCGGGGCCGCGCGGAAGCAGGCTCGTCGCGGGTGAGGATCCATGCGTCGCCGATTGCCGTTCGCGCCGGGGTCAGCGATCTGCGGAGGGCGTCTCGAAAGTCGCGATGCCCCGCCCAGGGGGGATCCCCGCCCACTCGGCGAACGACTCGGGGGTGCCCGGAGGGAACACGTGCAGGTACCGGCGTGCCAGTTCGAGGCGAGCGTCACGCGGGTCGACCTCGGGCGGCGGGACCGTCCAGATCACGGGCTGTCGGCCGCCGTCCCAACGCATCAAGACCCGTGCCGGTGGGTGCGGCGTAGCTCAGCTGGTTGGGGTGCACCCCGAGGGGTCGCCCCGCCTCACCGTAGGCCTCCTTCCTCCCCGCCGAGAAGCACGTGAAGGCGGGCGGCGAGGTCCTTGGCGAATTGCCGACGGTCGGCATCGTCGGGCAGCCTCCCGAGCGTGAACATGGCGATATCGCGTTCCGCCGCGACGTAGGCGCTGAACCGCGGGCCCCAGAGTCGGACGAGGGAGCGGTCTTCCAAGGTCGGCGGTTCGGTCCCCTCGACGCGAGCGTGAATCGATAGGAGTGCGGCTCGAGGCATGCTTTCCTGCAGGCCTGCCCACGCTGCACGCCGCAGCGAACGCCGCCCCGCGCAGCAGTCGCTCGTCGAGCGCCCCCGCCCCCCGTCGAAAGGTGAGGATCTGCGACCGCGTGAGGTCGAGCTGAGACTTCGTCATCGGGCGGCGAGACGAGATATCAGACGAGCCATGCCCACGCCGGCCGGGCACCAGCAGAAGTGCCGCACCAACGAGTTCGGTGTGCGGTCAGAGAGGGGGACTCAGCTTCCCGCCGACCCACATGCGCCTCGTTGCGCCTGCGACCATTTCTGGGCGGGTCAGCCGGTGAGGATCCGGCACACGCTTTGGGGTGGACAGTCGGCGGGGTCGAAGCTTGCGGCGTTGTCCGCCACGACGGTTAGGTCTCTCCGCAGCCTGCGCAAGTCGTCGATCCTCTGGTCGATCTCGTCGATCCGGTTGTCGATCAGCCTTGCCACGTGGGCGCAAGGCGCATCGCCCAGGTCCCGTATCTGCAGCACTTGGCTCAGTTCGCCGAGGGTGAGGCCGACTGCCTGGCCGGCTCTTATGAAGGCGAGACGGTCGAGGACCTCGAGCTGGTACTCGCGGTAACCCGACTGTGTCCGCTCAGGTTCAGGAATAAGGCCCTTCTCCTCGTAGAAGCGGATCGCCGACGTGGCCAAACCGACTCTCCGAGCTACCTCACCGATCTGCATACAGGTGACATTACCACTTGACCTTCAACCGTACTTGAAGCTGTACGTTCGGTTCGTCCGACACACCAGGAGATGGGATGACCACCGACATCAGGATCAGGGGATGGGCCGACCAGCTCGCTACCGCCACCCCGACGCTGGATCCTGAACAGCAGCGAATCGCTCTTCAGATCTATCAGCTGATAGCGAAGACCGCCGAGCAGGTCACGATCACCCAGATCGCCGACGGAGCCGGCGTGACCGCGGCCCGGGTGGAGGAGAGTCTCCGCTCTTGGCCGCTGGTCCTCTGGGACGACCATGGTCGGGTGGTCGGGTTCTGGGGGATCCACGCCGAGCATGTCACCCCTACCCATGCCATCGAAGTAGACGGAACCACGGTCTACGCCTGGTGCGCCTGGGACACGCTGTTCATAACAGAGATCCTCGGTCGCCAGACTCAGGTCACCTCCACCGACCCCGAGCAGGGCACACCGATCCGACTCACCGTCACCCCGGATGGCGTGAGCAGCATGGATCCGCCGGAAGCCGTGGTATCGCTTCTCGTCCCCGAGGACGGCCTCACCGACGACGCCATCCAACGGTTCTGCCACAAGGTCCACTTCTTCAACTCAGCAGACTCTGCGGAAGCATGGATCGCGGGTCGGCCCGGCCTGTTCACCGTGACTGTCGACGAGGCCTTCGAACTGGGACGGGTCACCAACCGTCTCCGCCTGGGCGCCGTGATCGACGGACCCGACCGAGGAGCTGAGGCCAGGTGATGAAGATCACCCTGCAGTACTTCGACGGCTGCCCCAACTGGGAGACCACCGCTCGACACCTCTCCCGGCTGGTCGAGGAGGGATTGGACGCCACCATCGGCTCTGAGCTGGTCGACAGTCATGAGGCGGCTGTCACCCGCGGCTTCCGGGGCTCGCCCACGGTGCTCATCGACGGCACCGACCCATTCGCCGACGAGGGAGCTCCCGTTGGGCTGGCCTGTCGGATCTACCGTACCGAGGACGGGCATGCGGGCTCACCATCTCTACCCCAACTCCGCCAGGCCATCGAAACTGCAGGGAGGAGGTGAACTCAGTGGTCAGCGGTATCGACCGCGCCGAGGTGGTCCGGTTGATCAAAGCCGAGAACGCCCAAATCGTCGACGTGCTCCCCGAACCCGAATACACCGAGGCGCACATCCCCGGAGCCATCAACCTCCCACTGAGACGGCTCACCGCTGACACGGCCGTGGTCCTGTCCTTCGACCGCCGAGTGGTCGTCTACTGCCACGACGGTCTGTGAGACATGTCCCCGCGAGCTGCATGCCGGCTCGAAGCCCTCGGATATGACGTGTACGGCTGTGACGATCGATGTGGCTGCCGGGCCGACCCCGATTCTCGTTCACAGAGCACCTGGCAGAGCCTGATTCCTCTGACCGGGTCGGCGTCGACCGAGATCGCCTGCTCCCTCCAACCCGACCAGGTAGGAGGCCGGATCGACGACTGGAACCGGGTACTCGCCTCGGCCAAGACCCGAGAGCCGATCCCACGAGGTGTCCGGGTCGGCTTCGACCGGGATGTCGACATCGCCGCACTGGCCGAGTTGGCCGCCGCCGAACAAGGATGCTGCTCGTTCTTCCAGTTCACTATCGGCCTCGCCGAACGCGTCTGGCTCGGAGTCACCGGCCCCGAGGACGCTGGAGGCGTGATCGCCTCGATGTTCGGAGCGGCTGCATGGCCGGTAGGAGCAAGTTCACCGTCTACGTCGACAACGACTACGACAACACGAGAGGCTTCGATCTGACCGGGATCATCGACGACATCGAAGCCCGCCTCTGAGCCGCCCCCGGCTCGGCTCGTACAGTCCTGGTGATGATCATCTTGAGGTCCACACTCCTGTTCGTCCTCGGGGCCATCGCCGGGATCGGCGGCGCCTAACACGAGCTTCCCGTCAGACTGTGATGACTATCTTGGAGCGCACGGGACCCTCCATGTGCCGCAGCGCGTCGGCGGTCCGGCTCAAGGGATAGGTCGCCTCGATAAGGGGCTTGAGCTGCCCGGTTGTCACCATCTCGGCGAGCAACTCGAGGTCGGGTCGGTTGAACTTGGCGATGAAGAAGATCACCGTCTGGCTGTTTCCGATCGACGAGACACGGGTCTTGAGGATGTGACGGAGGGGACCGAGAAACGGACTGTCATTCGGTGCGCCCACGATCACCACCCGGGCGCGTGGAGCCAGAACCCGTTTGAGTTCCGTCCAGCGCCGGCTGCCGGCGATGTCGATCACCAGGTCGAACAGGTCGTCACGCCGAGTGAAGTCCTCCGTCGTGTAGTCGATCACCTCGTCTGATCCGAGGGCGCGCGCCTGTTCCACGTTCGGGGTGCTGCACACCGCCGTCACGCTCGCGCCGAGGGCTTTGGCGATCTGTACGGCGAATGTGCCGACACCGCCTGATGCCCCGTTGATCAGTACCTCCTGGCCAGGTCGGAGACCGCCGTGATCCCGCAGCGCCTGAAGCGCGGTGACACCGGCGGTGGGGAGTGCCGCCGCTTCCTCGAAGCTGATGCTGTCCGGTTTGTGAACGACCGCCAGGCGGACGACCAGGCGTTCGGCGAAGGCTCCTGTCTTGCCGCCGAACACATCGTCATCCGGTCGGAAATCGGTGACATCGCGGCCCACCGCCTCGACGGTTCCGGAGAAGTCACCCCCGAGAGAGCGCTCCTTAGGCTTGAAGATGCCCATCTGGGTTCGGGCGACGTACGGCTTGCCCGTCATCGCGTACCAGTCGGCCCGGTTCGGGGACGCGGCCCGAACGCGGACCAACACCCCGTCCGGAGTGAGCTCCGGCTCGTCCACCTCCTCGACACTGACGACATCAGCTGACCCGAACCTGGAGCGGATAGCCGCCTTCATGATCGCCTCACTTCCTATATACGCTGTATACATACGGCGTACGTTACAATGTGAGAAGCATGTCTGTCAACGAGGAACTCCCGGCTCGGACGCCACTCAACAAGGAGCTGATCGTGCGCACCGCCATCGAGCTAGCGGACGAGCGCGGGCTCGAGGCGTTGAGCATGCGAAACCTGGCCGGACGACTCGGCGTCACGGCGATGTCGCTCTACAACCACGTCGCCAACAAGGACGAGATCCTCGACGCGCTGATCGAAGCGGTGTTCGCCGAGATCGAGCTGCCGGACGCACGGGACTGGAAGACGGCGATCCGAACGAGTTCGATCTCGGCCCGGGAAGCGCTCGTCCGCCACCAATGGGCGACGAGCCTGTGGATGTCACGTCAAGGCGCCGGCCCCTCGCGTATGCGTCACGGAAACTGGCTGTTAGCCACCCTGCGAACCGCCGGCCTATCCAACGAGATGATCTTCCACGCCTACCACATCCTCGAGAGCCACCTGCTCGGATCGACACTCCAACAGCTCAACTTCCCCTATCAGGGCGAGGAACTCGCCGGCATGGCCCGGACCTTCCTGAAAAACTTCCCGATGGACGAGTTTCCGGACATGGTCGAGCACATCAGACAGCACATCGAACCGAGCCAACGAACGCAGACCGGGTTCGAGTTCGCCCTCGACCTCATCCTCGACGGATTGGAGCGCGCCAGGGACACGGACGGTACGAGGTGAGTCTCCCGGCCGACTGGCCAGATCGGATCGACTTCTTCCTCACCCTCCGGGAAGCCGAGATCGACTGGCTGCTATCGACCGAACACCCGCACGATATGTCACGTGGAGAGCACAGGTTCATGACTGACCGTCGGAACCGGCTGCTTCGAGGCGTGCCCTACCTCGGCGCGCCTCTCGCGGGCATCCTCTAGCGGCTCCTTCATGAAAGGACCGAAGACCCAGGCACGCCCGGGTCTTCGGAGTGGCACGGTCGAACCCAATCAAGGTGACCCACGTGAGCGTCCACCATCGGTTCCTACGCGCCTTCGTGTACAGCCATCAGGCCGCAAATCAACTGATCCTGCTCCACGCGAACCAGTTGGCGGAGAACGCGTCTACATCGCCCTTGACCGAGCGTCCCCCATCCGTGGGTCCAGCCGACGGGGCCGCAAGCGACCTCGCCAGGAGCCGCCTCGACCGAAGCCGTCACGTGGTTCTTGGAGTACGCGCCCGACATCTACGACCGTGGACAACAGCTACTTGCTCGCCTGGAACGCACGTCCGGGTCGGAGATGACTGTCCAGGACCGGGCGGCCCTGGACACCAGTCCAGGCGACACTCGCGGAGTGTCGGACCGCCGACAGACAGGTGACGCCGGTCCGCGACGACTTCCGGACGCGACAGGTCATGCCGGCGCAGGATTGCATGCCGTGCGTTCTCCCCCGTTTGGGTCGGAAGGGCTATCCGCCCCTTCGCCGCAACCGCCGATACATGAGATTGCCATGCACACCACCCGGCCCTTCGCTCTGGCGGCGCTTCCCGGCGCGGCAGCCATCGCCCTGTGGGGCGCGTATCGACACACGATGAATGAAGTCAGCATCCGGTGGACGGCACCATCCGATCTCCCCGGTGAGCTGCGGACGGTGCCCACGAGTTGGGGCCGGCTGTCCTACCGGCTGGTGGTCGGTGCCCGCCTGGAGCCGCCGCTCGTCCTGGTCCACGGCTGGGGCCGCTCGGCCGATTCGGTCTGGTGGCACTTGCTCAGGCAGACCGGTCGCACGACGCTCGTGGTTGACCTCCCCGGCCATGGCCGCTCACTGCTGGAGGAGCGTTTCACGTTCGACCTGGCCGCCGAAGCGGTCAATGCGGCCATCGCCGATGCGGGACTCGCCCGTCCCGTCCTCGTTGGTCACTCGATGGGTGGCCCGGTTTGTCTGACGGTCGTCCGTCAGGCAGGTGAGGGCAGCTTCGCCGGCGTGGTGGCCATCGCCACAGCTGCCTATTGGGTCCGTCCCCGCCTCCGAATGATGGCGGCAGCAGCTCCCTACCTGCTGGCGCCCGCCTCTCCCGTCGCCGTTGGTGCCCGGCGTGCCCACCTGAGGCTTGGATCCGAACAAGAACTGTGGACCGGTGCCGAGCACCTCCTCGGACCGGACCGGCGGACTCTGGAGGAGTCCGCCTTCGAGCTGAGGCGCTTTGACGCCCGGAGCTGGAAGGGTTTCAAGCTCCCGCCCGGTGTGTGGGTCGTCACCCTCCACGACGGCGTCATCGCTCCGGTCGACCAGCGGTCCTCGGCCTCCCACTTTGGCGTTCCCGTGGTCGAACTCCCCTCCGACCACCCCGTCGTGATGAAGGAGCCCGGCGCGGTGGCAGGCATCATCGAGCGCGCGGCACGCACCTGGGCAGTGACAAGCGGACCTGTCGAGAACTAGCGGGGAAACCGGGTCGATCCGAGAATCGACCCGACGAAACCCCAGGTAGGACGGGGTGCACACCCTCCATGCACACCCTCGTGCACACCGTGAGAACGGGAGCGCCCCTCCACGGAATCCGAGGAAAGTGAACGGAGCCGGGCAATGCAGTTGACTGCCCGAGCGTCGAAGTGGAGGAGGACGGCATGTCGCCAATCATCGAGGCGCGGGGGCTCACCGAGCGCAGCGGCGACGTCCGCGCCCTGGACGACCTCGACCTGGTCGCCAAATCCGGTCTGCGCCACGGAATCCGAGAAACCCAGCGTGCCGGAGCAGACCGTACCCAGTCCACGGGACACCACCGAAAGCGGCTGTCGGGCGCGCCCTTTCAGCTGCCGGGGGTCCCTCGTCGATCCCTTCGGGGTGCGCACAGCAGCGCAGGACCGGACCCTGGGGGACGCCGACGCGCGCTGGGTGAGCGAGGCGCTTTCCCTCCGCGACTCGGGCGTCACGTCGCCGCTCACGCCCCTCGGTCCCACCAGTCGACCACCCGGAGGGCGCGGAGTGTGTTCCAGCGACTGGGCGCTCCGACGCCGCCCTCGAGGTCGAAGTGGACGCGACCCGGATGGATGCGGTCGAGCAACCACCGGCCGTCGGGCTGCCGCTTGGACCGC
>Ga0326597_10013126_pt1 | contig 10893 bp, 8 predicted proteins | sample RVTome_12_FD_203789 | JGI IMG/M metagenome (GOLD analysis project Ga0326597, IMG submission 203789) | Soil microbial communities from uranium-contaminated site in the Upper Colorado River Basin, Wyoming, United States - RVT100D185 | ecosystem: Environmental > Terrestrial > Soil > Contaminated >... | reverse complement strand
ACGACCCCTTCCCCAACTCCTGGGATCGTTTAGTCGCACTGACCACCGCGTCCATTACCGTGCCATGAAATCCTTTTTGCTCCAGGGCGTAGAGGCCAGCGATGGTGGTACCGCCGGGGGAGGTGACTTCGTCTTTCAATTCGCCCAAATGCTTGTTGCCCTCAAGCGCCATCTTGGCGGCGCCGTAGACGGTCTGCATGGCGAGTCTTAACGCCACGTCGCGCGCCAGTCCGACCTGCACACCGCCGTCAGCGAGTGCTTCGATGAAAAGAAAAACATAAGCCGGCCCGCTGCCGCTCAGCCCGGTGACCGCGTCCAAGTATTTTTCCTCAACCGCCATGCCGACACCGAAGCTGTTGAGAATCGCACCGACTGTTTGCAAGTCCGCCGCGGTCGCGCGGGCGCCGCCGGCATAGCCGGCCGCACCGGCGCCGACGACGCAGGGAATGTTGGGCATCACGCGCACGGCCCGCGCGCCGTTTTCAAGATTGGCCTCGATCCGCGCTAAAGGCACGCCCGCGGCAACTGAAACCAAAAGCTTTGCCTTACCCAGTTTTTTGGCGATCTCTGTGGTGACAGAATCGACGATCTGCGGTTTCACGGCGAGAATAATAATGTCGGCAAAATCGCAAAGCGCACGGTTATCCGCGGTCACTTGAATGCCGAGATCCTTGGCAGCTGCCTGACGAAGCGCTTCGCTGACGTCGCTGGTCATGACATTTTCCTTGGCCGCCAAACCGGCGCGAATTACGCCGCGCGCTATCGCAGAGCCGATTTTTCCCGCGCCAATCACGCCGATTTTTTCCTGCAACACTGGAAGCCTCCTCGGTCAAACGCCCAATGGATGCTAGCATAAAGGGTCAAGCCAAGAACTTCAAAGCCGAGAAAATCAAAAAGGCCTGGAGCAGTGACCCCGGGTCTGTCCCAATCGGTGGCGCAGCTTGGCGTGAGCTAATCCATCGGCTGACTGAATCCAAAATTCTTCAGGCCACGTCCCCTTACGCCTAACCCCTCACCCCTTGCGGTATCGCAACTAATATCGTTTACCCAAGCCTTGCAGCGCTTTCAATGCGTCCGCATCGTCGGGACTGAGGGAAAGTATTTCCCGGTACTTCCGTTCCGCCTGATTGATTCGTCCCAGCTGGGCGTAGGACTGGCCTAAAGCAAAGCGCAGATCGTTTCTGCGCCGCCGTAGGCGCAGCGCCTTCTCGTAGTTCTCAGCGGCCTTCTCCCACATGGCAAGCTTGTAATAAACCCCGCCCAATTCAGTAAAGATCGTGGCGGAGTCCTCGCCCTTAGCGAGTGATTTTTCCAACAGGCTTCGCGCTTTCACCAAGAGCTCTTTGGTCTGGTCGGCGTCGGTAATGCGCTGCGCTTGAGCCGCGTGTAAGCGGCCCCACGCGAGCAGCACCGCGGGCTGCTCGGCATGCAGGACACGCGCCTGGGTGAACCATTTTTCGGCCTCCGGGAGATCGCCGAAATGCAGCGCGATATTGCCCAAGCCCAGATAGGGCAAAAGCTCCTTGCTCCCCATCTGGATGACCCGGTTGTAAACCACCTTGGCATCGGGCAGGAAAAATTCATCGCTCATGGCCAGCACGTCTGAAATATATTCCGCGCCGTGATCGAGGGCGGCAAATGCTTCTCTGGCGCCTTCGGCGCTCTTGTCCAGCTCCAAAAGAATCTTCATCTTGAGCAGCCGAAACTTCGGGTTCCCGGGCTCGAGACCGATCGCCGCCTCGACTTCGGTCATGGCGCGGTCGCGCGCGATGCTCGCCAAGTATGATTGCGCCATATAAAAATGATGCATCGCTTGCGGCACCGCCAGCGGCTTCGATTTCAACCACGGCGGACTAGCGATGAGGTAGGGCGCCATCAGTTTTCGATTGAGATCGGAGGTCGAGCGGCGCAGATTCTTGGGCGCGGAGAATTCCAACTCGGCGCCGTCGTCGGTATTGATCGATGCGCCTTTCGAGAACCCCAGAAAACCATCCCGGTTCATGCGGTAAAAGCCTTGCACCGCGTAGACATCGGACAAGCCAAGGTAGTCGAGGTCCGAGCGCAGCATCGGGTTGCTGTCGTAGATTTCCTTAAGCACCGGATAGTTGAAAACTTGCGGTTTTTTGCTGCCGAGCAAGAGAAAATCGCTTTCCTTCATGCTCCAAAGAGAAACGTGGGGAAAGGCTTCGGCGAAAGTGCGAAACACCATACGGAAATCATCCGGCGACATGGAATAGTTGTGAATCCACTGGGCAAAGACACCATCCTCTGTAATCTTCGACTTGACGACGGAATAGAATTCCCGCGTATAAAGATTAGCGATGCCGGCGATCCAGGGATTCGACGGTTCGGCGCTGATCACATCATACAGCTCCGGCGTCGCTAGGATATAATTTCTTCCGTCGGTGGGGATCACCCGCACCCGCGGGTCCTCGAGCACGCTGGAGTGGCGCGAGTGGCGCGCGTTGCGCGACAGCCGGTCAATGGCGCCGCGGTAATCGAGATCGCCGGAGCGTTGCATCAGCTCGGCGCGCGCGTCGGGCTCCATCACCCCTTTGTAGTAAAGTCGTTTCTCCTGGGCATTGTACCAAATCCGGCTCTTGGAATCGTCGGTGGGGAAAGTCACGCCTGCGGGGAATTTGACCATGGCGACGGATGCACGGTCGAAAAATTTGCTGGCTTGAATCATCGCCGGTTCGATCTCGATGACTTCGACCTGCTTGACCGACTTGAAAGTCGCCAGCGCCTTGGCTGACATGCCGGTGCCCAAGCCGATGATCAGCACTTTTTCCGCTTTGGGATGATGCATCATCGCGATGTAACTGGTCATCAGCTGACTGAGCGCGTCGCCGTAAGAACCGTCGATCTTGCCGTTGGAGCGAAAATAAAGGTAATCGGAACCGCTGATTCGCTGCACGCTCACGGTGGTCGTCAACCCTTCGCGATAGTAGAGCATCTCGTCGCGTCTCATCTCTTCGAGCCGTAACGAATCGGTCGGCAAGGACTCGTAACGGTCGGCGTATACCGTGACGCCGCTGGTGAGCACGTTGGGATCCCAGCGGCGCACTTTCAACGGCACCAGGACTGCGAGCACCAGCACGGCAAGGCCTGACGCATAACGCAGCAGCGCCGACACCCGAATATCGCTGATCAATAGCCAGCAACCGATGAGCAGATTCATCACCACCGCGAAGATGATCGTGTTCTGCACGCCAAGATTGGGAATGAGAATAAATCCGCCGGCGAAAGCGCCGAGCACGGCGCCAACGGTGTTGGCCGCGTAGGAACTGCCGACGCCGCTGCCGACGCGGTACAGGCTTTGAGTGTATAAGCGCGCGACTAAGGGAAACGTCATGCCCAACAGCACCGTCGGCAAAAACATCACCAGCGCCGAGAGAAAGATTTGCAAGTAGAGAAACACCGTAAAGGTGTCACCAAAACCATGCAGCAGGCGGACAAAGATCAGCGGTAATTTTTCGAATAAGGGAATGGTCGCCAGCGCCGACAGCCCGACCCAAAGTTCGATGACACCGAAGGTGCTGAGACGCGCTTCGCCTTGGCCGAGAACGCGCGCGTAGATGAATCCGCCGAGCGCCAGCCCGACCAGAAACGTGACCAGCATGGTCGAAAACGAATAGATCGAGCTGCCGATGACCATGGTGAGCGAGCGCGTCCAAGCGTTTTCGTAAACCAAAGAGGCGAATCCTGAAAGCGCGAAGGAAACCAACAGCACCCAATCGAGCCGCGATGACGACACGCGTGGCTGTTGCGGAGCCGCTGTGGACACGGCGGCGGGCTCCTCGACGAACTCCAGCGGCGCCCGATCGCGGATGCGATCGACCACGAGAATCACCAGGGCGATGACCATGTTGGCCGACGCGGCAACGAATACCGTGGCGCGCATGCCGAGCGTCGGGATCAAAAAGAATCCGCCGGCGGCGCAGCCGACCACCGCGCCGAGCGTGTTGGTGGCGTAGAGGTCGCCGATGCGGCGCCCGAAATTGGCGAAGCTGCGGACAAAGAAGCGGCTCAACACCGGCAAGGTCGCACCCATCAGTAAGGTGGGGAACACCAGCAAGATAAAGGACAGAAAAAACAACACCAGATTGAAGAGAAACGGATAGGATTGGTTGAGGCCGAAGATCGGACCGTAGAGGTTTTGCGCACCGGCAAACAGCCAAGGCACAAGAAAACCGTAAACCCCCACCCCCGCTTCGAGCAGGCCATAGAGTAGGAAATCGTTTTTGCCGCGGTCGGCGATCTTGCCGAACCAGTAACTGCCGATCGCCAACCCGGCCATGAACGCGGACAACACGGTCGCGATGGCATAGGTCGTGTTGCCGAAAATCTGCGTGAGCATGCGCGTCCAAACCACTTGGTAAATCAATCCCGCGGCGCCGGAGAAGAAAAAACAAAACAATCCGACCGGCAGTAGCCACTCTTGTTTGGGACGCTCGACGGTTTCAGGCATGAGAACTCTCCCAGCAAATAATCCAAGCAGTGATAGCAAGCCGTTATCTAACTGTAAAGGGAGCGGCGTGCCTGGCTATTCGCCGGGCCGCACGCGGATGGAAAAATACTGCGCCTGGAAAGCGCGCCAAGAGAGCGCGCTGGCAAGCCACCTTCGTTGACTTCAAGAAAAATATCAGGTAGGCATTTGGACCATCCAAATTCTCTGAATTTGAGCAGTATCCGCAAATTCGTAATCCGATTGGGTCAAAAAATTCGAGTTGGTTTTTTTCGTGCGAATGGTTTTCTTATCGACTTGTTCGCAACCACAGCGACAAATAATAAACGATTCGGAGGTTAGCAATGGCAAACGCCAAACGGGACGGCGCATCGCCGGAAGAAGCGAGAGACTTACGGAGTGCCATCGAATGGATGAAAAAAGAAGGGGATATCCTTGTCACCGATAAAGAGGTGGATCCCGATTTAGAGCTTACCGGAATACAGAAGCAGCTCGACGGTGGTTGTCCGATTCTCTTTAACAACGTCAAGGGCAAGCCGCAGCACCGTTGCGTCACCAACCTGTTCGGCGACATGAACGTGATCAACAAAATGTTCGGCTGGAAGGATCATGCGGACCGGACAAGAAAGCTGGCCTACTCCGTCACCCATCCCATCCCGCCCATCGTCGTCGATCAAAAAGACGCGCCGGTGCAGGAAGAAGTCTACGAGAAACCGGCCGAAGCCAACGACTACGTCGTGCCGATTCGCCACACCAACATCGAGCCTGAACTGACCGTCGGTTCCGGCAACCGACTCATCTCCGGCGAATACTTTAACGGCGGCACCGATCTGGGCTACAACCGGATGAACTTCCGTTGGGGCAACGTCGGCACCTTCCAGATTTCTCCTGGCTCGCATATGTGGCAGGTCGCGAGCAAATATTACAAAGACAACAAGATGGTGCCGATCACGATGAACTTCGGCTTGCCGGTGGCGGGCTCGCTGCTCGCCGGCGCCGGCTTCGATTACGTGATCCTGCCGCAAGGTTGCGATGAGGTCGGCATCGCCGGCGCCGTACAAGGCGCGCCCATGCGTCTGGTCAAAGCGCGCACGGTGGACGCCTATGGTTTGGCTGACGCGGAGGTGATTCTCGAAGGCTATGTCAATCCGCGCGACCGCCGCTTTGAAACCGCCGAGTCGGAAAAAGCCGGCATCCAAGGCCGATTCCATTTCCATCCGGAATGGGCCGGCTACATGGGCAAGGCTTACAAAGCTCCGACCTTTCATGTCACCGCCGTCACCACGCGTAAACGCGAAGGTAAGCCGATTATTTTCCCGCTCGGGGTGCACACGCTCGACGATCACAACATCGACACCACGGTGCGCGAAGCGTGCATGTTCGAGCTCTGCGAAAGAATGCAGCCCGGCATCATCATGGACGTCAACATTCCTTACTGCATGACCGATTGGGGTGGCGCGATCATCCAGGTCAAAAAGCGCAATCGCATCGAAGAAGGCTGGCAGCGCAATTTCATGGCGGCGATTCTCGCCACGTCGCAAGGTTCACGTCTGGTGGTCGCGGTGAGCGAAGATACTGATCCCTACGACATGGACGATATCATGTGGAACCTGACCACCCGCGTCAATCCCAAAACCGATATCATCAATCCGCTCCCTGGTGGGCGTGGCCAGACCTTCATGCCCGCTGAACGCATGACGGCCGGCGAAAAAGAATGGACCGCGTCCAATACCAGTTTCGAGGGCGGCATGGGCATCGACGCCACCGTGCCATTTGGCTACGAGAGCGACTTCATGCGGCCGGTTTATCCCGTCGACCGAATCGATCTAAAAAAATGGTTCAACGATAAAGATATTCAGAACGCCAAGAGCCGCATGCACGGCTGGGTTCTCTCGTTGGCGCGCACGGGAAGATAATTTTGCAGTAAATAATTTCGCTAAAAAAAGGCAGGGAATCGTTCCCTGCCTTTTTTGCGAATCCGCGGTGTTATGGTTTTGGCAAACAGATTTCGCCAAATTCGCCGCGCGCGGAAAAAACCCCAAGCCGATCGCGCCGGCAGCGCAATTTTCTTGCCGACTTAGTTTGACATTAACCGTCCCATCTGTTACCAAACCAACAACTTCAAAAATGTTTGGGCCACATCGCAGTTTTTTTCAAAAACATCGCCGAGGGGAGAAGTAGGATGAAACGTCCTCGAAAAACGCCATCTCGTACTTTAAACCATCGTACTGCTTGCAGCCAATTGGCCTTGACGCTTATTTTATTCACACCGGCGCTGGTCACGTTCCACCATTTTGGCTCGGACTGGGAAGCCGCCCAAACCATGCCGATGCCGCCGGTGTTTGACGTAGCCGAAGCGACGCCGCCCGATGAACTCGCCAAGATTTTCACGGTGATTAGATCCCGCCGGACCGATATCAGCGACGCGGAAGCATGGCGGGTATCGGAAGTCATTTTAGAAGAAAGTGCCAAGCGCCTGCTCGACCCGATGATGGTCTTGGCGGTGATTCAAGTGGAAAGCGGTTTTCAGTACGCGACGGTGTCGCCGATGGGCGCGCGCGGCATCATGCAGATCATGCCGGAAACCGGCAAGTTCCTCACCGAGTCGCTGGGGCATGAATATGGCTTTCATCCGGCGTCCTTTCGGCCCGAATCGCTGGACGATCCGCTGCTCAACATTCGCCTGGGCGTGTACTATCTCCACGATCTGAACAAACAGTTCAAGAGTCTGAATTTGGCGCTGCTCGCCTACAATGCCGGCCCCGGGGAGATTCAAAACCGTTTAGAAAGAAACGTCACGTTCTCCGAAGAATATGCCACATTGGTATTCGACGCTTATCACAGCTTGAAAAAATCCAACCCGCCGACCTTCTAGCCGACTTCAGCCAGAACATTTTATCCATTTTAGAACGGACTACCCGCAGGGCCAAGACTTACGGTAGCGAAGCGTGAGTTGGCGAGATCGCCGACTATTTGGCAACCCGCGGCCCGCCGCCAGGATAGCATTTCAGCCTGATCTCATGGTAAAGAATCGAAGCAGCAACGGATTCAGTGCCACCGATGACGCAACCTAAGGCAGTGACCCTCACGGCTCAAGCATGGCAGGAAATTTCGCGCCACGCCGAGGAGAGCTTTCCCGACGAGTGCTGCGGCGTGGTCCTCGCGGATGGCGCGAAGGAACAGGTGCAGCGTCTAGAAAACATCCAGAATAAACTCCACGCTCTCGATCCCGAAACCTATCCGCGCACCGCGGTCATCGCCTATGCGATGGACCCGAAAGAGTTGGAGCGGGTCATCGATCATGGCGCCAGAGCCGGCGCCAAGCTCAAGGCTTTTTACCATTCCCATCCGGACCATGAAGCGTATTTCTCCGACGAAGACAAAGCCTTCGCCAGCCCCTTCGGTGAGCCGACTTTCCCCAACGCCGCGCAGATTGTCGTATCGATCTACCACCGTGAGATAAAGCGCCTGGCGGCTTTTGTCTGGTCGGGAGAGCAAAACGACTTCATCGAAGTGGCGATCAATAAAATTTAGCCATGTCGGCGCCGCGCGAGAAAACCGTCGACTCCCTGGGGCTGACCCTGCATTATCTCGAATGGGGGGATCCGGACGGTGAGCCGCTGATACTCGTGCATGGCTTTCTCGATCTTGCCTACAGCTGGCAACCCTTGGTCGGCGAATTGTTGGCAACCGCGCAACGTCGCTTGCGCATTCTCGCGCCGGACTGTCGCGGCCATGGCGATAGCGGATGGGTCGGCGCTGGCGGCTACTATCATTTTCCCGATTACGTTCTCGATTTGGATTGCGTGCTGCGCGCCGCCGGTGTCGGTCAGGTCAAGCTCATCGGCCACTCGATGGGCGGCACGATCGCCTTTCTCTACACGGGCACGTTCCCACGTCTAGTCGAGCAACTGGTTCTGATCGAAGGCATTGGACCGATGGCCCAGCAATTCTCCGCTGCCCCAGCACGCATGGAACAGTGGATCGCCGAAATCAATCAGCGCGGCCGCAATCATTTTCGTCAGTACAGCAGCATCGAAGCGGGAGCGAGCCAACTGTGCCAGACCCATCCCCGCTTAGACACCGGCTTCGCGCGGGACTTGGCGCGCGCCGCCATGAAACAACATCCTAACGGCAAATGGATTTGGAAGTTCGATCCGCTGCACCGAACCGCGGCGCCACAGCCGTTCTACGCGGATCAGGCGATGGAGTTTCTCCGGCGCATCGAATGTCCGGTGCTGATCGTCGACGGCAAGGAGAGCCACCAGACACGGCGCACCGATAAACCGCAACGCTATGCGGCTCTAGCCGCGCATCAGCAGGTGACGATAGACGACGCCGGTCACATGGTGCATCAAGATAACCCGCGACAGTTAGCTGAAGTTGTTGCGCGGTTTTTGCAGTTGTCATGAGCCGGCGGCGCGAGCTCCGGAGAGCCCGGCTTGTCAAGCCGGTTCAGAGCTTGACTATTGAAGCGGATTTCTGGGATTATAGCGGCGACATCGCGTCCATGGCTATGGGCTATCGATTATTGAAGAAAACGTGATAAAGAAGAAAGTCTAAAAAGGGACCGTTTGTGCCCAGAGGAAAGTCACCGCGAAAGAAAAACCCAGCGCTGCTCCCCCGCTCGGAAGCAGTGCGCCAAGCGCCGGCCCGAAGCACGCCCGCTCCAGCGCCGCCTCCCACCGCCAACGTCACACTAACCCTTAAACATTTCCAGCGGCGGCGTGACACGGCGCTTGCCGCGAGCGACGACAAAAGGCTTTACTTGCGTGTCGGCGACGAGGTCAATCACGTGCGCCACGAGGAATGGGGCATCGGCGTCACCATGGAAGTCATGACCTCATCGATCCCGGGCGGCACCTGCCTAGTGCGCGTGCGTTTTCAAGACGGTCAGCTGCGCTGCTTCAACAACGATCTCGACAATCAAGCCTGTTGCTATTATTTCGGCTTGCGCCGCCATTGGAATCCCAGTCACGGCGTCCACGCGCTCAGGGCTAAATTTTTTGGATGAAAATACCTATGATCAGAAAAATCAACATTGCAGTCGCAGGGATGCTACTGACGCTGAGCAGCGTCGCCCCGGCTCATCTTCGCGCCGAAGATGTCATCGAGCAAGCCGGCGTTGTTACCGGCGTCACCGTTGGCAATGCCGTCGCAGTGCCGCTAAAAGCGGTGACCATGGCGATCGGTGCGGTGAGCGGCGTTTTGTCCTTCATCGTCACCGGCGGCAATGCCGAATTGACGCAGCAAATTTGGCAGGACACCTTTCAAGCGCCTTATGCGGTCACACCGGAATTGGCGCGCATGTCCGTCGGGCAGCGCCCGGAACTCGAACTGAAAAAATGACCACGGCATGTGGCCTCGCCCGCCTGGGGTAGGCCACATGCCGCGTTGTTAAAGCACTCCCGCCAACTATTCTTTACTTTAATAGATGCCGCTTCGTAGGCGGGTTTAAATTTGAATTTAGGCCAAGTTCTCCTTGAAGAAGCCAGACGTCCTTGCCCACGCGTCCTTTGCTGCATCGGGGTTATAGCGATCCGCGTTGGTATTGTTATTAAACGCATGCTTGGCGCCGTCAAAGACTTTGCAGTCGAAGCTCTTGCCCGCTTTGGCTAGCGCCGCCTTCAAAGGCTCGACACCCGGCATGATGTTAGCGTCATCCGCCCCGTAGTTGCCCATGACTTTGCAAGGGATATTGGCGACGGAGTCGAGCGGATCGGGATTGCGGCCGTAGTAAACCACCGCCGCGTTCAAGTCTTTGCACTTGGTCGCGAAGTTGAGCGATTGCCCACCGCCCCAGCAGTAGCCGACTACGCCGACCTTGCCGTTGACGTAGCCCTGCTTCTTCATGTAAGCGACCGCGGCGGTCAGATCTTCGACGACCATCGCGCCATTAATTTTTTGAATTTCTTTGGTGGCCTCGTCACTGCCGTTCCACTTGTCACTGCCACCGATCCGGCTCATCAAGTCGACGCCGACCGCAGCGAAGCCATCCTTAGCGAACCGGCGGGTGACATCCTTAATATGCCCCACCAACCCGCGGTTTTCGTGTATTACAATGACCGTGCCCAAACTCTTCCCGTCCTTGGGCCGCGAGACATAAGCGTTCACGTTGCCGCCTGGGCTGGCAAACTGCACCATCTCCGATGTTAACCCGGCATCATTGGGATCAACAATATTTTCGATCGTTTGTGCCATGGATCAAATCCTCCTTCAAATAATTTTGCTGTTTAACCTATAGCTAAAAACTACTGACCCGTCCAGAGCCCTTAACGGCAAATGACGGCAACTGCGACCAGACTCACGTAAAGCAAAAATGACAACGGCGCCCCATGGCGCCGCCGTTTGGCTGCAGTCAATTGAATTCACGAACGGGTTGAACCCCGCTGCCAATTACAATATTGCAAAGGGGATGCTCGCCC
>Ga0326597_10013125_pt1 | contig 10894 bp, 10 predicted proteins | sample RVTome_12_FD_203789 | JGI IMG/M metagenome (GOLD analysis project Ga0326597, IMG submission 203789) | Soil microbial communities from uranium-contaminated site in the Upper Colorado River Basin, Wyoming, United States - RVT100D185 | ecosystem: Environmental > Terrestrial > Soil > Contaminated >... | reverse complement strand
ACGCCTGGGCCAGCCGCGCGGCCCGGCGCGTCGCGGCCTCGATGAGCGCCGGGCGTGTGGCCGCGGCGTGGCGGTGAGCCCGCGCACGCCGCGGCCAGGGATCAGCGCACTACCGCGCCTTCGGGGCGACGAAGACGTCGGCTCCGAAGAAGACGTTCCACGGGTCGATCGGCTCCCAGCCGCCCACCCACGCGAACGTGCAGAAGTCGTCGGCGTTCTGGACGGTGCCGCCCGTGTAGATGACGAAGACCCGGTTGTCGCCCATGACTCGGAAGGCGCTCGTCGACCCCCCGACCTGGTTGCCGGAGGCAAAGAACACGGCCTCGACCGTTACGACTCCGAGCTCCGAGCAACTCGCGACGAAGTACGAGGTCTTCGGGTTCGGGGTCGACCCGGTGATGGAATTGCAGGTCAAGGTCTTCGGCGTCTGCTCAAGGCTCACCCAGGCGCCGGTCTCGAGATCCTGGGCCTGGACGGTGACCTCGTGGGCAACGTTCGGCGCGACGAGGCCCCAGAGGTTGACGTTGAAGGCGGAGTAGCCGTCAGGGCTGACACCAGCCTCAAGGAGGTCGATCCGGAAGTCGCCAGCGACCGCGATGGCGACCGGAGCTCCGTCCGAAAGGACCTGGATGTTGAGATCGGCGTATCGGTCGTCCGGGTCGACGGCCCAACCGGCAGCAACGCAGGAGTTGGGACCGGCCTGACCGCCGAGGGCGTCGTGCGTGCCAGTCGGGAGATCGTTGACGTCGGTGCAGGTCAGGGTCTTTGGTGTTGCGCCGAGATCGACCCACTCGGCCGTCTGGGCGTCCTGCGCCTGAACCGTGATCAGGTGAGCGACGTCGGGCTCGACAAGGCCCCAGAGCCAGATGTCGAACGAGGCGTAGCCGTCCGGGCTGACGCCGGCGTCGAGGAGGTCCTGACGGAACTGGTCGGCCACGCCATCGGCGACCTCGACCCCATCTGCCAGGACCCGGACATTGAGTCGTGTGTACGGGCTGTCGTCATCGACCGCCCAGCCCGCGGCGGCGCATTGAGGCTCACCGACCACACCATCCCAGACGTCGTGGAACCCCACGGGTGCCTGGTTCTCGACGCCAAGCGCAGCCGGAGCAGCAGAGAGGCTCATGGCCAGCAGCATGCCCGCCGCCGCCACGCCTAGAGATTTCGACCGCATGTCGTTCCTCCCGGGATGCACCATCGGCGCCCTGTCCGGGCGACCACCACGCAGATGACGCCGTACCTGTCCGGGCGTTGCATCCGCCCGGGAGGCCGCCCGCTGATCGGCGTCCCGGGTTCGGGTCATAACCCGCAGCGACGGAGCCCGCCGGGCCGGCGCTCGGCGTCAGTAGACCTCGTCGTCCGACGCAAGGTTGACGAGGAAGGTCACGTCGCCGTCCCATCGGAACAGGACTCGCAGGTCGTCGTCGACGCTGAAGGCCCAGTAGGCCTCGAGCTCGCCCCTGAGCTTGTGGAGCCGGAGGAGGGGATCCTTCGGGTCGGCCGCAAAGCGCCGGAGCGCCGCGCGGAGCATCGACGCCCGCGGTTCCTAGCTCCAGGCCTGGAGCTCGATGAGGTTGCCGGCCGGGTCCTGGGCGTAGCACCAGGTGACTCGGCGGCCGTCGCTGGTCTGGAGGGTCACGACTGTCCCGAAGCGGGCGCCGCCGTGCGCCACGACGGCGTCGACCGCCGACTCGACGTCCGGGACCTGGAAGGCGATGTGGCCCCAGCCGGGCCGGTTCACTCGCGGCGGCGCGCCGTCGACCATCTCGTCGTATTGGTAGATCTCGATCGTCGGACCGGTCGGGCCGTGGCCCGGCAGCTGGAGATGGGCGCCGGTGAGGTGGGCGCCGGCGAGGTTCGTCGCGGCATCCAGGTCGGCGCTCCGGTAGTCGCGCTCCGGCGGCACGGGCTTGCAGCCGAAGACGTCGCCGTAGAACGCGGCCAGGATCCGCCAGTCCAGCCCGGTGACGTTGACGTGCCCGAAACGGGCTCCCTCGATCGCCGCCATGTCGCCCCTCGCCCGTTGACCGCCCTTCGGGACCGGCGTGGTCCCGCTCATCCGGGTAGTGTCCATCACGTGCGCGCCGTCCTCTACGCCGAGTTCCGGGAGCCGCCCGCGGTTCGCGAGGTCGCGGACCCGGGCTGTCCCGCCGACGGCGTCGTCGTCCGGGTCGAGGCCACGGGCCTCTGCCGCTCGGACTGGCATGGGTGGATGGGGCACGATCCGGACATCGTCGTCCCGCACGTGCCCGGGCATGAGCTCGCCGGGGTGATCGCCGAGGTCGGGCCTGACGTCCGTCGCTGGCGCGTCGGCGAGCGGGTGACGGTGCCGTTCGTCTGCGCCTGCGGCGTGTGCGGGCCCTGCCTGGCCGGCGACCAGCAGGTCTGCGACGCGCAGTTCCAGCCCGGCTTCACCCACTGGGGCTCGTTCGCCGAGCTCGTCGCGCTCCATCGGGCGGACGTCAACCTGGTCCGGCTGCCGGACGAGGTCGACTTCGTGACGGCCGCCGGGCTGGGTTGCCGGTTCGCGACCGCCCACCGCGCGGTCGTCGGCCAGGGCCGGGTCAGGGCGGGGGAGTGGGTCGCCGTCCACGGCTGCGGCGGGGTAGGGCTCTCGGCGATCATGATCGCGGTCGCAGCGGGTGCGCGGGTCGTGGCGATCGACATCTCGGAGGCCGCGCTGGGCGCGGCGCTCGAGCTCGGCGCGACGGCCACCGTGAGCGGGTCGGCGCCCGATGTCGCCCGGCGGGTCATGGAGGTCACCGGGGGCGGCGCCGGCCTGTCGATCGATGCCCTCGGCAGCGCCGAGACCGCGTTCAACTCGATCGCGAGCCTCGCCAAGCGGGGGCGGCACGTCCAGGTCGGGCTCATGGTCGGCAGCGATGCGCGGGCACCGGTCCCGATGGACCTCGTCGTCGCCCGCGAGCTCGAGATCCTCGGCAGCCACGGCATGGCCGCCCACGACTACGTCGTCATGCTGGCGAGCATCGTCGAGGGCCGCCTCGATCCGAGCCGCCTGGTCGGGCGGACGATCAGCCTCGCCGAGGCGCCGGCCGCCCTCATGGCGATGGACGGCCCGCCGCCGGTCGCGGGGATGACGGTGATCCTGCCGGGCCGTCGCTGACGACCCCGTCTCGGCTGCGCGCTGGGGGCGGCCCGGATGCCGCCCGCGGGCTCAGCCGGTGGCCATCGACTCTGGATCGAACGGCGACATCAGCTGGAAGTAGTTGTCGTCGGGGTCGGCGAGCGTGGCGATCCAGGTGTCCGGCGCCCCCTCGAAGCTGTAAGGCTCGCGGACGACGATCGCGCCGGCGTCGCGGAACCGGGCGAACTCGCCCTGGACGTCGGGCGTCTCGATGTTCCAGATGATCCGGCCCGGGGCCGCGTTCTTGCCGTGGACCTCGCTGTGCGGCCCGATGCTGACGCTGCCGCCACCCAGCATCCAGGTGACGTAGCCGCCGTCGTCATAGGCGGGCTCGCCGAGCAGCTTCGTGTAGTAGTCGGCCAGCCGCCGGGGGTCCTCCGAGCCGATGAGGATGCCGTTGAAGTTCATGGGGACGCCTCCAGTCTGCGACGCCAGCATACCCAGCCGACGCGATCGGGCCTTGTGGCGCGCATATGCCCGGCGGCGCTGGCGCCTCGGCGGGCCGGGCGAGCCTGCAGCGGCTGTCCGTGATTGGGAGTCAGCAAGCACGCGTCGAGGGAGACGTAGGGCGCGCGCTCGGGCCCGGCTCGTGACCGCCAGTCACGCAAGGGCCAACTCCAGCCGGCTCGGGCGTCCTGCGCCGCCAATTGTTGACTGGCCGTCACGCGGCACGCCCTCGCGACGAGTGGACCGCGACGATGCCGTCACGCGGCACGCCCTCGCGACGAGGCCGCGACGAGGCCGTCACGCGGACGCGCCCTCGCGACGAGGCCGCGACGAGGCCGTCACGCGGACGCGCCCTCGCGACGAGGCCGTCACGCGGACGCGGCGGCGCCGTCCCGATCCGAGATAAGCGGCGGTGAAGCGCTGCCGTGTGTACTGCGGGGCGTGTCGCAGCGTTCCGCATCCATATCGGTAATCGGACCTCGCGAGCTCGCTCGGCGTGAGCGCGAGCTTCGGCGGTGGATCGGCGGCCAGGTCCACGACCTTCGCGAGGATCTCGGGCTCACGCGGGCGGACCTGGCGCGAGCCACCGGCCTTGATCGTGCGCACATCAGTCGGATCGAGCTGGGAACCGTGAGCGGCTCGCAGGGAACGCTCGTGGCCATCGCCGCCGCGCTCGGGGCCGACCTCGGCGTTCGCCTCTTTCCGGGCGCGGGCCCGGCAATTCGCGACCGGTTCCAGGCGCCCATCGTCGAGGCGATCATCCGAGCCATCGATTCGTCCTGGGTGGTTCGCCCCGAGGTCCCCGTCGGGAAGCCCAGACTAGGCGTCATCGACCTCGTGATTGCCCGCGGCCGAGTCGCCATAGCGTGTGAGGTCCAGTCGGAGCTCCGTCGCCTCGAGGAGGTGCTGCGCCGGGCGGCCGAGAAGGAGAGCGCCCTCGCCGCCGAGGTCCGTCATGACAGTACCTCACGTCTGTTGGTGATCAGGTCGACGGTCGCGACCCGCGAGGTAGCCCGACGCTTCGAGGCCACGCTCAGGGCTGCGTACCCCGGGCGATCTGCCGATGCCTACGAAGCGCTGACGACAGCCGACCGACCGTGGCCGGGACCCGCGATCCTCTGGGCCAGGATCGAGAAGGGTCGGGCGGAGATCCTGCGGCGTCCGCCGCGAGGCGTGGCGGTTGGTCGATAACCTCGATGGCCGTGACTGGGCGTCACCAAGTAGACGCCGAGGGCGCGATTCGCCTCGTCCTGGGCGGCATTGCGTGATTTGGAGTCACCAAGGGCATGCCTGCGCGGGACGGAGCACCCGCTCGAGGTCGAAATGGTTACGCACTGCGAATCACGCCGAGGCGGACCCGAGGTGCCGCCAGGCCCTAAGCCGGGCCGCCGCGCCGCCGCCGCGCCGGCGCCACGGCCGCCGCGCTGGGCTCGCGGTGCGAAGCGCTCGCGCTGCCGAGCAACTGCGACGGGCACCACCCGGGCACTTCGAGCGTCAGACGATCGTGCACCGGAGATTGACGGCCGCGCTCCTGCCCCTCGGCCTCCTCGCCGCCTGTGGCGAGCCGGCCCCGAGTCCCCAGCTCGTCGGCATCACGACCGACTCTGGTCCCGCCGACGCGTGCATGGAGGCGCTGATCACCGGCGTCCTCGTGCCGCACGCGGAGTGGGGCCTCGCCCTCCAGACGCCGGGTACCGGCGAGCTCTCCCGGCCGGTCTTTCCGTTCGGGTATAGCGCAGCGGTCGACGGCGCCAGCATCGTGCTCCTGGACGAGGACGGCCGCCTCGTCGCCCGGACGGGCGATCTCATCCAGTCGAGCGGCGGGTTCATCGGCGGCGAGGGCAACCCGCTGGTTGTCCTCTGCGACGACACGATCGTGGTCGCCCCCGGAGCCTGACCCTCGGCGCGCGTACCGTTCGTCTCGATGGCCGAGCCCGAACCCCTGACCCCCGCGCAGCTCCGCTGTCTCGCCGACTGGCTGCCGATCCTCGAGACCCCTGGCCTCAGCCCCGGCCGGTGGCGGGGAGGGGACACCGACGCGCAGGGCATCATCCACATGCCCTGGTTCGAATACGACGAGCGCATCGCCGGCTGGCCGGGCGCGTGCGAGGGCGGGACCCTCATCGTGATGGGCTTCGACTGGATGACGTGGCTGGGGACGCCCGAGGGTCGGGCCCTCTCGTCCGACCCCGCCGTCATCGCGAGCGCCGGCTCGGCCGATCTCGCCCGCCTCGTGACGGCCATCGTCCGCGGCGACCGCTTCTGCGAGGGCAACGTCGCCGGCGCGATCGAGCGCGGCTTCGTCACCGCGATCTGCCGCCGGGCGGCGGCGCTTCTCGCCCGGGGTGCCTCGGCTGGCCACGAGGCGTGACCCCGAGTCACGTTCCGGGCCCTGAAGCGGCCGGCTCGGGCGGACGCGACCGCCCTCGGCGCCGAGTCGTGACTGGCAGTCGTCACGGACCGAGGCTGGGCGGGTCCCACGCCGGTGATCGCTGGTCCTCGGCCTCCCAAACGTGACTCATGGTCACGGCCTCAATCTCGGCGAGGGCCGGCGACGCTCTCACACGGTTTCGTGTCGGTCAGCGTGCTCGGCTACCGCCGGCGCTGAACGTGGATGACGCCGCCGTGGCGCCGCGTGCGGGCGTCACCGTTCCCGATTCGCCTCAGCGCCAGTCGACCGCTCGCGCCTCGACGGGCTCGCCGACGCCCTTGAGGGTCAGTGATCGCGGATCGGACAGGCCGTACCGGAGCTGCCCGGCGCCCTCCAGGGCGGCGCTCGTGACGAGGATCTCCTCCCGGGCCGCCGCCGCGCCGACGCGGGCGGCGACGTGGACGCCCCGGCCCGTGAAGTTGCGGCCCTGGCGCGTCGCCTCGGCGAGGTGAAGGCCGATCCGGACCCACAGGGCGAAGCCGTGGTCGCGGCGGTGGCGCGCGAGCCGGCGCTGGATGTCGACCGCACACTCGATGCCGTCGGCGGCCCGCTCGAAGGCCGCGAAGAAGCCGTCCCCGGTGTGGTTGACCTCCTCGCCGCGGTGCCGCGAGAAGGCCGCGCGCAGCTCGCGGTCGTGCCAGGCAAGGAGCTCGCTCCAGGCCTCGTCGCCGATGATGCCGACGAGATCGGTCGAGGTGACGATGTCCGTGAACATGAACGTCCGGGTCGCTCGCTCAGGCTTGCCTGGAGCGGCCCCCGCGCCGGCCCCGAGCAGGGCGTCGACGCGTTCGAGGTCCAGCGTCGCGCCGAGCCGCTCGAAGGTCGATCGCGCCGCCAGCAGGTCGCGCCGCGCCGCGGCCTCGTCGCCCTCCGCGGCCAGCGCCTGGGCATACGTGAGGCGCGCTCGCGCGCTCTCGTAGGGCAGGTCGGTCGTCTGCCAGAGCCGCCACGACTGGCCCAGCACCGGCGAGGCCTCGGACGCTTTCTCCTGCCCGAGGAGCAGCTCGCCGCGGGCGGTCATCGCGCCGGCCCGGAAGAGCGGCCGCTCGAAGTCGGCGGCGATCGCCTCGAGCTCCTCGACCGCCCCTCGAGCCGTGTCGACGTCGCCGGCCGCGAGGGCGATGTCAACCTGCGCCGGGAGCAGGCGGCCACGGGTCGCCCGGTCGGCAAGCCCACCCGTGCCGGCGGCCCTCGCGAGCGCCCGGGCGATCGAGCGCTGCGCATCGGCGACCTCGCCCCGGGCCAGCTGCAGGAGCGCGAGACCGGGTTGGGCGTCGTGCCCTTGCTCATAGGCCCGGTCGAAGGCCTCGGCCGCCCCCGCCAGGTCGCCCATCCGCAACCGGACCTCGCCGATCGCGTAGTGCGCGTAGCCCACCGCGTCCAGCAGACGAAAGCGCTCGAGCTCTTCGCAGGCCTCCCGAGCCTCCTGCTCCGCCTCGGGCCACTCGCCGTGCAGCATCTTGAGCTCCGCGCGGTGGACGCGGCAGATGCCGGGATAGCCCCCGGCCTGGTGGCGGCGCATCCAGCGTTCGCTCTCGCCGGCCCACATGGCTGCTCGCTCGAGATCGCCGACGTTGCGGCACGCCGCGATCGTGTTGCAGTAGACGTCGCTGGCCGTGCGCAGCTCCAGCTGGCCCGACGACGCGGCCGCCGCGGCCTCGTCGATGAGGGCCAGGCCGCCCTGCCAGTCCCCGCTGAAGAGCTGACCCATCCCCTTGAAGCTCATCGCCAGGTACCGCGCGTCCGTGTTGCCGTGCCGGCTGGCGAGGTCCATCGTCTGGTCGGCGAGCTCGATGCCCTCGGCGATCCGTCCTTCCATCAACGCGCCGAGCGCACTGAAGATGCCGAGCCAGGCGTGGATTCCCGACTCCGGCTGGTCGGCGAGGAGTCGCCCGGCCCGTGCCAGCCAGCCGGCACCGATCGGCGCCCCGAGGCTGCGGAACGCGTGGTAGGCAAGCTCCATCGCCGCCCGTGCCGCGTCAAGTGGTCGACCCGCCTCGCTGTAGCCGGCGAACGCCCGCTCGAACGCCTCGGTCGCCTCGTCGGGACGTGCCGCCCACCAGGATGCCGTGCCCAGCAGCTCGAGATCCTCGGGCGACAGGGCGCTCTCGCGATCGGCCGCGCTCAGCGCCTCGACGGCCTCGGTCCAGGCATGGCGCGCGACGGCATCCCTGCCACCTTCGAGGGTCTCGATCATCCCTGGACGCTCACCGACTGCTGGGTGGGGACTCCGACCGGCCCTGATTATCAACGGCCGAGCAAGGAAACGGTGCACTGACATCGGTGGCGGCCGCACGGTCGCCGCCAGACCCGTGGTGACGAACGGCCATGGCCGGGCTACCCTGCGTCATGGCCCGGTACGTTTCGTCCGCCATCCTCGCCGCCCTCGTCCTGAGCTCCCTCCAATTCACGGCCCCGGCACCGGCTGCCGCCGCCGGGGGGCGGACCGACTCGGCCTCGACGACGTACACGCTGGACCCCGAGGCCGCGAGGCTGGACGTCGAGATCGACCTCACCGTCGAGAACTCGAGCAGCCCCGACATCGACTTCACCGTCGTCTGGCTCGAGGACACGGCCACCGCGGTGAAGGTCGTCGCGGATCGCGGGGCCACGACGATGTCGCTCCTCGCCAGCGCCTACGGGTACGCCCAGTACCAGCTCTTCTTCTCGCCGATCAGCGCCGGGCAGGAGCGCCACCTCGCCATCACCTACCGGGTCCCGGGCGGCGCTCCCCGGTCCGAGTCCCTCACCCGGCTTGGCCGGGCCTTCGTGTCATTCTGCGTCGTCTCGAACGGGATCGACGAGGGGACGGCGCGCCTCGTCGTGCCGTCCGGCTATGACCTGGAGGTCGATGCCCACAACGGGGAGTTCGAGGCCACGACGCGGGCCGGGATCACGACCTACGAGACGCCCGAGCTCGAGGATCCGTTCAACTTCTGGGCCTGCGCCTTCGGGGACAACCCCGACGCTTACGTCACGACCTCGCTGCAGAGCCCGACCGGGCGGACCATCGAGCTCCAGGCGTGGCCGGAGGATCCGACCTGGCAGGACCAGATGGAGGAGCAGATCGCGGGCGCGCTCGGCAGGCTCGAAGAGCTCGTGGGCCAGGCGCTGCCGGGAGACGGCCCGATCATCGTTCGCGAGGTGAGCTCGGTCGAGCTGGGTCCGTACGCGGGCACGTTCGATCCCGAGGAGGCGGTGGCCCGGGTCAGCGAGCACCTCGAGCTCGGGACGGTCGCCCACGAGCTCGCGCATGCCTGGTTCAACGACGCGCTGTTCGAGGCTCGCTGGATGTCGGAGGGCTCGGCTTCGTGGGCCGAGTCGAGCGTCACGGACGAGCCCTGCGAGGAACCCGGCGACTATCCGGGGTCCGGTCGGGCGAGCCTTGCGAACTGGCGGTTCGCCGGCCCGAGGGCCGGATCCGACGAGCTCGCGGTCATCGGCTACCAGTACGCCGCGGCGTGCTACGTGGTCTCCTCCGTCGTCGAGCAGATGGGCCTGGAGCGGATGCGCGACGTCCTGGCGGCGCTCCTTGATGACGAGCTCGCCTACCAGAGCGGCGACCAGGTCCTCCAGGGGCGAGGTGGGGCCCAGGACTGGCGCGAGTGGCTCGATGCGGTCGATGAGCTCGGCCTCGTGCCGGCCGGGGTCACGGACCTCGACTACGCCCAGGACCTCGTCGCCGAGCTCGGGGCAGGCAGCGAGACGGCCACGGCGCTCCTGCCGGCTCGCTCCAGGGCGCGGGCGCTGTACCACGACCTCCTGGCGTCGATCGGCGACTGGGCCGTCCCGGAGGCGGTCCTGCGGCCGATGGCCGAGTGGAGCTTCACCTTCGCCACCGTCGCCATCGACTTCGAGGTCGCCGCGTACGAGGCGGCCACCGCGACGAGCGCGGTGCTCCCGGAGGTGGATGCCGTCAACGGGCCCCTGAAGGACCTCGTCGAGGGGGCCGCCACGCAGGCCGAGCTGGATGCCGCGGTCGTCGCCGCCACGGAGCAGCAGGCCGCCGCCGAGGCGATCGCCGCGGCCCGGACGGCCCTCGCCGAGCCGCTCGATGCGCTCGAGGAGATCGGCCTCTCCGGGACGGACCTCCAGCCGACCCTGGCCGAAGGCATCGCCGCCGTCGCGGCGCTCGACAACGAGACGGCGATGGCCGCGGCCGCCCACATCGATTCCACGCTGGCCGGCGCCTCGCAGCAGGGCATGCTCCGGGTCGCGACGGTGGTCGCCATCGTGCTGGTGTTCCTGGCCCTCACGGTCGGCTTCCTCGTCTGGTTCCGGCGTCGGCGCCGACGAGCGTCGCGTCCGGGCCCGGGGATCGAGGTCGGGGGCACCTGAACGGCCGCATAACCCGGGGTTGAGCGCCCGCCCGTACCCTTGGGCCGTGCCCCACCTCGACCCCGCGACGCTCCTCGCCGACCTGGATCCCGAGCAGGAGGCCGCCGTCCGGGCGACGAGCGGGCCGGTCGCGATCCACGCCGGGGCGGGGAGCGGCAAGACGAGGGTCATCAGCCGCCGGACGGCGTACGCGATCGCGACCGGGGTCGTGCCGGCGGACCAGGTCCTCGTCGTCACGTTCACCGAGAAGGCCGCGAAGGAGATGGTGGAGCGGCTCCGTTCGCTCGGGCTGCCCGGGGTCACGGCCCGCACGTTCCATGCCCATGCGCTGTCGCAGCTCCGCCACTTCTGGCCGGCCTCGCACGGAGGCGCGCCACTGCCCGAGCTCCTCGATTCGAAGCTGCCGCTGATCGGCCGGCTCGCTCGCCAGCTGCCGGGGCACTACCGCTTCACGCCGTCGAAGGACCTGGCCGACGAGATCGAGTGGGCGAAGGCTCGGCGGATCGCGCCGCGCGACTACGAGCGGGCGGCTG
>Ga0326597_10013124_pt1 | contig 10895 bp, 4 predicted proteins | sample RVTome_12_FD_203789 | JGI IMG/M metagenome (GOLD analysis project Ga0326597, IMG submission 203789) | Soil microbial communities from uranium-contaminated site in the Upper Colorado River Basin, Wyoming, United States - RVT100D185 | ecosystem: Environmental > Terrestrial > Soil > Contaminated >... | reverse complement strand
CCTGGATCCTGGAGGTGAAGGCCGAACGGCCCCGCGCGTACGTGAGCGCCTTGCGCGGCTTCTACCCTCGCGAACACGAGGGGGAGGCCACCTGGCGCTGGATGGGGCAGACGGGCACGCTGCAGGTTGTCGCGACACGAGAGTCGGTGGGGACCGTGCTGGAGCTGGAGCTGAAGGCGTTTCCTGGCGACCGACGCGTCGAGTGGTTCCTCGACGGGCGCCGGCTCGGCGAGCTGGAGGTGGCGGCCGAGTGGCGCCGGTACGAACTGCCTTTGGGTCCCCTGGCACCCGGGAAGACCACGCTTGCCCTCGCCTGCCGCGAGGCGGCCATCGTCGCGAACGACGTCCTCCACAACGACGACCTCCGTTCCATCGGCCTCGCCGTCGGTAGCTGGAGCGTGCACTAGCCTCCTCGGGTCGCGTTCCTTCCCCCGGCCGCCCCGACACGTTTCGGCCCTCGTTGGCACTGACAGGTGAGATCACCACCCGGGCCGGGAGCTCGGTGGCGCTTTTGCGGCGGCTTTGAGCGGGGGAGATGCCTGCCATGAAGATGCATGTTGCCGGACGTTGGCTGGTCGTCGTGCTTGCGATCGCTCCGATCGCCCTGCCGGCGCTAGGTGGCGTCGCCGCTCCGCCCGACAGGCCGGGCCGTTCTCCGGTGGCCGAAACCGCGGTGGATTCAGCAAGCCTTTCCGATCTGCCTCTGGCCGCACAGGCGCAGATATCGGCCGTATTGGGTAGAGACCAGTCGAGCTATCACGCCGTCCCACAAGCCGGCGGGTTCCGCGTCGAGAATTCAAAGCATGGGCTGGCGGCCGAATTCACTCCGGCCGCGGTTCGCGTGCGCGCGGGAACGGCGAGCTGGGGGCTGTCGCTTCTCGGCTACGGTTACTCCGACGCGCCGAGCGCAGCGACGGCGGTCGCGCCGCAGGCCGCGGCCAACCGTGTGGAATACCGGCGCGGCGACTTGACCGAATGGTACCTGAACGGGCCGCTGGGGCTGGAGCAGGGCTTTACGCTGGCGAAGGCTCCGGGAAAGAGCACGGGCCAGCCCCTGACGCTGGCGTTCAAGCTCTCGGGGAATCTCATCGCCTCGGCCGATGCCACGGGAAAGGACGCGATCTTGAGCCGGGCCGATGGAACCGCGGCGCTGCGCTACCGCGGGTTGACGGCCCACGATGCCGCCGGCCGCGAGCTGCGCTCGTGGCTCCAGGTCGAAGGCGAGCGGCTCTGGCTGCGCGTGGATGACACGGGCGCTCGATATCCGCTGGTGGTGGATCCCTTCATCGAGCAGGCCAGGCTCTTCGCGTCCGACGGGGCGGCGGGTGACCGGTTCGGTGGCGTTGCGCTGGACGGCGACACCCTCGTCGTCGGAGCCGGCTTCGACGATGTCGACGGGAAGGTGAATCAAGGGTCGGCGTATGTGTTCGTCAAGGCAGCCGGAGGCTGGAGCGAACCTTTCACCGAGCAGGCCAGGCTGATTGCCTCCGACGGTGCAGCAAACGACGTGTTCGGTTCCGCTGCGGTGAGCGGCGACACCATCGTGGTCGGGGCGAATGGCTGCCCAGACGCCAATGTCTGTAACACGCAACCGGTCTCTGCCCATGGCTCGGCATATGTCTTCGTCAAGCCGGTCGGAGGCTGGAGCGGGACTCTGACCGAGCAGGCCAAGCTGATTGCTTCCGACGGCGCGTCGAATGACCTGTTCGGCTCCTCCGTTGCCGTGGAGGGCGACACCGTCGTCGTGAATTCGGAATGGGACGACCGTTTCATAGGCTCCGCCTACGTGTTCCTGAAACCGGCCGAAGGCTGGAGCGGAATCCGGACCCAGAACGCCAAGCTCGTCGCCTCCGATCGCTCTGGAGGAGGCGGGATTGGCAACGTTTTCGGAAGATCCAAGATATCGGGCGACACCATCGTCGTGGGGTCGCTCGGGAAGGACATAGGGACACTTACCGACGCGGGCCAGGCGTACGTGTTCTTGAAGCCCGCCGGAGGCTGGGCCGGGACCCGGACCGAGAACGCGAAGCTTCTCGCGTCCGACCGGGCCGGTAGCGACAGGTTCGGCGCCTCGGTTGCCATCAACGGCGACACCATCGCCGTCGGCTCGCCTCTCGATGACGTCGGCCTGTCCTCGACTGGGTCCGCGTACGTGTTCGTGAAGCCCACGACAGGCTGGACCGGGACCTTGACCGAGAGGGCCAAGCTGATCGCCTCCGACCGCGGAGTAGACGACACGCTCGGCACCGGCGTCCTCATCGTGAACCAAGACACCGTGATCGCAACGGCGCCTGTGGCGAATAGCGCCCTCGCGGTGGACGCGGGCGCGGCATATCTGTTCCGCAAGCCGGCCGGCGGCTGGAGCCCGACCCCGGCCCTGACCGAGAGCGAGAAGCTGACCGCTTCCGACGGCGCGACGGGTGACGCATTCGCCTCGTCGCTTTCGGTGAGCGGCTACACCTTCGTCATAGGGGCCGGAAGGGACGACGTCGGCACGAACGTCGACCAGGGATCCGTTTACGTTTTCGTGAGGGAGGAGGTCCCGGCGACGCTCACGCTCGCTCCCGGGAGCGCGGAAAGTCCGGTCGGGACGACCCACACCGTGACGGCGAGGGTCGTGGATGTGAGCGACCAGCCGGTCGAGGCTGTGATCGTCCGCTTCACGGTGACGGGTTCGGTGACGGCCTCCGACGACTGCACGACGGACGCGGCCGGCGAGTGCTCGTTCTCCTATACGGGCCCCCTCGAGCCCGGCACGGACGACATCACCGCGTTCGCGGACACCGACGGCGACGGCATCCAGGATTTCGAAGAGCCGCACGACTCCGCGACGAAGGCCTGGGAGGCCGTGGACGAGGACGGCGACGGCGTGCCGGACGAGTCTGACAACTGCCCCTTGGTCGCGAACGCCGACCAGGCCGACGCCGACGGCGATGGCCTGGGCGATGCCTGCGACGCGTGCCCGAGCGATGCCTTGAACGACGCGGACGACGACGAGGTGTGCGGCGACGTCGACAACTGCCCGACCACTCCCAATGCGGACCAGCTTGACACCGACGGCGATGGCCGAGGCGACGCCTGCGACGCCTGCCCCCGCGATCCGGCCAATGATGCGGACGGCGACGGTGTCTGCGGCGACGTCGACAACTGCCCGCTCGTCGCCAACCCCGACCAGGCCGACGCCGATGGCGACGGCCGAGGCGACGCCTGCGATGCCTGCCCCCGCGATCCGGCCAATGACGCGGACGGCGACGGTGTCTGCGGCGACGTCGACAACTGCCCGACCACTCCCAATGCGGACCAGCTCGACACCGACGGCGACGGGTTCGGCAATGCCTGCGACCAGTCCTTCAACTTTGGATTCCGCGGGCTGTTGCCACCGTACGCGGCGCCCCCGAAGCGGTTCAAGGGCAACCGAACGATCCCGCTCAAGTGGCAGTACACGGGCGCCGATGGCAGCGTCGTCGGCAGCGCCGATGCCGACCCAACGGTGAGCGTCCAGGGCCCCGTCCCGTGCGGCGAGACGACCAGCGGCGAGGTGCTCGACGTTTCTGCGGCCGGCGACAGTGGGTATCAGTACGATGGCGACACGGGAACGTGGCAGTTCAACTGGAAGACAACGGGAGTTCCGAGCGGGTGCTACTACATCCAGGTGACGAGTGCGCAAGCGCAGCCGAGCCCGCTCTTCCCGATCCAACTGGAGTGAGGTTAGCCGGGTGGGCGTGAAGCGATAGACGTTGGGCGTGAGCTGGCCCGAAACAGCGATCTCGCTCCTCGGTGCGAACAGGGGTGGACGGGCATACAATGCCCGTGGTTTCTCGCCCCTGCCAATGCCCGCCAAGGACGCCGGGCGCGGCCTGACCGCCGGCGCCTTCGCGAGTCTCCTGACCAGGCTCGACCCGGACGCCGAGCGGGCCGGATCTGCGTACGAACATCTGCGCCGTGCGCTCGTGAGCTTCTTCGCCTGGCGAGGCGCCGCGACTCCGGAGGACTGCGCGGACGAGACGCTGGACCGGCTGGCCACCCGGCTCGACGACGGCGTGGCCGTGGAGGACGTGCCGCGCTTCGCCCGCGGAATCGCCAGAATGGTGCTCCTCGAGCACTGGCGGCGCCCCGATGTGCGAGGTGTTCCGCTGGAAGAGCTGGGCTCCGGCCCGGCGACGGTGACGGAAGCACCCGATGACGACGCTCTCCCTCAGTGCCTCGATCGCTGTCTGGACGAGCTGGCGCCCGAGAGCCGCGGCTTGATCCTCGAATACTACGGCGGTGAAGGCCGGAGCCGGATCGACCGGCGCAAGCGGATGGCGCAGGCGCGCGGCGCCTCGGAGAACGCCCTCCGCAGCCGCGCCCAGCGCCTGCGCGACCAGCTCGAGCGCTGCATCACGCGCTGCATGGCGTCGCCGGTGGGCGACACAAAGTCATGAAAATACTCACTATGGAGTGTGACAACCGTGCGCCCCGATCTGGATGATGCCGCCCTCCGGCGCTATCTGCTGGGTCTGCTGCCCGAGGCAGAAGCAGAAGCCCTGGAAGAGGCCTACTTCGCCCGCTCCGACGTCCTGGAGCGGGTTCGCGGCGTGGAGGGCGACCTTCTGGACGACTATGCGTCGGGCCGGCTCGAGCCCGGCGAGAAAGGGGCCTTCGAGAGCCGATACCTCGCGTCCGCCCCTTTGCGCGAGCGCGTCGTAGCGGCCCGCGCGCTTCGCCTGGCCACGGCAGACAAGCGAGGGCCGGCCGTGCGACTCGTGGCGCCGGTGCGATGGCGTGTCCCCCTGGCGATCGCCGCGGGCTTGCTCGTGGCGGTTCTGGCCTTCTGGATCCGGCCACCGCGGTCGCCTCAGGTGACCTCCGCCTCTGTTCCCCCAGACTCCGCCGGACCATTGGAAACGCCGCTGCCACGATCCGCGGTGCCCGTAGGGCCGTCCGGCGCGCCCACACCGACGACGTCCGCGCGCCAGACGGCGACGAGACCTCTGGTCCTCGCCCTCTCCCCGGTTCTCCTCCGCGGGCAGGAGCGGCCGGCCCAACTGCGTATTCCTGACGGAACCGACACGGTCGTGCTCGAGCTGGAAGGCGATCCGGCTCTCGTGCCTCCGTCCGTTTCCGCGCTCCAGGCCATCGTCAAGACCGTGGAGGGCGGGCCGGTCTGGCTCGGCGATGCTCGGCGAATGACCGATGCCCGGAGGCCGTCCCTGCTCGCCTCCGCCGGCGTGCCGGCGGAAAGGCTCGGGCCGGGTGACTACCTGCTGACGTTGTCCGTCCGCGGGCCCGCCGACGGGACGCTCTACAGCTACTTCTTCCGCGTCGGCCGATGATGCTCGTGCGTGCGCTTCGCATCAGCGCGCTACTGCTGTTTGCGGCCGCGCCCGGAAGCCTGGCCCTCGGCGGGGCTTCCGCCGACGCGCCCGTCCTCACCTTGACCATGGGCGACCGGCACGCGCGGGATTTGAAGGATGGGGAGACCCACGCCTACGAGATCCAGCTTCAGGGCGGCGATTTCGTCGACGTTCGCGTCGGGCAGGATGGGATCCGCGTCGCCGTGTCCGTCATGGATCCTGGAGACGGGATCGTGCTCCAGACCCTCGCCATCTCCGGCGATCCGGGACCGGTGCCTGTGGTCTTCGTCGCCCCGCAGCCGGGGGTCTACCGGCTCGAGGTCCGCCCCGCTCCGCCGACATCGGCGCGTGGACGTTACGAGCTTCACGTCGAGGCCACTCGCCCGCCGCGGCCGGAGGACGACCTGCGGGCCGGCGCAGCGCGCGCCCTGGCCGCGGCCGTCCTGCTTCTCGAGGAGCCGTCCCAGGAGCAGGCCCGACGCGCCGTCCCGCTGCTGAGCGACGCGCTCGCGGGCTGGCGCACGCTCGGCGAGCGCCGGCTCGAGGCGGACACTTTGGCGGCGCTGGGACTCACGCACCGCGTCCGGCTCGACGACACGAGGCGCGCGGCGGACTACTACCAGCTCGAGCTGCCGCTGCGCCGCCAGCTCGGCGACGAAGCCGGCGAAGCCCGGGCCCTGGACCGGCTCGCGGTGGTGCAGATGGGCCTGGGGGGTGACGTGGAAGAGGCACTGGCCCTGCGGCAACGGGCACTGGCTCTCCACCGCGCGGCCGGACGGCGCCGCGACGAGGCGGAGGGACTCGACCGTCTCGCCCTCACGTTCATCCGGCTGGCCGACTTTCAGCGTGCCCTGGAACACGCGCTCGAGTCGCTTGCCATCTTCCGCGACCTCAAGGACCCGCTGGGCGAAGCCGTCGCCCTCACCGACGTGGGACTCATCTACAACCGGATGGGTGAGTGGGAGCTGGCCATCGATCAGTACCGGCGCGCACGCGAGCTCGCGCCCCAGCATCGGTACGTGCCCTTCTGGGCTGCGGCCCAGATGGGGTTCGCCTACCTGAGCCTCGGCGACCTCGGCCGGGCCCGGTCCTCGTTCGACGAAGCACGCGCCTTGATACGTCAGTCTCCTGGAGAAGCCGGCCGCGCTTCGGAAGCCAACGTCGTCGTGGGCCTGGGGCGGCTCCACCGCGCGGAAGGCAGTCACGAGCAGGCGCGGGAGATGTACGAGTGGGCCCTGGCGACCTACCGCACGGTCGGAGACCGTTACGGAGAGACGGCAGCGCACTGCGACCTGGGCGAACTCCACCTCGCGACGGGAAACCGGGACGAGGCCCGCAGGTCGTTCCAGGCGGCCCTGGAAATGAACCGGGGTGCGAGCCCGAAGTACGAGGGCACCGCCCACTACGGGCTCGGTCGCGCCGCTCTCGAAGCCGGTGACCTCGGGCTCGCCCGGCAGCACGCCGAACACGCGGTGCGCATCGCCGAATCACTTCGGGGACTGCTCTCCAGCCGTGAGATGCGGGCGACCGTGTTCGCCTCTCATCAGTCCCGCTACGCGCTGCTCGTCGATGTCCTCATGCGGCAGCACGACACGGATCCGGCCGCGGGGCATGACGTCTCCGCCTTCGAGGTCGCCGAGCGGGCGCGTGGGCGAAGCCTGCTGGAGCTTCTGACCGAAGCGCGCATCGCCGTCCGGCAGGACGTCGACGTGGCCCTCGTCCAAGAGGAGCGGACGCTCAAGCTCCGTCTGGCCGCCCGATCCGAGGCGCAGGCGCGAGCGCAGCAGGCCAAGGATAGCGCGCGTGCCGGCTCACTCGGCCAGGAGATCGGCGAGCTGACGGCCAGGCTTGCCGATGTGGAGGGACGGATCCAGCGGTCGAGCCCTCGCTACGCGGCTCTGGCGAACCCGCAGCCGCTCACTCTGCGCGAGATCCAGCGCGAGGTCCTGGACGAAGGCACCCTCCTGTTGGAGTACACGCTGGGCGAGACGAACAGCTATCTGTGGGTGGCATCGCCGACGATGCTGCACAGCTTTCGCCTTCGACCCAAGAGGGAGATCGAGCAGGCGTCGCGCGCCGTCTACGACCTGCTGGCCAGACCGAACCCGGTCGGCCAGCCTTCCCATGAGGAGTACGGGCGAAAGGCCGGTGCCCTGAGCCGGCTCATCCTGGAACCCGCGGCGGAGGCCCTGGGCAACCGGCGGCTGCTGATCGTCGCGCCGGACGTCCTGCAGTACGTGCCGTTCGCCGCGCTGCCCGATCCCCGGTCGATGAGAGACCCGATGCTGACCCGTCACGAGATCGTCAGCGCCCCCTCGGCCTCGGTGGTCGCGGTGGCTCGGCGGGAACCCAGCCGGCGCCTCGCCGCCACCGGCATGGTGGCGGTCCTGGCCGATCCGGTGTTCGATGCCTCGGATCCGCGCGTCCGGCGTCGCCGTGCGGAGGCGCGAGCGCACGTTGCGGACCGGAAGGTCGCATCGGTCGCCGCGGCGACGGCGGACGCCCAGCCGTCTGCCCTGCAGCGCGCTCTCCGCAGCGTGCAGGGGGCGACCGCGACAGGCACGCTCACCCGCCTTCCGTTCTCGCGCATGGAGGCCGAGCAGATCGCGGCCATGGCCACGCCGGACCGCCGGCTCAAAGCGGTCGGCTTCGACGCGAGCCGGGCAACCGCGCTGGGGCCGGATCTCGCCCGCTACCGCATCGTTCACTTCGCGACGCATGGCTTGCTCGACGCCCAGCGCCCGGAGCTCTCAGGAGTCGTCCTGTCCCTCGTGGATTCCGAAGGGCGCGCGCAGGACGGTTTCCTCCGGCTGGACGACATCTACAACCTCCGGCTCGGAGCGGATCTCGTCGTCCTGAGTGGCTGCCAGACGGGGCTGGGCAAGGTCGTTCAAGGCGAGGGGCTCGTCGGCATCACGCGGGGCTTCATGTACGCCGGGGCAACCCGCGTGGTGGCCAGCCTCTGGCAGGTCGATGACTTCGCTACGTCCGAGCTGATGGCACGCTTCTACCGCGGGCTCCTGCGGGACGAGCTTCCTCCCTCGGCCGCGCTCCGAGCCGCCCAGCTCGAGCTGTCCCGGATGCCGCAATGGCGTTCTCCCTACCATTGGGCCAGCTTCGTCATGCAAGGCGAATGGCGATGACGCGCCTGCCTGTCCTTCGCGCCGTCGTGTGCTCCCTGCTGGCCAGCGTGACTGTCGGCCGCCCGGTGCTGGTCCTCAGTCTCACCGATAGCGATGTCCTGCAGCCGGACGTGGCGGTCACGCGAGAGCTGGCGGCCGGGGAGATTCACGTCTTTCAGTTCCCACTCGACGCGGGCCAGCTCCTGGAAGCGGCCGTCCAACAGCAGGGCGTCGACGTCGCGATCAGCGTCCTCGAACCGGACGGCGTCACGATCCTGGAAGCCGACGTCGCAGAGAATCCGATGTGGCTCGAACGTGTCCTCTGGATCGGGCGCGTCGCGGGCACCCATTCCTTGAGCATACGGGCGAAGTCCGACCGGCCCGGCGGGCGCTACGACGTCGTGCTCGCTCCGCCGCGCCCCGTCGTGCCGAGGGATGAGCGACGGGTTTCCGCGCAGCGAGATCTCGAGCAGGTCATACGCTGGCGTCGCGACGACGCGGTGGTCACCCCTCAGGTCCTCCCGGAAGCACGTCGCCGGCTCCCGTCCGCCTTGGAAGCGTTTCGAGCCGCGGAAGACCGTCGAGGCGAAGCCGACGTCCTGTACGAGACGGCGGAGGTCGAATTGGCGGTCAACCGCCGCAAGGAAGCCGTGAGCAGCGCCCGACAGGCGCTCGCCCTCTACCGCGAGCTGCGCGATCGGACGGCCCAGGCCGCCGCCCTGCTGAAGATCGGCTGGGCATACCGCTGGCTGGGGGATACCAGGGGCGAGATCGAGTCCTTCGAGGAGGCTCTCCGCCTGTCACGCGAGACGTCGAACGGATGGGCGGAGTCGGCCTGTCTGAACCAGGTTGGGCGATTCCACAATCAGAGCGGCGAGGCGGAGAGGGCGATCGAGTGGCTGGAGCAGGCCGTCGCCAAGAGCCGAGTGTCGGGCAATCGCGACGTCGAGGCGGGCGCCCTCAACAACCTCGGCATCGCCTACAAGCAGCTCGGCGAGTATCACAAGGCGCTGTCCAGTTACGAACGAGCGGTGGCCGTGTACCAGCTCCTGAAGGACGCCTGGTGGGAAGCCCGAACGTGCAACAACATGGGCAACGTCTACAAGCTGCTGGGCGAGGACAGCCGGGCTCGCGACCTCTACCTGCGGTATCTCGCCCACGCCCAGAAGGAGGACCCGGGCGCTGACGACGAGGCGCGCGCCCTCAACAACCTCAGCTCGGTTGCCCATCGGCTCGGCGACTACGCAGAGGCGCTCGAGCAAGGTCGGCGGTCGCTCGAGATCAGGAGGAGGATCGGCGATCTTTTCGGCCAGGCCTCCACGCTGCACAACATCGCGCAGAGCCTGCACAGGGTAGGTCAGAGCGAGGAGGCCCTCACATCGTTGCGCGAAGCGCTGCGGATCCGGCGCGAGTTCGGTGAGCGGTATGCGGAGGCGGACACCCTGATGGAGCTGGCCACCGTCGAGCGCGACCGCGGCAACCTGCGCGAGGCGCTCCGAGAGGCCGAGGCCGCGGTCACGCTGACCGAGGAGCTGAGGGCGGCCGTGACGAACCCCGACCTGCGCGCCTCGTTCGTGGCCGCCCAGCAGGACAAGTACGGCATCCTGATCGACCTCCAGATGCGTCTCCACGAGCAGGAAGGCACGGCCGGCCACGACGCGGCCGCCCTCCAGACGAGCGAGCGGGCCAAGGCCCGCGTTCTGCTCGACACGCTCATCGAAGCGAGGGCCGACATTCGCCAGGGCGTGGACGCGGCCCTCCTCGATCGAGAGCGCGCTCTCCAGAAGCAGCTCAGCGAGGCTTCGGCGCGACTCTCGAGCGTCCTCACCCGGCGTGGCGCACCGGAAGCGGTGGCCCAGGCGAGACAGGAGCTCGCGGCCCGGTCGGAGGAGTATCGCCAGGTTCAGTCGCGCATCCGCCAGGAGAGCCCCCGCTATGCGGCTCTGACCCAGCCGGTGCCGGCCACCGTGGAAGAGATCCGCCGGGAACTGCTGGACGAAGACACAGCCCTCCTCGAGTTCTCTCTCGGTGAAGGGCGCAGCTTCCTGTGGGCGGTGACGCGGTCCGAGCTGGTGAGCCTGGCACTTCCCGGGCGCGCGCAGATCGAGGCCGCGGCACGAACGGTCCACGAACTGATGACCGCACGCCAGCGCACTCGGGACCTGGCCGCGGTCCGGGAGTCGGATCGGCGGCTCGAAACCGAGTCGATGGCCCTCAGCCGACTTCTGTGGGGCCGGATTGCCCCTCGCCTGGCCTCGGACTGGAAGGCCAAGAGGTTGCTCATAGTCGCTTCCGGCGCCCTTGCCTATCTGCCCCTGGGCGCCCTTCCCTCGCCGGTCGAGGGTGCGGCTCGACCACTGCTCCGCGACCACGAGATAGTGTTCGCCCCCTCGGCTTCGGTCCTGATCGCGCTGCGCCGAGAGCGCGTCGCCGGTGC
>Ga0326597_10013123_pt1 | contig 10895 bp, 5 predicted proteins | sample RVTome_12_FD_203789 | JGI IMG/M metagenome (GOLD analysis project Ga0326597, IMG submission 203789) | Soil microbial communities from uranium-contaminated site in the Upper Colorado River Basin, Wyoming, United States - RVT100D185 | ecosystem: Environmental > Terrestrial > Soil > Contaminated >... | reverse complement strand
TCAGCACGTCGGGCTGCTTGATGATGTACGCGAGCTCCCGATTAACCGCGGCGATAATATTCTTGGGCGTGCCCGCGGGTGCTCCCAGGCCGTACCAGAAACCCGCCGAGTAGCCGGGAACCACCTCGGTGATCGCGGGCAGTTCGGGCATCAGTCGCGTGCGCTGCTCGCCAGTGACGGCGATTACACGCAGCCTACCCGCCTTGATGTGCGGGAATACCGCCGCCGCGGGAGCGATATAGAATTGAATCTGCCCGCCGAGCAGGTCTGCGATCGCGCCGCCGATGCCCTTGTACGGGACATGGACCAAGTTTGTCCCGGTCATCTGCCGGAAAAGCTCGGTCGCTAGATGTGTGGAGCTGCCGATGCCGCCTGAGCCGTAGTTGAGGGTGCCGGGCTTCGCGCGCGCAAGTTCGACGAACGCCTTCAGGTTGGCCGCCTCCACCGACGGGTGCATAGTAAGGAACATCGGTCCGTCTGCAATCATCACGATCGGCGTGATATCCTTGATCGGATCGTACGGCAGCTTGTAGAGGGCCGCGCTGGACGCGAAAGCCGGCGACATCATGATCATCGTGTAGCCGTCGGGCTCGGCGCGCGCCGTGATCGCGATGCCGATCGTGCTGCCGGCACCGGGGCGGTTATCGACGATGAACTGTTCGCCGAACTTGTCTGACAGCTTCGCCGCAACGATGCGTGCGATGGTATCGACGCTGCCGCCCGGCGAAAGCGGCACAATTACCCGTACCGGTTTCTCGGGCCATTTTTCCGTTTGAGCATGTGCGACCGGAACGGCTGCGGCGAGCGCCAGCAGCAGCAATGCATCTCTTCTTTTCATTAGTAGATACCTCCTCTAGCGACAAGAAAATCAATCCACCCATTGCCCGAGTCCGCTCGCTGATCGAACCCGTCGCGCGCTCTGGGAAGGTCCCGGGCACCCTGCCCGCACTCAAGCCGGAGCACGAGGACGCGTGCGGCCGACGGATCCGCGCTTATCGAGACTCCGCAAAGGGCGTCACAGCAAATCATGCGCTCGACGCACGAAGCGAGTCAAGCGCCCCGTTCAGGCTCATTTTGTATTGGAAAGGCTTCCATTGGCATGGTTTGGAGAAGAATGATATCGTAACGTCATCCACCAGGTAGCAAGTAGCGGTGTTGTCGGATGCAAACCGCAGGCTGCCGGCGGCGATGTCCAGTAGTTCAAAGGAGGCGTCGAATTGAATATCGACATGCACGCTCATTTCGTTCCGGAGGCGTTGCTTGACGATTTGGCAGCGCGGCGGCACTCGTTCCCGTCGGTCTCTGCCACCGGCGAGAAGGGTAAGGTGCGCGTTGCCTTCGGCAGCCAGGAACCCAAACGTCCGATGCCGGCTGCAATGAGCGACGTGGATCGGCGCCGCCGCCGTCTCGCGGAACAGCACATCGAAAAGCAGGTCGTGGCCGGCTGGCTCGATATATTCGGCTACGACCTGCCGCCTGACGAGGGCGCCGACTGGAGCCGCTTCGTGAACGAGCACATGCTCAAGGGTGTCGCGCAGCTCGAGGCATTCGTGCCGCTGGCCACCGTTCCGATGCAGTCGGGAAAGCTCGCCGCAAAAGTTCTCGAGGAGGCACTGGCCGCGGGTTTTCACGGCGCAATGATCGGGACTCAGCCCAAGGGCATCGGTGGCGTGCTCGATGATCCCGATCTCGATCCTTTCTGGGAAACGGCGTCCTCGCGCAATGCAACGGTGATCGTACACCCGACGTTTGGCGCCCACGACAATCGCCTGAAGGCATACGGCCTCGTGAACTCAGTAGGCCGGATTACCGACAGCACGATAGCAGTCTCCCGACTTCTGCTGTCAGGTCATCTGCTGCGATATCCCGGAGTCAATCTCGTCATAGCGCACGGCGGCGGCGCGCTCCCGATGGTGCTTGGGCGTTTGAAGAACAGCTATGCCAACAATCCTGCGGACAATGCCGATCCTGGCGAAGGGTTTAGCCGCCTCTTTTTCGACACGGTGGTATACGACCCGCGGGCAATCCGTTTCCTTTGCGACGTCGCCGGCCCATCAAAACTGATGATGGGTACCGACCAGCCATTTCCGACCGCTGAGGCGAAACCGCAGGAACTGATTCAGTGCTGCGAACTGGAAGCCAGAGATCAAGCGGCGATCGTGGGCGGCACGGCAGCCAGGCTTTTTCACATCTCATAGGACCAAAGTGGCAGGTCTTTGAATTGGAGGTTTATTGATGCCGATCGTTTCTATGACAGTGAACGGACAATCCGCCAGCGCTGAGGTCGAAGGCAGAACGCTGCTGGTCCAGTTCCTCCGCGAACACCTGCATTTGACCGGAACGCACGTGGGTTGCGATACAAGCCAGTGCGGCTGCTGCACGGTTCATGTTGACGGCGAGGGAGTCAAGTCCTGCAGCGTGCTGGCATTGGCGTGCGACGGCGCGAGCGTTACCACGATCGAAGGGCTCGCGGCGGGCGACAAGCTGCACCCGATGCAGGAGGCGTTTCGCGAACATCATGGGCTGCAATGCGGATATTGCACGCCGGGCATGATCATGTCGGCGGTGGATATGGTTAGACGCAAGGGCAACGACCTCGACGAGCGGACGGTACGCGAGCAACTTGAGGGCAATATCTGCCGCTGCACCGGCTATCACAACATCGTCATTGCCATTCAGGCAGGCGCTGCCGCGATGAAAGGGGCGTGACGCACGCCTAGCCGGGCGCAGGACGCGGCCCAGGGAAAGCATTCCGAATGTACGGTTTCAATTATCACAGGCCGGTCAGCATTGGCGTGATGGCCAAAACGCGCTGTGTTGGCGGCGCGCTAGAAATGCATGTGCGACTTTGCAACGGAATAGGGAGCGAACCCAAGTGTCGCTGACTGCCCGGAGCACCCGGATCGGGGAGCCCGTACGGCGCAAGGAAGACTTGCGCCTGATCACCGGCAAGGGTTGTTTCAGCGACGACGTGAACACGCCACAGCAGGTGTTTGCGGTGATGGTGCGTTCGCCGCATGCGCATGCGCGCATTGTTTCAATCGATATTCGGAACGCACTGGCAAGTCCCGGTGTCCTCGTTGTCTTGACCGGACGCGATATGCTCGCCGACGGCTTGAAGCCCCTCCCGCACAAACCGCAGTCCGCGCATCCCGCGGAGCCCCGACTCGTCAATCGAGATGGATTTCCGGGATTTGACGCCCCGCATTATTCTCTGGCTCTCGACAAAGTGCGCCACGTCGGAGAAGCGGTAGCCATGGTAATCGCGAAAACGGTCGCGGCCGCAAAGGACGGGGCGGAACTTGTCGACGTCGACTACGCGGCGCTCCCGGCGGTCACCAACACGGTCGCGGCAGCGCAACCTGACGCGCCGCGCGTGTGGGACGCAGCAGCATCGAATGTGTGTCTGGATGCGGAAGTGGGCACGCGGGACGCAACCACGGCTGCGTTTACCCGTGCCACACATGTCGCGAAGCTCGATACATGGGTGCAGCGGATTACGGGCGTTCCCATGGAACTTCGTGCCGCGGTCTGCGAATATGACGCAGCAACGCAGCGCTACACGCTGCATGCCGGAAGCGGAGGCGCGGTTCGCCTGAAATACGATCTCGCAACGGTGCTCAACATTCCGGCGCAGAACGTGCGGGTTGTGATGGGGGATGTGGGCGGCAACTTCGGCACGCGCGGGATGATCTATCCCGAGTTCGCGCTGGTGGCGTGGGCGGCGCGGCGCGTCGGGCGTCCGGTCAAATGGACCTGCGAGCGCAATGAGGCGTTCGTCAGCGACTACCAGGGCCGCGACCTGGCCGTGACAGCGGAACTTGCTCTCGACGCGGACGGCAATTTCCTCGCAATGCGTGGCTCGAACATCAGCAACGTGGGATCGCACCCCACGAATTTCGGACCCCTGAAAAAGGGCGTCGAGATCATGTCGAGCATCTATCGCATGCCGGCTGCGCATTTTCGTGCGCGTGCCGTTGTGAGCAATACAACGCCCACGCGGCCGTATCGAAGCGCCGGCCGGCCGGAAGTCATGTTTGTCATGGAACGGCTCATCGATCTCGCTGCTCGCGAGTGCGGGTTCGATCGCGTCGAACTCAGGCGTCGCAACCTGCTCACCGAAGCGGAACTGCCATACACCAATCCGTTCGGCATGATCTACGACAGCGGCGATTATCATGAAGTCATGGAAAAAGCGCTCGCGCTCGGCGACTGGCCGGGCTTTGCCGCGCGTCGGGCCGAGGCGCGCAAGCGCGGAAAATGCCGCGGGATTGGCGTTGCCAATTACGTCGACACCGCAACGGGGATTCCGCGTGAGAGGGCCGAGGTCATGGTGCATTCCGAAGGCCGGGTTGACGTTGTTATCGGGATCGTCTCGAATGGCCAAGGCCACGAGACCAGCTTCGCCCAGTTGATAAGCGAATGGCTGGGCGTGCCGATCGAGAGCGTCCGGATCATTGCAGGGGACACGGACCTCGTGAAGGTCGGCGGGGGCACGCATTCCGGTCGCGGGATGCGCATGGGGAGCGTCGTCATCTGGAATTCCGCGCGCGAGATCATCGCGAAGGGAACGCGGATCGCGGCGCGTCTGCTGGAAAGCGATCCCAGCATCATTCGATTCGAGAATGGCCGGTTTCAGGCGCACGGGACGGATCGCTCGGCAGGCCTGTTCGAGGTCGCGGCTGCCGCGATGCGAGTAAACGACTTGCCCGACGATCTGCGCGGGCCGCTGGCGGCATTCTCGGACGAGACCTTCAATCTCGCGAGTTTTCCCTACGGATGCCATGTCTGCGAAGTCGAGATAGATCCGGAATTGGGGACAGTGGAAATCGTCCGGTATTTGGCCGTAGATGATGTGGGTCGCGCAGTGAACCCAATGATTATTCATGGTCAGGTCCACGGCGGTATTGCTCAGGGAGTGGGGCAAGCGCTGCTCGAGCAGTGCTTTTACGACTCCACCACCGGGCAGCTGCTCACGGGTTCGTTCATGGATTATTCCATGCCGCGGGCGGACAATTTCCCGTTTTTTGCGACGGAAATCAGCGAGGTGCCCTGTACCACGCACCCGCTTGGCATGCGTCCGGCGGGTGAAGGTGGCACCACGCCGGCCCTCGGAGTCGTCATCAACGCGGTCGTCGACGCGCTGGCGGACTATGGTGTGAAGCACATCGAGATGCCTGCGACGCCAGAGCGTATCTGGCGCGCTATCCGGGGAAAAGAGGCGTTCCCGTCTTCGGATGCCAAGAATCGATAGCGCGGCTCACGGCCCGGCCTGCGCGGTCATGAAGTGATGACGGACCGAGCGTTGCGGCGATGCCGCGATTCCAGACAATTTCGACGAGGAGGGACCATGAAGACGGGAATCCACGTATTTGCGTCACTTGTTGCATCCGTAGCGCTGGCGCTCGTTTCGAGTTCCGCGCCTGCCCAGACATTTCCCAGCAAGCCGATCCGGCTGATTGTGCCTTTTCCTCCAGGTGGAGGGACGGACGCAACCGCGCGCGTCCTGGCGGAGGCGCTGTCCGACGGCCCAGGCTGGCAGATCGTGGTTGATAACCGGCCGGGCGCGACCGGCCGCATCGGGACCGTGCTCGCGGCAAGTGCACCACCCGATGGCTACACGCTGCTGTTAGGCACCGCCGGGCCGAACGCGATTCTCCCTGGCGTCTATTCGGACCTGCCGTACGATGCGGTGAAGGATTTTTCACCGATCAGCCTGATAGACTCCGCCGAATACAACCTCGTCGTGCATCCGTCGATGCCGGTTAAGTCGGTCAAGGACGTGATCGCGACCGCCAGGAGAAATCCGGGGCAGATCACCTTCGCTTCTGCCGGCAATTTCTCCGTAGGGCACGTTGCGGCGGAGTTTTTCAAGCAGTTCGCGAAAGTCAACATGGTGCACGTGCCGTACAAGGGCGGCGGCCCAGCCGTCATCGCGACTATGAGCGGCGAGACGGCGCTGTATTTCGGCGGTCCGAGCGTGGTTCACCAGGTGAAGGCGGGCAAGCTGCGAGCGATCGCCAGCACCGGCGCGAAGCGCTCGAAAATATTTCCAGATTTGCCGACCGTCGCCGAGACCCTGCCGGGCTACGAGATTGCCCAGTGGGTTGGGGTTCTCGCGCCTGCGGGCACACCGAGCGACATCGTCTCGAGTTTGCACACCACGATCGTGAATGCGGTTAGCACTCCCAAGGTCACTCAACGGTTCGCGGCCATGGGCACCAATCGCATTGGCAACTCGCCCGAAGAATTCGCCGCGCACATCAAGGCAGAAATTGCCAAGTGGAGAAAAGTGCTGAAGGGGTCCAGCGCGCCGCCCCGGTAGTAATGCGTGCCTGGCCCCGCTTCCTTTGGAATCAACTATTGCAGCCAACCCTACGAAAGCGTTATCGTAAAGCCATGTATCAATTACTGTTGCTGCACCCGATGCGCCCGTCGCACTCGATCGCTGCCTTGCAATCCGCAATTATTCGTGCCGCGCCGGCCTCGGCGGTCTCGATAATCGATCAAAAAAAGAAGCGCGCGAACAAGCGCAAGCAGTCGCTGCGTTACGTCAGGGGTTAACGGCCGTCGGAATGATCCTGCCGGGAAGCAGGCAGCCCTTGCGCGCCCGGTGGATGATGTGCTTCTGGAGATGCTCACCGCTCACGCGCACGGTTTTCACCTTGCCCGAGCGCGATTTACCGGCAAGCGTAACCGAATTCGCGCCGGTAAAACCGACCGCCGTCATCTTCTCACCAGCGTCGAGTTTCATCAGCGTGATGCCGCGTCCACGCCCAAGCTCTTTGAGTTCCTCAACTGGGAAAAGCAGCATGCGGCCGTGTTCCGATAGCGTGACCGCCATTTCAGGCGCATCGGGGACCAGCGCAGGGCGCAGGACCTGTTCGCCCTCCTGAATCGTCATGAACGTTTTGCCCGCCCGCATGCGGGTGAGCAGTTCTTCCGATTTGACGATGAAGCCGCAGCCGGCGGAATTCGCAACCAGATAGCGGCGGCCGGGCTGCGCGTCGACGACATGGGCGAGCCGCGCGCCGGGCGCGAATTCCACCAGCGAGGTGAGGGGCACGCCATCGCCTTTGCCGCCCGGGATGTCGGCCGCCTGGATGCTGAACGCGCGGCCGGTGGAATCGATCAGCGCGACATAATGAATCGACCGCGTCTCGAAGATGGCGTAGGGCGCATCGCCGGCCTTGTAGGTGATGCCGGACAGATCGAGCGCGTGACCCTGGCGCGAGCGTATCCAGCCGTTGCGCGAGACTATGACCGTGAACGGCTCATCTGCGACCCGGCGCTCGAAGGTCGCGCGGCCGGCTTCTTCGATCAGGGTACGGCGAGCGTCGCCGTATTTTTTCGCGTCGTCACGGATTTCTTTCGCGGCGAGCTTCTTTATCTCGGATTCGCTGCCAAGAAGACCTTTCAGGCTTTTGCGCTCGAGCTTCAGGTCCTTGAGCTCGTTTTGGATCCTGATGCCTTCCAGGCGCGCAAGCTGGCGCAGTCGGATCTCGAGAACGTCCTCGGCCTGAATGTCCGTAAGCTTGAAGCGCTTCACCAATTCGGGCTTGGGCTCATCGGATTCGCGGATAACTCGAATCACCTTGTCGATGTTCAGAAAGACCGTGTTGCGGCCTTCGAGGATATGGATGCGCCGCTCGACTTGCGAGAGCTGGAATTCCGTGCGCCGTTTGACGGTCGAGACGCGAAACTGCACCCACTCATCGAGTATCTCGCGGATGTTCTTGCGGCGCGGGCGGCCGTCGATGCCGAGCACCACGAGGTTCACGGAAAAATTTTCCTCAAGACTCGTATGCGCGAGCACCAGACTCATGAATTCATCGGGGTCCTGGCGGGAGGAGCGCGGTTCAAGCACGAGCCGCACTTTGCTTTCCTTGTCGGACTCGTCGCTCACCTTCTCGAGCGCGCCGAGTATCAGCTGCTTGAGGTTCGTCTGCGTGGCCGTGAGCTTGCCGCCCTTGTCCTTGGGCTTAGGGTTCGTAAGCTCTTCGATCTCGGCCATCACGCGATGCGCGGAGGTGGTCGGCGGCAGCTCGTAGACTATGATCTGCCACTGACCGCGCGCGAGGTTTTCGACCTTCCAGCGGCAGCGCGCGCGCAGCGAGCCGCGTCCGCTCGAGTAGGCATCGATGATCGACTGGCGCGGACTGATGATCTGGCCACCGCCGGGGAAATCGGGCCCCTGGACGATCTCCATCAACGCTTGCGCTGTCGTCTTGGGATGCCTCAGCATCTGGACTGCCGCTTCAGCGGCTTCGTGCAGGTTGTGCGGCGGCAGTTCGCACGCCATGCCAACCGCAACGCCCGAGGCGCCGTTAAGCAGCAGCATCGGCAGGCGCGCCGGCAGCAGCTCGGGCTCCCTCAGGCGCCCGTCGTAGTTCGAGACGAAATCGACTGTGTCCTGGTCGATCTCGGAGAGCAGAAGTTCGGCAATGGCGGTGAGCCGCGCCTCGGTGTACCGGTATGCGGCTGCCGAATCCCCGTCCTGCGTGCCGAAATTACCTTGTCCATCGATCAGCGGATAGCGCAACGAAAACTTCTGCGCCATGCGCACGAGCGCCTCGTAGGTCGACGCATCGCCATGCGGATGATACTTGCCGAGCACTTCGCCGACGATGCGCGCCGACTTGGTGTGCTGCACGCCCGCGCGCAGGCCCAACTCGCGCATCGCATAAAGAATGCGCCGCTGGACGGGCTTCTGTCCATCCTCGACATTGGGAATGGCCCGGCCGCGCACAACGCTCATTGCGTAGGTCAGGTAACTGCGCTCGGCAAACTCCGCCATGTCGATGAAGTCATCGCCTCCAGCGGCGGTCGGATTCGCAGGCGCTCGGATGCCCGCGCCGCCTGCGCCGGCCTGAGCAAAGAGATCGAGCGTCGCGCTATCAGTCTGCGCGGCCCGCACGCGCTTTATTGCGCCCGTCATACGTCGGCCTCGACCTGGTCACCCTTTTCTTCCATCCATGCGCAACGGCGCTCGGCTTCCCGCTTCGACATGAGCAGGTTGAAAATGGCCAGCGTCTGATCGCGATCCTCGATCCTCACCTGCAGCAGGCGCCGCGTATCGGGACACAACGTCGTTTCCCACAACTGTTCCGGATTCATCTCGCCCAGGCCCTTGAAGCGCTGGATCCCGACCGAATCCACCTTGACTCCGTCATCGCGCGCGCGGTCGAAAATCGATTTGCGCTCTTCTTCGTCGAGCGCGTATAACTTTTTCGCGGGCCGCTTGCCGAGCGCCGGAATTTCGATCTTGTAGAGCGGCGGGCTCGCAACATAGATGTGGCCGCGCTCGATCAGCTTCGGGAAATGACGGTAGAACAGGGTCAGCAGCAAAACCGCGATGTGCGCGCCGTCGACGTCCGCATCGGTCATCGATGCGATCTTGCCGTAGCGCAAGCCGGAGAGATCGGGCTCCGCATCCGGCCCATGCGGATCGACGCCAATCGCGACCGCGATATCGTGAATCTCGGCGTTTGAAAAGAGCAGTTCGCGCTTGACTTCCCATGAGTTCAGCGTTTTGCCGCGCATCTTGTAGATCGCCTGGAAGCGCTTGTCGCGCGCCTGCTTCGCCGAGCCGCCCGCCGAATCGCCCTCGACCAGGAACAGCTCGTTTTCCTCAATGCTGTTCGTCTCGCAATCCGTGAGCTTTTCCGGCAGGATGACGACGCTGGAGGATTTCTTGCGCTCAACTTTTTGTACCGAACGCGAACGCTCGACCGCCTGGCGGATCACAAGATCGGCGATTTTGCGGCCCCATTCGACATTCCGGTTGAGCCACAGCTCGAGCGGATCGCGCACCATGCTCGAGACGAGTTTGAAAGCATCGCGGTTGGAGAGTTTCTCTTTCGTCTGCCCGTGGAATTGCGGCTCCAGCACTTTCGCCGACAGGAAGAACACCGTGCGCGACCAGACGTCCTCGGCCACGAGCTTGATGCCGCGCGGCATCATGTCGTGGTGCTCGACGAACGCTTTCACCGCCTCGAAAATGCCGTCGCGCAATCCCGCCTCGTGCGTGCCGCCCGCCGGCGTCGGAATCAGATTCGCGTAGGACTCGCCATAGCCCTTGATGTCTTCGACGAAAGCGAATGCCCAGGCGGCGCCTTCGCCAACCGCGAATCCGTCTGCCTCCCTGATGTAATTCTCACCATCGAAAATGGCGGCGACCGGCTGCGCTTCGGCCAGCATCTCAGTGAGATAGCCTCTCATGCCTTCGGGATAGCTCCAGGTGCGCGTTGTCGTTTCTTTCGGTCCTTCGATGTTGAGCGCCACCTCGACGCCGGGCAGAAGCACTGCCTTGGAACGCACGATGCGCTCGAGATCGGGCAGCGAGGCTTTGGGCGAGTCGAAATATTTGGTGTTGGGCCAGATCCGAAGTGAAGTGCCGGTTTGCTTTGCCGGGCAGCTGCGCAGCCTTTTCAGCCTTTGGGCAACCACGCCGTTCGCGAAGACAATGCGGAACACGCCGCCCTCGCGCTTCACCTCGACTTCGAGCCGCTCCGAAAGCGCATTGGTAACCGACACGCCCACCCCGTGCAGGCCGCCGGAAAATTTGTACGCGGCATCGGCTTCAGTCCTGGAAAACTTTGCGCCGGCGTGGAGCTCGGTGAAAACCAATTGGACGGTCGGGATTTTCTCCTCGGGATGCGGCCCGACCGGAATGCCGCGACCATTGTCAGTGACGGTCACCGATTGATCGCAGTGCAGCGTCACATCGATGCGGTCCGCGTATCCGCCGACGGCCTCATCGGCGGCGTTGTCAATGGCTTCCTGAATAATATGCGTGGGGTCGCTCGTGCGGGTATACATGCCGGGCAGACGCTGCACCGGCTCGATACCGCGGAGCTTTTTGACCGACGCTTCATCGTACGTCTTCGCTGCCA
>Ga0326597_10013122_pt1 | contig 10895 bp, 8 predicted proteins | sample RVTome_12_FD_203789 | JGI IMG/M metagenome (GOLD analysis project Ga0326597, IMG submission 203789) | Soil microbial communities from uranium-contaminated site in the Upper Colorado River Basin, Wyoming, United States - RVT100D185 | ecosystem: Environmental > Terrestrial > Soil > Contaminated >... | reverse complement strand
GAGTGCTTGTAGTCGTCGAGCTCCCTCTCCGGGATCGGGTCATGGCTCCAGCGGAGGGTCCTTACCTGTCTGGTAGCTTCGCGAATCGCGCGACGCTACCGCTCAAGCGCCGTTCTGGCGTACACTGATAGAAGCTCCCATTTGTTCAGGACGCTGGTACTGCCCAAATGCGGTCTCTCCGGTCGCGTTGGCGGCGAGAGATGCGGGGCTTACCGTGTGGCGATGCCACACCGCCGCCAGGCGTCTCCAAGAGACCAACGGCGACCAGACTGACCTTGGATATGGGAGACGGATTCATAGATGCCCGACTTTAACGATTTTGGACTCAGCGCCCAGGTGCTTCGCAGCCTGAGCGAGATGGGCTTCGAGGAGCCCACGCCCGTACAAACGCGGGCCATACCACCACTGCTCGCCGGCAAGGACGTCGTTGCCCAGGCGCTGACCGGCACCGGCAAGACCGCGGCCTACGGCATCCCCCTCGTAGAGCACATCGACCCGGGCCTCAAGGCCATCCAGGCCGTGGTGCTGTCACCGACGCGAGAGCTGGCGATCCAAGTCGAAGAGCACCTGAGCCAGCTGGCGCGATACAGCAACCTGCGCTTTCTCGCCATCTACGGCGGCCAGCCGATCGAGCGTCAGCTCCGGGCGTTGAGCCGCGGTGTGCACACGATCGTGGCGACGCCGGGGCGCCTGATGGATCATATGCGCCGCGGCACCGTGAGGCTGGACGACGTGCGCGTCCTGGTCCTGGACGAAGCCGACCAGATGCTTCAGATGGGCTTTCAGGAAGACGTCGAGTACGTCATATCGAAGCTGCCGCAGAAGCGCTTGACAGCGCTGTTCTCGGCGACGATGCCCGAGCCGATCATGAAGATCGTCGATCGCTACATGCACGAGCCGGAGAAGATCCGCCTTAGCCGGCCTCAGGCACTGACCGTGCCGACGGTAAAGCAGGTCTTCTTCCAGGTACCATTTCCGCGCAAGTTCGATACCCTCTGCAGCGTGCTCGACTCGCGCCAGGCAGAGCGGACCCTGGTCTTCTGCGCCACGAAACGCATGGTCGACGAGGTGGCGGAGCGCCTGCCGATGCGGGGCTATGCGGCGCAGGCGATCCACGGCGACGTGACCCAGTCCGGCCGTGAACGGGCGCTGAAGGCGTTCCGGGACGGCCGCACCGACGTGCTGATCGCCACGGACGTTGCCGCGCGCGGCCTGGACGTGCCGGACGTAACGCTCGTCGTCAACTTTGATATCCCGCCGGACCCGGAGTACTACGTCCACCGCATCGGGCGGACGGCGCGGTCGGGCCGATCGGGTGAGGCGATCACCTTCGTGAACCCGCGAGAGATGCGGGAGCTAAAGATGATCGAGCGGGTGACGGGCGCCGAGATCCGGCGCGGCGAGCTGCCAACGCCGCGTGAAAACGAAGAGCGTGCAAGCCAGCAGCTGGAGACCAAGCTGCGTGAAGCCCTGGAGGGCACGGCCTGGAAACGCTACCTGGAAATGGTCGACAGCCTTTCCTCGGAGCACGACGCGGCGGAGATCGCCGCGGCGGCGCTGGCGCTGGTGGCGGGACAGCGTGGAGCGCCTCCCAGCCGCAATGGGCACGAGGAGCGAGAGCGCCGCCCGGCGGCGCCGGCCGAGTCGCAGGCAGGGAGCGCCGGGCCGCGTTCCTACAGCCCGCGACCCTACGGGCACGTGACACACCAGTCCGGCGATCGGCACTGGAAGCCTGGCAAGCCAGCCGCCGCGGGCAAGGGAGGCGGCTACAAAAGCAAAGCGCGTCGGTAGCAACCGAACGGCGCCGTTTCGGAGCCGAGGCTCAGCGCTCGGCCGCTTCAGAACCGGCCGGGTTCGGGTGTATGGTAAGGAGCACCGGTCTAGAGCAGGACCGACCTAGCGACCCAGCCCTGGCGTTTAAGACTGGGCTTGCTAAGCTAAATGGACGATGCCCAAACAGCAGAAAGAAGGTAAAAGGTAATAGGAATGTCTTCAGCTTTGATTTGTAGCGTGCGGGTTGGTGCTTAGTGGCCGGCGGTAACAAGAGCAACAGCCCCAAGGTCAAGAAGCGGAAGTCTCAGGAAAGAGCCGTCGCGGACAAAGCCGCCAAGGATAAGCGCAACAAGCGATCCGAGGGCTGGCCCAACCGACAGGGCAGCTCATCCTGACGCGAGCTAGACTTGATTCGACGCTGGCCTTCACCGACGGGGGCCGATAGCGGGAGGACTGCAATCGTGTGTGACGAGGGTCCACAGGGCTCAGCCGGGGTATCTAACGACACCAACGCCGAAAGGGGCCACGTATGAAGCTATCCGGCCGCAAAGCGAATTCTGCGATCTCCTTCGTCGATTCGCCAACCGGCGAGGTTCTGCTCTGCGCCTCGGCGGATGGACAATCCAACCCGTTGCTCGCTTATCACCTCTACGACCGTCACGGCGAGCTCGTCGCGGACGTCTCCGAGCCTACGAGCTACCCGGATGGGCTCACGATCGTCGCTGCCGACGGCGAGGTGTTGCTCTACGTGTCCTCCGAGGTTGGTCGGAGCGTCAACTACCGTTTGTATAACCGCGCCGGCTTTCTCACGACCGCCTCCGACGGCAGCCGAACCCAGATCTTCGGCTCGCTGCGAATGGATTCGGCCTGAGCCTCGGCCGGCGCCATGCCCGGCGCGCGCCCTGATCTGACAGTATTCGACCCGCTGCCGCGAGTCTCGGTGGCAGCCCGGTAGCGGCTGCGCCAGACCTGGCAATGGGCCCAGCCGCGATAGCAGCGGGGTTTTCCTGCTTTTCCACCGCCGATCCTGAGATCTCACGGAAGCCGCTAGCGGCCGATGACCTCGATGGCGGCGTTGGTCGCTCGGAGGACGAGCTCCGTCTCGCCCGTACCCAGGCTCCCGACAACGTGGCGGCGCTCGTCCACACGCCGCGTCAGGCCGAGATCTACGTCGACGTCGCCGTTTTCGCCTTTGGCGTCGAATGAGAGATTCGCCGGGTCGATGAGGACGAAGGAGATGCGGCCGTTCCTCGTCTCGAGCCGGTTTCGGCTGCCAACGCCCAGCTCGCCGCGAAACGTCAGCCTGCCGTTGCCGATCACGGCGTTGAAGACGCCGCTGACGTCGAGGATCGCGACGCTGCCGTTATCAGATTCGAGATTCAGATCGCCCTCGAAGGCAGCGACCTCGATGCCACCGTTGGCCGTTCTGACGCTGAATTCGCCCCGCGATTCGATCAGCTTGACCTCGCCGTTCGCCGTTCGCGCGGCGGCCGAGGCCTCGAGGCCGCGGAGCTCGATGGCGCCGCTGAGGGTTTCGAGCTCGAGGCTCGTAGCGGCCGGGACGGTGATCGTCAGGTCGGCGCCACGGTCTACGTTGAAGGCGACGACGTCGCCGAATGAGATGCCCGCGAGACGCACCTCTACCCGGACGGCGTCACCTTCTTGAGAGACCCGATAGGTCACCTTATCGGGGTCCCTGAGGACCGCCTCGACGCGAATCTGGCCGGCGAGGCCGCCGACGACTCGAATATCGCCATGCTGGCTCTCGACCGCGACTCGCGGCCTCTCGCCGACCTCGAAGCTCGCGATGCGCGTCGCCGTCGGCACCTCGCCACCGGCGCAGGCGCTGCCGAGGAAGAGGGCGGCTGCGCTCAGAGCAACGAGGCCCGGCCGCAGGAGGCCTGCCCAGCCGGTCTCAAGCCGCCGTCGAAGCGCGAGCGAATCCACGGCGCTAATTGTATCCCTACGCCCTCGGCAGCCATCCCGGCAAAGTCGAGGCGCCCGTCGGCGGGCTGCTCCATTAGCAGCCCGCGAGGCTTGGCTACGCCGGGGCGACGTCGAGCCGGGCCGCCAAGCCTGCCGGGCAGATATCGACTGACTGCCGTGATGCTAGAGTGATCGCGTAACACACCCGAGGAGCACCTGCCGTAGCCGTCATCGCACTCGAAGCGGTCGCCGTCTCGTTCGGCGCCGTCGACATCTTCCAGGACGTCAGCGCCGAAGCGCAGCGCGGCGATCGTATCGGCCTCGTCGGACGCAACGGCGCCGGCAAGACCTCGCTGCTGCGCGTGCTCGCCGGCGTCGAGCAGCCTGCCGCGGGCCGCAGGCACATCGCCCGCGCGGCCAAGGTGACACTCGTCGAGCAGCTGCCGCCGCTCGCGACATCGCGAACGACGGTACGCCAGGAAGCGCTCGCGGCGCTGGAGCACGTCCTCAATCTGACGACCGAGATGGAGCAAGCCGCCGCGGCCGTGGCCACCGGCGACGAGGCCGCCGCGGCACGTTATGTCCATTTGCTCGAGCGGCTGGAGACGGAAGGCGGCTTCAGCTACGAGTCGCAAGCCTCAGGGGTGCTCATCGGCCTCGGGCTGCCTCGACCGGAATGGGAGAAGCCGGTCTCCTCCCTCAGCGGCGGCCAGCGCAGCCGCCTCGCCCTGGCGAAAGCGCTGCTCACGGACCCGGACGTGCTCCTCATGGACGAGCCGACGAACCACCTGGACTTGCGGGGGCTGCAGTGGCTGGAGGGCTTCCTCAACCGTTGGCCCGGCGCCGTCATCGTCACCTCGCACGACCGCTACTTTCTCGACGCCGTCGCTACTCGCATCTGGCACCTCGACTTCGGCGGCCTCAAGGCCTACCCGGGCAACTACAGCAAGTTCGACGAGCTCCGCGCCGCCGACATCGTGCGCCAGCAGAAGGAGTTCGCGGCGCAGCGCGGCGTCATCGCCAAGGAAGAGGCGTTCATCCGACGTTACGGCGCCGGCCAGCGCGCTCGCGAGGCCAAGGGGCGCGAGAAGCGCCTCGCCCGCGTCCAGAGGCTGCAGGCGCCGCGGCAGGCGCGGGGCACCAGCCTGAAGTTCGCCGCCTCGCGCAGCGGCGACATCGTCCTCGCCGCGAAGGGGCTCGGCGTGGGCTACGGCGACCGCACCGTGCTGCGGGTTCCCAGCCTCGACCTCGTGCGCGGCGAGCGCGTGGCGCTGGTGGGGCCGAACGGCGCCGGCAAGTCGACGCTCCTCAAGACGATCGCCGGCGAGCTGGCGCCGACGCGGGGCAGCATCCGTCGCGGCGCCGCGGTGAGCATCGGCCACCACTGGCAAGAGGCGGAGAACCTGGACCTCAATGCGACCGTCCTCGAGGACCTCTTGCGCGATAGCGAGCTCGAGACGCAGGCGGCGCGGGACATGCTGGGCCAGTTCCTCTTCAGCGGCCACGACGTCGACAAGAAGGTCTCGATGCTCAGTGGTGGTGAGCGCAGCCGCCTCGCGCTCGCCAAGCTCTTGCTCTCCCAGGGCAACCTCCTCCTCCTCGACGAGCCCACCAACCACCTCGACATCCCCGCCCGCGAAGCGCTGGAAGCCGCCCTCGATGCCTACAAAGGCAGCCTCGTCTTCGCGTCTCACGACCGGCGCCTGATCGCCGGCATCGCCACGCGCCTCTGGGTCATCGAGCAGGGTGAGCTCATCTCGTTCGATGGCACGCTCGAGGACCACGACGCCGCGAACCCGCCGACAAAGGCGCCGCGGCGAGCGCCTGAAGCGCCGAAAGCTGCGCCGGAGATGAGCAAGAACCGCGAGCGAGAGCGCCGCGAGCGCATCGCAACCCTGGAGCAGGCGATCGAGGCGCAGGAAGCGCAGCTCCGCGAGCTCGGCACCCAGGTCAACGATTCGTCCGGGCGCGGCGACCTCACGGCCGTAAGCGAGCTTGGCGGGCGCTACGAAGCGGCGCAGGCCAGGCTCCACCAGCTGATGGAGGAATGGGCGACGCCGACCGACTAGCGATCACTGCCCGGCGCTGCTGACGCGCTCGCACCCTGACGTCGACGACGCTTCGCCAGTATCACGGCACTCGACAGCCTCTAGTACAAATGTACGGCTTCGTCTATGATGCGACCGTGAGCCTCGCAGCCGCCCGCCCGTCTGCTTCCCGCAGCGACACCGTCCTCGAAACGGTTCGCCGCTACTGGGGTTACGACAGCCTGAGGCCCTTGCAGGCCGAGGCGATCGACGCCGGCCTCGACCGGCGCGACTCCCTGGTCGTCCTGCCGACCGGCGGCGGCAAATCGCTCTGCTATCAGACGCCTCCCGTCCTCGCCAACCGCACCGATATCGTCGTATCACCCCTGATCTCCCTGATGAAGGACCAGGTCGATGCCCTGACGAGCTGCGGCTACCCGGCGGCGGCGCTGCACGGCGGCCTCGGCGACAACGAGCGGCGCCAGATCTGGTCGGCGGCGGTGGCCGGGCGCTATCGCGTCCTCTTCGTCGCCCCCGAGCGAGTCCTGACGCCGTGGTTCCTCACGCTGGCGGAGCGCCTCGACGTCCAGGCCTTCGCGATCGACGAGGCCCACTGCATCAGCCAGTGGGGCCACGACTTCCGGCCGGAGTACCGTCGCCTCGCCACTCTCAAGGACCACTTCCCCAACGCGAGCATCCACGCCTACACCGCCACGGCGACGCCCCGCGTCCGCCAGGACATCATCGAGCAGCTCGGCCTGCGCGACGCCCAGGTTCTCGTCGGGCGCTTCGACCGGCCAAACCTCGTCTATCGCGTCCTCCCCCGAGGCAACCTCGACCAGCAGGTCCTCGAGACGATTCGCCGCCACGCCCACGAAGCGGTCATCGTCTACTGCATCAGCCGCGCCGACACGGAGCGCCTCGCGGCTGCCCTGCGCGAGAAGGGGATCAAGGCGGCGCCGTATCACGCCGGACTCGCTCCCGCGCAGCGCACCAAGACCCAGGAAGCCTTCGCCAAAGAGCAGATCGACGTCGTGGTCGCGACCGTCGCCTTCGGCATGGGCATCGACCGCAGCAACGTCCGCTGCGTCATCCACGCCGCGATGCCCAAATCGATCGAGCACTACCAGCAGGAGACGGGCCGCGCCGGCCGGGACGGCCTGGAGGCGGAGTGCGTGCTGCTCTACGCGCCCGGCGACTACCGGCGCTGGGAGACGATCTTCACGAAGAGCGCCGAGGAGGCGGGCGGGACGCCGGAGCTTCTCCAGTCGCAGCTGGGCATCCTCCAGGAGATGCAGCGCTTCTGCGCCGGCAGCGTTTGCCGCCACCGGACGCTCTCGGGATACTTCGGCCAGACATACGAGGCCGATAGCTGCGGCGCCTGCGACGTCTGCCTGGACGAAAGAGCCGACCTCCACGACGCCGCCGAGGTTGGGCGACTCGCGCTCGCCTGCGTCCAGGGCCTCGGCGCCGCCTTCGGCGTCAGCCACGTGATCGACGTTCTCAGGGGCGCCAAGGTCGAGAAAGTGGAGCGCTTCGGCCACAAGTCCCTGCCCGAGTACGGCGCCTTGAAGCAGCACGGCAAGCCCGTGCTACGCGACCTCCTCTTCCAGCTCGTCGACCAGGGCTATCTGACGCGCTCCGACGGCGACCGCCCCGTTGTGCGGCTGACGCCGGCCGCCCAGAGCGTCCTTCTCCGTCGCGAGGAGGTAAGCCTGAAGCAGCCGCTGGCGACCCCGGCGGCGCCGGCGGCGGCCGCGGCGGACCTCTGGGAGGGCGTCGACCGCGGCCTCTTCGAGCACCTGCGCGGGCTCCGGCGCTCGATAGCGGAGGAGCGGGGCGTCCCCGCCTTCATCGTCTTCGGCGATGCCACGCTGCGTGACCTGGCGCTGCAGCGACCGGCGAGCCTCGATGCCCTGCGTAAGGTCCGGGGCGTCGGCGAGCAGAAGCTCGCCGACCTCGGCACCCGCTTCCTCGACGCGATCAGGCAATACTCTCAGGCGTAGCGCCCCGGTTCGTTAACCAGGCCGGCCCAGCGACGACAGGAGCTCCTTGCGGCTCGCCTCGTATGCCTCGTTCAGCTCGCGGACGCCGGCCGTGAACCGCGACCCGACCACGGTCCGTAGCGGCCGCTGGCCGGCCGGCATCTCGATCAAAGCGCTGATCGCATCGGCGATTTCCTGGGGGTTCGACGCCTCGGCGCCGCCCGGCCCCGCCCCGCCCGCGGGGCGGGGCGGCTGCGCTGCCGCGTAGGCGGCTGCTATTTCAAGGCTCGCCCCTTCCGCCCTCCTCTCCACCACGCGCGTCGGAAACGCCGCCGGCTCGAGGATCAGGGCGTCTACGCCGAGCGGCGCCAGCTCGTAGTGCAACGCCTCCGCCAGCGCCTCCAGCGCGAACTTGCTCGACGCGTAAGCGCCGGAGCGCGGGATCGCGATCCGGCCCAGCGTGCTCGTGACGTGGATGATCAGGCCCGAGCCGCGCTCCCGCATCGAGGGCAGCACCGCCCGGTCGACGCGGACCGGCCCGAAGGTGTTGACCTCGTAGATCGCCCGGAGCTGTTCGATCGAGTACGCCTCCACCGGCCCGGAAGCGCCAGTGCCGGCGTTATTGACGACGACATCGATCCGGCCGGCGCTAGCGAGGATCGCCGCCACCGCCCCCGCCACGGACGCCTCGTCGGCCACGTCGAGCTCGACGACCTCGAGGTCCACGCCCTCGAAGCCCATGGTCTGGCCGGTGTAGGGATCGCGTCCGTCCACTTGAACAGCCCATTCGCGCAGCGCTCGCGCCGCGTCCGCGTTGCGCGCCGTCACGCCGCGCATCGAGGCGAAGACCTTGTGACCGGCCCGGGCCAGCGTTTTCGCAGTGAGCTCACCGAGGCCGCTGCTCGTGCCGGTAACGAGGATGTTCAACGCTGCTGTAGCCATGACCCTCCTTTTAGACGCCAACAGATGCCGACGAACGCCGTCGTGACCATTATCTACGCCGTCGGCGAACCAGCAGAGTCCTGCCGCGCAACGCGGTGTCTCGAATAGGTTGCGGCTGGTTATACTCTGCAGGCGCCGTGCGCTCATGGCGTCGACCGGCCGCGCCGGCTTCGGTTGAGGACGTGGCTGCCTGAGGAGGAAGCGATGCGACTTTTGCTGTTCGAAGGGCCGGGCGCCGGCCAGCCGATCCGACTCGGCGTGCTGCGAGACGATGGCGTCCACGACGTCTCCCGCGCGACCGCTGGCCTGGCGGCGATCACGCCGCAGCAGCTCATGCAGGAGGTCATCGACGAGTTCGAGGACCTGCGGGGCGTGATCGAAGAGGTGGCCGACGCCGTGCTCGCGCTGCCCCTGGAGGTCGTGCGGATCCGGCCGCCGCTGCCGCGCCCCGGCAAGATCCTCTGCTGCATCGGCAACTACTGGGAGCACGCCCAGCGTGAGCCCCGTGCCCTCAACATGTTCCTCAAGAACCCGGACGCGGTCATCGGCGACGGCGACACGATCGCGCTGCCGGAGCTCACCGAGGCGCCGATCGCCGACGGGCCGGGCCCGTACGTCTTCCAGCACGAGGCCGAGCTCGGCCTTGTGATCAAGGGCCCGGCGCGCAAGGTGACGCAGGCGGACTGGCGCCGCGCCGTGTTCGGCGTCACGGGCGTCGTCGACGTCTCCGCCCGCGCCGAGGCCCGCTCGAGCTGGCGCCAGGGCTCGTGGATGGGCAAGAGCTTCGATACGTTCGCGCCGATCGGGCCTTGCATCACGACGCTGGATGAGATCGGCGACCCCAACAAGCTCCACGTCCAGTTCTGGAACGAGGCCGACCTGCGCCACGACTACGTCACAGACGACATGGAGCACCCCGTGCCGCAGCTAATCGAGTTCGCGACCGGCATCATGACGCTGCACACCGGCGACCTGATCTCCTGCGGCACGAACCACGAGGGCCTTGGGGCGCTCCAAAACGGTGAGACCTGCGTCCTGGAGGTCGAGAAGGTGGGCCGCATGACCCTACACGTCACCGACCCGCTGAAGCGCACCTGGGAGCGCGGCGTCTACATGGGCCCCAACTCGACGAACCCGGAGGCGGTGCGAAGGGCGCGAGAAGTCGGTAACGCTTAGGCGGTCCCGCGCGTCGGTGGCTCGCCGTCGTGTCGCTCGATCGGCGCGGCGCGACGTTAGCTCGGACGTAAAGGCATTTTGCGCTCCGACAACGCCCGGGCGCGGCCAAGGGCGAAGCCGAGCGCACCTTGCCGTTGCCGGCCGACTGAAGGCGCCATTCGATCGCAAACGAACGCCTACGGACGATCATCGAGATCGTCCTGAACGTCCAAGGAGCGGAGAGACAATGGCTGGATTCAAGCAGTTCCTGTTACGAGGGAACGTCGTTGACCTGGCGGTCGCGGTCGTCATCGGCGTGGCCCTGGGCGCGGTCGTGACAGCGCTGGTCGAGGACCTGATCACGCCGCTGATCGCGGCGCTGATCGGCGAGCCGAACTTCGCCGGCCTCACCTTCACGATCAACGACAGCGTGTTCCTGTACGGCGACTTCATCAACAAGGTGATCACGTTCGTGAGCGTCGCGGCGGCGGTCTACCTCTTCGTGGTCCTGCCGATGAACACGCTGATCGCGCGGGCGCGCCGAGAGCCCCCGGCCGACCCGACGACGAAGCCGTGCCCGCACTGCCTAAGCAAGATCCACCTCGAGGCCCGGCGCTGCGCCTTCTGCACCGCGGAGCTCGCCGTCAGCTAGCCGAAAGCCGAGCAGACGGGCGCGGCGAACTTGCGCCCGAAGCCGATCGTGGCGCGACGAACTCAGCTTGGCTGACGTCGCGCCCGCCACAGGCGACCGCAGTGCTACTGCAGCGGTGAATAGGCCGTCGGCTCCATGATCGTGCTCGTCAGGCCCGCTACCAGCGGCCCATCGCGCTCCGTCTCGGCGAATGCCTGGCGGCGCTCACCATCCGACTGGAAGGCGGTCCAGGCGCGCTGACGGTGCGCCAGGTCATCGAAGGCGAGCATATAGGTCAGGCGGTTCGATCTGCCGATCATGTCCGTCCAAAAGCCGACCACCTTCAAGCCGTACTTCTCGAAGTAGCCCATGGTGATCTTGGCAAAGCGCTCGTTCAGGGCGGGCAGCTTGCCCGGCATCGCGTCGTAAACCCGAAGCTCGTAGATCACAGCTGAT
>Ga0326597_10013121_pt1 | contig 10897 bp, 11 predicted proteins | sample RVTome_12_FD_203789 | JGI IMG/M metagenome (GOLD analysis project Ga0326597, IMG submission 203789) | Soil microbial communities from uranium-contaminated site in the Upper Colorado River Basin, Wyoming, United States - RVT100D185 | ecosystem: Environmental > Terrestrial > Soil > Contaminated >... | reverse complement strand
CGCCGGGGTGCGCTACTCGCGAGGATCCTGGGCACCGCGGCCATCCGACTCGCGGAGGCGCCGGTTCTCCCGTATCGCTTCTCGTACTACGGAAAGAAGCTCGAGGATTTCGCGCGGCAGGCGGAGGAGTGGAGCGGAGGACGAAACCGTTTCGAGCGTCTGAAGGAGCTCGCCGCCTCGGTCCGGGAGAAAGGGGAGAGCCTCGAAGCGGCGCTCGACAGCGGACCGCTCCCTGCGGACGTCGACGGCGTGAACGACCGGCTGATGCGGCTCGAGCAATCGCTCATCGACGAGAGCGAGCCGCCGCGAGATCGCTGGTACCGGCACGTGGTCTACGGCTGGAACATATACTCGCTGTACGCGGGCCAGCCGTTTCCCGGTCTCGCGGGAGCTTTCGCCCGAGGGACCGAAGAGGACGTACGGAGGGAAACGGAGAGGCTCGAAAGAGCGCTCGAGAGACTCTCGCGAGGTCTCGACGCGATCGCCGGCCGGTCAGTCCGTCCATAATCGGCCCCCGCCCTTGTTTTGCCCAGGGAGGAGTGTCCTTGCTTTGTGTGCATAGAGTGCACAAAATACAAGGACAATGCGATGGCTGCTTCCCAGAGCTCGACTCGAGTCTGTCGTTCGGCGCTCCCTGCGCGCCAACCCGGTGGTGGCGCTCGTCGGACCGCGTCAGTGCGGGAAGACGACTCTGGCGCGCCGACTGGCCGACCCGGGACGGTAGGGTTACTTCGACCTCGAGAACCCCGTCAGCCTGAAGCGGCTCGACGAGCCTCTTGCGGCACTCGAACCGTTGCGCGGCCTCGTGGTCATCGACGAGGTCCAGCGACGTCCGGACCTCTTCCCGATCCTTCGGGTGCTCGCCGATCGACGCGGGTCTCCCGCTCGCTTCCTGGTCCTGGGTAGTGCCGCGCCGGACCTGCTCAGGCAGGCGTCGGAGACACTAGCGGGGAGGGTGGCCTTGGTCGACATGGGGGGGTTCGATCTGGAGGAAGTCGGCGCCGGCTCGCTGCGACGTTTGTGGTGGCGAGGCGCTTTTCCGAGATCGTTTCTGGCGCGGAGCGAGGCGCAGAGCCGCCAGTGGCGGGCGGACTTCATTCAGACGTTTCTGGAGCGGGACATCCGGCAGTTCGGCATCGACGTACCCGCGGTGTCGCTGCGCCGGCTCTGGCTCATGCTCGCTCACTATCATGGACAGATCTGGAACGCTTCCGAGGTCGGGCGCTCTCTCGGTGAAGCGCACACGACCGTCAAGAGGCATATCGACATGCTGACCGGCGCCCTCATGGTGCGGCAGCTCCAGCCGTGGTTCGAGAACCTCGGAAAACGCCAGGTCAAATCTCCCAAGGTCTACGTCCGCGACTCCGGGCTCCTTCACGAGCTGCTCGGCGTCCCGTCGTTCGCCCTGCTCGAGGGGCACCCGAAGCTGGGCGCGTCGTGGGAGGGGTTCGTCCTCGAAGAGCTGATCGGCGTCGCGGGATCGCGTCACGCGTACTACTGGCGGACACAGGCCGGGGCCGAGCTGGACCTCCTGCTCTTCATTCGCGGTCGCCGGTACGGCGTCGAGGTGAAGTATGCCGACGCACCGGGTCTCAGCAAGTCCATGGCCGTCGCCCTCGAAGATCTGCGTTTGGAGCGCTTGCTGGTCGTTTATCCGGGCAAGGAACGCTACCGGCTCGGCAAGCGTGTCGAAGTGTTGCCGCTCGCCGCGGCGCGCCAGGAAGTGAGAAAGCTCGTCGATGGCGGACGCGGCTCCGGAGTCGGTCGTGGCCCTAATTCACGGAGAGAACCCGCTTCCTCAAAACTTCGAACCAATTGATGACGACGTTGATTTGACCCGACGCCGGCGATTTTCGCTCGGCGCCGTGAGGGGAAATTTCTGGCCGTCGGAAGAACCGCGAACTTCTCTCCGGATCTGTGATCGAAACGCAATGCTATATCCGGGCGGCGCTCTTCCTTCTGAGAATGACCGGACCGGGCCGTGAGACGTCGAAGGCTCGCAGTGGAACCTCAGGGAGTGAGAAGCCATCGCCAAGCCGGCACGATCCGGACCGTCCGACGGCCGAGCTTCACCGTCTCCTCGTCGTGAAGACTGACTACGGTGCCGCGAGCTCCCGATCTTTCCCGGAGCCCCTCGCTCAGCGCTCCGAGCTCCCGCTCGCGAGTTTTGGCATCGCCCAGGTCGGCGCAAACCTGAATGAGCTGATCGGGACGTCCCCGTCGTCGGGCTACGAAGTCGATTTCGCGGCCCAGCGGAGTGACTGCGTAGTTCACCTGGAAGCCGCGGCGCCGCAGCTCGAGGTAGACCACGTTCTCCAGAAGCCGGCCCACATCTCCCGCGGCACGGTACGAGAACGCACGGGCCAGGCCGGGATCGATGAGGTAGCACTTGCGAGGGTGGGTCATCCTAGCCCGGACCGACTGCGAGTCCACCTCCACCGGGAAAATGAGGAAAGCGTCCTCGAGGTAGCGGAAGTATTCGTAGACTGTGTCCTTTCCCAAGCGAAAGCCCTGCGACTTCAGATCATTGAAGGCTTTGTGGACGCTGAAGGGCGCCGCGGGCGCGGCGAGAAGTTGACGGACCAGAGCACGCACCGCCCCCGGGTTCGCCACCTGATGCCTTTCGATGACGTCGCGGAGGACGACTACGTGCACGTAGTCCTGAAGGACGCGGACTCTCAAGTCCGGCGAAAGACTCTGCACCTCCGGAAACCCCCCGACGTCGATGTGGTCGAGCATCGCCCGCTCGAGCCGGGACCGGGCCTGGGCCGGAGGCGGCCAGCGATCGGGCACGGCTACGCCAGAATGCCGTAGTGATTCGCGGAAGCTGAAAGGCAGTAGCTCGGTGGGCAGGCTTCTGCCTCGCAAACTGGTCGCGATCTCCTGGCTGAGGAGTTTCGCCGAGGAGCCGGTTACGACCACGCGAACGTTCTCCGTGTCCAGGAGCCGCCGGACGAACCTCTCCCAGCCCGGAACGTTTTGAACCTCATCCAGGAAAAACCAGCACGTTTCCGCGCGGCTCTCGGGAAAACGTCGATAGAGACTTTCCGGGATGAGCCCCAGTTCCTGGGCCTTCAGCGGAAGAAGTCGCTCGTCTTCGAGGTTGACGTAGAGCATTCGTCGCCGCGGTACTCGGCGCGCGAGAAGCTGTTGGATCTGCTGGAACAGGAAGAAGCTCTTGCCGGACCGCCGCATCCCGATCACGGCATCCGCCTTTCCTGGAAGCCCTGGAAGGCTCGCTTCGCGCGGGGTCAGGGCGGGCAGGGCCCGTTCTTGAAAGTCTGCCACCACCGCCTCGATCGCTTCCCGCATTTTCCCCTCAGGAAGGAAAGTATAGTGTAAATCTTTCCTTCCTGCAAGGATAGTGTTGGATTCGGTCGGGGCTCCAACTAATTCACCGGGGGGCCCGCTGCCTCACAACTTCGAACCAATTCATGGTGGCAGGGAAGCGAGTCTAGGTTCGCACACCGAGTTGTCAATCCGAAGCGCCGACCTCGACGATTCGACTCCGGAGGCCGCGCTTGCCAACGCTGAGGTGCGCAATCGCCACCGGGAGCTTGAACCGTCGTGGTCCCGCGCTTCCCGGGTTCAGGAAGAGGACGCCGTCCTGTCTTTCGGCGCGCGGGCGATGGGAGTGGCCGCTGACGACCGCGTGAAAGCCTTCGGCTCTCGGGTCGACATCCATCTCCTTCAGGTCGTGGAGGACGTGGATGCGAAAGCCGCCCACCTCGAGAGTCTGAAACAAGGGAAGTCGCCTTGCCCAGAGGCCCCGGTCGTTGTTGCCGCGCACCGCGACCACCGGCGCGATGCGCCCGAGCTCCTCGAGCACTTCGGAGGAGCAGACATCCCCGGCGTGGAGTATGAGGTCGCTCCGCTTGAGCGCCGCGAGCGCCCCAGGGCGGAGCAAGTTGTGGGTGTCCGAGATCACCCCGATGAGAATGGTCACTCCATCGGGACTTCGCGGAGCGGGACGTCCCAATGGGCGTCTACGATCTCGAAGCGCCGGGCTTCCTCCCGCCGGAACGTGGCGGCGTCGGGGAAGAGCCTTTTCACGATCGCCTGCTCGGGGGACGGTCCCATGAAAATCGCGTCGTTCTTGAAGACGATCTCGGTGGCGAAAGTCCAATCCGCGCGTCCATCCCCATGGAACTGGGGAACATAGGCTTTGAACCCGACCAGTCGGTCACCCATCTGTTCCTTCAGGACGGGATAGTGGTTCTTCTTGAAGAGCTCGACGAACTCGTCCTGGTGGCCCCAGGTGACGCGATAGAAATACCAGACGGTTCGCTCGCCTCCGGCAGGAGCCTGTGCCCGAAGGGTCGGAAGCATAGCCCCGACCAGCATCCCGACAACGAGAGCAAGTAGCAGAAACAGGGACTTCTTCATGAGTTCCTCCTGGCGCCTATTATGAAGGTAGCAATCTTTGTACCGCTACGGTGATTTCACCCCACCGTCTCTGTGGGCCTCCTCACCATCTTCTTTCATCTCAGCGTTCTACTCTCTGGCATTTTTCTTGCTTTGTATTGAGCCAGCAGCTTCATCATAAGTAGAAGACGCGGGCCCCTCGAAACCTGCCATCAACGATTGGGGCCGGGAGCGGTGCTCCCGGGAGGGAGCTTGCCATGCGAACCGCCGCCCGCCTTTTAGGAAAGACAGCGCTCTTGGTCGCTTTGTGCCTCGCCGCAGCGTCGCCTACGGAGGCCAAGGATGCGAGGCACGAGAAAGTGAATCTCCTCACTCGCAGCATCTACCTTCCGGTTGAGATCAAGCTCTGCGAGCACCTGCGGGACGCGGTGCTCTACCAGGACGAGCAGGCGGTGAGCGTCCTTCCCGCGAAACGAATCTTTCAGTTCACCTACTACCCGGGCCTTTCCCGCATCGAGCCGGTGAAGACCGACCTCCGGGTCGAGGGACATCGGGCGGATGGAAGCGACTTCGTGGGAAGGCTCGCGGTCACGCCCTGGGGGGTCTTCACCGCCAGCCACAAGATCGCGCTCGACATGGACAAGCAGCTCGAGAAGTTGCGATTCAAGCTCGACGTTCGCTACAAGCCGGTGAGCTTGATGATGAGGTGCGCCGACTCGTGTGGAAGAGAGCAGACGGTCGCGTCGGCCGCCGTCGGCTCCCCGCTGGAGCAGTGACGCAGCGGCTTGAAAGCAAGTAAAATCGTCGGGTGAGCACACCACCCATTCCGCCGCCGCCCCCCCAGTCGCCTTACGCACCACCTATGGCCCGTGGGCCCGCTCCGGCAGGAGGCGCCCGGTTGCCGTGGGAGGAGCGCGATCGGCTGGGCCTCGTCGAAGCCCTGATCCAGACGATCCGTCTCCTCGTCACTGACCCATCGGACGCGTTCTCCCGTCTTCGCGCCGATGGGGACCTCACGAGTCCCATCCTCTTCGGTCTGATTCTGAGCTGGGCGGGTGTGCTGTTGTCCCAGATGTGGCAGCTCATGTTCGGCGGGCTCATGGGGAGCATGTTCTCCGGGATGGAGGGGCTCGAAGGTGCGTTCGCGCCATCGGGAGCCGCCGGGATCATCGGGACCCTCGTCATCTGGCCCGTCATCTTCGTGGTGGTCCTTTTCATCTCCGCCGGAATCCTGCACCTCTGCCTCATGATCGTCGGCGCCACCGCCGACTCACCCAGCGGGTTCGAGGGGACGCTCAAGGTCGTTTCATACTCTCAGGTGGCGGGAGTCGCGAGCATCGTGCCCTTGGTCGGCGGGTTCCTGTTCGCGATCTGGGCGCTGATTCTCGAAGTCATTGGTTCCTCCCTCGTACATCGAACGACCGTTGCTCGGGCTCTCATGGGAGTGCTGATTCCGGTGCTGGTGTGCTGCGCCTGCCTCATCTTCGCCGCGGTGTTCTTCGGCGCGATGATCGCCGCCTTCATTGCCTCGATGACGGGAGCGGGCGTCTCTCCGTGAGTCGACAGCTCGCGCTGCTCTGGGGTGCGGTCGCGGCCGTGCTCCTCGCGGCCTCTCCCTGGGCGTCTTTCGCGGGGGATGCGATCTGGGACTGCACGTTCAAGAGCTGGACCGGCATTCCCTGTCCCACCTGCGGAACCGCTCGCGCCGCCCTCGCGCTCGCTCGCTTCGACGTTCTCGGGGCTCTGGGCTGTTACCCCTTGCCCACCATCGCGTGGATCTTCCTTCTGGTCGGGGGACTTTACGCAGGGGCAATGGCGCTTCTGGGGCGCACTCCGCCAGCGATTCCGCAAAGCCTTCCCGTTTGGGGCCGAGCGGCCGTCGTGGCCGCGGTCCTCGCCAACTGGATGTACTCGATCGCTACCGGGGTGTAGCGATCTCGAGGAGCTGACACCGCCCTTCGACCCTCGGCACCGAGACCTCGGTATCACCCACTCGCAAGAGAACCGGCTCGGTCTCGCTGCCGAAATCGGTTCGCCGGACGAGCAGTCGAGATCCGAGCTTCAAGGCCGACACCACGGGCCCGGGCTCGTCGGGCACCGAGAACTCTACCGGCGTGCCTCCGAGCAAGAATTCCCGGTAGGCGTGGGACTCGCGGTAGACCTGATGAACGAGCTGGGATTCCTCGAGGGCCTCGTCCTTCGGGCTCCAGAGGAACAACCCACCGTGGCCCCGGAGAAGGAGATGCCACAGAAGCTCCTGGTACTTTTCGGCGCTGAGCTGCTTCACGCTCGGGTCGGGGATTCTCGGGGGCTCGGTCGTGTGCCAGTGGACGAACGTGATGATCGGAATCGACGCCGGCGTCGATTTCGCGGCGTTGGTTCCCTCGAGGAGCATGTTGTAGAACCAGCGGTAGTCTGAATCATCGAAGTCGTACCACCTGTATCCGCGATACCAGGGGTAGACGACCGGCATCGCGAAGGTAAAGCCCGTCTCCTCGAACTCGGGATACCACTTCCGGTACTTCTCCTCTCGCTCTTCCTCGAAGTAGTCGTACCAGTAGCGGGTGCCGTCGTGCGGATAGACGGCGTAGTTTCCGACGAGGGCGTCGGGGAAGGCTTCGAGAACGGGTTCGGTGAGCATCGCCTTCTGGAGCGCGGCGCGCTTTCTTCGAATCGCCGCCTGGAATGCGTCGAAGCTCTCGATGTCGGGAACCTCTCGCCGGCACCGCTGGCAATTCTTGGAGCTCTCCCAGGCGCCGTTCCATTCGAGGGGGCCGTCGACCTCCCAGTCGGCGTAGAGAAAGTCGATGCGCAGGTCTTCCTTGCGATAGGCCTCGACCGCGCTACGAATGCGTTCCGTCATCTCCGGAATGCGTTGGTCGATTCCGAAGGGGCAGCCCATCTGGCGCTCGGTGGGAAACGACCTGTCGAAGAACGGCCGCCCGTCGGCGTCGATGTGCGCCGTCTTCTCGCTGCCGTCGAAGAAGCCGTAGGTCGACGCCGTGGCGTTCACTGCGATGGGAAGGCCGAGGCGCTTCTGAAGGCGAGCGAGGCCGAGCGCCTCTTCGAGAGCCTCCGGGTCGTCCGGCTTCCAGTTGCCGATCGCGGCCATCCCGCGCGCGTCGAGCTCTCGAAGGAGCGTCTCGATCTCGACCTCGTCCTGCGTTCCCAGCGATTGCGCCGGCCAGATGTAAAGAGGAAGCCTTTCGCTTCGCGGCGCTTCGAGGGGTTCGGTAGTGCGTAGGATCTCGCGCAGGAGCTCGTAGTCGGTCTGCGGCGCGAAGAGAAGGGGAAGGAGGAGCGCCGCGGTCAAGATTTCAGGGCTTCAAGTTCGTGGTGATCCGGTAGAGCTCCCCGTCCGCGGGGCCGATCACCAAGGTGAATCCGACGAAGGAGGTGCTGCTCACCGTCTCCCAGTTTCCCGTGGCCTCGTCGAGCCTTTCGATCCCGTAGGTGTAGCTCTTTGGCTTGTTCCAGGGAGCGATCCCGAGCCACTTCGACTGAAGCCGCACGGTGACGCTCTGAGAGTCGTGGTAATCGCGGTTCGCGATCATTACGTAGTCCGTCCCTGCGTCGTCCTCGAACATGCCGTAGACGAGCCCCGCGCGATCCTCTTCACCGATAAGCTGCACCCAGTGCTCCTTGGGAGACTCGCTGGTCCCGCGGGGAAGGGGAGAGGTGTGGTAGACGTCGATCGTGTGAAGCGGAGCGAGAGCGCGCCCGAGATGGGCAATCTCGCGGTTGATGGCAGCCACGTCCCCACCCCACGGGGCGAGCTTCGCAGTCTTCGGCTCGAAGAGGATGCCCGCCGAGAACCACTCGATGGCCTTCACTCCATAGGCGAGGTTGGTGTAGACGCTCTGGCGAAGTTTCGCCCGGTTGTCGGCGAGATACGTCCGGTCCCCGCGCTCGATTCCCGGATTCGCGTTCACCTCGATGCAGCTTCCGAGGGGCACTCGGGCGAGAACCGCCTGGTGGCGGAACTCCTCGAGCTTTTCGAAGTAGCGGTCGCTTCCCCACCACCATTGATAGAAGTCGTAGCTCAGGATCTCGGGCTCTGCGACCTTCATGTAGGTGCGAAGGAACTCGCCCGTGGTGGAAAGCATGTTGACGAAGTACCGGGCGTCGGAGTCGATGGCCGAGAGCTCCCGCCGGCGCTCAACCATCGGAAGAAACGCTTCCTCGGGATAGGGCTCGTCTCCCAGGTGATAGCCCCAGAGAGCCGCGTGGCCGCGCAGCCGGCTCACCGTCTCCGGGCTCGGGTCTCGGACCATGGCTTTCAAGCCGTGCTTCGCGAGGACGTCGATCGAGGCTTCGTCCCCGTCGACGACGGTAAAGCCCGCGTCCGCGAGGACCTTCGCCCCGGCTTCCGGATCCGCGACATCCGGGAGGCCCCAGAGGTAGATCATGAACTCGAAAGTCTTGCGAGCGGCGAAGAGCGCGCTCAATGACCCTCGATCTCGCCGATCGTTCGCTCGAGAACCTCGCGCACCGGGGGATCCATGTCGGTAAACTGAATCCCCATCCCTGCGCCCTCGGACCCGTCCTCGAGCGAGCGGACTGCGCCCTGCCAGCGCACGATCCCCTGCACCATGAGCTCCTTCTCCGCGCCGTCGAACTGGAGAAGGAGGCTGACCGGAGTTCCGGCGTCGGGGCCGCGCTTATGGGTCTTGACGAAGAGGCCCTCGGTCGAGATGTTCTGGCAGTCGGCGTCGACCGCCCGGGCATGGCCTTTGCTGAAGTAGAGCACCCGGACTTTCGCGATGTGCCGGGGGGCGCGCCGCGCGTCGAAGTTGTGCCGCTGCATGAGACTCCTTGGGGCAAATAATATAGCCCGAGAGCGACGGTGGTGTCGACGGGATGCCGGTCGACAGCCGGATCCCGTTTGCCTGAGAGAAAACTCGGACTCCCCTATTGGAGAGATCGTGCTCATCGGTGAGAAGCGAGGGAACGTCCTCCTCGTCGGTGGAGAGGAGTTTCAGCTATGAAGACAGAACGTGGCCGGACGATGATGATGGTGTCGACGGCCTGCTGGGCGTCTGACGGAAGGTGAAGGGTCACGTCAGGCGTCGACTCGACTTTAACCTCTCTTCCCGAGCCAAAGAGGCGCGCATCGCGAACTCCGAGCCCGGCGGTTCCCGGAAGAACGAGGCGTTCCGGAGCATTCGCGTCGAGGACGTGAACGTAGAGGACTCCGTCCTTGGAGGTCATGGTTCCCCACGGTTGGGGCTTCATGGGTCCGCCTCGGGTTCCGTAGATGGTCTCGCCGAACTCGCGGGTCCAGGCGCCAATCTCACGGAGCCGCTCGACGACCTCCGGTGAGAAGTTTCCTTCCGGTGTGGGGCCGACGTTCAGGAGCAGGTTGGCGTCGGAGCCGGCGGCGCGGACGAGGTAGTGAATGAGATCCTTGGTGCTCTTGAAAGCTCGATCCGAGGCGTTGAAGCCCCAGGAGCCGTTGATGGTGTCGCAGCTCTCGAGGGGGAGGGTACCCACTTGCGTCGTGTTGTAGCCGAAGGTGTTCGCCCCCGGGAGATCCCGCTCGAACATCTGGAACCCTTCGCCCTCGAACGGCGCCACGTGGTGGTTGTTTCCGATGAGCGCTTGCGGCTGCAGCCGGTGGATGAGGTCGTAGGTTTCCTTCAGCTTCCAGTCGACGTGGGTGGTGCGGTCGGATTTGTCGGCCTCGTTCACTTGCTGGTCCCACCAGCCGTCGAACCAGAACCCTCCGAGCTCTCCGTACTCACCGCCTGCGAGCTCCGCAACCTGCGCGTTCATGTAGTCGAGATACCGGTTGAAGTCTCCCGCCTCGAGACGACCCGTGTGGCGGCCCGTATTCCCGCGCGGGTAGTAGTCGGGATGATGCCAGTCCAATTGGGAGTGATAGAAGAAGAGCTTGATGCCGGCTGTCCGGCACTCTTCCGCGAGCGCCTTCAACACGTCCTTCCCGTAGGGGGTTCGGTCCACGACGTCGTAGTCGCTGACCTTCGAGTCCCACATCGCGAAGCCGTCGTGGTGTTTCGAAGTGATGGTGACGTAGCGCACCCCCGCGTCTTTGGCGACGCGCACCCACTCCGCGGGATCGTAGTCGACGGGGTTGAAGCGCGAAGGGAGCGTCTCGTAGTCGGCGACGGTTATGCGGTCGTTCTCCATCACCCATTCGCCCTTACCCATGAGACTGTAGACGCCCCAGTGGATGAACATCCCGAAGCGAGCATCGCGGAACCACTCCTGAGCGTCCTGTGCCACGGCGAGAGAAACGGTGAGCAGAAAGATCATCGTGCCTCCATTCGATTGACCGCGCTCCGGAAGCGCTCGACGTTTCCGAGCTTCACCTCTTCGTATCCGCGAATGCCGTCGGCGAGCTCCGCGAGCGCCACCGTCGCCTCGTAATTCTCGGGAGTGAGCGTCTCGATCCGCTGTTCAAGGAGCGAGCGATACTCACGGATGAGCTGGCGCTCCACCTGCCGCACCCGGGCATATCCAAAGGGGTCGAGCGCCGTTCCCCGAAGAAACTTGAGCTTGGCGAGGGCCC
>Ga0326597_10013120_pt1 | contig 10898 bp, 8 predicted proteins | sample RVTome_12_FD_203789 | JGI IMG/M metagenome (GOLD analysis project Ga0326597, IMG submission 203789) | Soil microbial communities from uranium-contaminated site in the Upper Colorado River Basin, Wyoming, United States - RVT100D185 | ecosystem: Environmental > Terrestrial > Soil > Contaminated >... | reverse complement strand
GCCTAGGTCTTCTGCATCATCACGCCTAGGTTTTCGGGTGTGCGATTGCACTGGAGCAGTGCCGGAGTTCGACACAGCACGGACCGAATCCTAAGATTTATGTGTAACAGAGCACCAGGAGCATAGGGGATCCTGTTCCCTCACGTTAGATTGCACCGGCGTTTGCGAGCCGTTGATCACTTGGCTGAGGTGGTGACGGCTGTTTGATCTGTTCGACCAAATCGGATGCCGTGTGGGTCGCGAGTCGAACGCAGTCATTAAGCGATACGCCTTCGAGGTAGTTACCGATGACGCGAAGACGCGGCGATTGTGCCACGATGCGGTGGAGTTGTTCGATCTTGGCTTGGTGCCCGAGGTGATACTGCGGGATGGCAGCCCGATACCGACAGAAATCAACCAGAACGGGATCGCCGGAAATGTCGAGCAAGCCGCGCAGCGCCGTTGTGGCCGTTCTCAGGAGTTGATCTTCCGTTCGATCAATCGCGCCGGGGTCGCGGGCGCCCCCGATGAAGATGCGAATAAGGCAATGGTCCGGCGGGGCGTGGTGGGGGAATATGCTGTCGGCCCACAAAACGCCCATGAGCGGAAAGCCGGGTTCGTTTTGAGGGACGAGGAAGCCGAATCCATCAAGCGGGTGACCGACGTGAGATCGACGAAAACCTAGATTGAGTACCACCAGCGAAGCGCTCTCAATCGTACCGGCGATGTCCGCAATCTTCGATCCGAGCAGTCGACCGGCTTCGGCGGCGGGGGTGGCCATGATCAAGTATCTGCATTGCAGTGTCTCAGTGGGCTTGTCTGAGCTTTGGAAATCGATCTCGTATCCATCCGGCGTTTCCCGCACCTGTCGCACCGAAGCGCCAGTTCGCAGATCCGGTCCCATTGGTTTTCCGAGCGCCGCGGTGAGTGCCCCCAGTCCGCCATCGACGCTTACGAGTCCGCGCCAACGCCGTGGTCGCTTTGGTTTCTTGCGAAACGCGGATGCGAGTCCATAGCCAATCAAACTGCGCGCCCGGGCGTCGATTCTGGAGACGGCCGGAAAGCAAGCGTTTGCGCTGAGCTTTCGAATGTCACCGGCGAAGACTCCCGATATAACGGCGCTGATCATCGTGTCCGCGACTTCCCGTCCGAAGCGCCGAGACGCGGCTTGTTCGATTGTCTGCTCCGTGTCTCCGGACCGTTTGCTCATTACCATTCCGGCCATCAGCCGGGCCCGTGATCTCGGCCTGAGTAGGCGAGTTGTCGCGAGTGATACGGGATTGGTCGGGACGAGGTGGAGCTTGCCGCCTCGGTAAATGAATCGCTTGCGGGCCGTGGAGCTGGCGCTGACAACGCCGACTTGATCCGATAGGTCTGACAAGAGATCCTCGAACGACGGATCGCGAACCATGACGTTGAATGGTCCCTTTTCCAGCAGGAACCCATTGCGCTCGTGAGTCTGCGTACACCCGCCAACGGTGGGAAGACTTTCCAAGAGCCCGACATGAACTCCGGCTCTATTGAGATGCCAGGCAGCAGTCAGTCCACTAATGCCGCCTCCAACGATGAGAACCTCATAGGCTGTGGTGTTCATACCGTTCTCCCGGACCGGCCGCGTCGTTTGTCTCACTACACGGAAGTAGGTGTGGCAGCCTCCATCCCGATGCGTTTAGCCGTTTCCACGAACCGCCGCACGTTGGCAAAGGGTGTTTGCTGTAACAGGCCGTGGCTCAGATTCAGAATGTGGCCGGAACCGCCGCCGGCACTCAAGCAAGCGGCGACAGCACGATCAATATCCTCGAGTGAACCCTCCGCAACCACGCGATTGTCCACGTTTCCCTGAAACGCCACGTTGTGGCCGTGCGTCCGGATGGCCTCTGCCAGATCCACGTGCGCTCCGACACTTATAACATCAGCGCCGGACCGAGCCAGCAAATCGACGCGGTTTTCGTCTTTGGCGAAGAGTATGGTCGGAACGCTATGGCCAAGTTGCGAAAAAATTCTAGTGTGATGGGGTTGGGCGAATTCTTCATACTCCCGCGGTGACACAATGTCGGCGCAGGATTCAAACAATTGCACGGCGTCGGCACCCGCTTGAATCTGAAATCTGAGGTAGTTGACCGTCATGTCCGTCAGTTTATCGAGCAGGGCATGAAATCCGATAGGATCACTGCGCATGAAGGAATGCAAGCGTGTGGGAGTGGATCCCGGACTTCCGCCCTCAATAAGAAAAGCCGCCAAGGTCAATGGGGCACCGGCAAAGCCGAGCACCGGTAGGTCTCCGTCAAGCGAGCGTTTCACAGATTGAATGATCCGCGCGACGAAATCAAGATGCTCGGAAGGGTCGTAGAGTTGTAACGCGTTTACGTCGGCTTGGCTGCGGATGGGCTTATCCAGCGTAGGTCCGGGCCGAAAGATAAATGGCGCGCCCATGGGGCCGAGCGGCGTAAGGATATCTTGGAAGAAGATGATCGCGTCGACGTCGATGCGGCGTGGGAGCAGAGAAATCTCGGCCGCCAGATCCACATGGCTAAACAACTCTTCGAGCGGCAAGTCGCTGCGCCCTCGAAGCTCAATATACTTGGGATCGGTGCGTCCGGCCTGACGCATCATCCAGACGGGAACTCGTTCTGTTGGCTCGCGTCGCGCGGCTCGCAATAGGAGATCGTTCTTGATTCTTGGCATACCGAGGTTCCCTAAGCGTTCGTCGAAAAACTGTTCTCCTCTCCCAAGCGATACGCTTCAGGGCTAAGGTATGCATCAAAGACGGCGGCAATATTGCGCATCAAGACGCGGCCGAGCGGACGGGTTACGAGGATCGCGCCGTCGTCTTCCAGAGTAACGAGCCCATCTTGTTCAAGTACGCGCATGACATTCAGTTCTCGCGCGAAGTATTCTTCAAATCGGATGCCGAATCGGTCCTCGAACGGCGTGGGAAAGATGCCGGCCAGGCAATAGAGTTGATTGAGGACAGCTTGGCGAATGAGATCGTCCGGGGTGAATCGCTTGCCGCGCTCAATCGGTGTCTTACCCTGTTCGATCAGGTCCACGTAGGCCTCGGGATCCTTCACGTTTTGCAAGAAGCCGATATCCAACAGGTGACTGATTGACGACACGCCAACGCCAAGCAGTCGTAGCGCGCCGCCGGTTGTCATGCCTTGGAAGTTGCGTTGCAGCGATCCGTTTGTTTTCGCGGTTGATAGCGCCTCGTCGGGTTTGGCGAAATGGTCCAGTCCGACGAATTCAAACCCGGCCGACTCGAAGAGTTCCAGCCCGACCAAGAACATATCCAGCTTCATCTCGCTATCGGGTAGCTTGGTGTAGTCCATGCCGCGCTGGGTGGCGATCTTCTCGGGGATCTGCGCGTAGTGGTAATAGGCGATTCGATCGGGTGACAAAGCGAGCGTTTTTTCGACCGTGTCACGGATGGTTTCCGGCGATTGATAGGGCATACCATAGATCAGATCGAAGTTGACACTGTCAAAGCCGAGTTCGCGGCAATTTGTCACGACGTCGTGGACCATGTCGAACGGTTGAATGCGGCGAACATGTTGCTGCACTTCGTCGTTAAAATCCTGCACGCCCATTGATAGGCGGTTGAAACCGATGCGCCGCAGTCCGGCGAGCTTCTCCGGCGTCGCCGCGCGCGGATCTACTTCCATCGCAATTTCCGCGTCATCCGCTACGTTGAAGCAATCCGTTACCGTCTTGTGTATGCGTTCAATCTGTTCAACGGACTGATAGGTGGGTGAGCCGCCTCCCCAATGGATTTGCCGCAAAGGGCGATCCGCGTTGTCGGATTCGGCGAGGCGTTTGATCTCCAGTTGCAGGGCTCGGAGATACCGTTCGACTCGCTCCGGCGCTTCGTTTTGACTCTTCCCAAGAATGACCCTGTTGCAAGCACAAAACTTGCAGAGCGTCTCACAGAATGGAAGGTGCAGATAAAGCGAAAGGTCATGCCCGGGGTCTTGTTGTGCATTATCGTGGTGCATGGACGCGGCCGCAGCCGAATCCATGTCATGCCACCACGTCGGCATTGGATAGGACACGTGGCGCGGTAGCGATAGACCTGCGTAGCGGCGGAAAGTGCCTCGATCGATCGATTCATCAACTAAGCCTGCCGTGGGTCGCGTGTCGGCGATCATCAAGAGGCCTCCCGGTTCGGTGTTGAATGTGCGGCATTGTAGTTCACCCTTGTTCGAGCGGTTGAGACGGGAGCCGAATGATTCCCCTGGAGGGCGTGAATCTCGAACTGTTTTGCCAGCCAGGACTCCGCCGCTTCCACGGCACGTGCGAATTGCGGCGATGCGCACAATTGATCGGCATAATGGCCCGCTTCATCCTCGAGCCGGCGGGCATCATACAGGTGGATGCCGGGGATTCGCTCCAGCCCGGTTGTTGAGCCGAACATATTGAAGTCAACGATCGTCAACGGGCGAGCCCGCCAGTCACGTATCGAACGCAAGACGTGCCCATCCAAGATGGGCTCATTGCGATCCAGACCGGAAACGACGATGTCGGCGTCGGCGATGGATTGCAGCACGGCCGGCTCGTCGTAGGAATGTAAACGCAATCGTCTGCCGTTCCCGATGGCTTTGCGCAACAGTTTAAGTTGTCCGCCGTTCTTGTGGCCTCGATAGAGCAATGTAAGGTTGGATCCTGGGACGTTGAACTGCTCACGTAGTGTCACCATCGCGCCCACAGAAGTCGTCGATCCTCCGATGACCACGATCCTTTGATTGGTGAAGTCGATGCCCGACCATTGGGAGACCCCCCCGAGCGATATGTGAGCATAGTCGGCGGAGAATTGGCCCCACGCCGTCTCACTCTGGACGCGATCCACTATTGATAAGACCTCGTCCAAGAGTTGGCGCGTCGCCAAACCAGCCGCTCCGGCGCACTCCGCAAGTCGATGGGCCGCTTGGAGCTGCTGCAGGATGTCGCGTTCGCCGGGTAGGCTGCTGTTGAGTCCGACCGCAGTTCTCGCTAGATGATGCCACGCATCGGCACCGAAGAGGATGTTGACGTTCTTCGCCGCCCCGGTGCCATCTTGAAACAATTGACGTTGGAGTTGGTCGGCCAGGTGTTTTCGATCTGGTGCGTTCGCACCGGCCCAGCCGTAGAGCTCGTATCGATGACACGTATTCCAGATCCAAGCCTCCGAAAGCTGGTTAGGGTTACAAACCGAGCGCAGGACCTCGGGCACTTCACACTGTGACCGCTTCGCGCCACCAAGCGTCTCGACATCTACATACGATAAAGATGGGCCATGCCGGGAGTCGATTCGCCCCGACATGGAAAGGCCCACCATGATGAGCGAGTCGAGTTCGACGTTGGGCCGGGCGACGTGGTTCTCGGTGTCGATGGAATGCCTAAGTGTGTTGCCGTTAGCGGCCATGGATTGCGGACCGCGAAGAACGAGATGCTTCAGCGCCGAAATGAACGGTTCAAACGTATTGAGGGCCGGACAGAGAAACATCTGCGCACCTGCATCTTCAAGAATCGTTCGATCTCGGAGATCAAGCTCCTCTAGCGTTTCCAGGCAGTCGGCCGTGAAGCTGATCGGACAAACCAGTACGCGCTTTTCTCCCGCATCCGCCAGATCCGACAGCAACTCGTCGGTAAAAGGTTTTAGCCACTTAACAGGACCGAACCGGCTTTGATAAGCGAGCGACATTCGGTCCGCCGGCCACCCGAGTTGCTTCGCAACCAGTGCGGCGGTTCGCCTGACGTGGTCCGGGTAGGGGTCGCCCCGCGATACGTACGAAACAGGTAGCCCATGGGTCGAGAAGACGAGAAAAGAGTTTTCCGGCGTAAGTCCATGTTCCTTGGTGTACTGCTGGAGGAGTTTGCTCTGCGCGTTGATGTAGCCGTGGTCATCATACCAGCAGGTGCGCGTGGTTACGTGGAGCAACGAGCCCGATCGCTTCAGGTAATCGTATACCAGTCGCATGGCCGTGCCCGTGGTTGGATCACTGTATTGAGGATACATCGGAACGACGACCAATTCTTCGACGCCGGCCGCTTCGATGGCCCGTAGGGTTTCGGGGATCGACGGGCGACCGTAACGCATGGCGTGGTAGACCTCCCAATTGCGTGGGAGCGCCTCTTCCAGACCCTGCGCTTGCTCTTCCGTGATGATTTTGAGTGGAGATCCGTTGTCCGTCCATATATGTTCATACATCTTGCATGAACTGGGCGCACGAAAAAACGCGATCAGACGAGCCAAGGGACCGTTGAGCCAACCCAGTCCCGTTGGAAGATGGATCACGGACGGATCACTGAGAAACTCATGTAGATAAGATCGTATCGTCGGTACGTCGCACCGTTCGGGCGTACCCAGGTTGATCAGCAGCGCCGCTCGCGCGTGCCGCCGCGTAGCTGGTGCCGCCACATCGTCAGTGATGCGGACCGGTCTCGGATTGCTCCGTTGCTTCGAGGATTCAACTAATCTTCGCAAGAAACCCTTCATCGAAATCTCTCCGGTGTCGGTTGTTTCGGTCGCGCGTGTCGGGCATTGGCAACGCACGGTCCGGGCTTAGTACACGAGCACTATTAAACTTGAGCGCGGTGAAACATGGGGGCGCATTCGGAATTGCGCTCCGCCAGAGACAACGTTAGGCCGGCGGAGCGCGCAGGCCGAAGATGCGGAAGGTAAGTACCCAGCAGTTGGGGCAGGTGGTGTCGAGCCAAACGGTTCCGGTGGCGTGGCCGGGCGTCAGGGTGCCGCGAAGTCGGAGCGACATTCGTGTTGCCAGTTCAACCAGAACACGACGGACGAGCGGAATTTGGCCCACGATATACGTGGTGACCCAAACGGCGACATAAGGCGTCAGACCACTCGGCTCGTTCCTCTCATAGAGCGCATGGGTGTGAAGCAAGGCCACGATCAGGCAAACCGCCACCCAAGATTGCCTATTGAATCGGAAATGCAGACAACGGGCGTCGAAGAACTTCAGGACGAAAAAGACTATGGAAAACGATAGAAACAGGCACGTTCCAATTCGGCTGGGGGAAAACCCGCTTATGAAACATACCTTCCACGAGCCGATTACCGCCGGAGTGTGGGCCAAGACCATCAAAGTCCAGAAAATTCGGCTGAAAGGGAATGCTCGAATCTGGGACAGGAACCCCTTCTGTGTTTGCCGGCGGTAACAAGACAAAATGGCCATAATACTTAAGTTCCGACCCGTTTCCTTCGTTCCAGAGCGAGGGCAAATACCTTTTCCCTCTGATAACGGCATTCTCGTATCCTATCAGACCGGCCCTCAAATAGAAACAGTGAGTGGGGCATCGATCTAGGGATAACAGTTAGCACATTCTGTGCCAATCGGAGCCCGGGGCAGCCCAGTTAATGCTCGTGAAGGATGGTTGTGGGCGATGACGATTGATGTGAGAATACCGGAAAGCCGTGCGACGCTATCAAGGGAACGGAATGCCTGCGAAATGGTATGCCAAATGGTGGGATTCTATTTGGCGTAGGTGGGAATCGGATCCTCGTCCGGGCTGTTCCGAAAATCGCGCCTGAGCGGACCCCTAAGAAACGAGGCGATATCATGACCGGTGAACCGAGCGACGTTGTTATGCTCACTAGCGTTGCAAACGAGGCGGAAGCCGCCATTATCCTCGCGGCCCTTGAAGACGGCGGAGTTTTCGCCACGATGACTGGCGAGCTGACCAGTGGGCTTCGGGCGTGTGCTCCGGGCGAAGTTCATGTGCTCGTGCGCCGGGCAGACCTGAGCGCCGCGGAAGGGATTCTCGATCAGCACGAGACTTTCGAGGCCGATTAGCTCGCTCGTCTGAGTTGTGGGTATCTAGGGTGCGTGACGGATTCGGCGGGATCTTCGGGAGGGCGAGGCTCCTGGCGAGCCGAACGGAGTGTCGATTGCGAGAGCCTGGCTCGGCAGGAGCCGCGCCCTCCCACACGACCACGGTTCGTAAACAGCCCGCTGTTTCTGTCACGGACCCTGGTATCCATGGGTGGCGGACGCCGTCTGGACATAGGCCGCAGCGTCGGGCATGATCCGCATAGTGCTCGCAACAAGGAGGTATCGAACTATGCCCACAACGCAACCCGTATCGCGTTTGGTCGATCTGCTTGACCCTTCCCGCAACGTGCTCCACGGTTTATCGAACGCGCAGGCCCGCGAAATCGTTGCCCGCGGCATTCCCGAAGAGATTCACGCCATTGACGGTCAGTTCGCTCTAGTGGCCCGTGACGGAATCATCGTGCGTATGGTCCGAACGATCGGGCGACTCATGAGGTATTTCATCGCCAAGCGCGAGGAGGGTCCGGCGTTGGTGGTGTCGGACCGCATAGACACCATTTATGAGTGGCTACGATCCGAAGGGCTCGACGATCAGTTTCACCCGTCGTACACCCGTATGGTGCCGGCGCATTACCTGGTCGAACTGCGGCTCGTCGGTTGTCCCGATCCAACCCCCACCTATCAGCGTTTCTTTGCGCCGGTTCGTGGAACGCTTCCCCCTGATCTCGACCTGATTGGCGAACGATATGTTCGGCGCGTCTACGATGAAATCGCCAAGCGGCTTCAATCGATCCCTGCCGATGCCCCCCTGGGTGTATGTTTTTCAGGAGGCATCGACAGCGGATCCGTATTTATCTTGGCCTACCACGCGCTGCGCGAGCTAGGCATGAACCCGTCGCGGATGAAGGCGTTTACGCTTTCGGTTGACGGCGGCGGGCGGGATCTCGATCAGGCGCGGGCCTTTGTGAAGGCGCTGGATCTGGAAGTGTTCCTGGAGGTGGTCGAAGCTCCGGGCGACTGGATTGACCCGTCGGAGGCCATTTCAGTACTGGAGGATTACAAGCCCCTCGATGTGCAAGCGGGGGCCATGATGCTGGCGCTGTTTCGCGGGATCCGAGCGCGTTATTCGGATTGGCGGTATCTGTTCGATGGGGACGGCGGCGACGAGAATCTCAAGGACTATCCGATCGAGGAAAACCCGGAACTCACCATTAAGAGCGTGCTGAATAACTCAATGCTCTATCAGGAAGGTTGGGGCGTGGAATCCATAAAGCATTCGCTCACCTATTCCGGTGGTCAAAGTCGCGGATACGCCCGCTCCTATGCCCCGGCTGCGGAATACGGTTTTGACGCCCTAAGCCCCTACGTTTCGCGATCCGTGATCGAAGTTGCGGAGGCCATTCCATTTGTCGAACTGACGGACTGGCGGCACGATCGACTCTATGCGCTCAAGGGGGAGATCGTATCGCGTGGAATTCGCGCGGTGACGGGCATCGAAATGCCGGTCTTCGAAAAACGTCGCTTCCAGCACGGCGTGATGGCCGACGCCTCGTTCTCTGATGCGTTTGGGGTTGAAGCGGGATCGTATCGTCGAATGTTTCACGCGCTCTATGCCTAACCGATCCGCCGAGTTTACCGACGATTGGATTCTCCAGCGACGGCCCAAGAAAAACGGCGTCGATCCGATGCGGCCCTATGCCCAGTTCGTCGAGCCGGAGCACACCGTCGTCGGTCGCGTGGAAGACGTCGCCACCCTTTTCCTCACCAACAAAGAGTGTCCCTTTCGATGTTTGATGTGCGATTTGTGGAAGAACACGACGGATGAGCGAGTTCCAATCGGGGCCATTCCCAGCCAGATTCGTTGGGCGCTCGGGCGACTGCCGCCTTCCCGGCATATCAAACTTTATAACAGCGGGAATTTTTTCGATCCCCAAGCTATTCCACCCGAGGACTACACTGAAATTGCGGAAATCGTTGGCGGTTTTGACACGGTCATAGTTGAGAGCCATCCGAAGATGATCGGCAGTCGTTGCCTGGACTTCAATGAACTGGTTCCCGGGGTTGTACACGTGGCCATGGGGTTGGAGACCGTTCATCCCCACGTACTGCCCCGGCTCAATAAGCGAATGACCTTGAATGACTTTGCCAACGCGGTGCGAACGCTGCTCGACCACGGCATGCAGGCTCGTGCGTTTATTCTGGTGCGGCCGCCCTTTCTTTCGGAAGCTGAGGGTGTGACGTGGGCGAAGCGGTCGATCGATTTTGCATTCGACGTTGGCGTGGAGTGCTGCGCGGTGATACCCACGCGCGGCGGGAACGGAGCCATGGAAACGCTCGCCGAGCGCGGCGACTACGCACCCCCGACGCTGGAGTCCCTGGAGGAAGTGTTTGCGTATGGTCTGGGTCTGCGCCAGGGTCGAGTATTTGTGGATCTGTGGGATGTCGAGAAGCTTTCGTCGGCCGCCCAGGATAAGACCGCCCGTATCGATCGCCTCGCCGCGATGAACCTATCGCAAACACTACAGTGAACGAAGTTTCAGACCAAGCCTATTCCTTTGCCGCCCGGAGTTGATCCAGCGTTGCACTTAGCGCGCGCTTGGCCACGATTTTTTGGCGATCGGTGGGTTTGTTCTCTAGGGTAAGGCGGAACTCCTTGGCGGCTTCGCGGAGCCGGCCGACTTGTATCAGAGCGGAGCCGAGGTTTAGGTGCGCGTTGGCGTAGTTGGGATTCAGCCTCAGCGCCTCATGGTATGCGGCGATGGCCTCGTCAAGTTTGCCCTGTGCTTTGAGTGTGTTTCCCAGATTGATGTGGGCGGCGATTTTGTCGGGCTTGATATCCAGCGTACGGCGATAGGCGGCCACCGCCTCATCAAGGCGACCGAGTTTCTTGAGCGCATTGGCGAGATTGTATTGGCATTTGGAGTAACGAGATTTGAGCTGTAAGCTGCGTCGGAATGAGTTTACAGCTTCGTTGAGCTTTCCCAGTTCGACCTGAGCGTTGCCCAGGTTGTACTGCGCGTCCGCATACTTGGGGCGATACTTGATGGCGCTCTTAAATGAACGCTCGGCGCGGACGAAGTTTCGGTTGGCGTTGTCGGCGTTACCGGCCGCTCGCTCTATCTTCGCTTGTTCAAAGAAGAGCGTACCTAA
>Ga0326597_10013119_pt1 | contig 10899 bp, 9 predicted proteins | sample RVTome_12_FD_203789 | JGI IMG/M metagenome (GOLD analysis project Ga0326597, IMG submission 203789) | Soil microbial communities from uranium-contaminated site in the Upper Colorado River Basin, Wyoming, United States - RVT100D185 | ecosystem: Environmental > Terrestrial > Soil > Contaminated >... | reverse complement strand
TTCTTCGAACTCCTCAACGACGGACGCACGTTCCTCGCCATCGCCGCGCTCATCGGCCTGTTCGCCATCCTCGTGGCGACGTGGGAGGCCATCGGGGAGACATGGGAGAACGTCCAGGCGTTCCGTCGCCGGAAGCGGGGCCATCCGTGGTAGCGCGCTGGTTGGTTGCGGCCGCGGGCGCGGCGCTCGTGGCGTCCGTCCCGTTGGCGGCGTTCGCCGCCGCGTCGCCCCCCGTCACCGTGCAGGAGGCGCGGTGCTATGAACACGTCATCGAACTGAACGACCTCCTGTGCCTCGCCCGCTACACGCTCCGTTCTCAGACCGCCGACCCAACGCCGACACCTCAGTGGTCCACCTACGGCACGGATGGCGTCCTAGCCCGATTGGTGGACACCACCCCCTCCGATACCGTCCACCAAGAATTGAACCCGCCCCGCCTCGACAACGCGCTGGTGGGCTTCTACCTCGCCGCCGCCGACGCGCCGACGTGGGCAGACGCAGGCATCGTGGCGCGGTTCCTCTCGAACCCCGCCACCTTCGACCCCGTGACCGTGACGACCCGCGCCGTCACCTTTGTGGCGAGCACGGACGTGGATGACACCAAGGACAAACTCTGCACTGGCTTCCGCGACCTCCTCCGGCGGGTTGAGCAGGAGGACACCGCGGACAGCCTTACGGCGGGCAGTCTGGTGAACAACAACTCCATCACGTCTGCGGGGACCACGCTGGCGACGGACGCCTTCGCCAGCGCGGTGACGGTGCTCCCCGCCTGTTTCGCCGTGGGCATTCGCGGGGGCGGCGTCGCGTTCAGCCCTACGCCGGGCGCGCTTTCCCCTACGCTGGTGGCGCAGCACTCCGGGTCCGCCACCTACCAGGCGATGGAGGGCGTGGCGACGGACATTCTGGGGTTCAATAACGTCAACTGGTTCGGGGGCATCTTCTTCACGCTCATGGGCATGGGCGCGGCGGTGGTGATGCTGGTACTGGGACTGCCCGGCGTGTTCGCCGGCGTCGCCGCGTTGGCATTCATACTCGTGGGGGCGTTGTTTGTGGCGGGGACGTTCCTCAAGATCACCCTCGTGGTGGTGTTCATCCTGGCGATGGGGGCCGCCGCCGTCTACGCCCGTGGGGTGCCGTCGTGATGCTGTTCGCGCTGTCTCCGACGTTCGTGTTCGAGGTGACGGAGCGCGCCATCACCGGCGGCGTCGCTATGCTCGCGATCCTGGGTCTGCGGCGCGCGTGGCGGGCCGTGTGGCGATATGTGAAGGCATGGCGAAATAGGGGCCTTGTGTCGTGAAGTATCTTCGGCTGGTTCCGTTGGCCGTCCTGGCGGCGCTCGCGCCGCTGGTGGTGTTCGCCACGCTCACGGACTACGCCTACCGCGTCCCTGTGACCATCGCCAACGCCACGGGGGGCGCGCTCACGGACTACCCCATCGCTGTGTCTATGAACGCCGACAACCTCGTGGGCAACGGCTTCGTGCTGGCGTCGGGCGCGGACATCGCCGCCGCAGACGGCAACTCGACGGAGACGCCCTTCGTCGCGCAGGACATGGCCTCCAACGGCGCGACCTGGTGGATGGAGGTCGCGACCCTGGCGGCAGGCGGCACCGGGACGTGGTACTACCACACCGGTTACCCCGCCGCGACCCGCGACCAGGCTTTCGCCTTCTACGGCTCCGATTCCATCACCACGGCGGATCATGCCGACCTGGACGTGACCAACAACCTCACGCTGGAGGCCAACGGCGTCACCCTCCGCACCATCCCCGCCGGCGAGACGTGGCTCATCAACAAGCCGGGCAATTACCGGTTGGGGGTGAAGTCGAGCAACACCATGGTCGCGGAGGTCTGGAACGTCCCTGCTATACAGGCGCGACTGCCAGATGGGAATGACTCCGCTGGGTCGTTCAACGCCAGCGGATGCGTGGCGCACTGGGAGTGCGTGGACGATCTGGTGGAGGATGACGATGCCACCCGCCTCTATGTGCAGAGCACGATTGCTGCGGGAGAGACTTACACCGTGGCGGACTTCTCCCTTCCATCCAACGCGGGGTTGAGCGACGTGCGCGTCTTCTTCTACGTCGCCTGCGACAACCCCGGGGACTGTCGGTTCACGCCGCAGTTGAAGTTGGGCGGCATTACAGTCAATGGGTCAGAGCAGGCCCATGCTGCCGCGTCCTACGCCTCCTATCAACAATCGTTCTGGACGAATCGTCCGGGTGGCGGCACTTGGTCCATTGGTGACCTGACCAACCTCATTGTCGGCATCTCCATGCGGACCACCACCGGCGCTCCGGTGACCGCCAAGGTGTCGCAGATTGGCGTACAGGCTCACTACTACACCCCCACGGCGGCCACCTACTCCCCCATCGCTGCGGACACCGAGTACGACTTCAAGGCCACCTATGACGGGGCCAACCTCCGCCTCTACGTGGACGGCGCGCTTGAGACCACGCAGGCGGCCACCGGCGCGTTGAACACGTCCATCGACGCCCTCGTTATCGGCTCCGGCATCACGGGCCGCATGGGGCAGACCCGCATCGGCATCACCGATGTGACCACGCCAAACTACATTCTCACCTATGACTATGAGCCGGTGGACCTGACCCAGACCGACGCCGGCGACGCCGGCGACGGGTGGACGTGGGAGGGCACGGTGGAGGACATCTCCACCGGTACGGATCAGGACGGCACGTACACCCTCACCCGCTCACAGGCCAACATCACCGCCACAGTGAGCGGCGTGGAACTCAAGAACCTGCCCGCGTTCGTATCCAGTGACATCGCTATGGTGAACACGCTGGGCAACGCCACCTCCACCAACCTGTTCGCGCAGGGAACGCCACAGACGAGCTTGCCCTTCTACTCCATCCTTCTTGGCGTCGCCACCGGCGCGGATATTCCATCCAACATCTTCTTTTTCTTCTTCATGGTGACGATGGGCCTGCTCTTCGGCGCGCTCATGACCGTCGCTGCAAAGGGCAATCTGCTCTACGGGCTGGCAGCATTCCTCGCGTTCGTATGGATGGGGGATGTGTTCAACTGGTATCCCATGTTCTACGCGCTCCTCATGACGTTGGCCGCGCTGGGGGTCGCCGGCAGCGCCATGTGGGTGGCGAGGGGGTAGGCCGTGCTCACTACCGGCTTTGTCCTGTTCTCGTTCACCGCATGGGTGCTGGGAGCGCTCATTGGCGGCATCTACGACGCGAACATCGCGGGCGGAACCAACAGCGCGCTCAACACCGTGCTCCAGTTCAACATCGTCCGCGAGGCCAACGTTGACCTGTTCTTCATCTCGTTTGAGTTCCCCACGTTCAACGGCGAATGGTTCGGGGCGATCTACACGCTCGCCGTGTGGCAGTCCGACCTCTGGTCCGGCGACATGGTGTGGATACGGTGGGTGGGCCTGATGGGCCTCTCCTTCACCTTCGCGCTGGGGATGCTGTTCTCATTCTTTGGGCGACGCCCATAGGAGGGCACGATGCCGGAAGAACAGACGGCGGATGAGGCCGCGGTGGTCCTCCTCGCGCTCTCGCAAAAGCAAGAGCGCGAGGAGGAGGAGAGGCGCCGCCGTGACGAGCCAGGCGACACGGAGGCCAACTTCGGCGTGACCGAGGCGGAGCAGGAGGCGTCGCGCCGCCGCGCGGAGGAGGCCGCCCAGCGCGGCGAGCCGGTTACGCCCCAGCCCGCCAGCCTCCAGCCCACGTCCGACGAGGCGCGGCGGGAGGTGGACCGCCTCAACCAGGAGTATCGCGACCTCCAGGCGCGCATCGCAGCACAGAACAAGGCCGTGGATTCCCTCACCCACAACGTCCCCGGCCTCCCACAGCCGCCCGACAGCCCCTTCAACAGCGACGCCCTGCCCACGAACCAGGGCCTCCGGCCCTCCATCGTGGAGCGCGGGGCGCAACTGGAGAAGGACATCGCGGCGTACAACGCCGACCGCGACGCAACGGTCAAGTCGGTGGACGCCCAGGTGCTCCGCCAGCAACAGGCGCTCGTGTCCATCCAGGGCACCGGCGGCGGGCCGGGGGCCGTGGCCGGGATGGGTGAGGATGGCACGGTCGGGTTGGACCTGCCCAAGGCTGTCCGCACCCGCCCGTTGGCGACGCTCCGGGCGGCGGGCTTCACCGACGCGGAAATCCAGGCCGCACAACTGGAGGTGGCTCGGCAGGACGCCCGCGAACGCCTGCGCCCATTATTCGATGAGGAGTCAGGGGAGGCGGACCTGCCGATGGAGGAGGCCGCGCAACTCCCGCGCACCATTGACGTGACCGCCGCGCTCATGCGGGGCGCGTCGCCCGCCGACCTCGAACTCCTCGTGGGCAAGGAACCGGTGGAGCGGGCGCAGGCCGCGCTCCGGGCCGACCGCCCCGCGTTGGAAGAGCCGGTGGAGGCGGTGTTGGTCTACCCGCGCGAGCGCACCCGCCCCGCGATGGATGAACCCGCCCCGTCTGTCCGCAGCGCCGCCGGGGATGAGGAGGACGACGCCTCTGGGATGGGTGGGTACATGGGCGACCTGCTGGACGCGCTGGAGGAGGAGACAGACGGGAAGCCCACGAAGCCCGCCTCCTCCGCAGTGGCAAAGCCCCAGGCCGTGGGGAGCGTGGCGGTGGCGACGCCACAGGGCACCAGCGACGCCACGCCCGCGCAGGGGCCAGTGCTGGATCGCCCCAGCCGGTATTCGTTCAAGGACGCGACGCTGGACACGGTGGCGTTCGTGCTCTTTGGGCGCGGCCCCATGCGAGAGAACATCCGGGGCGCGTTGTTTGGCCCATCCGCGTCCAACCAGGACCGCCACAACGCGCTGGTGCTGTCCCGCGCGTTGGGCATCCAACAAGCGGGTGGCACCGTCGCCACGCAACCGTCGCCCGGGTGGGCCGGGCCCGTGGACTGGACCATGCCGGGCGAAACCCCGCGCGTCTCGCTGGCGGACGCCATCGCGCAGGCCAACCGCGAACTGCCGCCGCCGAAGGGGTTGCTGGAAGCGTCGCCGGTGGACTATGTGGTCCCCTTCGTGAACACGGCGCTTCGCGCCGGGGCCTACGATGTGGCCGGACGCGAGATGCCGGCTGACGAACTCAAGACCCGCCTCGCCTTTGACGCCGCCGCCGTCGCTGTGCCATTGGCCGTGAGCGCAGCGGGGCGCGGCGCGCTCACGGGGGCGTCCAAGGCCGCGACGGAGGCGGAGCGCGCGGCCATGCTGCGGGAACTGTTCGGCCCCTACGCGCGGCTGGACGCCACGCTGGGCGGGGAGGTGCCCGCCGACCTCGCATCCAAGGTCGCGCGGGTGGAAAAGGCGTTCGCCGAGTACGAGCGCCGGGTGACGGTCCTCCGCAATCTGGAACAGCGCCCAGAACTCGGCGTGGACCTGGACGTGGTGCGTCGTGGGACCAAGGGGGTCAAAGAGGCGGAGCGGGAACTCCAGTCCGCCGTCAAGGATGTGGTGTCCTACGACAAACTGCGGGTGGACACCACGCTGGGCCGCGCCGACCCCCGCCTTGCGCGGGAGGTGAAGGACCTCCTCGACCGCACGGGGGACAACATCACGGCGGGCGCGCAACGCGCGGTGGACCTGAAACTGGGCGTGGGCACCGCCAACACCGCCGTCCCGTCACGGGAACTCACCCCCGCGTTCAAGGAAGCCGACCTCCAGAAGCGTCTCGCGGCTCTCCAGACGCAGAAAGCGGACCTGGAGGCGCGGCGCGCCGCGCTGACGGCGGACACCAGCAGGGGGGCGCTATTCAAGCGCGCGGACCTGTCGGACGAGATCAAGGCCGTCAAGCGGGACATCGGGGCCGTGGAGAGCGACCTTGGAGACCTCCGTCCGCCGGTTGAATCCGACCTCGTTGAGCGGATCAGCGCCATTGAGGATGACCTTGGCCCCATGCGGAAGGTGCTGCGGGATCACGAGGCGGCGGAGGAGGGCGCGGAGGCGTTCCTGACGCCGTTGGAATACCGGCGGCTCACGGAACTGGAAACGTCGCTCAGCATGGAGGCGACGGCGCTCAGGAAGCAAGCCAAGGAACTCGGAATCACGCCCGACCGACCGCCCACGCCGCAGGAATGGCACGGGACGGGCACGGGCGGCGGCAAGCCACCGGCGTTCACCGGGCCGGTGACGGACTACTCCGGACTCCCCCCGCGCGGGAAGACCGTCGCCGTGGCGGACACGGGCCTCACGCTGACCACCGTGCGGGAACCCGGCCCCACGATGTCGCTCCAGCAGATTGACGCCATCATCGCCACGGCGCAGACCGGGCGGCGGGCCACGGGCATGGCGCTCGTGCGCCCGTCCGGGGCGGTGCTCCTCATTGAGGGCGTGGGGAATCTCGCGGATGCCATGCTCGCCCAGGCGTATGGTGCGCTCCCCAGCGGAGAGATCGTGGAGGTTGACAAGCGGCGGTTGGCGGACGGGTTCGCCCGCGCCGGCGGCGCGCCCGCGACGCCCCCCGTCACCACGACTCCCGCCGTGGATGGTACGGTGGCGGTGTCCCCCGTCACCACGCCCGGGGCGGTGCGGAGCGTCGTGCCCAGCGCGACGGAGCCGCAGTTCATGCGGATGCCGCCCATCGAGTCGGATGAGGTGGCCCCACGCGTGGATGGGGTGACGGCCCCGGCGGCGGAGCTCACGGATGCCAGCTCCACGCGCCCATCGGACCTGCCCGCAGACGGAGTGACGCCGCGCGTTGGTCCCGCCGATCCCCAGACGCAGCCACGGACGGATTCACCCAGCGAACCGTCCAACCCGCCCCAACGCCAACCGGAGCGGGTGTCCGTCCCGACGCCCAATCGGGTTACCACCACCGCGCCCACGCCAACCACACATGGTGACACGCGGACGGACCGCCGCACAGGGACCGACGCGCGCATCCAGGATGAGGTCAAGCCACAGACCGACACGCGTATCCGGCAAGACACGCGGACAGACACACAGACGCGTTTTGACAGGCGCACCGACACGCCGTCGAAGCCCCCCCGTCCGCCGCGCCTTCCACGCCCGCCCAGGGCGCCGATACGCCAAGGGGGGGGGCGTGGCATGGTGCTCACCGGCATCGAATGGGCGTCGTGGGACCAGGGCATCGTGCGGCGCTACAAGAACGTGTTCACAGGGCAGGAGGTGGCGCGACGGCTCAAACAGCCCCGGCGCGGCAAAGGGAGCGCGGCGGCCTCCTACCGCGTCCTGTCCTACCGTCCAGGTCAGGGGCGGCAGCGCGTAGACCGGATGGGCGTCGTGAACGCTAGGGTCAATGGGCGGCTCTCCTACAACCGCAACGTGGTGAACCGCCGACAGCGCCGCAGCCGCCCCCGACGGCGCGGCAGGAGGTAGCGGGTGTCTGAGTTCAAGGGCCTTATTCCGTTGGGCATCGTCCTCCTGGTCGCCGTGCTGGCGCTCAACGGCAATGGTACGTTGGCCGAGACGGACTGGTACGAGGACGGAACGCACATCGCCCAGCGGAGCGGGGCGGACTTCATCAGCGGAGCCAACGTCACTGTCACCGCCGTGGATGACCCCACCAACAACCGCGTCCGCTACACCATCGCGGCGGGCGCGGGCAGCACGTTCACGACGGAGGAGGGCGACGCGGCCGTGTCCGCCGCGACCGGGACGCTGGACTTCGGGAGCGGCTTTGACCTGACTGAGGCCCCGGCGGGCGAAGTCAACGTCACGCTGGACACCACAGAGGCCCCGTTCACGACGTTCGTGCCCGCGACCGCCTCCGCGCTCGCCGCCAATGGCGGCAACTGCGGCGCGGGCAACTACCCCCTCGGCGTGAACGCCGCCGGAGCGGCGGAGGACTGCACCGCCGTCTACTACCAGACCGTGCAGGATGAGGCGGGCGCGCTCACCCAGCGCGGCATCCTGAACTTCACCGGCGCGGGCGTGGCCTGCGTGGACAACGCTGGGGCCACGCGCACCGACTGCACCATCGCGGGGGGCGGGTCCACCAACTCATTTGAGACCGTCACCGGCACGGCGGGCACCAACCCCGTGGCCGACAGCGCAACGGACACGCTCGCGCTCACCAGCGTGGCTGGAACACTGGTCATCACGGGAGACCAGGCGGCGGATTCTCTGGATTGGGACATCGCGGACGAGGCGGTGCGTGAGTCTCACCTCTTCGCCGTGGACGCGCCCAACGACGAGGAATGTCTGACGTACGAGGGGGGTATCCCTGACTCATTCGAGTGGCAGGCGTGCGCGTCGGGGACCGCCGTGGCGCTAGACCTCGGCGATGACGGCGCGGACGAGTCGTCGGGGCTGACGGAGATCGCCACGGTGGGGGACACCACCTCCATTTTTACCATGCCCGCCGCGAACAAACTCCTCATCACCGTCTCGCAGGCGTGGCCGACCGCCGGGGCGTTCGATGCCGACCCCGCCGACTGCGGGGCGAACACATTTGCAACCGGCATCGCGGCCAACGGGACGCTCACCTGCGCCACGCCCGCCCTGGGGACCGACACCTCCGGCAACTACGTGGCGTCTGTCGCCTGCACCGGTCCCATCACGGGCTGCGTGGCGGGCAGTGAGGGCGCGGCCCCCACCATCGCCATCACCCAACATGCGGGCACTGACGTGACGGCGGACCTGGAGGAGGAGGGACAGGTCGGCGACACGACGGTGACCGGCACGGCGGCGGACGACCAGGTGATTCTGGGCAGTGGCGCGGGTACAGCGACGTGGGTGTCGGTACCCAACTGCACGGACACGGGCGGCAACCACCTCAACTACACCACGGCGACCAACACCCTCTCCTGCGGCACGTCGTCCAGCGGCGGGCCCGGCGGCGGGTTCGACCCGGACACCAACGCGGACATCTTCGACGACTTTCTGCCGAACTCCACCTCGACGCAGAGCATCGGCTCCCTGGGGTGGCAGACGGCGGGGACCGGCACGTTCGCCTACGTCAACGGGTACATGGGCATCGTGGAGCTCACCACGGGGACCTCCACGAACGACTCCCGGTACCTGTACCTCAACCCGCCCGGGTCCTCCATCGGGTACGACCTCAAGGAGAACGACTTCGTCCAGGTGCGGTTCAAGGTCTCACAGACCGCTGACACGACGGTGTTCATTGGGTTCGGGGACTCGGCGTCAGGCAGTAATCCCAACGGTGTGGTCATGGAGTACGACAGCAGCCTGTCGGCCAACTGGCAGCTGCGGACCCGGACGGGGTTCGGAGGCGTCACCCGGACGGATACGACTGTGGCGGCGAACACGTCCTACCACCTCTTCCGCCTGACCCGCCAGGCGAGCGCCTGGCAGCTCTGCGTGGATGGAGCCAACTGCGTCACGGACACCACGCTCCCCACGGAGGACATGGTGCTCTACGTGCGGGTGGAGACCCTGACGACGGCGGCGAAGGTGGGGCGGGTAGACTACGTCTGGCAGGCGGTGCGGAACGGGACGCGCGATGCGTCCTGACGCGAAAGGAGTGGACATGCGGCGGTTCCTGGTGATCGCGATCTCGGCGCTGGCGGTGCTGGCCGCGGGGGCCGCCGTGGTGGCGGCCACGCCCAAGGCCACCACGGCGGACGCGCCGACGGCCCAGGTGGTCGGGGACACGGTGTGGTTCGTGGAGGCGTACGGCGACGTGGACGCCACCGTGCGCGCGTGGCTCACCGCAAACAACCTCCGGGCGGACGTGGAGGGCAGCGGCCGCGCATGGCAGGTCGGCATCTACTCCCCGAGGGCGCTCACCGGGGCTGAGACGAATAACCTCAAGACCAACCTCAAGACGAACCTCGGCCTGGAGGCGACCATCACGCAACGGTGCATCCGCGGGTGTCCGTAGGAGCGGATGGACCACCTCCACCGCAGGCCTCCAGCGCGGGGCCGACCGCGCTGGAGGCCTGCGGTGCAGAACCAGTACCCGCTCCCCGCCGCGCCGTTCACCTTCAAACTCACCGTCAATGGTTCGGATCTCGGCTGTGACGTAACGAACGACGGGTCGGACGAGGTCACCTCATCCGACCCCGGCGGCATCACCGGCAACGTGCGCGGCGGGTTGTGGGGGTTCCACGTGGCCGTGGACTTTGACAACCCCGTGTATGAGGACATCGGCGGTGGACCCGCCCCCGCGTTCGCGTTCGCCATGTGGATGGGCATTCAGCCAAGGTAAAGCAGAGGAGGTGCCATGCGCCGGCTTCTCGTCCCAACCGTCCTGGTCGCGCTCTTCATGTTCGTCGCCGTCGGGCTGGCCGTCGGCTGGCGTCAGGGGGAGGTGAGCGCGGAGAACAGCATCGTGCGCTACTACGTGACGACCGAGACCGTCGTCACGGATGAGTTCGGGTCGCGCGTCGTGCCCTACCTCCCCACGCAGTTCGGGACCGAGACGTGGAAGTGGGAGAGCGTCGGGCGGTTCTCGCCGTTCTACGTGCTCCGCGTGACCGCGCCGCTGAGCAGGCACAACACCCTGTTCCCGGACCTGGCCGCCCACGTCGGGGACGATTTGCCCGCCGTCCACCAGGCTCTCCGGACCCGCATCGAGACGGGGGCGCTCCGGGTGAAGGTGAACGATGAGTGGCGGCGGTTGAAGGCGTTGGGCTGCACCGTCCCCAACGATCCAGTGGAGCTCGTGGGCTTCGGCGGGGTGCGATGCCCGTAGCGATGGCGGCATGGGGGGTCAGCCTGTTCATGGCGGCGCTTGTCGCCGCGTCGGGCGTGGCCTACGGGCTGGCGTTCCGCGCGGCGGAGCCGTTCGCCCCCACGCTGGGCTATGCGTGGCGCATTGGCACGAACCCGTGGTTCATTGGCGGGCTAGGACTGGCGCTCCTCACGGCGTTCGTCAAGCCCGCCCTGTTCCATCTCCTCGGCATCCAGCGCGCCTACATGGTGGGGCCGGTCGGCTACGTGGCGCTGGTGACAGCGACAGCGCTGGTGTTCCGGGAG
>Ga0326597_10013118_pt1 | contig 10900 bp, 9 predicted proteins | sample RVTome_12_FD_203789 | JGI IMG/M metagenome (GOLD analysis project Ga0326597, IMG submission 203789) | Soil microbial communities from uranium-contaminated site in the Upper Colorado River Basin, Wyoming, United States - RVT100D185 | ecosystem: Environmental > Terrestrial > Soil > Contaminated >... | reverse complement strand
GCCTGATATTTTATGACAGCTGCTATCGGAGTCACGCCGTTTCAATGTTGGGAGAGGAATGAAATCGCGTTATGAAAGTTAAAACTAGTTTCTCTATCGACACTTCGACTCCTTACTCGCCCTCTCTGCTAAACTATTAGCGGGTGAGTGTCTCATCCAAATTGGCAGAGAAGGCTGGCGCTTTGCGTAGACGCCAAAAATTAGCGGCGGGAGTTCTTTGATATGGGGACCCGATTTCATCTCGCCGCCGCTAAAACCGGGAGGGAGGCAAATTGCCTGATAATCTTGGAGATACCTCTAAGGTTTCGCCTTGTCTGCTCAGTGGTCCCATTTTTGCTGCCATAGCAACACAGCGCGGCTACGCCGCAACCAAATCTCGGAGTATCTCCCGCAAAGCATGTCCTGAGCAACGTCGAAGGGACGCCAAGGCCGCAAAGGTCGGAGATTACGGGTGAAAATCATTCGTAAGAATTTTCTTCTTTCCCCTGCGAACTTGGCGACTTTGCCCTTCGATTTTACTCAGGGTGGTGAGGTTCTCGAACCACGCCTTGGCGGGAGGAATTTCCGAATCCGAGAGTCTTCGATCACCGGAAAATTTACCCAGGCTGCGCGTTATGACAAACATGTTGGTCTTAATTTTTAGATAGCAATGCAATACTGAAGCCTGTTTTATCCAGCGTTGATTTTTCGCACTGGTCGCATGAGTGTTATCTGCGACCGGGGAATGCTAAGCATGCGAAGACTCTCAGGAATGAACGGCGGCTTGTGGCTCCCCCGCGTTGCAGCGGCTGCGAGCCGCATGATCCCAACCGGTTTTCGCTCTTCCATGCCTAACGGCGATCTTTCCCGCCATGTTCCCTAACACAGAAAACCGCAACGGCAAGCTCAAACTCGAAAGCGGCGCTTGCGAAGGGGGCATTGCCAGCGGGCCGGTCGGCTATTTCGTCAGCCGAGAGATGTTGGAAGACGCCAAGGGCTTGACAGAAATTCCCTATTACTGAAGCAGTGACTTAGAATTGCAAACTCACGGGCGGATTTTTCAACGACTTAACCAACTTCGATGCCCGCGAAACCGCGAATTCGTACTTGGCTTTTCTTATACCCGCGGCTTGCTGCGGATAGCCAATACTGATACTCATTCTTCCCGCGTGGACTCAAAATGAAAATTGATTTTACATTCCGAAACGAAAAAAACAGAATGCTACTTGAAATGGTCTGTGGTTTTTTGATATTCAACTGAGCAAGCAGATAGATCAGCATCGCGCTCGCTATTGTCAGCGATTCTTTGATATGGAGTCTGGCCGTGCTTGTAAATCGCCTATTACTTGCTGTTATGTATGTTTTCTTGATTTCTCGTCACCACAGACGAGGCTATCGCGTTGCTTGCTATCAATCAAAGCGTTTTATTATTCCACTGAGGCAATGACTCAATTAGAATGTTGCTAGATGTTGTTTGCAGTTTCTTGGTATCAATTAAATCGTGTCCGAAGCGATAAACTAAATCCAAAAAAAACCATGTTAAGCAATACGAGTAAGGACATTGGTCCAAAATCAAGTAGTCTCTTGAAAAACGCGTCCGGCGTCCTTTCCGTGATTTTAAATTCCATTCCATCTCCCATTGCCATCTGGAGCGGTGATCGGCGATGGTGGACTCTCAATTCGGCGGCAACGCGCTTAACTGGGTTTTCGGGGCAAGATTTTCAGCGGAACCCCACACTTTGGATAGAGCATGTTCATCCACAAGACCGAGCCGACGTGTTAGCGGCTTGGGAGAGACTGAGAGATGGAGAAAAAGAAGTTTCTTGTCAATACCGATTTTTCCCCAATGAGAGCCAGAGCGAGATATGGCTTAGAGAGGTTTGTGAGGCTTGTCCGATTCTAGGCGAAGAAGCAAGAGCGATTTGCAGCGCATACACGCACCTGTCTGGCTCGGATGGGCGCAAGCAGAGATACAGTGAGGAGGGGAAACCAGGACACCCTGCCAAAAAATTAATTCGCGAGATGACTCATGCAATCCAGAATAGCCTCCAGACGATTGTGTCACAGATCGAAATTCTAGATCTGCCTACGACTGCCCCTTCAGAGTACCATGTTATTGTTAATAAGGTAGACGAGATCGGGAGATTCCTGTCGGAAGCGAATGAATATTTATCTCCAGTCAGAACGCCGTTTTCGGTTGTGGACCCGTTGGTTGTTTTGAGGGATTTAAAACGGCTGGCAGGAAAAAGCTTGGCAGATCAAGGGATTCGCATCTCCATGGTTTGCAAAGACTCTCTTCCCGACGTATTTGTTGACCCGAAAGAGTTTCGCAATGCCGTCAGACAAATTATTGATTTCTCTCTGGTTCTTCTTCCAAATGGGGGAGAGGTTCTGCTTGACGCCGGACAGAAGACAATCAATGGTAAGAAATTCATTGAACTAAGCGTCACTTGTATTTCCGGAAGCTCCTTGACTTGCGAGGAAAAGGACGTGTTCCAACCTTTCGTCCGAGTGAATGACCAACGCGTTGGCTTGAGCATGGCGATCGCTCAAGAGATTCTTCGACGCCAACGTGGGCATATTATCTTCCGAAAAGAGAACGAAAACCGAGGCGTATTTACCATTTTGATGGAAGAAGCCTCGCATTAGGGCGGGCGCCGAGCGGAAGGCAAACTCGATAGAGATATGGCTGTTACATCCAAAAAGGCCCCAGGCGAGAGACTCGATGAGTCGAGACCCACTCTTTCGGGGGTCGCAGGCGGCAAGTACGGGCAAGGGGCCGAATGCTGGGGTGAGTTGAAACCGTGCATTTTAGTCGTTGATGATGAGGTGATGGTACGTAAACAGTTGGAGCGGCTGTATGTGCAAGGGGGTTTTAGAGTATTGACCGCTCCGTCGGCAGAGGAGGCGTTGGAGTATTTGAGTGGAGGAGAGATCGACCTTGTAGTTACCGACATACGGCTTCCTGGGATGGACGGGGTTCAATTGATTGAGAGGATAAAAGAGCTTTGTCCCGATGTTCCGGTGATCGCTATTACGGGCTACGGAGATATTGAGACAGCCGTTGAGGTTCTCAAACAGGGGGCGAGGGATTTTATTATTAAGCCGTTTAGTGCACCGGCAATTCAACAATCGACCCAGGCAGCACTAGAGAAGATGCGAGTCTTTATGGAGATTCGCCATCTGCGGCGATCTCTCAATCATGATGGGGGCGAATTTGGAGGGATACTTAGCAAGACGGCTGAGATGCATCGGGTTTTCGAGATCATCCGGTTGGTGGCGCCCACGGATATGACGATTTTAGTGGAGGGGGAGACAGGGACGGGCAAGGAGTTAGTGGCAAATGCCATCCACTATCACAGTCCCCGGCGGGACGGTCCATTCATAACTATTAATTGTGCGGGTTTTCCAGAGTCCCTACTCGAGAGTGAGCTTTTTGGTCACGAGCGGGGGGCCTTTACGGGAGCGGAGCAGTCACGGGCGGGAAAGGTGGAGCTGGCCCATGGGGGGACTCTGTTTCTTGACGAAATTGAAAGCATCTCTACGGTCATGCAGGGAAAACTTCTTCGTGTGCTTGAGGATCAGAAGGTTCAGCGGTTGGGTAGCAGTCGAAGTATCCAAATTGACATGCGTGTGATTACCGCCACGAATGTTCCGTTGGAAGATCTCGTAGCGCAGGGGCGAATGCGGAGTGATTTTTATTATCGGATTAACGTGGTTCCAATTCATCTCATCCCTTTGCGTGAGCGTCGGGAGGACATTTCGCTCTTGGTTCAGGATTTCTTACATCACCATCCCGTTGCTGTGCAAAAGGGGATTACCGGGATATCCCAAGGGACAATGAACCAGCTCATGCAGTATTCATGGCCGGGGAACATTCGGGAACTTCAAAATGCGCTTGAGCGGGCCATTGCGCTGGCGACGGACAGTGTCATAGCGAACGTAAATCTGCCAAAGAGAGTATCGCGCGTTCAGGAAGGTCAGAACATAGCAACGCCTGATCTGTCTCTGTCACAATGGATGGAGGCACAGGAAAAGCAATATCTCATCGAGCAGCTAAAAGTATTTGGCGGGAGGGTAGGTCTTACGGCAAAGGCCTGCAAGATAGGTGAAAGAACTCTTTCCCGTAAGATACGCTTCTATGGTCTTGATAAAAAGGTTCTCCGCCAGACAGCGCCGGACCGCGGCGATCTCCCTGTTTGCGTATTCCCTTCAAATCGGCCGGTCATTCCGGAGCCAACCGGCAACTGATTCCGCTTGCGCCGGGGTTTTCCCGACCCAATTATTTAGGTATCCAGGTATGGCCCCGTTTCCCTGACCCCTAACCGCCGGATTATTTTGCCGTCAATTTTGTGATTAGCTTCCTACTATACTCCCGAACGGCATTGACCGTCAGTGACCGCCGCTTCAGCATATCCAACCGAATCACTTTCCACTGAATGCTTTTGGCCAGCGCCTTTCGTTCGCCTTCGTCTTCCACATGCTTCAATAAGTCTTCGAGGATGTGAATGTCTTTCCAGAGCTTGGCTTCGGGCGGTAGGACATGGGCGTTTTTCAGAACAATGTAGCCAATGCGCAGCTCATCGGGCACCCAGCTCAGGTCTTCGAGTTCGAGGGGTTTGCCCTTGCCGGGCAGGTCGTCGAATTCGCCTTTGCGCTGAGCTTCGAGGATGCGCTGTTCGGCGACTCTTTGAAATAAGGGAACCGCGCCGGTTGGTTGCGTTGGCCTTTTCATCTCGCTGCGCTCGATGGGTTCAAGCCGTCGGGCGGATCGGGCGGTTCCAGCCGTTCAAATCGTTCCAAACGTTCAAGCCGTTTGAACGGAGCGCCTGTCCTGAGCGAGCGTGGTTCGACAGTCTCACCACCCCGAGGAAGATCGAGGGGAAGCGAGTCGAAGGAAAGCGATTGAACCGCTTGAACGTTTTGAACTTGAACTTCCAAAGTTACCCCTTACGTTTCATCTCCTCCGGCGGTCTGACGTCGCGGAACATCAAAAAGAAGGCGACGTCGTTGATCAATTGTAACCCGCCGCCAAGGAAAATAGGAAGCGTCAGGGATACGCTCTGCATGAGATAGGTGGAAATCGTCGGACTGATGCCGAAAGGGACCACGCGCGCGAGATTGGTCACTCCGGCTGCGGAACCGCGCTCGCTGGATTCGACCATGGCCATCGTAAAAGAAGCCCTGAGAGGATTGTCCATGTAGGCGAAGAAAGAACGAATCATCAGTAGCGCCGCCGCCGGCGCGAGGGTCGGGGCCAAAGGCAAGATCAGATAGATGAGCGATGCAAACCCGTGGGAAAAGGCCATGGTGCGCACGACTCCGAGGCGCCGCGCGATTATCGGCGCGCTGAGAAATGACAGCGCGGCGAGAATATAGGAAGCGAAAAAGATCACGCCGAGGGATTTTAGTTCGACACCGAAGCGCAGAAAAAACCAGTAAGACACCAAAGAGCCGGCCATGCCGGCGCCGAAGTTGTCGACCACCGCCAAAAGCGACATTTTGGTGACGAAGGTGCCGGTGCTGCGGGAGATTCTCCTTTCGGCGTTGCGCGGCCGGTGTTGTTCGCTGATCGACCGGTAGACCAACCACAGGACGACGCTGAAGAATATCGTTAGAATGAAAAGCGGCTTGTAGGATTCGACCGCGCTCCAACCCTGCTCCTCTTGAAGAAACTGCGGCAGGCCGCTGGCCAGAGCGCCCAATGCGCCCATGATCGAGCCCACGCAGGAGTTTACGGCGAAGATCTGATTTCTGTTCTCAGGCTGGCATTTCTCTGCCAACAAAGCCTCTTCCACCGGGTTGAACGGGCCTCCGCCCGAGCCTCCGCCCCCCGATCCGCCGGCGCCGACATTGGCGATAATAACCGCCGCCAAGATGAAAACGAGACTGGTGAAGTAGATGAGGATCACGTTCGAGACGATTGTCAGCAGGGCAAGGAGCATTAAGATCTTCCTGCGGCCGATGCGGTCCGAGAGGTAGCCCCAGACCGCCGTCAGCAACGCACTGCTGATATAAGCGACCGAGAAGATCACGCCGACGGTCACGGTGGAGTAGCCGAGCCGGTCGAGATAGATCGCGAACACGACGTTGAGGTAGGAAAAGGCGAAGGCACGTATGCCGCGCGACGCCATCAGCAGCTTGGCGTCGTAGTGTAGGTCGCGAAAGAAAGTCATGCCGGCGCCGTTCAAGCTTTGGAACTCTGCTCTTCCGGCGGTTTCACATTGCGGAACATGAAGTAAAAAACGCAGTCGTGAAACAACTGGAGAAAGCCGCCGAGGAAAATCGGCACGTTGAGCGAGAACGATTGCATCATGTAAGCCGAAAGCGAAGGGCTGACCGCAACCGGGACATGGCGCGATAGGCTCGTTATTCCCGCCGCCGAGCCGCGGTCCTCCGGCCTTACCACCCCCATAATAAACGAGCTGCGCAGCGGGTTGTCCATGTACGCCAAAAAGGAGCGCAGGATCGTCATCGCCGCGGCCATGGTGAAGGTCGGCGCCAGAGGCAGAAACAAATAGATCAGCGACGCTGCGCCGTGGGAAAAAGCCATGGTTCGCACGACCCCCAGGCGCCGGGCGAGCAGCGGCGCCACGAGAAAAGAAAGGGCGGCGAGCAGATAGGAGAGAAAAAACATGAAGCCCAAGGATTTCAGCTCCACGCCGTATCGGAGAAAAAACCAGTAAGAAACCAGCGGGCTGATCAGCCCGCCGCCGAGATTATCGACCATGCCGAGCAGCGACATCTTGACGACGAACCGGCTGAGCGGCGCGGCGGAAGTTTTTTGCGCTCGGCGTCGCCGGGGCACATGGTGCTCCTCGATGCTGGCGTAGGCGAAGATCAAAACCACGGCGAACAGAATCGTCAACAAGAAAAGCGGTTTATAGGAAGCGATGGGCTGCCAGTTCCAAGTTTCTTGCAAATACTGAGGTAAGCCGCTCAGCAGCGCGCCCAGCGCTCCCATCGATGAGCCGACGAAGGAGTTTGTCGCAAAGACATGATTTCTACTCTGGGGCGTGCATTTCTCGGCGAGCAAAGCCTGTTCCACGGGGCTCATGGGACCGCCGCCCTGACCGCCGGCGCCGGAGCCGCCGGCGCCGACGTTGGCGATAATGACCGCGGACAGGATGAAAAAGAGATGGCTGAAGAAAACATAAATCGTATTGGAGACGATGGTTAGCGCCGCCAGGAGCATGAGAATGTTCTTGCGGCCGTAACGATCCGAGAGAAATCCCCAGAGAGCGGTTAGCACCGCACCGCTGGCATAGGCGGTCGAAACCACCAAGCCGATGGTGACGGTGGAGTAACCGAGTTGGGCAAGATAAATCGTGAAGACCACGCTCAAGTAGGAGAACGCAAAGGCGCGGACTCCGCGCGAGGCCATCAGAATGACAATGTCGCGATGTAGGTCCGCGAACATGATTAGCTGTGTGATTCCTTTGATGCACGATACTTGGTTCGTTCGAAATCCAATTCCGTGCTCACGCCGATAGCGCGCAACGCGTCGTTGGCGTCTTCCAACGAAGTGCTCGCGTGCACCGCCTGGGCGGGGCGTGACAAAGTCTCGTACAGTTTTGTCGCCGACATGAAGAAGGTGAGGGCGGTGAGCGGCGTCAGCTTGACGCTTCTCTGGCCGCTGCGGATTTTGCTCTCGCCCCAGGCGCCGCGAAAACAGCTCACGGGCACCGCGCTGGCTTCAGTGGAAACCGTTTTGATGACTTCTTCAAGCTCCGCAGCGATCTTCGGTGTCAGCGACCAGCCGCCCAGCAGACCGCCAGCTCCGGTGATTTTGCTCAGCGCGGATTCGATTTCATCGACGGTCAGTTCGCCGTCGCTGCCGTAACCGAAGACACCCCAGAGCGTGCGATGTCCAAGTTTTTCCAACTCCGCGTAAGCCGCCAGCATGATCGAGTCCGCCAGCGGGCTACGCAGTCCCGGCTCGTTACCTTGCGCGAGAGAATCGCCGCCTACATCGAGACCGACGAGCAGGTCGGTGTTCAGTTCTTTCATTGCAACTTCCAGTCCGTCCACGGCGCCTTTTACTCCACCGTTAATGTCGACGAGCAAAACCTCTTGGCCTTGAACCGCCGCCATTTTCGACTCGGCGAAAGGGGCCCCAGTGGTGGTTTGGCTGTCGCCATTCGCCATCCATGCATATTCATGCAGGACACGGACGTTTCTGACTTCGCTCAGCTTGCGCGGCCCGGGAATGGGATCATAGACGGAGCGTTCCCACGAGAGTCCGCCGAGGACGAATTCTAGACCGCAGAACTCGATAAACCTGGCCGTGGCCAACGCGCCGACAACGTCGCCGCCGCCGCCCACGCCGATCACCAGGGCGCGCTTCGACGATCGTATGAGATCCTCCAACGATAGGGGCGAGGGATTCATCTAGGAGGGAATATGCGTGTCCTGGCCCGGAACAGGGTTGGCTATCGCTTCTTCCAACGACTTGACGCCATGCCATTCGTTCGATGGGCGCACGCGGCCGTCGCTGCCGACCTGATCGACGCCCCAATAGATTTCCAGCGAGTGATTGTCGGGATCGCGAAACTCCACGGCGATCTGGCAGCCGGCGCGGCGGCGCCCTTCGAAATCGATTCTCGCGCCGTGGGCCCGCAGGCGGTCGCGCGCCCGTATGACCTCGGCGAGAGTGGCAACCTCGAACGCCAGATGGTGCAGCTCGCGATTGGCATTTCTCCCCTCGCCCGCGCCGACTAAAGCGAGGCAATGATGATCGGTGTTGCACCGCAAGAAAACCATGCCACCGGGCATCATCTCTTCCGGATAGACGTCAGACACTTTGAAGCCGAGCACCTGCGTGTAGAAGGCAGTGGATCTTTCGAGGTCGCGGACTTGCAGCACCACGTGGCCAAGTTTTCTGATGTTAAAATCCATGCTCTTGGGAGGAGTCATGCTTTTCAGCTTCTCGACGTTAACGGCCATGGTGCCTCCTTGTGCGTTACGGTATCCTCAGCTCCCCGTGGGAGAAATAGTGGAAACCATTCGGATTCATCCCAAGCGTTTCGAAACTCCTTCCCCCTTCACGAGGGAAGGCAGGGATAGGGGTGATTTGCTAACCACCTTGGAGACGCCATCATGCGCCGCCTCTCCAATCAAGCACCCCCTCTTCTATTCTCCCCCGTCGAGGGGGAGAAAGTTTACTTAAGATCGGAGCGCCGCCGACAATCTCGGTTATCATCCAGCATTGAAAGCACGGCTGACCGGTTTTCTATAGCACTTCTGTGCACCAACTGCACCCGCGGGGCTGTTTGCTTCAGTTGAATGATGAACCTCGCCGCAAGCAGCGGGTATCGAAGAAAACGCACTTCGAGCGAAATTGTAGGGTGGGTGGAGGCGCAAAGCGCCGATACCCACCAGGGGGGAACGATGGGTATCGCTAACGCTCAACCCATCCTACGCCGGAATCGCGACGCAGCAAGCTGCCGGGAATTAACCCGTAGCGATTAAAACCGACGGGCCGGATCATCGAGTGGGCATGGTTGGCATCAACCCATTGGCGCGTAAGAATTCGATGACGAACTCATCGAAGGTCGCGGGATCTTCGATGTTACAGGCGTGGCCGGTCCCGGGCAGCACTTTATGGACGCCCCCGGGAATTAACGACGCGGTGCGGCGGCCGGCCTTGAGCGAGTTGTCGTATTCGCCGTTGATAACCAGCGTCGGGACTTTCATCATGCCAAGCCGCGCCGTCATGTCGGTGCCGCCGCGGGCGCGAAATATTTGCGCGATGCATTCCCCGGATAGCCAGGGATCGCGTTCGACGAAAGTGTTCAGCAAATATTTGCCCAATTTCGTCTCCGGAAATTCCGGCGCGACCAGTTCGCGCAAGTGTTGAATATGATATTTCTCGACCCCGGTCTTGGTGTAACCACGGATGCGATCGTCGATGCTGCCCGCGCCGCCGCTGTTGCCGCCGACCAGGATCAGAGCTTTGAACATTTGCGGACGCTCCAGGCCAAGCAAGAGCGCGATGCCCGAGCCCACGCTCACGCCGCCGAGAATCGCTTCGGTTACTCCCTCGTCGCGGCAGATGCCGAGCACGTCCTCGGCCATGTCCTGGAGACTAAACGGAATCGCTGGCTTATCCGATCGCCCATAGCCGCGGATGTCGAGCGCGATCACCTTGAAGTAGGTCGAAAAATGCGCGATCTGATACATCCAGAGATTGTGATCGAAGGGATTGGCGTGGACCATGACGAAAGGAAATCCTTCGCCGGAAACTTCGTAGTAAATGTTGACGCCGTTGGCGGTGCTATACATATTCTAAAGAATTTCCGTTCCAATGGTTCCAAATGTTCCAATGGTTCCAGCCGTTAAAAGTCGCTCCTGAATCCCTTTCCGGCAACTGGAACTACTGGAACGATTGGAACAGCTGGAACCCGCTTAGCTGGGTTTCCGCGGCCGCTCCTGCCTCAACTGTTCCTTGACCTCTTCCAGCGTCATGACATCGGAGTACTTATGATGCAGGTCGAAAAGGTTCACCTTGTGTGAAAGCGGGCTGCGGTCGAAGACGCATTCCTCGACGATCGACACGTGATAGCCCAGCGAATAGGCGTCGACGCAACTGGCGCGCACGCAGCCGCTGGTGCTCTCGCCGCAGACAATCAGGCTGTCGATTCCCAATTGAGTCAGATGGGCCACCAGAGGCGTGCCGAAAAATCCGCTCGCCCGCTCCTTGAAGATAACCACGTCGCCCGCTTCAGGCTTGAATTCCTCTTTGATCTCGAATGCTTTTGGATCGATCTTCACCCGCTGGCGGTTGGTGGCATGAACCGCATCAGGTTTTGCTTCTTTGCGGGTCTCGGTGGTGGTATAGAAGACCGGGATCTTGAGCGAGCGGGCCAACGCGAACAGTTCTTGGGTCGGTTTGATCGCGCCGTGCGCGTAGACACCGCGG
>Ga0326597_10013117_pt1 | contig 10900 bp, 20 predicted proteins | sample RVTome_12_FD_203789 | JGI IMG/M metagenome (GOLD analysis project Ga0326597, IMG submission 203789) | Soil microbial communities from uranium-contaminated site in the Upper Colorado River Basin, Wyoming, United States - RVT100D185 | ecosystem: Environmental > Terrestrial > Soil > Contaminated >... | reverse complement strand
AACGACCAATATAAAGTAGGTGAAGCCGTAATCCCAGGGGTTTGCGAGGAAGGCGTTGTACCAAGACGCCGCGCTGGAGGCAAACGAGAGCGGTATGGCAGCAAGCATCGAGAACACCATCTGCGGCAAAAGAATGAGCGAGAGGGCGAAGATGATGGGGATGACGCCGGCCTGGAGGAGCCGTATCGGCAGATACGTCGCCGCGTTACTCGCGAGTGCCGCCCCGCGCACCGCGCGCGCATACGCGATCGGGATAGAGCGCTCGGCATCGGAGACAATCACCACCGCATAGATCATCGCGAGACCAAGCGCGACAAAGCCCAGAAGTCCGGGAATATTTGCCGCTGTCGCGGCAAAGAGGGTCTGTGACACGCCTGCGGGGATACCCGCGAGAATGCCGGCCATGATGACAAGCGAGACGCCGTTGCCGATGCCGAACTCGGTCACGAGTTCGCCAAGCCACATAAGGAGTAGCGAGCCCGCCGTAATAAGGAGCAAATTGGTAACGAGCGCCGTCGTACTAAGCTGCGCGATAACCGCCTGACTCTGCAGCAGATACAAGAAACCGATGCCCTGCAGGACGGCAATGGGAATAGTGAGCAGTCGACTCCAGTTGATGAACTTCGCGCGTCCCGCCTCCCCTTCTTCGAAGTACGCCTGCTTCACCTGCGGAAAGATGATCGTGCCAAGCTGCATGATGATAGACGCCGTGATGTACGGGCCCACGCCAAGCATCACGATCGAGAGCCCCGAGAGCCCGCCACCCGAGAAAATATTTAAGAGACCGAAAAACTGATTGTTGGCGAAGAAGGCTGCGAGTGCATTTTTATCCACGCCCGGGATCGGAATGGCGGCGAGGAAACGGAAAAGCGCGAGCGCAGCCACGACGAAGAGAATACGGAAGCGGATCTCGGGATCGCTAAAAGCAAGTGTTACCTTACGAATAAAAGCGTTAAGCATGGACGGTTCGACTCTGCTCACTGTAAATAGTACCGCCGGCCCCTTCGACTGCGGCGCGTGCCGAGGCGGAGAGCGCACATCCCCTTACCACGAGCGTCTTCGTGATCTCTCCTGTACCGAGAATCTTTACGACTGGCGAGCGGCCCTTCGCACGGCGAACAAGCTGTTTGGCGACGAGTGAGGCGGGCGACACCGTCTCTCCGGCCGCATACGTCGCCTCAAGCACGGCGAGATTGACTACTGAAACGGGAATGCGATTCGTCACGACCGTGCGTGCGCGATTCTTACCGAAGCCGCGCCGCTTCGGCAACTTCTTGATAAGGTCGCGGACTTCGGGGCGAATCTTGTGCCCCGCGCGCGCCGTCTGACCCTTGCCGCCCCGGCCGGAAGTCTTGCCGCGCTTGCCGCCACGCCCGACCGGCGGGTTCTTGCGGTTTTTGGTGCGAGGTGAAAAAGTGTTGAGTTGCATACAAAAGAAGTTTAGGCCGCGCCTGCCTGCCCTGCATGCGCAGGCATGGCAGGCAGGCGGAGCTTCTTCAATGCTTCGACTGTCGCGCGCGCGATGGTGAGCTTATTCTTCGACCGAGTGAGGATCTTCGTCACGACGTCGGTCACCCCCGCGAGATCAAGCACGGTGCGTACCGCCGAGCCCGCGACAAGGCCGCGGCCCTTCGACGGGATGATCTCGACTATCGAGGAGGCGTACTTCGCTGACACTTCGTGCGGGATCGAACTCGCGGGGGTACGCGTGACGGTGATGAGATTGCGCTTCGCGTCTCGGACCGCCTTGTCGATCGCGAGTGCCGTGTCTGCGCCCTTCCCGAGACCCACGCCGACCCGACCTTTCTTGTCGCCAATAACGACGACGAGACTGAAGTTGAAACGGCGGCCGCCGGCCATCACGCGCGCGACACGGCGAGCGTCGACGGTTACTTGCTCGAACTCACCGCGCTCGCGGGGCGCACGGCCGCGCCCGCGAGGGGCACGGCCGCGGAGTGTGCGCGCCCCTCGCCCCGGGCGCGCGACCGGCGGTGTCGTCGGTGCGGCCCCCTCAACCACCGCGGCGGCCGTCGGCGCCTCTACGGCTACCTCCGCTTGTATAACTTCTTTTTCTTCAGGTTTTGTCATATGGAGTATTACAATTTCAAACCGCCTTCGCGAGCCGCCTCGGCGAGCGCTTTTACCTGACCGCCGTAGCGGTAGCCGCCGCGATCGAAGACGACTGCGGCGATCCCCGCCACCTTCGCCTTCTCTGCTATCTCTCTCCCAACCTTCGTCGCCTGTATCGACTGTGAACCCTTAAATTCTCGACCATGGGAGGCGGCCACCGTATTCCCGGTCGTGTCGTCGATAAGCTGAACCGAGATGAAGCGGTTGCTGCGAAAAACGGTCAGGCGCGGGCGATCGCTCGTGCCGGCGACACGCGCGCGCACGCGCTCGTGTCGGCGCTTTCTCTGTTCTTGTTTGGTCGTTGGTTTGTTTTTCATGTTTCGAATTTCGGATTTCGTGCTCCGCGCTTGTTACTAGACGGCTTTCTTGCCCTGCTTGCGGCGGATCACCTCGCCCTCATAGCGGATGCCCTTGCCGAGGTAGGGCTCTGGCGGCTTCACCGCGCGAATATTCGCCGCGAATTGCCCGACCGACTCTTTGTTCGGGCTCGTAAGCGTAATAACGTTCTTCTCGACGGCCGCTGTAATATCCTCCGGTATCGTAAGTGGTACAAGATGCGAGAAGCCGACGGTAAAGACGAGCTCCCCGCCCTTCAGCTCGACGCGGTACCCGACGCCTTCAAGAATAAGCTTCTTGATGTACGGGTTCTCAACGCCTGCGACCATATTCTTCACGTGCGAGGCATAGGTGCCGGTCAAGGCCTTCGCGAGACGAGAGCTGTTCTTCGGTATAATGTGCACGCCATCTGCCTCCACAGAAAGTGCGACGGCGGGATGCACGCGCTTGGTGAGTGTTGCCCTGCTTCCTTTGACCGAGAGCGTTCCGCCGTCCACGGTAACCGTTGCTTTCCCCACTGCTATTGGTTTTTTTGCAAGACGTGACATAAATTATTTATAGCGGGTGCAGTCGAACTACCAAATTTCAAACAACTCTTCGCCGCCCACCCGCACTCTGCGCGCCTCGCTGTCAGAGACAATGCCTCGAGGACTTGAGATGATACGGGCTCCCGTGCCGCCCTTTACGCGGTGTGCGACAGCGTGCGAGACATACAGTCGGCGACCGGGCTTACTTACGCGCTTGACCCCGCGCAGCTTCGCGACACCACGCGCGTCATACGCGAGCGTTACTATAAGCCTCTTCTTTACCTCAGTGCCGTCTGTGGTGACGCTCGTGACAAAGCCGAGCTCCTTCAGTTTTTGTGCGATGGCGAAAAGATGCGAAGAATACGGGAGCGAGACATCACGCGCGCCGATAGCCGCGGCGTTCTTAAGTCGAATGATGAAATCGCCGACACGGTCGCTTACCATGATGCTTTTTTGACGCCCGGGATCTTCCCTTCGCGCGCGAGCTCTCTGAACTTGATCCTGGAGAGGCCGAAAGTGCGCATATAGCCGCGCGAGCGGCCCGTGATCGCGCAGCGGTTCTTAAGCCGCACCGGTGAAGAATTTCTCGGTAGCTTCTGGAGGCCTTCATAGTCGCCAGCCAACTTCAACGCCGCACGCTTCGCGGCGTACTTGGTGACAAGCTTTTGCTTCTTCGCGAGTCTCGCGAGTTGGGACTGTTTGGCCATGAGTAAAAAATAAAGCTCCGAGGAGCGTATAACCAATCTATCACTTAGCAGGTACGCCGTCAAATACTCGGTTTTTAAATGAAAGCCCCCATGTTTACACGTTTTTGCGTGCAAACACGGGGGCCTGAAACGAAACCGCTACCGCCGCTGCTTTCTTGCGATAGCCTCGGCAATGATCGGCTCGCACCGCTTGCGCGTCTCCTCCGAAAGCTCTGCGAGCGCGGCGCCGGGGTTCGGCGATTTGTGCACGTCTTCGCCGGGGGCGACACATGCGCGATCGCCACTGATCCGATACAGGAATTCCCTCGGATCGTTGGGCTCGATCACGTAATCAAGGCCGCCGCATACTTGACGGCATACCCGCACGATTGCTACGGGCCGGCCAGCCGGTGAGTTGTCAGACACTTCGCCACCCACTTGCTTGGTGCGATGGATGTCGGCGATGACTTCGCATTCTTCTTGCCAAACGAAGGTCACGCCGTTGTAAATCTGCGGACATTCGGCTTGCGCCTTTGCGGCGAAAGGTAGTATGCCGAGGACTGCTGCCAGTACTACGAAGAACTTCCCCATCGGTCTCTCCTTTCGTGAGTATGAGGGTTAACAAGTTAACGAACGTATTAAGTATACACGAAATAGTATAGAAGTCAAGGGCCCCGCGAGGGTTCTTTTTACGCCTTATTTCTTAGATTCTACAGTGCGGAGAGGAAAGCCAAGGTGGCGCAGGAATGCCTCGGCTTCTTGCTTATCTTTCGCGGTCGTCACGATAGTAACGGCGAAGCCGAATACGTCTTTGAGGTCTTCGTCAGAAGTTTCGGGGAAAATAGTGTGTTCGCGGATGCCAACAGTGAAGTTACCCATCTCGTCGATCGCCCGAGGCGAGAGACCGCGGAAGTCACGTGTGCGCGGGAGTGCGATATGGATGAGCTTGTCGAGAAAGTTGTACATGCGTGCGCCACGCAGCGTCACTTGGAGACCGACGGTATCACCCTCGCGCACTTTAAAGGAAGCGATCGAGATCTTCGCGCCGCGCGCCGCCGGCTTTTGTCCGGTAATCTTCGCAAGACGGTCTTCGATGAGCTCGATCTGCTTTTTGTCCCGCTTCTTCCCTACACCAGTGGATACAACTACCTTGGCGATACGCGGACCCTGCATCGGGCTCGTATACCCGAACGTTTCTTTCAGTGCAAGGTAGGCCGACTGTTGGCGTTCTTTTGTGATACTCATATTATTTTTCTTCACTCTTCACATTTGAGGCGTCGATGGGCCGCGAGCGCTCGATGATGCGGCCGACCTGATTGCTTGAGCGGCCCTTGAGATGACGCTTGTAGAGCGCGACGCCCTCGACGATGACCTTGTTCTCCCGAGGGAGCGCGCGCAGTATCACACCGGACTTCCCCTTGTCCTTTCCTGAGATTATTTTTACTTTATCTCCTTTTTTGATGTGCATAAAAATAGTTAGACGACTTCTGGCGCCAAAGAGACGATCGAGTGCCAGCCGCGCTCAGAGAGTTCGCGCGGCACTGGCCCGAAGATTCGGTTGCCCTTCGGCCCCATCTCCTTCCCCTGCTTCTCGATAAGCACGACGGCGTTCTCGTCGAAGCGGATATAGGAGCCGTCCTTGCGCGCAAAGGGCTTGGTCTGCCGCACGACAACGGCGCGGTAGATATCCTTCTTCTTCACGGGCTTGCGGGGCTCGGCGGTCTGGATCGAGACGACGATAACGTCGCCGATGCCGGCGTAGCGGCGCTTGCTGCCGCCAAGCACCTTGAAAACCCTAGCGACCTTACCGCCGGAATTATCTGCGACTGCGACGATGGATCGAGGTTGTAGCATGTTAGTCTTGGTCGCCCTTAGCCGACACGGTCTTGGTCACGTCGATCACAAAGCGTTTGCGTTTGCTGATCGGCCGCGTCGCGACAATTGTAACGGTGTCGCCTACCTTCGCCGTATTGCCCGGGTCATGCGCGAGAAACTTTTTCGACCGCACGAAATATTTTTTATATTTCGCGTTCTTAACATAGCGATCCACGCGCACTGTGGCCGTATCCTTCATCGCCGTCTTCACGACGGTGCCGACAAATGATTGGGGACGGGTTGTCTTTGTTTCCATAAGGTTATGTCGTGGGGCGGGAGCCCGAAGATACTGAGACAGCAGCCGAAGTACGGCGGACGTTCTGTTCGGTCAAGACGCGTGCGATTATCTTTTTAAGCTTTTGCGGTGCGTTCGGGTCCTTGGCGCGCGCGCCGGCGGCGGTAAAACGCACGGCACGAAGCGCTCCGCGCGTCTCTGCCAGGAGCATTGCCAACTCCTGATCAGTCTTCGTTGTGACGATTTCTTTTTTTGCCATATAAAATTAACGACGCGCCACGACGACCGTCTTCATCGGCAGCTTCATTCCGGCCTGGCGCAGATGAGCGCGAGCGACATCCTCAGGAACGCCGTCGATCTCGAAGAGGACGCGTCCCGGGCGCACTTCAAAGACGTAGTGCTTCGGGTCGCCTTTGCCGCTGCCCATCCCCACCTCCGCCGGCTTGGCTGTGACCGGCCGATCGGGGAAGATGCGGATCCAGAGCTTGCCGGTTTTCGCCGTGGCGCGGGTGATCACCTTGCGCGCCGACTCGATCTGGTTGCTCGTCACGCGCGCGCTACCGAGCGCCTTGAGGCCGAAGGAGCCGAAGGCGACACTCGTCCCGCGCGTCTCCGGGCGAAGCAGATTCTTCTCGCTCTTGCGATTAGTCTGCCACTTGCGATGCTTAACTTTTTTCGGGAACAGCATGGGAAAATTATTAGGCGACCTTCGCCTTTTTCTCGACAAAGGTGTCGCCGCGGTAGATCCACACCTTAATGCCGATTACGCCGTAGGGAAGCTGGGCCTCGGCCTGAGCGAAATCGATATCCGCGCGGAAGGTCTGGAGCGGGATGCGTCCCCTCTTAAGCTCTTCGCGACGACCCATCTCTGCACCGCCCAGGCGGCCGGAGAGAGCGATGCGCACGCCAAGGACCTCGCGAGCGGCAATCACCTTCTCGATCGTTTGCTTCAACACGCGGCGGAAGAGCATGCGTTTCTCAAGCCCTTCGGCAACCATCGACGCGACAACGGTCGCGTCAGTCTCGGGCTGACGTACCTCGACAATGTCGAACTTGAGCGTGCGTTTGTCGGACGGGGCGACCTTCTTCACCAGCGCCGCAAGCTCCTTGCGGATCTTTGTGGCGTTCTCGCCCGAACGACCGATGATGAGGCCCGGACGGCCAGAAGAGATTATAACGCGCAGATCGCTTACCGACCGCTCGATTGTGATATCGCTCAAATACGTGCCGCGCAGGCGCTTCGTCAAGAAGCGGCGGATAAGCTCGTCGACCTTGATGTTCTCACGATAGCTCTTTGTGTCGCCGGCAAACCAACGACTCTTCCAGTCCCGGATGATGCCGAGACGATGTGCGTAGGGGTGGACGATGTGCGTCATACTCTAGATATCAGAAGTCGGGGGCCGGACTTCGGAAACCCGCTTGTTCTTTCCGTCTTCTGGACTCTGGCTTCCGAGCACCAGTGTTATGCGGCTCTTGCGGCGGCGGATGAGCGAGGCGCGCCCGAAAGCCCGCGGCATATATTTCTTCAGCATACCGGCGCTCTCGACGGTGATATCTTTGACGATCAAATTATCAAACTCCTCCTTTCCGCCAGAGGCGGATCCGCCTCCGGCGGACGCGCTTGCCGCAGCGCTCTTGATAAGCTTGGCCACCGGCTCTGCAGCACGCTTGGGAAGGAACTTGAGCGCGGCGAGCGCCGAGGAGACCGACTTTCCTTTCACGAGATCCGCAACAAGGCGAACTTTGCGCGGCGTCTGGTTATAGCTTTGGAGAGTTGCGTTAGCCATACTTTATTTATTTTGCGGCGCCGGCGGCGGGAGCGCCTGCTGCAGGTGCCTTTGCCGCCTTCGCGGACGCGATCTCAGCCTCCTGAGCCTTCATCTCGATCTCTTTCTGCATCTTGCCGCCATGGCGGATGAACTTCTTAGAGGGCGCGAACTCACCAAGACGGTGCCCGACCATCTCTTCGGAGACAAGGACGTCCAGGTGCTGTTTGCCGTTGTGCACGCCGAAGGTGAAGCCGACCATCTCGGGGCTTATCTGACTTCTCCTCGCCCACGTCTTAATAACCCCGGCAGAGGCCGGTTTCTTATCTTTGACCTTCTTCAGGAGTTTGTAGTCCACGAAGGGTCCCTTCTTGAGGCTGCGTGACATAAAAGTAATGAAATACCCGCGGAGCGGGATAGGTCAAAGATACAGGAATACGTGGGAATCGTCAAACTAAGGCGCAGTTCCGACTTTGCTACACTGTAGCAATGAGAGGCCAAGCAAACATTTTTGGCATGGGGATTGTTATTCTTTTCATAATTTTCATCCTCATCTACCTTATTGTGCGTCCGATCACTCAACCCCCTTCCCCAAGTGATACGAGAGAGGCGAACTCGCCTGCTCCCCTCGTCTATGAAGAGCATGGCAACTACTACGACATTAGGGCCGAATATCCGGAACGCACCCCCCTGTTAGAGAGCGCGGGGGCACCTGCCGACCGTAGCGCGGTATCAGCGATGAAGAATTTTATCGCCGCAAAAACGGCGGAGTTTACAGCGCAGGGAAATTTCGACAGCCTCACGCCCGCCGATATCACGATGTTGGGATTCGATCAGGGCCGTCGACAAACGCTAGAAGTGAAGAGTGCTTCGTATACGGCTACGCAGACCGTGTCGTACGTCTTCACTATCTACGAAGATACCTTCGGCGCGCACGGCAATACCTATTTCAAGACATTTGTCTTTGATCTCTCCACGGGGAAACAGGTCTCGCTTGAGAATGTGTTTACTCCTGGCGCGCACTACCTTGACAGGCTCTCGACGATAAGTCGCGCGGGGCTGCCTACGGTCATCGGTGAATTCGCTGACGTAAGCTTTATCGAAGGCGGCACACGCCCGGAGGCGAGAAACTTCGAAAACTTCTTCTTCGACGATCCGGTACTCGTTATTCTCTTCCCTCCTTATCAAGTCGCTCCGTACGCCGCTGGCCCGCAGACACTCCGCATCCCGCTTGCCGAACTATCCGACATCCTCGCGTCGGAATACCAATAGCAAAAATCTCGCCTATATTTTCTTCTTTCCGGTCTTGCGGCGCGAGACGATAAAGACGTTTGAATACTTCTTCGGCGTGCGGGTCTTCTGTCCCTTGCCGGTCGGCTTGCCCCACGCGCTTTTCGCCCTGCGGAGTCCTCTGCCCTGCTTGCCTTCACCGCCGCCATGCGGGTGGTCAACCGGGTTCATCGCGGTACCGCGCACGGTCGGACGGATGCCCATCCAGCGGCTCCTGCCTGCCTTGCCGATGACTACCAAGTTGTATTCCTCGTTGCCGACAGTGCCGATGGAGGCCCAGCAGAGGTCAGAGACCTTGCGTACCTCGGTTGAGGGGAGCTTCACCTGCGCGTAGCCGGCATCGTGTGCGATCACTTCAGCGAAGTTGCCGGCCGAGCGGACGAGCGAGGCGCCGGCGCCCGGCGAGAGTTCGATATTATAGACGAACGTGCCGACAGGAATCGAGCCGAGCGGGAGACGGTTACCGGCTACCAGCGGCGCATTCTCCCCGACGATAAACGTCGAGCCTGCCTTCATTTCTTTTGGCAAGATCACGTAGCGGCGCTCGCCGTCTCGGTAGAGCGCGAGTCCGATAAAGGCAGAGCGGAACGGATCATACTCGACCGTTTCAATGCGCGCCGGGATGTTTTTCTTATTGTAAGAAAAGTCGATGGCGCGCAGACGACGCTTGTGACCGCCACCCTGATGGCGCGTAGTGATACGGCCGAAGGCGTTTCGCCCCGCCTGGCGCTTCTTGTTCTTTAGAAGCGGCTTATGCGGCGTGTCGCCCGAAAGAAGCTCTCGGTACGGGAGCGTGGTCATGGAGCGACGGCTCTTGGTGTATGGTCGATACGATTTCATAAAGATAGGTTAGGCGAATTGTATACTGTCGCCCTTATTTAGATACACGTAGGCCTTGCGACGCGCGGCGCGCTGTCCGAAGCCGCGGCGGGTGCGAAGCGCCTTGCGCTTCCCCGGCAAATTCACGATGCGGACCATACGCGGACTCACGTTGTAGATCTCTTTGATAGCGCCTGCGATCTCCTCCTTCGTCGCCCTCGTCGGTACGGAAAAGGCGTACACCCCCTTCTCCGTCATGATAAGGGACTTCTCAGAGAACCACGGCGCGCGGATAACTTCGTGGGCGCGACCTGCGGCAAGCGAAGCTTGCCGCGCCCTACGAAGCCTCGGCGAAGCAGGGGTTTTCTTTTCTTGTTTTTTTGGTCCAAAGAGTGCCATAGATTATTTTCCGCCGGAGGCGGATCCGCCTTTGGCGGACGTGCGCCCACCAAGCGCCTTGAACGCCGCTTCCGGATTCTCGATGATGAGATATTTGTACGAAAGCACGCTGACCGGATTTAAGTTGCGCAGCTCCTCGGTCGCGACGCCGTCAAGATTTCTGAAGCTCTTGATCGCGTTCTGGTCATAGGACTTGAGCGCGATCAAGGCAGAGTGCGAGCCCTTGGTTGAGAGAAGGTGCGCCGGTGCGGCTTTCGAGAGTGCGACGAGCGACCCGAGCGCCGCCTTCGTCTTCGGCGCGGTAAAGGTGAACGAGTCGACCAGGATAATTTCGCCGTCCTGCGCCTTCTTCGAAAGAACGGAGAGGAGGGCGCCGATACGCATCTTGCGGTTTATCTTCTCGCTGTAGTTGCGCTCGCTTCTCGGTCCAAACGTTACCCCACCATGCCGCCATAGTGGTGACCGTATGGAGCCATGGCGCGCCTGGCCGGTACCCTTCTGCTTCCATGGCTTTCTGCCGCCGCCGGCGACTTCAGCGCGATCCTTAGTGTGTGCGCGGTTCTGTCGGGCGTTCGCCTGCATGGCGGTCGTGACTTGGTGGACCAAGTCGCTCCGCCAAGGAGCTCCGAAAATGTTTTCCGGCAGTGCGACCGTCCCGACCTTCTTTCCTTCCATTGAGAAAATTGACATGTCGGGCAAAGAGCCAGCGGGAGAAGAACCGGTAGTAGGACTTGGCCTAGCGGCCCGGAGCGCTGCCGATTCTTTTCGTGCCGGCGACTTCTTTGTAGTTTTTGCTTTTTTGGTTTCCATAGTATGAAAATTATTCGCTGACGACCT
>Ga0326597_10013115_pt1 | contig 10900 bp, 8 predicted proteins | sample RVTome_12_FD_203789 | JGI IMG/M metagenome (GOLD analysis project Ga0326597, IMG submission 203789) | Soil microbial communities from uranium-contaminated site in the Upper Colorado River Basin, Wyoming, United States - RVT100D185 | ecosystem: Environmental > Terrestrial > Soil > Contaminated >... | reverse complement strand
GGACAGACTCGAGCAGACGCCTCTCTGCTCGCCGTGCAGCCTCCCGTTCAGGTGGCCGGTCCCGTAGGCGGCATCGCTGGCCGCGGCGAGGAGGGCCAGACGCTCGGAGCGGGTCATGCCCGCCACCGCGTCGCGCAGCTCGGTGGCGGCCCGAAAGGCCTCGGTCTCGACGGCCAGACTCAAGTCGAGAAGGCGTAGCCGGGCGGGCGGAGCGCCGACCCGCGGGAGCGCGTCTCGCAAACGGTCGAGCAGGGTCGCGCAGGCGATGTAGCGCGCCGCCGGGGAGGCCGCGGGGCTCCAGGCTCGTGCGGCTTGCCGCAGCATCTGCTGAAGCCAGGGGGCGCGGGTCATGACCGCCGCCTCCTGCTCCAGGCGCTCCGCGAGCGGCGGCCCCGCGTAGACCTTCTCGATCTGGGCCGCCAGCTCCGCGTACTGCGCGTCGAGGTCGCGGCGCCTCGAGCGGGCCGCGTGCTCGCGCACCTTCGCGGCATCCTGCGCCTCGGGCGTGCCGTGGATCTTCGCACGCAGCGGGACGAAGCCGGGATCGAGATCCGAGAGGGTGGACGCCAGCTCGCGGACCTTCTGTATCGAGGCCGTGTCCTTGCCGTGGGGAAGGAGGCGCGCGCCGGCGCGGAGGGCGGGATAGCGGTAGCCCACCCAGTCCGGACGCGCGAGCATGGCGAGCAGGAGCTGAAGCACCCCTTCCCGTTCGTCTTCGGCCTGCACCGCCCCCCGGTAGAACTGGGCGCGGCGGAAGATCCACCCGTTGTCCGCCCCCACCAGGAACCGCTCCACGAGGAGCTGGCCGAAGGCCTCTGGAAAACCCGCCTCCGCCACCATCGCGGGTGCGTCGACGCCCGCCAACATGTTGGCCACGAGGTAGCCCTGGGCTCGAAGGGCCGTCGTCTCGGAGCTCCACTCACCGTGCTGCCAGCCCCCGCCATGGGAGAGGCACGCGCTCCCCTTGGGCGGGAGCACCGCGCCGTCCTTGCAGAACCACCGGATGCGGGAGAAGGGGCCGCGCTCGGCGGACTTCATGCGCCGGACCCAGGCGCGAGGCTCCGGCGGCTGCGCTCGCGCCAACGCGGCGACGAGCACGAGCCCGATGGCCGCGGCGACGAACCGATGGAGTCCCGCAGGGCCCGGAGCGGACCGCATGGTGCCCTCCCTGAGTCGAGGAGAGTACACGACAACCCGGGTTCCATTAAGATTGGGGCGTCGAGGCATCCATGAGCCCCTTGCTCACCGCTCTTCTCCTCATCGCCGCGCCCCAGGAAGGCGACCGCCCCTCGGAAACCGTCAAGGTCGAGGGTCCCGCCGTGGTCTTCGTGTCTCCGGTCGGCCCCGCGGGCGATCCCCTACGCCAACAGCACGACCGCCTGCGCCAGGAGCTCCTGAAGAAGAACATCAAGACGGTCGAGGTGACCCCCACCCTGATCCGGTTCGGAGACGAGGACAACCCCAGAAAGCGCGTGCGCCAGGTGGACTTCCGCCGCACGCCCGCGTTCGTGGGCACGGTCGTCTTCACGGAGAGCCGGGACCCCCAGATCAAGCAGGGGGTGGAGCGGGATCCCGATCTCCTCGCGCGGATCGAGGCCTTTTTGAGGGCGAAGCCGGCCGAGTGATCTTGCCCCTCCCGCCCTCCTCCGGTAAGATGAAGGTTTGCGCGAGGCCTCTCTGGCCCGCCCGAGGAGTGTCATGAAGGCAGGAATCCATCCCGAGTACGTCGAGCGCAATGTTCATTGCGCGTGCGGCGCCACCTGGACCACGAGGTCCACGAAGAAGGAAGACCTCCGCCTGGAGATCTGCTCGAGCTGCCACCCGTTCTTCACGGGCAAGCAGAAGCTGATCGACGCCGCCGGCCGGGTGGAGCGCTTCAACCGGAAGTTCGGGGCCACCCGGGGCAAGAAGACCACCCCCGCGCAGGCCTGATCGCGCCGGGCGCCATCTCTCGTGCGCCCGTTAGAGGCGGCCATGGACGCCATCACCTTCCAGAAGCTCAAGGACATCGAGGCCCGCTACGGCGTGGTCGAAGGCCAGATGTCCGACCCCAACGTGGTCCAGGACCCTTCGGCCTACCAGAAGCTCGCCCGCGAGTCGAAGGAGATCTCCCCCATCGTCGAACGCTACCGCGCCTACAAATCCACCCTGGCCGAGCTGACGAAGGTCCAGGAGATGGCCCGGGCGGAAGACGACCCCGAGCTGCGGGAGCTGGCCCACGAGGAGATGCACGCCCTCGAGAAGAAGCGCGACGCCCTCGACGCCGAGATCCCGCCCCTGCTCATCCCCAAGGACCCGAACGACGAGAAGAACGTCCTCCTGGAGCTCCGGGCGGGCACGGGGGGCGACGAGGCCGCGCTCTTCGCGGCCGAGATGTTCCGGATGTACAGTCGCTTCGCGGAGCGCCAGGGCTGGAAGATCGACGTCGTCTCGTTGAGCCGCACCGGCCAGGGCGGGATCAAGGAAGTCATTGCCATGGTGGAGGGCGACCGCGTGTACTCGAAGCTACGCTTCGAGAGCGGCGTCCACCGGGTGCAGCGCGTCCCCGCCACCGAGGGCTCGGGCCGCATCCACACCTCCGCGATCACGGTGGCGGTGCTGCCGGAGGCGGAGGAGGTCGACATCAAGATCGACGCCAAGGACCTCCGCGTCGACACCTTCTGCTCCTCGGGCCCGGGGGGCCAGAGCGTCAACACCACCTACTCCGCCGTGCGCATCACCCACCTGCCCACGAACACGGTGGTGAGCTGCCAGGACGAGAAGAGCCAGATCAAGAACCGCGAGAAGGCCATGAAGGTGCTGCGCGCCCGCCTCTACGAGGTGGCCCTGGCGGAGCAGCAGAAGGCCATCGCCAGCGACCGCAAGAGCCAGGTGGGCTCGGGAGACCGCAGCGAGAAGATCCGCACCTACAACTTCCAGCAGGGACGGGTCACCGACCACCGCATCGGCCTCACCATCCATCGCCTGCAGGAGATCCTGGACGGCGACCTCTCGGAGATCGTCAACGGCCTCATCGCCAACCACCAGGCGGAGAAGCTCAAGGAGCCCGAGCCCGTCCGTTGACGCCTTGGGCCCGCCTTGCGCCGAGGGCCCTTCCCGTGACCATCGACGAAGCCATCGAACGCGCCGCGGAAAGGCTCCGCGAGGCCGGCGTTCCGACGCCGGAGCAGGATGCCGAGCTGCTCCTGCGCCATGTCCTCGGGTGCGACCGGGCGCGCCTCATCGCGGAAGGCCGCTCGCCGCTGCCCTCCGAGGCCGCCGGACACTTCGACACCCTCGTGAGCGGGCGCGCCGCTCGCCGCCCGCTCCAGCATCTCGTCGGCACCCAGGCCTTCTGGAAACACGAGTTCCTGGTGACCAAGGACGTGCTCATCCCCCGCCCGGAGACGGAGCTCGTGGTCGAGGAGTCGCTGCGCCTGCTCCTGGGCCACGATCGACCGTTTGTGGTGGACGTGGGCACGGGCAGCGGCTGCATCGCCCTCTCCCTGGCCGCGGAGCGTCCGGACGCCGAGGTGCACGCGATCGACATCTCTCCGGCGGCGCTGGCGGTGGCGCGCGCCAACGCCGACCGATTGGCCCTGGCCGGCCGCGTGCTCTTCCACGAAGGCGACTTGCTGGAGCCCGTGACGGCGCTCCGCGGGCGAGTCGACCTCGTGGTGAGCAATCCGCCCTACGTCGACTCCGCCTCTCGCCCGGGCCTTGGGCCGGAAGTGCGCGACGGCGATCCCGCGCTGGCGCTCTTCCCGCCCGACGAGCCCTACTCCCTCTACCGCCGATTGGCCGCGGGGGCCTCTCCGCTGCTCCGGCCAGGCGGCGGCCTGATCGTCGAGGTGGGCGCGGGCATGGCCACAGAGGTGGAGCGCATCGTCGGAGGGGCAGGCTTCGTAGTGTCAAAGGTCAGGCCCGACCTCCAGGGCATCCTGCGCGTGCTCGTAGCCCTGCGTTCCTGAAGCCGCCATCCGCGCAGCGGTCGTTTCGTGTAGTCTTGAGCCGCGCCACGCCGTGTCTCCGCAATCGCCCATCCCGATCGTCACCAACTGGATGGAAGAGCTCAAGAACCGATGAACCTGGTCGCCGGCGCGCGCCTCGGTCCCTATGAGATCCTCTCGCCCTTGGGCGCCGGCGGGATGGGCGAGGTGTTCCGCGCGCGGGACACCAGGCTCGATCGCGAGGTCGCGCTGAAGCTGCTGCCGGGGGCCTTCGCGCAAGACAAGGCCCGGCTCGCACGCTTCCGAAAGGAGGCCCACGTCCTCGCCTCCCTCAACCATCCGAGCATCGCGGCGATCCACGGTCTCGAAGAAATGGACGGCGTGGTCGCGCTCGCCCTGGAGCTGGTCGAGGGCGAAGACCTCGCCCTGCGGCTCAAGCGCGGGGCGATCCCCGCCGAGGAGGCGATTGCGATCGCCAAGCAGATCGCGGAGGGCCTGGAAGCCGCGCACGAGAAGGGCATCGTCCATCGCGACCTCAAGCCGGCGAACGTCAAGCTCGCCAGGGACGGCGCGGTCAAGCTCCTCGACTTCGGCCTGGCCAAGGCGCTGGAGGGCGAGACGACGGACGAGGCCGACCTGTCGCAATCGCCGACGCTGTCGCGGCAGATGACGGAGGCGGGGATCATCCTCGGCACCGCCGCGTACATGAGTCCCGAACAGGCGCGCGGCAAGCCGGTGGACGAGCGCGCGGACGTCTGGTCCTTCGGCGTCGTCCTCTACGAGATGCTCGCAGGCAAGCGCCTCTTCCACGGAGCGACGGTGAGCGACACGCTGGCCGCGGTCCTGAAGACCGACCTGGATTGGACCTCGCTGCCCCGCGACCTTCACCCCGCCATCCGCTACCTGCTGCGGCGATGCCTGGAACGCGAGCCCCGGCAGCGCCTGCACGGCATCGGCGAGGCGCGCGTGATCCTGGAGGGAACAGCGGAGGCGGCCCTTTCCGTGGCTGCACACGCGAGCACGGCTCGGGCTCCCCGGTGGAGGCGCACGCTCCCCTGGGTTCTGTCCGCCGCCGCGGGGCTCGCGGCCGCGGGGCTCGCGCTGCGGCCCCCGACCGAGCCCCCCGCGGCTCCCCCGCGTGTCCGCACCCTGACCTACTCCGGGACCGACAGCATGCCGTCGTCTTCTCCCGATGGGCGCCTGATCGCGTTCGTCTCCGACCGCGACGGCCGCGATCGGATCTGGTTGAAGCAGCTCGACACCGGGGGCGAGCAGGCCCTCACCGAGGGCTACGATAGTGCGCCTCGGTTCTCACCGGACGGGGCGAGCGTGCTCTTCATGCGAGGGGAAGGAGAACGGCAGAGCGTCTATCGCCAGTCGATCGTGGGCGGCGAGGCCAGGAAGATCGCGGACGACGCCCTGGAGGCCTGCTGGTCTCCGGACGGGGCGCGCGTGGCCCTCGTGCGCCTGCTCCATGACGGAGCGGGAGTGGCCCTCGCCGTCACCGAGGTCCAGACCGGCCTCGAGCGCGAGCTGGCTCGCAGCGAGCAGCAGCTCTACCGCTTGCAGTGGTCCCCGGCCGGTGACGTGATCTCGGTGGTCGAGGCTCCCCTGGCCGGGTCGGGCTTGGACCTCACGCGCATCGCGCTCTTTCCGGTGGCGGGGGGCGTGCCGCACCGGATCTCGGTCCCGGGGCCGGACGTCCTCGATCATGCGTGGAACGGCGTCGGGCGCCAAGTCGTGTTCGTGCAGGCGGGCAGCCCCTCGGTAGACTATCAGGACCCGCTGGCTCGCGTCGTTCTGCTCGATCTGGACACCGGCCGCGAGCGCACGCTGGCCTTCGCCGAGCACCTCTTCCCGAACCGCGGTTTCCTGAACGCCGGGACGACGCTGTCCATCGTGGCCGACGGCACCCTCGCTCTCGACTCGGTCCTCGGGCGCCAGCGACTGCGGGAGCAAGAGGTCCGGAACGGCGTCGCGTTGCCGCCGGGCCGCCTGCTGACGCAGGGCCAGGCCCTCGACCGCCAACCCACCTACTCGCCCGACGGACGGCAGGTGCTCTTTACCTCGAACCGCAGCGGCAACTCCGACCTCTGGCTCCTGGACCTCGAGAGCGGAAGGCTGCGGCAGGTGACCGACGACCGCGAGCAGGACTGGGACCCGGCCTTCACGCCGGACGGGCGGGGCGCGCTCTGGTCGTCGAGGCGCGGCGGCTCGGAAGAGATCTGGACGGCCACCACCGACGGGAGTGGCGCGCGCCAGTTGAGCCGCGATGGGCGCAATGTCCAAAACCCCGTGAGCTCTCCCGACGGGCGCTTCGTCGTCTATTGGAGCGGCAACCCCGAGAAGAAGGGCGTCTGGCGCATGAGGGCCGACGGCGCCGAGGCGACCCGGATCGTCCCCGGGCCCTATTTTCAGACCACGGTCTCGCCCGACGGCCGCTGGGCGGGCTTCTTGCTGCAGGAGCCCCACAAGCTGCGCACCCTGATCCGTGTCGCCGACCTCGAGAGCGGACGGCTGCTGCCGTTCGAGGTGTCCGTCGCTTCACGGTCGAACCGAGAGGAGCCGATCATCCTTGGCCGCCACCGCTGGATGTCGGGGGCGCGAGCGATCGCGTTCGTGGGGTTGGACAAGGAGGGCCGCTCCGGCGTCTTCGTCCAGGACTTCGATCCCGACAAGGACACCCGAGCCTCCCGGCGCAAGCTCGCGGGGTTCGATCCCGTCCTCCTGACCGAGTCCTTCGCCATAGCACCGGACGGCTCACGCATCGTGCTTTCCGAGATGGAGGTCACGCGCAAGCTCCTGCTGGTGGAGGGGGTGGCGGGTGTCGTTCGACCCCGCGTCGGAAGCGGGCGATGACCCTTCGGTCCGGTCTCCGGCTGGGGACGTACGAAGTGCTGGCTCCCCTCGGTGCCGGCGGCATCGGCGAGGTCTAACGCGCGCGGGATACCAAGCTCAACCGCGACGTCGCCATCAAGCTGAGCAGCGCTCCCCGCTTGTAGTGACCTAGGTTTCGCCTAGACTCACGAGCGCGCCATGGACAAGATCCGCGTGGTCGGGGGCCGGCCCCTCGAGGGCACGGTCCGCATCTCGGGCGCCAAGAACGCTTCCCTGCCCGACCTCTGCGCGGCGCTGCTGACGAATCAGCCGGTCACGCTCCGCAACGTCCCCGAGGTCCGCGACATCCGGACCATGGGACGGGTGCTCTCGGCCCTGGGGGCCGAGGTGGAGTTCCGCGTCGGCGGGGTCGTGGAGGTGAAGGCCAGAAAGCTCGTCTCGGTGGAGGCCCCCTACGACCTCGTGAAGACCATGCGGGCCTCGGTGCTCGTGCTCGGTCCCCTGGTGGCCCGCGGAGGCCACGCCCGGGTGTCGCTCCCCGGCGGTTGCGCGATCGGCGCCCGCCCCATCAACCTCCACCTCGCCGCCCTCGAGAAGATGGGGGCGCAGATCACGGTCGAGCACGGCTATGTCGAGGCCCGGGCCGAGCGGCTCAAGGGGGCGGAGATCTACTTCGACACCGTCACCGTGACCGGCACCGAGAACGTCATGATGGCGGCGGCCCGCGCGGAGGGCGAGACGATCATCCGCAACGCCGCCTGCGAGCCGGAGATCGTGGACCTCGCCGACCTGCTCGTGAACATGGGGGCGAAGATCCAGGGCGCGGGGGGTCCGGTGTTGCGCGTGGAGGGGGTCGAGCGCCTGCACGGGGCCGACCACACCGTAATCCCCGACCGCATCGAGACCGGCACCTTCGTGGCCGCCTGCGCCATCGCGGGGGGGGAGATCGAGATCCGGGCCTGCGAGCCCGGCCACATCCGGGCCGTGCTCGAGAAGTTCCGCGAAACCGGGGTGCGTATCGAGGAGGGTCCCGACAACCTCCGGGTGCGTGCGCCCCGCGTGCTGAAACCCGCCAACGTGAGCACGCTCCCCTATCCCGGCTTTCCCACCGACATGCAGGCGCAGTACATGGCCCTCATGACCCAGGCGGCCGGGGTCAGCACCCTGACGGAGACGATCTTCGAGAACCGCTACATGCACGTAGCCGAGCTCGAGCGCATGGGCGCGCACGTGCGGGTCGAGGGACGCACGGCCATCGTGACCGGCCCCACTCCCCTCTCGGGCGCCCGGCTCATGGCCACCGACCTGCGGGCGTCGGCCTGCCTGGTCCTGGCCGGCCTCGTCGCCAGCGGCGAGTCCATCGTCGACCGCGTCTACCACCTGGACCGCGGCTACTACCGGATCGACGAGAAGCTGCGCGGCCTCGGAGCAGACATCGAGCGGATCGCATGAAGGAGGGGTCAGGTCTTGAATTGACACATTCGCGGGAGAGCGATGTGTCAATTCAAGACCTGACCCCCTTGGCGTGGTGAACGAGAGCCACCCGTCGCTCCGCAGGACACTCCTCGGCTGGTACGCCCGTCACCGGCGCGACCTGCCCTGGCGGAAGACCAGGGACCCCTATCGCATCTGGCTGTCCGAGGTGATGCTGCAGCAGACCACGGTCAAGACGGCCACCCCCTACTACGAGGCCTTCCTCGAGCGGTTTCCCACCCTCGAGACCCTGGCCGAGGCCGCCGAGGAGGACGTGCTCGCGGCCTGGTCCGGCCTGGGCTACTACCACCGCGCCCGCAACCTGCTGCGGGCGGCGCGCCACATCGTGGAGCGCCACCGGGGGCGCTTCCCCAAGACGATCGAGGCCGCGCTGGGCGTGCCGGGGGTCGGCCTCTACACCGCGAGCGCGGTGCTCTCCATCGCCCACGGCGTCCCTCTCCCCGTGGTGGACGGCAACGTGCGCCGCGTCCTGGCCCGGCTCTTCGCCCTGCGGGGTCCTTCATGGTCGAAGGATTCCGCGTTCTACAACCTGGCCGAGGAGCTCCTCGACACGAAGGCGCCCGGCGACTGGAACCAGGCCCTCATGGAGCTCGGGGCCACGATCTGCACGCCGCGACGTCCGGCCTGTCCGGCCTGTCCCCTGCGCAAGACCTGCCAGGCCCTCGCCCGGGGGCTCGTGGACGAGCTGCCCGAGGGTCGCGCCCGCCGCGCTCCCGTGGACGTGACCGTGGCCGCGGCCTTCATCGAGCGGGGCGGCAAGCTGCTCCTGGTGCGCCGCGCGGAGGGCCCGCTCCTCGGCCGGATGTGGGAGATTCCCCAGACGTCCCTCGAGTCGAGGGGCGCTCGCGATCTCGCGCGCGAGCTGCGCGAGCGCCATGCGCTCGATGTGGAGCCCGGACCCCTGGTGGTGCGGGCGCGGCACGCGATCACCTACCGACGAATCCGGGTGGAGGGCTACAGGGCTCGCCTCCGCCGGTCGCCGGTGAGCGATGAAGACCGCTACCGGTGGGCCAGCGCCGACGAGATCGCGGCACTTCCCGTGTCCTCCATGACGCGCAAGCTCGTGGCGGGATTGCGCTCCGCGCAGCTCCCCCTCGCCCTCGGATGAAGGCAACGTGTTGAAGAAGCTCCTGCTCCTGATCCTGCTCGCGGGCGCGGCCTTTGCCCTTCTCGCCTGGCCCCGCATCAACGACGTCACCACCGGGCAGACGCCGCAATATCCGGACCTCCAGGACCGCGGCTACGCCGCGAGCGAGGACCGGGTGGCCGACGCCGTCCAGGACGCCATCGGGTCCCTGCCCCGCTGGACCCTGCAAGGCTCCGGCAAGGGACCCGGGGGCGCGTCGATACAAGCCCTGCGCAAGACCCGCACCGGGTTCGTGGACGAGGTCACGATCCGCATCCGACGGGAGGCCGGGCGCACCCTGGTCAAGGTGCGATCCCGATCACGCACGGGCCAGATCGATTTCGGCCAGAATGCCCGGAACATTCGGGAGCTCTTCGCGGCCCTCGACGCAAAGGTGCGATGACGCCGCCGGTCCGCGGAGCCCGGGTGTAAAATGGAGTTTCGATGGCCTCCTCGAAGCCGGCGATTCCCGAGCCCACGGAGATCGCCGGGCGGTACGTCGTAGAAAAGAAGCTGGGGGCGGGCGCCTTCGGCACCGTCTACAAGGCCAAGGACAAGGTCCTCGGCCGTATGGTGGCGATCAAGACCATCCGCCTCGAGGGCCTGGCCGCCCAGGGCGCGGGGCTCGAGGAGATGCTGCAGCGCTTCACCCGCGAGGCGCGGGTCTCGGCCCAGATCAAACATCCGAACATCGTCACCGTTCACGACCTGGGCAACGCCGACGGCCTGAGCTACCTCGCGATGGAGTTCATCGACGGGGTGGGCCTGGAGAAGATCATCCAGGGCGGGCGCCTGAGCGTCGAGCGGGCCGCGGGCCTGGCCGCCCAGGTCGCCGACGCCCTGGACTTCGCCCATCGGCACGGGGCCGTGCACCGCGACATCAAGCCCGCCAACATCATGGTGGAGGCGGGCGACCGGGTGAAGGTCACCGATTTCGGAATAGCGCGGTTCACCGAGTCGGCCGAGCACCTCACCATGACGGGCAGCCTCCTCGGCACACCCTCGTACATGAGTCCCGAGCAGGCTCGGGGGGGCGACATCGACGGTCGCAGTGATCTGTTCTCGGTGGGATGCGTCCTCTACGAGATGCTCGGCGGCCGCAAGGCCTTCCGGGGCGAGACCATCACCGCGCTCATCTTCAAGATCATCACGGAGGAACCCCCGCCGTTGCGGGAGCTGGCCGCGGACGTGCCCGACGCGATGCTCCGGATCGTCGAGAAGGCGCTCAGCAAGACGCCCGCCAACCGCTACCAGTCGGGCCGCGAGCTGGCCGACGACCTGCTGGCCCTCACCCGTGCGGGCGGCGTGCCGACCCTGCGCCAGGCCGAGGTGCAGACCGTGCCCGCGCAAACGATGGCCGCCATCCCGACCGTCGTGCTGCCGGGGACGATCGCAACGCCTCCCACCCAGGCGAGCGTACCCACGCGGGTTGCCAAGCCGGCCATGCCCCCGCCGCCCCCTGCCGCCGTCTCGCCGGCGCCCGCGGCCGTGCCCCCGCCGCTTCCTCGACCTT
>Ga0326597_10013114_pt1 | contig 10901 bp, 5 predicted proteins | sample RVTome_12_FD_203789 | JGI IMG/M metagenome (GOLD analysis project Ga0326597, IMG submission 203789) | Soil microbial communities from uranium-contaminated site in the Upper Colorado River Basin, Wyoming, United States - RVT100D185 | ecosystem: Environmental > Terrestrial > Soil > Contaminated >... | reverse complement strand
CCGAGCAGGTCACGCCGCAAGGCTATCTGGCAAGCGACGCGGGCCGTGTGTTCATTCCATCCGGACGCGACAGGGCTGCCGGCTTTCATGTTGCTTCGGGCGAGTTCATTAGCTTGAGTTACCAATCTCGCGGCAAGACCGACTATCACGTCACGGTCGAAGGTAACTACTTGCTGCACGGCGATCGCATCTACGACGTGGCGACGAAGCAGTTGCTGGCGAACGTCGCGCACCGAGCGATCTCGACGCGAGAGGCCGTCTTCGGATCATGGGACGGCAATCTGGTGGCTTACGATCTCGCCGATCCGCAACTGGTCGAGAAGACGGACCGTAAAGGTGCGAAGGTTAACGAGCAGGTACTGAAGCCGCTCTGGAGCGTTGCCGCGAACGCGCTGGCGGCCGCAACGCAACAGCCGGAAGATGCTTTCCTGTCACTGGAACTCAAAGCGGCCGATCAACTCTACGGCATTCACGGCAACAAGGTGTTTGCGGTGGAGATTGCCGATAACGCGAAGCCGACTGTGACGTGGACAGCAGACATTGAAGGAACTCCAAGCCGCCTGATCGCGGCGGATGGAAAACTGTTTGTTGCCACTCGCGAAGGTCAGCTCCATTGCTTTGGTGCCACCGCGGGCAGTGCGTCGATCGCACAATCCGCGACAACGAGTCCCGCTTCACCAGAATGGGAGAAACGAGTTGCAGGCTGGCTGGGCGAGAATGACGACACAGGCGGTTATTGCCTTGTCGTCGGAGCGGGCACCGATGGAATCATTGACGAAATCGTGCGGCAATCGGAAATGCACGTCCTCGTACTCGATCGTTCGGAGAGTCACATCGAAGCACTAAGGCGGCGTTACGACGCAATGGGGCTGTACGGAACTCGCGTGTCGGCCCTCGTCGGAGATCCTTCGACGGCGAATCTGCCACCTTACGTCATGTCGCTGGTAGTTTGTGAACAGACCAACGAGTGGCGGGAACACTTCGCTGTCGTTGACCAGATTCATCGTTGCCTTCGGCCTTACGGCGGTCGCGCCATCTTCGGATGCGACAGCGACTCGGTGCAGCAATTGGAGAACCGAATTGAGCAATCTCAGCTCGTTCAGTCCGAGCTGCTTGTTCAAGACTCATTCGCAGTACTCACTCGCCCCGGCGACTTGCCCGGTGCCGCGGATTGGACTCACGAGTATGGCGATTCGGCGAACTCGCTGATGTCTCGTGATGAACTCGTCAAGGCACCGCTTGGTGTGTTGTGGTTCGGCGGACCCGCCGCCGCCAGCGAACTGTTCTTCAACCGTCACTTTTGGCCGCCGAGCTTGACGGTCAACCAAGGCCGGATGTTCTTCCAAGGACCCGAGGTCTTTGTCGCCGCCGACATCTATACGGGCCGCGTGCTGTGGAAGAAGAAGCTCCCGGAAGGAGTCAGTCCCGGCCGGCGCGGAAACTTCTTCGAGAAAGTTCAAGTTGGCTTCCACTTTCTGGCAGCCGATGACGCTGTCTATCTATCGGACGGTAGCCAATGCGAGAAGATCGATCCGGCCACCGGCGAGACGCAAGCGACGTTTCATTTAAAACGTCCCGACGCTCGTTGGGGGACGATGCGTGTCTGGGAGGATCGCTTGATCTGCACGATCTTCCTTCCCGATGCCGAGGGCGAGTATCAACCCGAAGAGATTGTCTCGATCGACCGCCACACCGGCGAGCAAGTGTGGCAGCACGAAGCGGAATATACCGCACCCGTTGCGGCACTTGGCCGCGACGAAGTGTTCTTCTACGACGGCATCCTCGATGGTCTGTACGACGCCTGGAAACGCAAGGGGCTCGTACCCAAGTCAGGCGACACGGGTTACCTGAAGGCGCTAGACATTCGCACGGGGAAACAGATCTGGCAAAGTGGTACGGCTCGTGCCGTGACGTGGCTGGGAGTTTCTTCGCGCGACGGTGTACTCGTCGCCTCCAACAAGACAGGCATGGAAGCCTGGGACGGCAAGTCCGGTCAGCCACTGTGGGAAAAGGAACAGGATGGCAAAGGGTTTCTGGGCCATCCTGAAGAGTTGTGGGATAAGGTGATTTTGTGGAACGACCGTATCATCGATCAGCGCGGACCAGGTCTGGCTTACGACGTGAAGACCGGCCAGCAATTGATGAATGACCACCCGTTGACCGGCCAGCCGACACCATGGGAATTCACCAAGACGGGGCATCACTGTAACTATGCGATCGCCAGCCCCCACATGTTGACATTTCGCGCCGACACGGCGGGTTTCCTGGATCTTGAAAGCGGTACGACCGCGCGGCTGAACGGATTTCGTTCCGGCTGTCGCAACAGCTTGATACCAGCCGGCGGCGTCCTCAACGCTCCTAACTTCGCACACGGTTGCGTTTGCAGTTACTCGTTGTTCACGTCGCTTGCTCTCGTCCACACACCGGATGCCGACGTCTGGACGTACAACGCCTACGAATTACCCAGCGACACGATTCAGCGTGTCGGTGTGAACCTGGGAGCGCCGGGCGATCGTCAAGATGAAAGCGGGACACTGTGGCTGGAACATCCGAACGTTGGCGGCCCGTCGCCGAAGGTTAGCATTACAGTCGGCGGCGAGAACGTCCAGTACTTCCGCGGCCACAGCTTGACGGTCGAGGGCGAGGACTTGCCGTGGGTAGCCGCTTCCGGCGGTGAAGGCTTGACGTCGATCAGTGTGCGGCTCGGCAAGGCGGAAGCAACGCAGAAGTGTCGCGTCAAACTCTACTTCGCCGAACCTGGGCACGCCGCGGAAGGTGATCGTGTGTTCGACGTCGCTCTGCAAGGGCAATCGGTCTTGAAGGACTTTGACATCCGCAAAGCAGTCGGCGGGCGCAATCGCGTGCTTGTCCGCAGCTTCGACGGCATTGCGGTCAACGACACGATCGACGTCGCCTTCACGCCACGCGTTGGGCGACCGTTGCTTTGTGGAATAGAAGTCGTGATGGAGGAGAACTGAGTGCGACAGCGGGCTATCTTGCCCAAAACACCGCGCAAATCAGCCGCCACGCGCTAGCGTGCGGTTCTCCTGAAGTTCGCGAGAACCGCAGGTTATCGCCAGGCGGCTGATGATTATCCGCGCGATGATCGAACCCAAAGCTCGATCAGCATGGACGAGGTGCCTCGATGTCACTAAGATATACGGGTGGCCTGCAAAGGCCCTCCCGCCTGACCTTGTGTCATACATCCCGCCAACTTTCCCTCACGCCGCGACGACATGATCGCTCACGAGTTTGATCGAATGCAACTTACGCCACGACGCGTGGTCAGCTCCCTGTTGGCGACGCTTGCGTTCGCTTTACCTGCCGGTGCCGCTGAACTCGAGCGTGCGGTGAGCTTTGTTAACGATGTCATACCTGTGTTGACGAAGGCTGGATGCAACGCGGGGGTTTGTCACGCGAAGGCTGGCGGCGGACAGAATGGCTTTCAGCTTTCGCTGCTCGGTTTTGAGCCACGCGAAGACTACGAGCATCTGGTGCTGGAAGGACGCGGGCGCAGACTGTTTCCCGCCGACCCGGATCGAAGCCTGTTGTTGATGAAAGCGTCGGGACAGGTTCCGCACGGTGGAGGTGTCCGGCTCGATGTGACTTCGGAAAGTTACTCGCTGCTGCGCCGCTGGATTCAGCAGGGGACTCCTGACTCCAGCGAAGGCGATCCGGCATTAGTGTCGATCGAAGTTGAACCGGCACGCGGTTCGGTGCCACCGCACGGCGAACAGCAACTCAAGTCCGTGGCGCACTATTCCGATGGCAGTGTCCGCGACATTACGGCCCTGGCGCTCTACGAGTGTAACGACAATGCGCTGGCCGAAGTGACGAACAAGGGACTGGTGACAACGACTGATATTCCCGGCAAGGTCGCCGTGATGGTGCGTTATCAAGGCAAAGTCGCCGTATACAGTGCCTCGGTTCCGCTGGGCGCGCCCGTTGACGGCCTGCCGGCATCGCGAAACTTTGTCGACGATTTGGTCTTTGCGAACCTGAAGGAACTGGGCGTTCCACCTTCTCCGGTTTGTGACGATGCGACTTTCTTACGCCGCGTCTCGCTCGACATCGGCGGGTGCCTGCCGACCGAGGCGGAAGCCGGCGCCTTTCTCGCGAGCACAGAGCCCGACAAACGTGACCGAGTGATCGCGGCTTTATTGCGGAGCCCGGACTATGCCGACTATTTCGCAAACAAGTGGACCTCGTTGCTGAAGAACCGACGCGACGACGCGAGCGATATTACTTCCAACTTTGCGTTCCACTCGTGGATTCGAGACAGCTTGTTGGCGAACAAACCATACGATCAACTTGTTCGTGAACTTCTTGCGGCGACGGGAACCGTGATCGCGAATCCTCCCGTGGCTTGGTACAAGCGCGTGAAAGAGCCCAAGGAGCAGATCGAAGATGTGGCGCAGTTGTTCCTCGGCGTGAGAATGCAATGTGCGCAGTGCCATCATCATCCGTTCGAACGCTGGAGCCAGGACGACTACTACGGACTGGCCGCCTTCTTTAGCCAAGTCGGCCGCAAGCCGACCGACACGCGTGGCGAAGATCTCATCTTTCACCAGCGCGGCATTGCCGGTGCGAAAAACGTCAAGACCGGCCTGACCGTGAAGCCGGCGGCGCTGGGAGACGATGTCGGCGAGATTCCACCGGCGGAAGACCCTCGCTTGCGGCTGGCGGATTGGATGAGCGGCGAATCGAATCCGTTCTTTGCCAAGGCCCTTGTGAATCGCTATTGGAAACACTTCTTCAAACTTGGGCTGATCGAGCCCGAAGATGACATTCGCGATACGAATCCGCCGACGAATCCGGAACTGCTTGCGGCCCTGGAGGGTCATTTCCGTCAGAGCGGGTTTGATTTGAAGGAACTGGTGCGAGTGATCACGAGTTCACACGCTTACCAGTTGAGCGCGATCCCGAACGAACATAACCTCGCCGACAGGCAAAACTATTCTCGCTACTATCCCAAGCGTCTGCAGGCTGAAGTGTTGCTCGACGCCTTCGACCAAATGACCGGCGCCACGACGTCGTTTGCAAATCTGCCAGCCGGAACGCGGGCCGTCGCTCTCCCGGACAACAGCTACAACAGTTCATCGCCGTTCCTGCGTGTGTTCGGTCGCCCGGACAGTTCCAGCGTTTGCGAGTGCGAACGCGTTCAATCGGCCAGCCTCGCGCAGAGCCTGCACTTGCTCAATGCCGCCGACATCAAAGCCAAGCTGGCGACGAGCGGTGGCCGCGCCGAGCGGCTGTCGAAAGAAGACAAGCCCGCTGCCGAAAAGGTCAGTGAGCTTTACATGGCAGGCTTTTCGCGAGAGCCACGTGCGGACGAGTTGCAAACGGCTCTCGATTATCTCGCGGAAGAACGCACCGATGCCGATGGCAAGCCAATCGACAAGTCGAAAGCGACTAGCGAGAATTTTCAAGATCTCGTGTGGGCGCTGACCAATACCAAAGAGTTTTTATTTAATCACTAATTGGACTGCGCCACTTGGGATCATGCCCGTACGTATAAGCCGTTACCAAACAGTCGTTTAACCGCAAGCCGGAGGCGTGCGCTCCAGGCACGGGTAACGCACGCCTCCGACGGCTTGCGGTTAAACGAAGCACTTACATGTCCAACCAAAATACCAATAACTATCCACGAGCGAAAAATCATGGTAGAGCAGCATGACTGTGTGTTTGCATCGATCAGAGTTGTCGTGGCAACGGCGATCGCAGTGCTAGGCCTCGCATCAACTGCATCAGCACAATCCGTGTGCCTGCCGGCTCCGCGTTTACTCACCACCATGCCGATGGGCGGCCAAGTGGGAACGCAAGTCGAAGTTGCGATTACGGGCGAGACGATCGAAGACATTGACCATTTGCTGTTCGCCGATCCTGGAATCACCGCCACGCCAAAACTCGGTGCCGACGGCAAGCCGGAGCCGAACAATTTCATTGTCACGATTGCGGCCGATTGTCCTGTGGGTATTCACGAAGCAAGAGTCATGTCGCGCCTTGGCATTTCGTCTTCGCGAGTCTTCACCGTCGGCACGCTGCCTGAAGTGAAGCAAGACCAACCGAGTACGACTGTCGCGGCGGCGATGCCGCTGCAGGTGAACTCCATTTGCAATGCGACTTTGCCAGTGCGGGCCGTGAATCACTATTCGTTTCAAGCACACAAAGGCCAACGCATCATCGTCGATTGCGCGGCGAGAGGCATCGACTCGAAGATGAACCCGGTGTTGATTGTCGCCGATGCCCAAGGGCGCGACCTGGTCGTCGAGCGTCGTGGCGGCGCACTCGATTTCACCGTGCCGGATGATGGTACGTATGTGATCAAAGTGCATGAACTGACCTTCAAGGGAGGTGCCGAGTGTTTCTATCGTTTGGCCGTCCAGGAAGTCACTGCCGACGCGCCAGTCACCCGATTGCCGAGCACGCGAGAGGTCAGTTCGTTCTCTTGGCCTCCGACCAACGTGGCGCAAGATGCTCCGTCGACGGAAACCGAACCTAACAACAAACACGCAGTGGCACAGAAGATCTCTTTGCCTTGCGACATCGCCGGCAGCTTCTTTCCGGCCGCGGATGTCGATACCTTCGAGTTCACCGCCAAGGCGGGCGAAGTTTGGTGGGTGGAAGTAGCATCCGAGCGACTCGGTCGCCCGACCGATCCTTCGATCATTGTCCAGCAGGTCACCGGCGAAGGCTCGGAAGAAAAGCTGACAGACCTCGTCGAACTCGCCGATATCCTGAGTCCCGTGAAACGCTCGAGCAACGGCTATGCATACGACGGCCCGCCGTACAACGCCGGCTCGTCGGACATCCTGGGCAAAGTCGAGATTAAGGAGGACGGAGTCTATCGCTTGCAATTGTCGGATCTGTTTGGCGGCACGCGGAGCGATCCGCGTAACGAGTATCGACTGATTATCCGCCAGGCCGCTCCCGATTTCGCGTTGGTTGCCTGGGCCTTGCACATGGAGTTGCGCAATGGCGATCGCGCCGCCCTGTCCAAGCCGATTGCGTTGCGCGGCGGATCGACGATGGCACTGGAGGTCGTCGCCGTCCGGCGTGACGGGTTCGACGGCGAGATTGAACTGACGATGGAAAACTTGCCCGACGGAGTTAGTGCCACCGGCTTGAAGATTCCAACCGGCCAGTCGCGCGGCATTGTGTTGCTGACGGCAAAACAAGACGCTCCGCGAGGAATCCGTATCGCAAGTATCCTGGGGCGCGGCAAGATTGGTGACAGCGAGGTCACGCGGCTCTGCCAAATGGCTTCCATGGCTTGGCCCGTTCGCGATGCGTCGAGTGAGATTCCGGCCCCACGCTTGCTCGCTGATGTCCCGGTCTCAGTGGGCGCTTCCGAGTTTGCGGCGATCTCAATTGCCGCGGCGGAGAGTAAGGTCTGGGAGGCCGTGGCTGGTGAGACCTTAAAGATTCCACTCAAGCATATTCGCCGCGAGGAGTTCTCCGGAGAAATAATGGGACTGAAGACTTTTGGCGCGGGCTTCGACTCGACGCCCAGCTTCGATGTGTCGTTAAAGGCTGACCAGTCGGAAGCGATCTTCGATCTCGCCAAACTAAAGGCGCCGCCGGGCGATTATCTGATCGCTTTTTATGGCAGTGCGGTCGCCAAGTATCGATATAATCCAGAGGCGGTGGCTGCCGCCCAGTTTGCACACCAGCGAGCCCAACAGGAAGCGGCCGAAGTTACGAAGGAGGCCGAGCGACTCGCGCAGGGAGCTGCGACGGCTGCGGAAGACCAGAAAGCCGAGGCCGAGAAGGCAGTTCAAGCGTTTGCCGAAAAGAAGAAGGCCGCCGATGCGGCACTGGCCGCCGCCGCGAAACGTGTTCAAGAAGCGACCACGCAAGCGCAACCGAAAGACATCGTCGACATCATAGTGTCCGAACCCATCGCCATTCGCGTTAAAGCTGCGGAGACAAAATGAGTACATCACAGAATAGCTCATCGCACTCGTGCTGTCCTGGTCCGAACATCTTCGAGGTTACCGACCGTCGCAGTTTCATGCGTCTCGGTATCGCTGGGTTCGCCAGCATGAGCCTGCCCGGAATCATGCGCCTGCAAGCGGCGAGCCCCGTGGCCGCAGGTGACGGCACGAATCGCCATCGCGAGAAAACGGCCGTGATCATGGTTTGGAAGCCGGGCGGTTGCTCGCACATCGACACTTACGATCCCAAGCCGCTGGCGGGGAGCGAATATCGCGGACCGTTCAGCACGATTCCAACCAAAGTGACCGGGATGCACTTCACCGAGCTGCTGCCGCGGCAAGCGAAGATCGCTGACAAGTTCACCATACTACGCAGCATGCATCAAAGTGCTGGCGGGCACCCCGCCGGTTCGATGCAACTGCTCTCGGGTGATTCCGACACGCGCGACAAACCAGCCCCTCGCTTGCCGGACTGGATGTCGGTGGCCAACTATTTGCGATCCCAGGAAGGCCCCCGATCCAATCCGTTGCCCGTCTATGTGGGCGTGAATCCGCCCACATCGTATACCGGTGCCGCCTACCTCGGCGACGCCTACTCGCCGTTCTCTGTCACCGGCGATCCCAGCTCGCCCAACTTCGTAGTCCCCAACATCGGCCTCACCGATCAAAACGAGATCAAGCGGCTGGGGCGTCGCGCGACATTGCGTCAGAAGCTGGATACGATCGAGCGAGCGTTCGATCAACAAGGGGAACTCGGTGCACTCGATCAGTTCGAGACGCAAGCGATGACGTTATTGACGAACCCGCGCACCAAGGACGCGTTCGACCTAAGCCAGGAAGACGATCGCACGCGAGATCGGTACGGAAGAAACACATGGGGCCAACAACTGCTGCTGGCACGGCGGCTGGTCGAAGCGGGAGTCGAAGTTCTCACCAGCAGTCTGCACGGTCCGCTTTGCGGTCGCGTGCAGAACTGGGACGATCATGCGGTCAATCATCACGTCTTCGATGCGTTGCGATTCCGCGCGGATGCCTATGACCAGGCGGTCACGGCGCTCATCGAAGACATCCACGAACGCGGTTTGGACAAGCGTGTGCTCGTCGTTGTCACTGGCGAATTCGGGCGTACGCCGCTGATTAGTTATCAACCCAGCACCGGAGCCGGAAACGCCAGCGCTCCGGCCGGCACCAAACAGCCGGGACGGGATCATTGGCCACGAGCTTTCTCGAACCTATGGGCTGGCGGCGGGATTGAAACCGGACGATTCATCGGTGCCACCGACAAACGAGGCGAAGACTCCGTCGAACGTCGCTGCGGCCCCGGCGATTTTCTAGCCACGATCTACCACCACTTGGGCATCGATTCTTCCAATGTTCTGATCAAAGACTTCAATGGCCGCCCGACGGCGATTGTCGACCACGGAAAACCGATTCCCGAATTGATCGGTTGATACAATAGCCGGGACATGAATGACGAAAGCCGTTTGTGCGGCAACCGGTTCGGGAAAATCCTCCATGCCCTTGCAAGATCACTTTCATCCTCCCTTGAGCGTTCGTCGCTACTGGCACGCATTTCACAATGCGTGGGCAACCTATATCGCTTCAGACTTGAATGAAAACCTACCGCTTGGATTCTTTGCCGCTCCAAATGTCCAGTTTGGCATCGAGATCGATGTCGCCACATTTGAAGAGCGTGAGGAGCAGGAGTCCCCGGCCGACGGTGTTTCTCCGTGGACTGCACCGGAACCCGTGTTGACCGTTCCATTTCCGCTTGTCAGCGACACGGTCGAAGTCAACATTTTTGCCGAAGAAGGTGGTCCGACGCTGGTCGGGGCCATTGAGTTGGCAAGTCCAGTAAACAAGGACCGACCGCAAAGTCGCGATGCTTTTACTGCAAAGTGCGAAACCTATTTGCAGCAGGGCGTTGGTTTGGTGATTGTGGACATTGTGACCAGTCGCCGTGCGAATCTCCATGCTGAATTGCTACAGAGAATTAGTGTCGAGGTTGCCACGGATCAACCCGAGCTTTACACCGCCAGCTATCGGTTGGTCGAGCGTGACGGCGAACCGAAGTTGGATATTTGGCACGAGCCGCTGATCGTAGGATCACCGCTGACAACGATGCCACTTTGGCTATCTGGCGAAAGGTGCCTCCGCGTCGAACTCGACGCCACGTATGAACGAACGTGTCGTGAACAACGCGTTGCGTAGACGACAACGCCGCACGTCCAGTGTGGCACGCCCAAAGCGCAGCGCTGGGCGTAGCGGGCGCAAAGCGAACGTCGGTGTTTCCCCGCATCTCAACCTCGCCCTTCGAAGACTTGGGGCCTGCCACCCGACCGCCCGCGCATGTGATGGTCGAGACTCAGGGTTGAGGCGGCTCATCAGCAAGTAACCGACGCAAGCGGTCAATGTATTTCTGTTGCGCGGCGATGATTGCACGCAACTCTGGGTTTTCCGCTTCCAGAAGTTGTTGTCTTGCAGCGCGTAGTTCTGCGCGGCGGCGGCGAAGACGATGCGCAACGAGCGCTGGCCGGTTCAAGTGAAGCAGTGTGATGTGAAATCGACCCGTTTCGGTAAGCGCTTCGAGGTGCCCGGTGGCGTCGTTCAGCCGCAAGTGTTGGCCGGAGTTATCTCGTGACGGATGCAACACAACATGGCCAGCCGCGAGATCCCCTTCTGACGGACAGAAATCGGCTTTGAACAGATTGCACCGGAAGCAGCAATAAATCAGATTGTCGTCGCCGTCGTCACCTCCTGAGGCGGCTGGGCGGTAGTGATCGACCGTGAACTGACCGCCAGCGTCTTCCTCGCTGACACCGCAGTAGCCACAACAGCGGTTGAAGCGCCCTCGCACTTCGTCGTGCTCGGGATGTGCCACTGCGTTCAGTCCTCAACGCCGAGGTACTGACGCGCCCCTTCGCCTAGCCGAGATTCCAAATCGGCGATCTGGGAGTCTAATTG
>Ga0326597_10013113_pt1 | contig 10902 bp, 8 predicted proteins | sample RVTome_12_FD_203789 | JGI IMG/M metagenome (GOLD analysis project Ga0326597, IMG submission 203789) | Soil microbial communities from uranium-contaminated site in the Upper Colorado River Basin, Wyoming, United States - RVT100D185 | ecosystem: Environmental > Terrestrial > Soil > Contaminated >... | reverse complement strand
GCGGTCAGGGCCTGGGGGCTCGACATCCAGTGCCGGGAGCCGCGCCACTATTCCGGCTCGCTCACCGCCGCGGTCATGCCGGACGGCCATGATGCCGACCGTTTCCGCGAGCTCGTGCTGGAGAATTTCGACATGTCGCTGGGTAACGGGCTTTCCAAGCTGGAGGGCCGGGTGTTCCGCATCGGCCATCTCGGCGATTTCAACGATCTGATGCTTGCCGGGACGCTGTCCGGCGTCGAAATGGGGCTGGAGATTGCCGGCGTCCCGTATCGGCGCGGCGGAGTTCAGGCGGCGCTCGACCATCTTTCCGGCCGCGGCCAGTCCGCGCCCGGTTCATCGACCAACGCGCAGCAATAGCGTGAAACCGTAGAACAAGACCGGAACAGATAGAGTGGGAGGAAAATCGCTATGAAACGGAAACTGTTCGTATTGACGGCCCTGTTGACGGCCATCTCCGTCAGCCCTGCCCTGGCCCAGAAATTGGAGATCAAGTTCGGCCATGTCGGCAATCCGGGCTCCTTGTTCTCCATGTCGGCCGACGAGTTCGCCCGCCGCGCCAATGAGAAGCTCGGCGACAAGGCGGAGGTGCAGGTCTTCGGCTCGAGCCAGCTCGGCACGGACGAGGAGCTGATGCAGAAGCTCAAGCTGGGTCAGGTCCACTTGGCCCTGCCCTCGACGGTCATGTCCTCTGTCGCCGACGAGTTCGGCATTTTCGAGATGCCGTACATCATCAAGGACCGCGAGCATATGAAGCGCGTCCAGGACGAGATCGGCGAGAGCGTGTTCCAGGCCGCGGCCAAGGCCAAGGGCTATCGCATCCTCGCTTATTGGGAGAACGGCTTCCGCCACATCACCAACAATGTGCGCCCGATCAACAATCCCGAGGACCTGCAGGGCGTCAAATTGCGCACGCCAAGCGGCGCCTGGCGCGTCAAGATGTTCAAGCTCTACGGCGCGAACCCCTCGCCGATGGCGTTTTCCGAGGTCTTCACCGCGCTCCAGACCGGAGTGATGGACGGCCAGGAGAACCCCCACGCGCAGACCTGGTCGGCGAAGTTCCAGGAAGTGCAGAAATATCTCTCGATCACCGGCCACGTCTATACGCCGGCCTATGTGCTTGCTTCAGACACGCATTTCGCCCGGCTTCCCGAGGACGTACAGGAGATCCTGACCGAGACCGCGCAGGAAACGCAGGACTATGTCTATGAGACGGCGGCGAAGCTGGAGTCCGATCTGCTGGAGAAGCTGAAGGCTGGCGGCATTGAGGTCAACGAGGCCGACAAGGCGGCGTTCGTCGCCGCCTCCAAGCCGGTCTATGACGAATTCGCGTCCACGGTGCAGGACGGCGACAAGCTGGTGGAGACCGTGCTGGGGCTCGCGAACTAGAGCATTTTGAGGAAGGTGAGGGCCTGTTTTCCTTAGAAGATGCGCAAGAATAAAGAGATAGAGCGCCTTTTCGTTTCCACCGGAACGAAAGACTCTCCAGTGCGCGGGTTGACTACCTTCTCCCTTGCCGCGCCATGCCGGCGCGCCTTTGACCATTCAAAGGCGCGCCGGTTTCTCTCCGGTTGAGCCGGCGGCTCGCGGCTCCCGATGCTGAGGAAAATCCATCGCGTCGTCGGCCAGGTCCTGGAATGGGTCCTGATCACGCTGATGGTCGCCCTAACCGTCACCGTCATCGTCGGCGTCCTGTATCGCAAGTTCGGCGCGTCGCTGTCCTGGTACGACGAGATCGCTTCGGTGATGCTCGCTTGGATCACCTATTACGGCGCGGCTTTGGCGGCGCTGAGACGCCGGCACATCGGCTTCGATACGCTGCTTTTGACCTTGCCGCCACGACCGCGGATGTGGGCAACCGCTCTGGCGGAAGTACTGGTCCTGGCCTTTTTCGCCTTGCTCGCCTGGGCCGGCTTCGAAGTGGTCCAGGTGCTCAGGGGCGACACGCTGGTGAGCCTGAGATGGATGCCGGTGCAGCTGACCCAGTCGGTGATACCGGTCGGCGCGGTTCTGTTCATTGTGGCCGAACTGCTCAGCCTGCCGTTTTACTGGCGTGCCGTGCGCGAGGGCATCTCGCTCGACCATTTGGAGCCGGAAGATGCCTAGATGCTGATCCTCGTCATGTTCCTGGCCATGGTGGCGATGATCTGCATCAACGTGCCGATCGGCGTGGCGCTTGCCATTTCCGCGATCATCGGCCTGCTTGGCACGGAAGGACCGTCGAGCCTGGTCGTTACCGCGCTCGACATGTATGGCGGCGCGACCAATTTCGCGCTGATCGCGATCCCGATGTTCGTGCTGGCCGGCGCCATCATGAACGCGTCCGGCATCACCATAAGATTGATCAATTTCATCTCCGCGCTGATCGGCTTCGTGCGCGGCGGGTTGGCCATGGTGAATATCGGCGTCTCGCTGTTCTTCGCGGAAATCTCGGGTTCGGCGGTCGCCGACGTGGCGGCCTTGGGATCGATCATGATCCCGGAGATGAAGCGGCGCGGCTACTCCGCACCCTTTGCCGCGGCGGTGACCTCGTCATCTGCGTCGCTGGCGATCATCATCCCGCCGTCGATCCCGATGATCCTCTACGCCGTTTCGGCGGAAACCTCAGTCGAGCAGCTCTTCGTCGCCGGATTCATCCCCGGCCTGCTGGGCGGGGCGGGACTGATGGGCGTCGCATACGTGTTTGCGCGGCGCTACGATTTTCCGGTCGAGGAGACGTTCAATCTTCAGCGCCTGCGCAGGACCTTCATCGAGGCGCTGCCTACCTTCGCGCTACCGGTGATCATCATCGGCGGCATTTTCGGCGGCTTCGTAACCGCCACGGAAGCCGCCGGGCTCGCCGTCCTGACGGCGCTTCTCATCGGCATCTACTACCGCGAGATCGATCTCAGGCACTTGAAAAAGGCGATGCTCGACGGCGGCATGCAGACCGCGGTGGTGATGATCCTGGTTGCCGCCTCGGTGGTGATGGGCGGCTTTCTCACCCGCGCGCAGATTCCGCAGCAGCTCGCCCTTCAGATGCTGGAGCTGACGGATTCGAAATATGTGATCCTGCTGATATTGAATGTCTTCTTCCTGGTCATCGGCTTCTTTCTGCATTCCGCGGCGGCGATCATCCTGGTGGTGCCGATCGTGGTGCCTCTGATCCAGCAGTTCGGCATCGACCCGATCCATTTCGGCCTCGTGGTCACGCTGAATCTCGCCATCGGCCAGCAGACCCCGCCGGTGGCCAGCGTGCTGATCACCGCCTGCTCGATCGCCCGCGCCAACATCTGGACGGTGACCAAGGTAAACATACATTTCATCGCCGTGCTGCTGACGGTGCTGATCATCTGCACCTACGTGCCGGCGATTCCGATGTTCCTGGTCGAGCTATTCTATCGTTAGGCCGCCGCGGCTTCGCGCTCCATCGCCAGCTCGGCCTCGAGGCTCTCCATGTCGCGAAAGATCGAGGCGACGGCGAGAAGCCGGCCGTCGCGCTTGAAGCGCAGCAGGCAGTCCCTGGCGGCGATGTCGCCCTCGATCGAAAGCTCATCCCATGTCCGGGCATGGCCGACATAGTTGATCGGCACGTCGTAATGCTGGCTCCAGAAGAAAGGCGCGGCGGCAAAGCGCTGCTTCTGGCCGAGCAGGTTGAGCGCGGCGGTTTGCCCCTGCCGCTCGGCGACGACCCAATGCTCGACGCGGATATGCTCGCCGCTCAGCGGATCGGGCCAACGGGCGATGTCGCCGGCAGCGAAGATGCCCGGTACGCTGGATTCGAGATATTCGTTAACGACGACGCCGCGCGCCACGGCAAGTCCCGCCTTCTCAGCAAGCTCCACACGCGGTCGCACGCCGACGCCGACGATCACAAGGTCGGCTTGAAGCGTCCTGCCCGTCTTCAACCTCACCTGATCGGCATCGATCGCCTCCGCCTTGTCCTCGAGGTGGAAGATCACCCCATGCTCCTCATGCAGCGCGCGCACGAAACCGCCCATCTCGGGGCCGAAAATATGCTCCATCGGCCGTTTCTCCGGCGCCACCACATGCACTTCGATTTCGCGGGCGCGCAGGGAGGCAGCAACCTCCAGGCCGATGAAGCTGGCGCCCAGCACCACCGCCCGGCGGGCCGTCTCGGCCAGCTCGATGATGCCGCGACAGTCTGCCAGCGAGCGCAGCGTGCGCACGTGCGGAAGGTCGGCGCCCGGAATCGACAGGCGGACCGGCTCGGCGCCGGTCGCCAGCAACAGCCGGTCGTAGGGCACCTGACCGCCGTCGGCGAGCAGCACCTCGCGCGATCTCGCATCGATGCCACCGACCTCCGTCTTCAGCCGCAAATCGATGCCGTTGTCGGAATAGAAATCGTCCGGGCGCAGCGGCACCCATTCCTCCGGCGCGTTGCCAGCGAGATAGTCCTTCGACAGGTTCGGCCGGTCGACCGGCGGCGCGTCGTCACTGCTCAGCATGACGATGCTTCCCAGATAATCTTCGCGGCGCAGCCTCTCCGCCGCGGCGAAGCCGGCCGCGCCACCGCCGACGATGACGATCCTCTCGGGCGCCTTGCCCGTGGCACCGCCGCGCCGGCGTGGCGCCGGCTGCTCGCGCTTGTCGCGCACGAAGACCTTGCCGCCGCGCTGCTCGACCGACCAGCAGGCAAGCGGGTCGAAGGCAGGCGCGTGCAGGGCTTCGCCTGTGCGCAGATCAAAGCAGGCGTGATGCCAGGGGCAGCGCACGGTCTCTCCCTCCACCAGCCCCTCGGCGAGCGGACCGTGATAATGGGTGCAATGGGCGCCGACGGCGAAGATTTCCGCGCCACAGCGCACCAGCAGCACTTCTTCGTCCCCGACATGCCCAAGCAACTTGCCGCCGTCGGCAAGCTCGGCAAGCGCCACCCCTTGCGTTAGATCGGGGCCGGCGGGCTTCGTCTGGTCCTGGGCCATTTTCTCCTCCCTTCCTCTGTTTGGGCTTTCACCCTTAGTCAACCGGCCCTAGAAACTCCTGCCGCGTCAGCGGATCGTCGCGAAAGGAGCCCAGCAAGCGGCTGGTGACCATGTCGCTGCCCGGCTTGTGCACACCGCGCGTCGTCATGCAGTGATGCACCGCCTTGATGACGACGCCGACGCCCTGCGGCTTGAGAGTGTCGTTGATAGCGTTGGCGATCTGCGCCGTCATCCTTTCCTGGATTTGCAGGCGCTTGGCATAGGCCTCGACCACACGGGCGAGCTTGCTGATACCGACCACGCGGCCGCTGGGAATGTAGCCGACCCAGGCGCGGCCGACGATCGGCGCCAGATGGTGCTCGCAATGGCTCTCGAAGCCGATGCCGCGGAGCACGATCATCTCGTCATAGCCTTCGGTTTCCTCGAAGGTCTTTTGCAGCATCAGCGCCGGGTCCTGGGCATAGCCGGCGGAATACTCCTCGAAGGCGCGCGCCGCGCGAGCCGGCGTCTCGACGAGGCCGTCGCGGTCGGGGTCTTCGCCGGTCCAGCGGATGATGGTACGGAATGCCGCCTCCACCTCGGCTCGATTGGGCTTGGCAGCCTCTACGCGCTGCAGGGCCGCGCCCTTTTCCAGCAAATGGACATTCGAACTCATGGATGTGCTCCTTGTTACGCCGACGCGCGACATTTCGGCCTCGACGGTCCCGCCGCCCTCCCCCGGATGGGAAGGCATTTCTCGGTAGCCCGATATTGCCATATTGGAAGTTATGAGGTATATTGTCAATATCTTTATGTTAAAACATTTTCTAAATAATTTAATTGCCTTATCGTAAGCCGCATGGTAGCCTCGCTCCTGCGAATGAGTAACGGAAAGCGCCGCGATGAACGTCCCGATGACCACCACGAGTGAGCTGCCCTCCGGCACGCAGCAGTTGCTGATGCGCGCGCTACTCCACCACAAGTACGGGCTGACCGTCCAGGCGCTCGCCGAAGCTCTTGACATCAGCCGCAACGCGGTCCGCCAGCACCTCACCGCGCTGGAGCGGGACGGCTTGGTGGTGAAGGGCGGGACACGCCCCTCGGGCGGCCGGCCGGAGCAGTTTTATGTGCTGACGGAGGACGGCAGCGAACGGTTCCCGCGGCAATATTCCTGGTTTTCCGAGCTGCTGTTGCAAACGCTGCAAGCCGAAGGCGGCGGCGCTTGCCTCGACGAAAAGCTTGCCGAATTGGGACGCACCGTCGGCCACTCGCTGAAGACGCGTCTTCCCAGTGGCGGCGGCGCGGACGAGCGGATCGCGGCAATTGCCGAGTTCATGCAGGAGATCGGCTACGACGCCGTCGCCAAGACGGCGCATAGCGAGCGGCAAATAGAGGCGCACAACTGCGTCTTTCACAAGCTTGCGGCGAAGTGTCCGGAGGTTTGCAGCTTCGACCTCGCGCTGCTGTCGGCCTCCAGCGGCTGCCGGGTTGAGCATCGCTCTTGCATGGTTCGTGGCGGTGATGCTTGCCGCTTCAGTTTTCTCCCCGAGAAAACCGCTGCGGGCGGCGAATAGAGCGGCGATTCTCTCTCGGGCGCTCCGGTCGATATTCCCGCAACGATGACGGCGCTTCGCGCTTGACATCGCGGCAGGCCCGACTATATCACCCGCCATATATCGGTCCGTCATATGCGGAAGTCAGGGCTTTCGCCGGACGATCCCATTCCAAACCACCCGCAAAGGCCTTCCCATGAACGTCAGGACGTTGTGCCTCGGCATTTTGAATTTTGGCGAGGCGACCGGCTACGAGATCAAGAAAATGTCGGCGGATGGTCGGTTCAGCCATTTCATCGATGCCAGTTACGGCTCCATCTATCCCGCTCTCCTACGCCTCACCAAGGATGGGCTGGTCTCCTGCCGCGAGGAGCAGCAGAGCGGCAAGCCGGACCGAAAGGTCTATTCGATCACCGGCAAGGGCTGCACCGCCTTGCGCGAAGCGCTGAAGGAGGAGCCGGCGCCGGACAAGTTCAGGTCCGAGTTCCTGTTCCTGATGGTTTTCGCCGGCATGCTCGAGCGCGAGCGTATCGCCAGAGCGCTCGACGATCGCGTCAACCTCTACGGCGAGGAGATCGCGCGGCTTACCGAAGCGCTGGAGCGCTGCGAATTGCCGGCGAGCCGCTTCGTCATCGGCTACGGGCTGGCCGTCTACGAGGCGGCCCAGCGCTATCTGATCGATCAGCGCGCCGACGCGCTGGATCTTGCCGCTCCCCCGCAAGCTCCGGCTGTTTGGCAACCAAGTGAAGGCAAGCGTCCGACAGCCTGACCGGTCGGTAGGCCGCGCCACAGAGGATCTCGCCCCCATGATCAAGCGTTTCATAATTGCATTCCTGCTCTTGGCCGTAGTGGGAGGCGGTTTGGTCGGCTTCAACTTGTTTCGTGACCAGGCGATTGAGGATTTCTTCGCCAACCGTCCGCGGCCGACGGTGACCGTCTCGACCTTCACGGTGGAGCCTGTAACTTGGCAGCCCGCCATCGCGGCGATCGGTACGGTCCGGGCAACCCGCGGCGTCGACATTGCAGTCGAGGCCGCCGGCGTGGTTGAGGATATCGCCTTCGAGGCCAACGATCAGGTCGAGAAGAACCAACCTCTGGTCCGTCTCAAAGATGCAGTGGAACAGGCCGACCTGGCCGCGGCTCGTGCAGAAGCGCAAGTTGCGCGGCAAAATCTTGACCGCGTTCAAACACTCCGTGAGCGCGGCGTCGGTGCAGAGATCAGCGCGGATACCGCAACCGCCGAAGCCGCCGTGACTGAGAGCCGTGTCGCCAGGCTGCTGGCCCTGCTCGAGCAAAAGGAGTTGAAAGCTCCGTTCTCCGGCACCATCGGTATTCCGCGCATCGAGGTTGGCCAATATGTCACTCCGGGCACGATCGTGGCGACCCTGCAGGCACTCGACAAGATGCAAGTGGACTTCACGACGCCGGAGCAGAATCTGCCGAAACTGAAAATCGGCCAAAAGGTGCGCACCGGTCCCGATACGGGCGATCTCCGGTACGAAGGCACGATCACGGGCATCGATCCGAAGATCGATTCGAGCACGCGACTCATCTCGGTCCGCGCCGAAATCGGCAACGTGGAAGGCAGTCTGACGCCCGGCCAATTCGCGCAGGTCCGCATCGAGCTGCCAAACGAGGACGGTGTACTCGCCGTCCCCCAGACGGCGCTCGTCACCAGCCTCTATGGCGATCACGTCTATGTGGTGGAGGAGGTCGAAGGCTCCGCGAACGGAGGCGCAGAGCCGACGCAGCAGAAACTGGCCGTGCGTCAGGTATTCGTGAAAGCGGGCCGTCGCTCGGCCGACATGGTGGAGATCGTCGAGGGCGTCGAGGCGGGCACGCGCGTGGTTTCGGCCGGTCAGAACCGGCTTTCCGGCGGCACGCCGGTGAAGATCGCCGACGATGATGCCGATGGCGACGGTGTAGGCATAGCGGTGATCGAATCGGGGGCCCGGCAGTGAACATCTCTCACACGTTCATCCGCAGACCGGTTCTCGCGACGGTGCTCGGCGCGCTCATTTTGTTGCTCGGCTTCCAAGGCATTTTCAATCTTGCGGTGCGCCAGTACCCCGAGGTCGAGGAGACGGTGATCACGATCACCACCACCTATCCCGGCGCAAGCGCTGACCTGATCCAGGGCTTCATCACGTCGCCCATCGCGGCGGCCGTCGCGACAACGGAGAACGTCGACTACATAACGTCCCAGAGTCGCCCATCCTCGAGCACCGTCTCCGTCCAAATGCAACTGGGCTCCAATCCCGACGTCGCGCTCACGGAGGTGATGTCGAAAGTCCAACAGGTTCGCAGCCAGCTACCCGCGGAGTCCGAGGATCCGGTCATCGTCAAAGGGACCGGAATGCAGTTCGCGATCATGTATTTGGCCGCGCAGAATCCCAACATGACGCCAGAGGAAATGACGGAGTATCTCGAGCGGGTCATCCGCCCGAGGCTCTCGACGGTCGAAGGCGTCGCCGAAACGCAGATCCTCGGTGCCCAGAAGTATGCCATGCGGGTGTGGATCGATCCTGTCCGGCTCGCCGCGCGTAACGTCACCGCCGCGGAGGTGACCGCGGCAATCGGCAGCTCGAACTTTCTCTCGGCGCCGGGCCGCACAAGGAACGAGCTTGTCACATACCCGATCGCCGTCCGCTCGACCCTGCAGACGCCGGAGGCATTCGCCGAGCTGCCGCTGCGCTCCGATGGCGCCGAATTGGTCCGCCTCCGCGACGTAGCCGACGTCGAGCTGGCGACCGAGAGCACGGATACGATCGTCAAATTCAACGGCGAGAGCGGCACCTTTCTCGGCATTTTCCCGACGCCGGCGGCCAACCCGCTCGACGTTTCCTCCGCCGTTCTGGAAGAACTGCCTGAGATGCAGGCTTCGCTACCCGACGGAATGACCATCAGTCTCGTCTACGATGCGACCGAGGCCATCGCGGCGTCGATCGAGGAGGTCTTCAAGACGATCGGCGAGGCGGTGGTGATCGTCGTGCTTGTGATTCTGCTGTTCCTCGGATCGTTCCGCTCTGTGCTGATGCCGTCGGTGACCATACCGTTGTCGCTGGTGGGCGTGTGTTTTCTCCTGTTCGTGGTCGGCTATTCCATCAATCTCCTTTCGCTGCTCGCCATGGTGCTCGCCATCGGTCTCGTCGTCGACGATGCCATCGTCGTGGTGGAGAACATCCATCGCCACATCGAAGAAGGAATGACGCCGCGAGAGGCCTCGATGAAAGGCATGGAGGAGATCGCCTCCGCCGTCGTCGCCATGACAATCACGCTCGCTGCCGTGTTTGCGCCCCTCGCCTTCACCGGCGGGCTCACCGGCGCGCTGTTCCGCGAGTTTGCCTTCACGCTGGCCGGTGCCGTCACCATCTCCGGGATCGTCGCGCTCACGATTACTCCCATGATGGCAGCCCGGATTCTCGGAAGAGCCGGCGATAGCCGCTTTCAGAGCATCGTCGACCGCACCTTCGAGCGCGTGGAAGGCTGGTATGGGCGGCGCGTGGCAGGATCGCTTGACTACCGCCCGGTGACGCTTCTGATCGTGGCGGTGCTCGTCGGGCTGACCGGCTACCTCTTCACCAAGACTTCGAGCGAATTGGCCCCCGAGGAGGACGTCGGTGCCCTGTTTGCTCTAGTAATGGCGCCCCGCTACGCGACCTCCGATTACACGGCCGCCTATGTCGACCGGATGGGAGAGCTGACCTCCGACCTGCCGGAGCTGAGGGCAAGGTTCTCGGCTACCGGCTTTGGCGGCGCCACCAACAGCGGCTTTGCCGTCTGGGCGCTGAAGGACTGGGCGCAACGCGATCGCTCGCAGGCAGAGGTGCAGCAGGACATTCAGGCCAGGCTTGGCGCCGTGACCGGCGTGGAAGCCCTCGTGTTCGCGCCGCCCACCCTGCCGGGCGCCGGAGGCGGCCTGCCGATCTCGGTGATCATTCGATCCACCGGCGATCCATCGCAGGTTTATGAAGTGGCCCAACAAATCAAGCAGGAGGCCGAGGCCTCGGGCCGCTTCATCGTCGTTCAGAATTCCCTCGCATTCGATGCGCAGCAAGTCATGGTGACCATCGATCGCGACCGCGCCGCCGCTCTCGGCGTGCCCATCAGCGAAATCGGCAGAACCCTGGGCATTCTGGTCGGCGGCGGCGCCGTGGCTCAGTTCGACCGGGATTCGAACAGCTACGACATCATCACCCAGGTGCCGCAGAGATTCAGGGAAAATCCCGATCAGCTCGGCGATTATTTTGTCCGCGGCGCGTCCGGAGGGCTCGTTCCCCTGTCCGCCGTGGTCAGTGTGTCCACGCAGGTCGCGCCCTCGTCGATCGAACAGTTCAATCAGCTCAACTCGGCGACGATCTCGGCGCTTCCGCTTCCCGGCGTTACGACCGGCGACGGCCTTCAGACCATCGTCGACATCGCCCGGCCATTGCTGCCGGATTCGTTCTTCA
>Ga0326597_10013112_pt1 | contig 10902 bp, 12 predicted proteins | sample RVTome_12_FD_203789 | JGI IMG/M metagenome (GOLD analysis project Ga0326597, IMG submission 203789) | Soil microbial communities from uranium-contaminated site in the Upper Colorado River Basin, Wyoming, United States - RVT100D185 | ecosystem: Environmental > Terrestrial > Soil > Contaminated >... | reverse complement strand
CATCTGGTACCACACGCTGAACGTCGGCTTCCGCACCCGCATCAGCGGGGAGACGGACTTCCCGTGCCTCACCGACGACCGGGTGGGCGAAGGCCGCACCTACGCCAAGCTCGACGGCCCTCTCACCTACCGCGGCTTCATCGAGGCCATCCGCGCGGGCCGCAGCTACGTGTCCGACGGCCGCAGCCACCTCATGGACTTCAGCGTGAACGGCACCGAGGTGGGCACGGCGGGCGGAGAGGTGCACATCGACCGCGAGGGGCCGGTCCGCGTCGCGCTCAAAGTGTCGGCCCGGCTCCCCGAGAGCCCCGACGACGAGCTGCGCTCGAGCGTGCCGGGCGACTTCCTGGTCCAGTCCCTGGGGCCTTCCGAAAAGCCCTATTGGGACGTGCGGCGTGCCCGCATCGGCCGGACCCGGGAGGTTCCGGTCGAGATCGTCGTGAACGGACGGGCAGTCGCGCGTCGCACCGTGGTGGCCGACGGGACCGTGCAGAACCTCGAGCTCGAGGCCAAGGTCGACCGCAGCAGCTGGATCGCCGCGCGGATCCTCCCCTCCTCCCACACGAACCCCATCTTCGTCATCGTGGGCGGCAAGCCGGTGCGCGCCTCGGCGAGGAGCGCCCAGTGGTGCCTCGACGCCGTGGGCCAGTGCTGGAGCCAGAAGAAGGCGCGGACGAACGCGGCCGAGCTGGAAGCGGCGCAAGCCGGCTACGAGCACGCCCGGCAGGTCTACCGGCGCCTTCTTACGGAATCCCAGACGGAATAGGGTTGGCGGAAGCGGGTGGGAATCGAACCCCCGACACGGCTGGTACGCCGGACCAAGAGGGGTCACAAGAGGACAAGAAAGAAGGGGAATGACCCGTGGCGATCTGCCCTCTCTTGGCCTCTTCCGCACCGGGTTCAAGGACAGAAGGCGGACAGGACGAGCGCCACCGGCGAGCGGACCTGCCTGGCTCGTCCTCGACCTGCGCAGCGGCGCCGACGTCGGTACGCCGCCGCGGCGTGAGGCTCAGTCCAGGTAACCCTGCTCCCGCAGCATCTTCACCACTTCGTTCTTCACGTACTTGGAGTTCCCGAGCTGGCGTTGGATCTCGCGGCAGATAGCGGCGTCCAGGTCCTTGGTCTGTTGCAGCACTCCGCTGTCAATGCCTTCCGAGATCGCCGCGGCCGGACTAAGGCTGGCACCCTGAAAACGTAGGTATGAGCGATGCGAGAGTGCGCTGTGATGGGTCTTCTCGAGCACGAAGATCTCGCCGGACGGGCAGGGCTGCGATGAAACGTTGGCCCGAACAACCTTGGGCGCCCTCTCGGGATCCGAAAGCACCATGCAGAGGTGCCGGTAGGCGGGGTCCTTCGGAAAGAAAGCGAGCCCGAGGTAGAGGCGAGCCACTCAGCAGCCGAGCAGCTCGTCCAGGAAGGCTTGCTCGACAGCCGTTTCGCGGGCGTCTTCGATCTGCTCAGGGGTCTTGTCCAGCGCGAGCAGGATGTCCTCCGGACGGATCTCCTTGCGCGACTTTCCGGGGTCGCACCACTCCTTGAAGGCCCGATGAAAGACCTCACTGAGCTGGAACTGGTCCAGGTGCTTGTAGAGCTCCCACACCTTGTCGAGCACTTCCTCCTCGGCCCGGGATAGGGGGCCCAGATCCGCGTCGACCGTCAGCTTCAGGTCGTAGTTCTCCCGCTCGAAGTGCTTGGCCCACAGCTCGCCGAGAACCGGCAGTGGAGCGTGCTTTGCGAGGTCGAGGACCTCGCTCGTGACCGGCCCGTGGGGCAGGGAGAAGTAGTGCCCCCCCACGATTGGTTGGCCGATCTCGCGCATCATCTCCCGGTCGGCGGCGTACACCAGCTTCACCAGCCTCATGTACGACATCTGGCCGCCGGCCTTCTTGAGCAGGATGCCCACCGCGGCCACCGCCTTGCGTTCGTTGAAGGGAAGCTCGAAGGCCGGGACGGACGCGGCCGGGTCGGAAGCAGGCTTCGCTCCTTCCGCTGACACCGGGACTGTGCCCATTGTGCTCTCCCCTCCAGCAGAGGGTTCTCAGCCCCCTGCCCCCAACGGGGTAAACGACGTTACCCAGCCGTTATCCCCTCTTCCCTCAAGTATACGCGGGCCTAGCCAAGCCTACCCCGCCACCGGACGGGTTGGCACCCTTCGGACCGGCAACCCGTACGAAACCCGTATGGTGGCCGTGGGCGCGTGACACGCGCGGAAAGTCACGCGGGGTAGTCGCCTGCCCGCTTCATCGGAGCCAGCCCCGGCGGTAGGATCCAACTCGCATGACGAGGGACGAGCTTCGGCGCGCTCTCATTGACTGGCTGGAGGCTCAGCGCCTCCGCTACCTGACCATCGCGAACGCGAAGGGCATCCCCACGAAGGTTACGGTCAAGGAGTTCCTCGCGACCGTTCAGGACGAGGCACGAACTGAGTCCCATCAGGTAGATCGATCAGTGAGTCCGTTTGCCGACTTCAGCGATGCGTACTTCGACCTGGCTATTGAGACGACTCGCCGCCGAGACGACTTCACGCCTCCGGACATCTTGTATGAGCACTACGGCAACCGCTGCCTTGTTTGGAGCGGAGCCGGCATCTCGTTCTTCTCCGGAAACGCCGCTCGCGATCGCGCTGCCGAGTTCCTGAGACTCACTTCCATCAAGTACCTTCAGCAGATACCAGCACTCGACGTGGGCAGCCCTGGGTTGGCCGAGGGCCTCATCGACAACTTGCTTGAGCTCGTTGAAGGCACCCGGATCCGGCTGGTCCAGAGCGTTGCGATAGCGGGCCTCCGCTTGAGCGGTCCCGCGCTCAACCACGGCGGAGTCACAGTTCGCGAATTGACGGGAGAAGAGGTTGGCGGCCTCGTTCAGGTTCGTCAGCCCGACTGGTCGCCGCGTCGGTCGCCATTCGCGCCTTACTTCCCCGAGTTCCACTCGGAGCGCTGCGCGCTGATCGTTCGGACCGAGCATGTCAAGACCGAGCAGCCTCGCAGCAGTCGCCTCGGAGCAATCCTCCTCTCCCTCCAGCTCCTCGGATTTGATCCGCGCGGGAGCGGCGAAGCGGCCTCGGAGACTGAGCCCGGCCCTTCCATCGCTGGCGGCGGCTCGCGCCTACGGCTCTCAGCGACAGGCGAGATTCGCGACTTCAGCTCAGACGACCTCCGTGACGTCATCCAACTCGCCGCGCTCATTCCAGATGAGGTTTTCTCAGGACCAAAGTCCCGCCCCACGATTGCGCTACATCGGTTCGGTGTTGCCGTCGGTGAAAAGTTCCCCGCCGATGCACTGATCGACTTCGTGACCGCCTTGGAAGCACTGCTTCTGACGGGCCGGAACGAACTCTCCTATCGGCTCGCGCTCTATGGAGCCAAATACCTCTCGACTGACCCGGGAGAACGGCAACGCCTGTTCGCTGATCTGCGCGAGCTGTACGACGTGCGCTCTGACCTCGTCCACGGGACCATCGGTGGCCTCGCCGATCCGAAGCTTGAGGCGCTCCGCAGGACTGCGAGAGAACTCGCCGGGCGGCTGCTCGTCAAAGCTCTGCGCGACGGATGGCCAAGCGCGAAGCAACTCGACGCCCTCACGATCGCGTAGGCCACGCGTGCCGCGCCCTGGCTCGGCCTGGAGTCTCCTCGTGTTGGCCGTCGTCCTCCGTGTTTGGTACGCCCTCGGCTTGGCTGGTCGGCGCGCGTGGAGTCTCGTCACAGGCCGACAGGAGTCTGATGACGACGACGAGTGGGAGCCCGACCCGTACGCCGAGGAGGCGTGGCGAGAAGCTCTAGACCATCAGCACCTCGGCTCTGGCGTCGGCGGCGAGTACCAGCCCTCGACCGGCCGGCGACGACTCGTCGTATTCGACCTCGGCGAACTGCGCGCGCGCTTGGGAGATCCTCTCCTCTGGGCGCTTACCCGCTGTCTCGTTGGAGTGGATCGCCTGTTGGTGATCTCGCGACTTCAGAACCTCGCGAACAAGCCCGTCAACAAGACCGAACTTTGGGCGCTCCTCTGGATGGCGTGTGGCACCATCCGCGAGCTACTGAACGCCCTTGACGCGCTGTGCGGGCGTGATTGCCCATCTCAAGGACGACGGACTTACCGCGTGGACGGGTCTCCGAGACGTCCTTGCTCGTTGGCGTGCGGACCCGATCTATCTTCAGGTGAGGAACACGATCGCCTTCCACTTCGGTGAGGAGCGCGAACTGTTCAATACCGGGCTCAAGGAGCTGTCCGAGGCGCACGTGCCGCTGTACCTCGCCGAAGGCCACGAGTCGAAGGTCCAGCACTTCCCGTTCGCGTCTCTTGTCATGGTCAACGCGCTCTTCCCCGACCCCAACGGCTTGGAGAAGTTCGAGCGCTTCCGCAAGGGCGTTTGGGACGCACAGACCCGCGTCGGCCCACTTATCTTCCGAGTCCTCGTCGCGACGCTCAAGGAGGCGGGGCCCGGGTTTTCGGATCTTCAGGAGGATCGACCGGGTGCGGACGCGCATCGAGCTGGAAGCAGAAGGGCGCTCGCTGGCCGAGGGGATCATCCGATGAAGGCCAGGGGACCGACGAGCGCGAGCCTGCGCGGACGACAGCGGGCGAAGCGGGAGACGCCGCGGAAGATAGAGTTCAAGGTCCGGATCACGCCCGCGGTCGGACGCGAGGTGGAGCGGCTCGCGCAGCTCACGGGCCAGAGCCGGTCCGAGGTGGCCGCCGGCCTTATCGCGGTGGCCCTCACCCGGCCCGAAGTCGTCGAGGCGAAGCGTGACCCCCGAGACCTCGAGTCGATGGACCAGCGAGCGGAGCGCCTCCGACGAGAGAGGGACGCGGCCTGGATCGCGGCACAGGAACAGGAGACCCCGTGACGTGCGCTACCTGCCAGCGGCCGGCGGTCGAGGACGAGGCGCTGTGCCCATCGTGCTCGAGCTACGTGATCCTCGGGCCCGCGCTGCTGCGTGAGATCGCGGATCGGGCGGAGGCTGCCAGGACGGCAGGGAAGCGATGGCGAGGACCGTCACCCGCGAGGTGCCGGCGGCTGGCCGACCATCTCGACCACGTCGAGGAGGCAATCCCGTGAGGCCCCGTCGCATCGCGGTGGCTGCGAAGGTCACGCCCGAGGACGCGGCCGCCCTCGACGCCCTCGCGGCTAGAATGGGCGTCACCCGGTCACAGACCGCGGCCGTTCTCATCGGAGCTGCACTCCGAGACCTCCCGCAGGATGCCCTTCAGAAAAGGTTACCTTTTCCCCGGCGCGTCGGACGCCCGCCCGCCGGCCACTGACCCGTCCGCTCAGGGCACGTGACTTGTTGTCACGACGATGGCCGGATGCTTCCGATGCTCCTTATACTCGTGCTCGATGCGACGGAGGGTCTTCCGAGGCACCTTCCATTTCCGGCCGGCGGAGTCCGTCACCCACATCGCCGAGAACCCCGCCTCTAGCCCGTCCCGCACATTCGACATCTGAGCATGCGGCTTGTCCAGCAGGTCGATTAACTCGCCGGATGCGAACGTCGAGTAGCGGTCGCTCTCGGGGACCAGGTGCTTGTCCGTGTCGATCACGAGGTCGCGGTGAGCGCCCCGCCGTGACCGCGCTTCCCAGGAGCAGACCGTGATCGGTCGTCTGCCCGTGTTGGAGACCGTCAGTTCGAGTCGCAGGAAGCCCCGCTCGCTACCCGCAGCGATCTCGATCTGCTCGCCCGAACGCGAGTCCTGAACGTACCGCCGGAAGCGGAGGTCGAGGGAGAGGTGTGAGCGGTCGCGTCGGGCGACGTAGATATTCCAGGCCGCGGCACCTGTCGCGACGACCGCGGCATAGGCAGAAATCATCTCGCTGGGCATTCCCCAGGCTAACCCCTGGCACAAGCTCCCTCCGAGACTCGCCAAGAGCCTTTGCAAGACGAAGCCGGTAGGTTGCCGACCCGACGCCGTGGCGTAACCCGCTGCTGACGAGCACCTTCCAGGCCCAAGTGCCCGAAAGGGTGCCCGAGCAATGGGCCAGAGTGCCGGGCGTTCTGCCCTACCGGGCGCCCGGTGGCCCCCATGAACTCATGTCCAGCCCGGGCGTGGCCCCTCCAGGGCGACGAGGGGCGGCCGCGCCCAGGGAGGGCCCCCCCGGTCGCCTTTCAGGCCGACGTGTAGCGCGCCCAACCCGCCACCGCCCACCGACTCAACACCTTGCCAGGTGTCGGAGACGGGGATGATCTCCCCTGCAGGCGATCGCCCTCGGCGTGGAAGTCGAGGCTCGGGCGTGCGTTAGCGTGGACGGGGCAGTGCGCCCGCCACTCCCGCCCGTTCTTCCTTGCCTTCGTCCTCTCGACGAGGGCGCCCTCCTGGTGCTGCGGGGTCATCCGCTTCCGTCCCGCTCTCTTGCCGCGCTTTCCTTGGCGTCCTCCTCCTTCAGCCACTGCCAGAACAACTCGGTGTGCCTCTGTTTCAGGACGGCGAGAAGGCGAGCGCGAACACCGTGTAGCGGATCCGCTCTTGAAGGCGCTGGACGGCGTCCTTCACCGCCTCCGCCGACTCGGACACCACACGGCCGGTCGATGTCGCCGGCAAGAGGCCACAGGCCGGCAGCGTCCCGAGCAGCGACTCAGCCCACTGGTAGACGGCGACCAGCCGGCGGGTCTTCAGGTCCGGCACCCGGTTCGTGATCTCGTCGAGGTCGCGCACCCCGGGCGGCGAGGTCGGCGACCAGTTCCCGGGCGGTCACAGGTGTCCTCTTGAGGGATATCCTTGTTGGCCGGAGGTGCACCCGATGATCGACGAGACACCGAAGGAGATTGCAAAAGCCACGGCAGAAGTGGCGAAGTTCCTCCAGAAGATTTTTGGGCAAAGCGCGGAACAGGTAGACGGAATCGTTGCCGACCAACTGAAGTTCGTGCGCTTCAAACGAGGCATGAAGATCGCCGAGAAAGCCAGGCTCTTTCTGGCCGAGAAGGGGAGGGAGCCTCGGCAGGTACCTCTCAACGTAGGGGTACCGCTCCTGACGGAGGGCTCCCTGGCCGAGGACGAAGAGATGAGCGACCGATGGTCCGCGCTGCTCGCATCCTCGGCGGATAGTGAAGGGAGTCCAGTACCACCGAGCTTCCCGAAGATCCTTGCGGAACTCTCGGGCACCGACGCGAAAAGCCTCGACGCGATTGGGTCGTTTCTGAGCGGTGCGGGAAAGAAGGAAGAAGAGTTCACCCGAGTCACTGTGCACGCTCCCCGTATAAAGGGGATCGCTCGGGTCAGTGATGAGGAATACCAGATCGGCGTGGACAATCTCTTGAGGCTCAATCTGGTCACTCCGCCGAACTCCAGCTTCCCGAGTTTCAAGAAGCTGGAAGACGAGTCGCTGCCTGAATCGGTGCGGTCGCCGAGCTTCTTGATGAACACGAAGGACTCCATAGGCTTCACGGCACTCGGACTCCGGTTCTGGCTTGCATGTAAGCCAAATTGAGGAGCCGCCGTGCTCTTCGGTCCCCTCACGCTCCCCGACCGTAGGGATGGAGCGCGTACACTCCCTCCATGAGCATCGAGCGCGAACTGGAACTCCGGCTTGCCGAAACCGAAGACGCCCTCGTCGAGAGGAAGCCCACCGCAGACCGTGACTTGGTCCGTAAGTACGTCTGCGCCTTCGCCAACTCCATCCGGCACCCGGACACGGGCGTCCTGTTCCTCGGCGTGGACAATAGCGGGAACCCAAGCGGAAAGATCCCGGACCCCGAGAAGACTCAGATCGACGTTCGTAGCTGGATCACGGCCTGCTACCCCGCCATCACGGGCGTGCAGACCTACGCCCTCACCATCGACGGCCGTCAGGTCGTGGCGGCCGTCGTGCCCGAGAGCCGAAACCGCCCGCTTCACGGGGCCGGCTTTCGTCCGGAATGGCCCCGAAACGCAGATCGCCAACGAGTCGCAGTTTGAGAAACTCATCGAGGACCGGTCCGACCTGGGGTTGGTGGCTGCGGCAGTGGGTCGGCAAAGGGATAATGGTGTTCGCGGAAGATCGGGGCCGCCGGTACGGCCATGTTCTCGATGACGTTAACCGGTTCTTCGTGACGCTCTCTCGAAGGCTCGAAAACAACGCGCAAGTACGTAGAACGATCTCGCTCCAGCGAGTCCAGCTGGAGTACGACACGGACGCCAAACAGCCGCTCCTCCGAATCCACTCGCTGTAGAGCGTGTCGTCCCGCCACGTGCCTGAACTCCATGGAGAGGAACTCTCCCCGCCACTCTCCCCGCCCTCCCCCTCGTGGGCCGGCCCCTCCTCGGGGTGCCCGGCGCGTGCCCCGTAACGGTGCCCGAACTCCACCGGCTGAGCCGGCTGAGAGGGGGGCGAGAGCGGCCCGGAGCCCTTCGGAACGGGGCCCTTCTCGTTGCTGGAGTTGATGGAGCCGGCGAGTTGGCGGAAGCGGGTGGGAATCGAACCCACCGGCCCGGCGGTCAGGCCGGGCCCGGACGGCTTTGAAGGCCGCGCAGATCACCAGATCCGAATCGCTTCCGTGGGCGGCGGCGGGCGCCCCCATCGTACGACGAAAGGCCCTCGCGCGCGGCGCCACTGATAGAATCCCGCCAATGGCGCCACCGTCCCGGGGAAAGGGTGGGCGTCCGCGCCGCGTGCGGCTGCGCATGCCGAGCCGCCGCCAGGCCGTGGGCCCGATGGTGGAGCGCATCCTCGAGCTCACCAAGGCCGTGGGATTCACCCCCGGCCAGAGCGACGACCTCGCGGTCGCGCTTGCCGAGGCCCTCTCCAACGCGGCCGTTCACGGCAACCAGCTCCGCCCCCGCACCTATGTCGGCGTCATGGTCGAGGTGGTGCCCCACGGGCGGGCGGTCATCGAGGTCAAGGACGGCGGCCCTGGCTTCGACGCCTCCGATCTCGGCGATCCCACGGAGGCCGAGCGCATCCTCTCCCCCGGGGGGCGCGGGGTCTTCCTCATGCGGCAGCTGGTGGACAAGGTCGAGTTCGAGGGCGGCGGCAACCGGGTGCGCCTGACCAAGCGGCGCTGACCGGCCTCAGCGGGTCATGCGCGTCAGGCCCCGGCCCGGGTCAGCCAGTCCTCCATCTGGGTGTGAGGAACGAGACCCGCTTGCTGGAACATCACCTGCCCGTCCTTCAAGACCACGAAGTTCGGTATGCCCTGCACCCCGAAACGCTCGGCCAGCTCCGGGTGGGCCTCGGTGTCCACCTTCAGGACCACCGCGCGTCCCGCCATGGCACTCGCGGTTCGTTGCACCTCGGGCGCCGCCATCCGGCAGGGCCCGCACCAGGCCGCCCAGAAGTCGACGAGCACCGGCACCTTGGCCTCCCGCATCACCTCGTCGAAGAGCTGGGGGTCCGCCTCCACCGGTTCCGCGAGCGGCGGGAACACGGCCTTGCACGCCCCGCAGCGCGCCTCGTCGGTGAGGTGGTCGGCACCGATCCTGTTCTTCTTGCCGCAGGACGCGCATGTCCGGATCACGATCACCTCCCTGGGCGCGAGGGTCGCCCCACATAGTTGGAAGGATAGCTCTTTGCCGGCCGCGGCCTCGGGTTACGATCCTCTGAAGGGGGCGCGTGGAGATGACGGCCGACATCGGGACGACCAGCCCCAAACACGCGCTGCGAGCCGGATCCCTGCCGGAGCTCTTGAGCGACGTGCACGTGGAAGGTCAGACAGGCCTCCTCCGCTTCGAGCACAAGGGCGAGCGCTGCGACCTCCGCTTCGTGCGCGGGCACATCGTCTACGCGGCGGCCACCGCCCGCGAGCTGCGCCTGGGGGAGGTGCTGGTGGCCGAAGGGCTCCTCCGCCCCGAGCACCTGGAGGAGGCAACCCGAATCGTGCTCGAGCAGGGTCACCGCCTGGGCGAAGCCCTGCAGCAGCTCGGCCTGGTCGACACCGAGCTGCTCGAGGACTTCCTTTCCATCCACGTGCGCGAGATCCTGGTCCACGTCTTCACCTGGACGGAGGGAGCATGGGCGTTCGAGGAGCAGGACCCCGGCACCCAGCTCGCGCCCGATTTCCCCCTCAAGATGTCCACGGGAGAGCTGCTCATGGAGGCCGTGCGCCGGGTGCCCCAGGGTGAGCCGATCCGCTTCGCGCTCGGCGACCCGGAGCGCCTGCTGCTGCCCAGCACCGAGCCCCTCGTCCGCTTCCAGCGCATCAACTTGAACCCCACCGACGCCTTCGTGCTCTCGCGGGTCGACGGCACGCTCAGCGCGCACCAGGTGCTCGAGGTCACCCCCCTGCCGCGCGATCAGGTGGAGGCGAGCCTCGTCGGCCTGATCGCCACGGGCATGATCGAGGTGGCGCCCCCGGAGCCGACCCAGGCCGAGCTCGAGACCCAGGCGCGGCGCCAGGAGATCCTCGACCTCCACGCGAGCCTGGGCGGGCGCGGCAATCGCGAGCTCCTCGGAGTATCCGCGCAGTCGACGGGGGCGGAGATCAAGGCGGCCTACTTCCGCCTCGCGAAGCGCTTCCACCCGGACGTACACCACGAGCCGGCCCTCGCCGACATGCGCGAGCGCCTCGAGCAGATCTTCGGGCGGCTGACGGACGCCTATCAAGCCCTGAAAGGCGACTCGCGTCGGATACGGCCGATCGGAAGCCAGGGGCCCGCTTCCCCGGGAACGGGAAAGGCGCCAGCCGTGAAGTCGGCGGCGGCCTCGCCACCCACGGTCGCGCCCGGACCCACGGGCGAGGAGGTGCTGCGCAACGCCGAGGAGCGCTTCGAGCAAGGGCGCTACTGGGAGTGCGTCGCCCTCGCCGAGACCGCGCTGCGCTACGAGGAGCCTGCGCTCCAGGGGAGGGCGAGGCTGCTGCTGGCCCGCGCGTACCTCACCCACTCGGGCACCGAGAAGCAGGCGGAGCAGGTGCTCCTGGCGGCGCTGCGCGAGGCTCCCGAGAACGTCGAGGCCCTGGTGCTGCTGGGCAAGACCTACGAGCGGGCGGGGGTTAC
>Ga0326597_10013111_pt1 | contig 10902 bp, 11 predicted proteins | sample RVTome_12_FD_203789 | JGI IMG/M metagenome (GOLD analysis project Ga0326597, IMG submission 203789) | Soil microbial communities from uranium-contaminated site in the Upper Colorado River Basin, Wyoming, United States - RVT100D185 | ecosystem: Environmental > Terrestrial > Soil > Contaminated >... | reverse complement strand
TGGTCCAGGAAGTAGCCACCGCCTCGCGAGAACAGGCTGCCGGCGTATCTCAGGTGAACCAGGCGATGACGCAGGTGGATCAAGTCACCCAGGCAAATGCCGCGGCGGCAGAAGAACTCGCCAGCACTGCGGCGGAGATGGCCAGTCAGGCGAAGTACTTGCAACAATTGATGAGGGTGTTTCGCGTCAACATCGAAGAAGAGCCGGCAAGCTATCAACCTCGCGCAGCGACCCCTGATGTTGCGCGGGCCCCGGTCTCGACCGGGTTGATCGTCTCGAGGGTGGCGGCCGGGCCGAGGGAGACGCGGTGGAACGGAAAGAGCCGGGCCATTTCTTCATCTCGCTCGATGGCTGGCCAGATCTCGCAGTCGCGTAATTCAAACACGAAGAGCAATGCCAGGACAGGTCATGGCGTGATTGAACTACCGCCAGCCGTGTCGGAAAAGCAATCGTTCAGGGCTTCTCAGAACGGCGACGACGTTTAGCTCGAGTCCAGCAAGGGCAGAACAATAGGAAGAAATCATGGATGAAATGAAGACGATTCGTGGACATGACAGTCATCGCGGCACAAGCTTCTCGGATGTCTCAAACCGCCTACAGAAAGCGATTCGAGCAGACAAGAAATTTCTTGCAGTGGGCATGCTACTTCTGCTGGCCGGTTGGATAACTCTGAGGGCATCCATGGGGGGTATCGAATTTAGACTCCCGGAGATTTCCGGCGCACCTCAGACAGCCCTTAAGTTTACTATCGTCAACGCGCAAGAGCTTTTGGTTCAACGGAGAAATGGCAGCTTGGCTGGCCCAGGAATATCCAGTCGAGAGATCCTCGTGATCGAATAAAAGGAGCGAGCAAAATGACACTGCTGAGAAAGAGTCTCAAGATCAAAATAGCGCTGGTCATCGCCGCCCTGCTGCTTTTCGTGCTTGGCGCTGCCACGTGGGTCAACATTGCGTTTTTCACAACGGAATACCTCACCTGGATCGAGGCACGCTCCGAGGTGCTCGCCAAGCCTCTGAAAGATCGCATCAAGGACTTGTTATCCCAAGTTGGTTACGACCCCACCGTCTTCATTGTTTTAAAAGGCGACGTGGCTCACCTATTAGAGGAGAACCGCGAGCTTTCCCACGTCGCTATCTATGATTCAGTGGGTAAGCTCGTACTCCACAGCAACCCGGAGCAAGAAAAACTGCGGAAAGTTCACCCCGAAGTTCGGGAAGCTCTTGAACAGCGGCCGCAGAAACCGGTCACGCTTTTCTTCGAGGGAAACTACCACACGCTGATTCCCATGGTGCACCAGAAGGGAGCGCTCTATCTCTCATTAGGTTCCCGTGGAGAAATGGTCGCGGCGGTTCGTTCAGCAATTATACGCAGGTTCTTGATCATAGGCTTGGTTGCCCTCTCTCTATGCGGGGCCGGAGTTTACTTTGTCACTCAACGTTTTGTCTCTGGACCGATCGACAGTTTGGTTTCAAGAGCCCGGCGGATCGCCGAAGGCGACCTCAGCCGGGTCGTAACCCAGCGGCGCGAGGATGAGATCGGTCAGGTGGAATCGGCGTTCGACCAGATGATCGAAGGTCTTCAGAGTGTGGTCGTTGACGTTCAATCTGCGGCCAACGCGGTCTCTTCAGCTTCGGCACAGGTTTCTGCGTCCGCGGATAATCTTTCTGCGGGCACCAGCGAGCAAGCCGCCTCGGTGGAAGAAACGACCTCCAGCCTGGAACAGATGAACGCGTCGATTGCCCAAAACACCGACAACTCCCGCCAGATGGAACAGATGGCTTTGAAGGGTGCCAAGGAAATGGAGGAAAGCTCCAAAGCGGTGCGCGAATCCGTCGAGGCGATGAAAACCATCGCCCAGAAGATTTCTATCATCGAGGAAATCGCCTACCAGACAAATCTTCTGGCACTCAACGCCGCCATCGAAGCGGCCAGAGCGGGAGAACACGGTAAGGGCTTTGCTGTCGTTGCCACCGAAGTGAGAAAGCTCGCCGAGCGCAGCCAGAACGCCGCTCAGGAGATCAGTAGTCTCACCTCCTCCAGTGTCAGAGTCGCGGAGAAGTCGGGGCAGTTATTGGAAGAGTTAGTCCCGGCGATCCGAAAAACGGCGGAATTGGTGCAGGAGGTGGCCACGGCATCGAGGGAACAAGGTACCGGAGTGGCGCAGGTGAACAAGGCGATGACTCAGGTGGATCAGGTCACGCAGAGAAATGCTTCGGCGGCTGAAGAGCTATCGAGCACGGCAGAGGAGATGGCCAGTCAGGCCAAAACCCTTCAGCATCTGATGAGCTTTTTCCGCGTCGATGAAAGCGATTCTTTGCCGCTGGCGGGCAGTTTTGTCTCCCGGCCAAAGGTGTCGGTTTCACAGCGGCAGCCATTCCAGAGTATGGCGGCCTCCGCTGAAGCGGTCAGCCAGGGGAAGATAAACGGGAAAGGAGCGGACGCCGCTTTACGCCCCGGAGAGCATGACTTCACTCGCTGGACTGAATTGTAGAGACATTAGGAACAGGACCGATTAGCCGGATTGGCTCGGAACATTTAGATAAGGAAAAGCTTCGCGACTGTGACGACGAATCAAGAATATACCTGCCCGCCGGCTTGGGCGGACCGGGCCGTGCGGCCGGTTACCGACAAGGAGTTCGGCCTGTTTCAAAAGCTGATCTACGAGAAGGCGGGAATCTACCTCGCCGCGCCGAAAAGAGCTCTGGTCGATTTGCGCCTTGCAAAACGCATACGCGAACTGGGCCTCGATTCCTTCGCCGCCTACTACCACCATGTCGTCGATGATCGGGATGGAGCGGAACTCATACAGCTGCTCGACCGCATTTCAACCAACGAGACCCACTTCTTTCGCGAGCCGCGCCAGTTTGAGTTCCTCGAAACGCAAATCGTTGCCAACTGGACCGCTGAGGCGGCCGCGGGAATGAGATCGCGGCGCATTATCGTCTGGAGCGCCGGCTGCTCGACCGGAGAGGAGCCCTATTCCTTGGCGATGACGCTGCGGGAGCACTTTCCACCCTCGGCCGGATGGGAGATCGACATTCTAGCCACTGACCTCTCGACCCGCGTGCTCGACTGCGCGCGCGCAGCGATCTGGCCCATCGTGAAAGCGGAAGAGATCCCGCCAAAATACTTGAAACGTTTCATGCTCAGGGGGAAAGGCGCGCAAGCGGGGAAAATGAAAATGACACCTGTGATCCGCTCCATGGTGCGCTTTGAGCGCCTAAATCTAAACGACGATGTTTATCCTGTGAGCGGCAGCTTCGATCTGATCTTGTGCCGCAACGTGCTCATCTATTTCGACGGTCCGTCACGGTTGCGCGTGATTCACCGACTGCTGAATTATCTGGCCCCTTCCGGGTATTTATTTGTCGGCCACGCGGAGAGCCTGAACAGCGTTGCCGACCGGGTACGCCCGGCCATGCCAACGGTTTATGTTCATGTGGGGAACCAGCACTCATTGAATCCTGCAATGAATGTCCAATCGTGGAGAGTGGAGGGGATGCCGTGAATGCCAGCAATCACCATCCCATACATGTCTTGGTCGTGGACGATTCCGCTGTGGTGCGTGAAATCATGACCGCAGTCCTGTCACAGGAACCCGGTATGCGGGTAGCGGCAGCGGCGAATCCGCTAATCGCGATGCGGAAGATGCACCATCAACGGCCCGATGTCATTGTCCTCGATCTGGAAATGCCACGGATGGACGGCCGCACCTTCCTTCGCAAGATCATGACGGAAGACCCAATCCCGGTGATCATCTGTTCCGCGCACACGGGCCAAGAGACGTCGCTTGGCCTTCAAGCCCTGGAAGAGGGCGCCGTGGACGTGGTGACAAAGCCCCGTTTGGGGGTTCGGGAGTTCCTCCATGAATCAGCCGTGACACTCATCGATGCCGTGCGGGCCGCCGCCAGTACCCACCCCAGGGAACGGCGCGCGGCTTTCTTGCCTTCGCCTCCACGGCGCAACGTCGATGCCGTCCTCCCAGGGGGAAACAAACCGGCGCCGGGCCGCGTGAGCCACAATCTGGTGGCCCTCGGCGCCTCTACGGGAGGCACCGAGGCCTTGCGGCTAGTGCTCGAAGCGATGCCTGTTCAGACGCCCGGGTTAGTTGTCGTGCAGCATATGCCTGAAGGTTTCACGACCGCGTTCGCCCGGCGCTTAAACGAACTATGCCAGATCGAAGTGAAAGAGGCGGCCGATGGCGACCAGGTCGTCGCCGGTCGCGCCCTTATTGCGCCAGGGAACCGCCATACGCTCGTCCACCGCGATGGCACCCAATATAGGGTCGAGGTCATCGACGGGCCGCTCGTCTCCAGGCACCGGCCCAGTGTCGATACGCTCTTTCGGTCGGTCGCGAAGGCCGCTGGTTCGAACGCCATCGGCGTCATCATGACCGGAATGGGGAGTGACGGAGCCGAGGGGTTGCTGGAGATGCGACATATGGGAGCAGTGACCATCGCGCAGGATGAGGCGTCATGCGTCGTCTTTGGCATGCCGAAAGAAGCGATCGAGCGGGGCGCCGTGAACCAGGTAGCCGCCCTCTCGCAGATTCCCAAGCTTATCTTGAGCGCGGTCAATGGCACCCAGCGGGCGGCCAACGCAACTAGCAATAAAAGTAATTGACTATGTCTATGGAAAAGAGTTTGCCTTGAATCACTGAAATCAATCCAAGAATGAATCGACCGGGGAGGAGAATAGCATCGTGACAGAAACGAAAAAAGTGAAGGTTTTGGCGGTAGACGATTCGAAGACCATGCTGGCAATGATCTCAGCTCAACTAAAGGGGAGCGACTTTGAGCTGGTCGCCACGGCGAGCAGCGGACCGGAAGCTTTGGAGAAATATAACCAGCACAAACCGCACCTGGTGTTGTTGGATATCGTTATGCCGGAGGTTACCGGCGTCGATACGCTCGAACGACTGCTGCGCACCGACGCCGGCGCTTGCGTGGTGATGGTGAGCTCGCTGGGAACTGTTGATGCCGTACAGGATTGTTTGAAAAAGGGCGCGAAAAGCTTCTTGCAAAAACCTCTGCAAAGGGAGGGGTTGCTGACGCGATTAAAAAGTGTCTGTGAAGAAAGCGGGGTGATCCCTTGAACTCAAGATTCTTCGGACAGTATCTGCTGGAAAAGGGCAGAATCACCTCGTCGCAACTCATCACCGCGCTGGAACAGCAAAAAACCGTCCAAGCCGCTATCGGAACTCTAGCTCTTGAAAGACACCTGCTCACGGCGGAAAAGATCAAACAAATCCTCAATCAGCAAAGGAAAACCGGCCTCCGATTCGGCGAACAGGCGGTGGCGATGGGTTCGCTCACGCAAGCACAGGTGGACGAGCTCCTTCAAGTGCAGGAGGTAAGTCACCGGGTCCTGCTTGGCGAAGTGCTGGTTATGAAAGGCTATCTCACCATCGAGATGCTGGAAAAGGAATTAAAGGAATACAAAAAAGCGGATGCAGATATCTCCTCGGAGGTTTCCGACGCTTTGAGCAAACTCGTCCACAAGAATCTGGTCAAGACCTTTACTGACTTGATGATTATGACGTTTACCCAATTTGCAAAGCAAAACATCAAAATCGAGCGCTGTGAAATGGGCAAAGATAAGGTGCGCTTGTTTCGCTGGGTGATTTTGCAAAAGATCACGGGTAGCAACGTCGATTTCAAGTACCTCCTATCGGTGCCGGCGAAACTGTTGCTCCAAATGGCGTCAACCATGCTGGATGACAATATCAAGACGGTGAACGAACTCGCTCTCGATGCAACCAAGGAATTTGTCAATATCGCCAACGGAAACGCCTGTGCCAGACTATCTGAGGATGGCATGACCTTTACCATGTTGCCCCCTGAAGTGTACGAGACGACAACGAAGCCCTATGCCTTACAGGCAAGCGAAGTCGTCTGCGTGCATCTGGCCTCGGCCGAATTTAAATTGGAGGTCGCCTTCGAGTTTTGAACCCGGATTCGGCAGTTGAAGTTACAATCTATACTGAGCGAGGTGTGAGACTGGAGTAGCGAAGGCACCGAGCTCCGCAGTATCAAAGGCGTTTTACGTGCTTGGCAATCTGTTGTCAGCGGGTTACGGACGCCACGTAGGGCACCGGTGATCTCAACTCTCTTAGAGGTAGAGGTCTATTGCCTTCGCTACGGAAGGCTCGCACCTCGCTCAGTGCCAAACTTTCAAATGCGGAATCCGGGTTGAACAGCCGAAACTCCCGGAGCCGTGGCCAGCGCCTCTTTTCAGCCAATATTACGGCGGCCTCTGTGATTCCCGCCACGGCGCCTGCGATGCGGTCACCCAGGTCGAATGGCCACGAAGGCGCAATCACGCCGCATCCCGCGACGGACACCACTGCCGCACCGCGCAGCCGCCGCAGTCCGGTTTCCGCGCCTGGCAGACGCGCCTACCGTGGATGATCAGGCGGTGGGAAAAGCCGGTCCACTCCTCGGGCGGCAGCAAGCGACCCAGGTCGCCTTCGATTTTCGTCGGATCCTGATTGCGGGTGAGCCCGAGGCGATTGGATAGCCGCTTGCAGTGCGTATCCACGGCGATGCCGGGAGTGGCGAAGGCGTGGCCGAGAATCACATTGGCGGTTTTTCTCCCTACACCGGCGAGCTTCGTCAACTCTTCCATCGTCGCCGGCACTTTGCCTTCGAATTCATCGACCAACTGTCGGGCGCAGTGTCGCAAGGACTTTGCCTTGGCGCGGAACAAGCCGAGAGTGCGGATCAGCGCTTCGATATCGCGAGTGGAAGCGCGGCCGAGCGCCGCGGCATCGGGGTATCGCCGAAACAGCTCCGGCGTGACTTTGTTCACCGCCGCGTCGGTGCATTGGGCGGAAAGGATAACCGCCACGAGAAGCTCGAAATGATTACGATGGGTCAGCGGACACTCGACGTCCGGATAGGCGAGAGCCAAGCGCGCCGCGATGGCGTTGGCCCTGGTGCTTTTTTCTTCGAGCGTTTCCCGCTTGTGGCGGAGAATTTCCCGCCGTGACGCCGCAGCAGAGCGCGACAATTCAACTTTAGCGCCCGACGCGAAAGGCACTTTTTCCGGCATAAACCGCTCGCTTGCCCAACTCCTCTTCGATTCGCAACAGCTGGTTGTATTTCGCCGTGCGCTCGCCGCGGCAGGGAGCGCCGGTCTTGATCTGAGCCGCGTTGGTCGCCACCGCGAGATCGGCGATCGTCACATCCTCGGTTTCGCCGGAGCGATGGGACATGACGGTCGTGTAGCCGGCGCTCTTGGCGAGCGCCATGGTGTCGAGGGTTTCGGTGAGCGAGCCGATCTGGTTGACCTTTATGAGAATGGAATTGGCAACGCCGGAATCGATGCCCCGCTGGAGCCGAGCCCTATTGGTGACGAAAATATCATCGCCGACCAACTGAATGGATTTGCCCAATGCTTGGGTCATCATGCGCCAACCGTCCCAGTCGTCCTCGGCGAACCCATCCTCGATGGAAATGATCGGATATTGCCTCACCCAATCCTCATAGAGCCGGACCATTTCCTCTCGTCCGCGCGCACATCCATCCGATTTTTTGAAAACGTACTTGCCGTCCTCAAAGAACGCGCTGGAGGCCACGTCCAGAGCCAGAGCGACCTGCAGTCCCGGTCGATACCCCGCCTGCATAATCGCCTCCAGCAAGAGCTCGATCGCTTCGGCGTTGCTTTTGACCTGCGGCGCAAAGCCGCCCTCGTCGCCGACACTGGTGGACAGCGCGCGATCATGCAAGACCTTTTTTAGAGTCAGAAAAATTTCCGCGGCCGCGCGCAGCGCCTCGGCAAAACTCTTCATGCCGTAGGGCACGATCATAAACTCTTGCACGTCGACATTGTTGTCGGCATGAACGCCGCCGTTGAGCACGTTCAACATCGGCACCGGCAAGGTCTTGGCCGCGGCGCCGCCGAGATAGCGATACAGGGAAAAACCTTGAGCGCGCGCCTGGGCGTGGGCGACCGCCAAGGAGACTCCCAGAATCGCGTTGGCGCCGAGTTTGCCCTTGTTCGGTGAGCCGTCGAGGGCGAGCATGATCCGGTCGATCGCTCCCTGCTCTTTCGCGTCTTTGCCGCGCAGCCGTGGCGCGATCTTTTCGTTGACATGGGCGACGGCGCGCACCACGCCTTTGCCCAAAAACCGCCTGCCGCCGTCGCGCAGCTCCACGGCCTCGTGGACGCCGGTGGAAGCGCCGGAGGGAACCGTGGCCCGGCCGATGACGCCGTTTTTCAGCGTCACTTCAACTTCCACCGTCGGTTGTCCCCTTGAATCCAAAACTTCGCGCGCATGCACCCGCTGAATTTTCATCAATCGCCCCCTAAACACAGATAACAGCAGAAAAGCATAAATTATGTTATATTGCCATCCGTTTCACCCGCGCAAATGAAGATGTTCGCGCAAATATCGCGGCGTTGGCCGCTCTATCTTTTGACGTCGCTGATTCTTCTGCTCTTCGTATACACGATTTTCGGCGAGCGGGGCGCGATTCACTTATGGCGCCTACGCGGCGAGAAAATCACGCTGGATGAAAAAAACTACCGTCTGCAAAAGGAAAATGAGGCCCTGCGCCAGCGCATTTCGCGGCTGCGCACCGACGACCTCTATCTGGAGCAGGTCGCACGCGAAGAGTTAAATCTCGTGCGTCCTGGGGAAATCATCTATCGTTTTCCCTCGACCCAGCCAAGAAAGAGCTGGACCGCAGCGCTCAGCGCGCCTCATTCCGAATCGCCCCCGTCAGCGGCACAAAGAGCACCCCGGTAAAATCCTCGGCAACAGGTTTGCCTCCGATTTTGGTGAACCGTATCAATCGCTGCGCCCGCAGTTCCTCGCCCAACGGCATGACCAACCGTCCGCCTTCGCGCAGCTGCTGCCACAGCGGTTCGGGAATTTTTGGCGCCGACGCAGTCAGCAGAATCGCCTCGAACGGTCCTTTTTCCCGCCAGCCGAAAAACCCATCGCCCACTTTAAGTTGAACGTTGGCGTAGCCGAGCTGCAAAAGAACCTCTCTGGCCCGCTCGCTGAGCGCCGGGAGAATTTCAATGGAGTACACTTCCCGGGCGAGCCGGGTCAGCACCGCGGCTTGGTAACCCGACCCGGTGCCGATTTCCAAAACCTTTTCGTTTCCCTTGAGCTCCAACAATTCGGTCATGAAGGCGACGATGTAGGGCTGCGATATGGTTTGGCCGGCGCCGATCGGCAGCGGCCGATCTTCGTAGGCCGCGGCGCGCAGCGGCTCGGGCACGAAGAGGTGGCGCGGCACGGCGTCCATCACTGCCAGCACCCGCGGGTTCTTGATGCCACGACCGCGCAGGTCGCGTTCGATCATCTCGGCCCGGGCGCGGGCGAATGGATCATGACCTTCCGATGCGCGCGGGCCGGCTTGCGACGCGTGCGCCGGCAGCCAGCTTAATGTTGAGAAGAGGACGAGGGCGGGCGCAGTTAAAGAGAACCTACGATTTGTCGGAAAAGACGAAGTGATAGTACTCATCCATGTCCATGAGCGCGTCGAGCTCGGTAAGATCCGTCAACCGAACTTCGACCAGCCAGCCCTCATTATACGGGTCTTCGTTGATGATCGAGGGCCGAGACTCCAATTCGGAATTGACCGAAAGCACGGTGCCCGACACCGGCGATTCCAGCTCATGAACCGTGGCGACCGATTCAAGCTCGGCGAAAATCTCGCCCTCTTCGATCTTGTCGCCGATTTCCGGTAATTCAATAGAGATGATGGTGCCGAGTTCCTCTTGGATGTAGTTGGTGAGTCCCAGATAGACATGTTGGCCTTCCACGCCGACCCAAACATGCTTTTCGCTGACTTTGACTTCTTTTTCTGTCATGTCCGTTTACGATGTTCAATATAGAGCCTGCCTTTGCTCTGTCAAGAGGAAGTCCGCGCTGACGGGTTCGCCTGATCCTTCGACTCGAGCCCCGGCCTTGGCCGGGGCTTTTGCTCAGGATTCCGCCCCACGGGCTTGCGCGTGGGGCTCCACTTTGCTTGACAACGTCGTCGCATTCGCAGTATTCCCAAGGCGAGGCGGCGGTCCGTTGTTTTCGCGTCACCCAGTAGCCGGCAGGTCAAGTAGGCACAGACGTTCCCGTGAAAAAGAATTTTCTTCTTTCCCGTTTTTTTTTCTTCTCGCACAGACCGTGATCTTTCGGTAACGCGCCCCTGTTTTCTCTTCATGCAGTGTCGGACGCTGGTCCTCGACGGGGTCTAGCATAACAATCTTTACAATCTGGGTCGAAGGGGGTCGAGTCGCCGGGATCTGGCAGAACACTCTGTGTGTCCAGATGAAACGCTGGCGTGATCCGTAGGGTGACTCTCATTTGATGAGGGAATTCCCGCTCCGCCTTAGGCGGATAGCTTGGGGGGCTGGGACGGAAGTTGATCCAGATAGTGATGCACGCCGTAAGTGCGATCACATATTCTACTCATTTCCGCCGAACACACCGAAGGATCGTATCCAGCTCTTCCGCCGGGCGTTTCAGGAAACGATGAATGACGCGGAATTCCTTGCCGAGGCGACGTCCCGGTGTCAGATGCGATATTTGCGTTTATAAAACGTCAGCGTCATTGTTTCGTGTTTTCGCAATTGCGAAAACACGAAAACGCGGGGAGCGGCGTCTCGCATAACATTCTATACAATCTGTCCGCCAGGACCCACGCGTCGGATCACGCCAGGTTCGACGTTTTTGGATCTCCTGAAAAAGCGGCCAGTGTTCGCGAGTATTTAAACGCTGAAATGTCCGGGAGACGCGGACGATTTGACAGGCCGTAGCCAATTGGCTACATTTGGGTTCAACGTATGCAGCAAGCCGTTCCGAGGAATGTCGAAACCTACGTGTCACACGACGGGAAAGATGTCTTTCAGGGATGGTTGAACGGGTTGGCGGATCGGCGGGCAAAGTT
>Ga0326597_10013110_pt1 | contig 10902 bp, 14 predicted proteins | sample RVTome_12_FD_203789 | JGI IMG/M metagenome (GOLD analysis project Ga0326597, IMG submission 203789) | Soil microbial communities from uranium-contaminated site in the Upper Colorado River Basin, Wyoming, United States - RVT100D185 | ecosystem: Environmental > Terrestrial > Soil > Contaminated >... | reverse complement strand
GGCTCATCGTGCGAACGCGGCGGGCATGCTCCGGTTCAGCCTGTCGGCGTCGCGAAGAGCTCTCGAAGCGGCAGCTCGAAGCCCGGCAGGAGCGCCGACGTCAGCACGTCGCCGGATGCGGCCGACAACTCGGTGGCATCGACCAGATCCCCGGCCGTCCCCCTCACGCAGATCCGGACGACGTCGCAGTCGACGTCAACGAGCCAGTACTCCCGGACGCCGGCACGCTCGTAGAGCCGGCGCTTCAGCGTCTCGTCTTGCCGGCGCGTGCCGGGCGACAGGATCTCGACGACGATGGCGGGGACGCCGCGGACGTTCTCGTCGGTCACGATGCTGGCCTGGTCGGCGAGGACGACGAGCAGGTCGGGTTCGACGACGTCGTGGCCTGACAGCACGACATCGAATGGGGCGTGATACGCCCTGCCCCGACCCGTGGGCTTGAGGTAGTTGCCAAGCGCCACTGCCAGGTCGAACGACACCCGCTGATGGCGTTCGGACGGCGACGGCGTCACGCAGTGCTCTCCATCGATGAGCTCGTGCCGGCGCCCATCGTCCGGGAAGCCCAGAAAATCCTCGTAGGTGAGCTTGCGCGCCGCGGTCGGTCGCATCTGGTCCCCGCCTGTCATGGACGACGATCGTAGCATCGTCGCGGTCGGGCTGCCCCGCCGCGGACGGGACCGGCCGGATCGGTCGCTGCTGGAGGAGCGGTACGCCGCGTTCAGGGCAGCGAGACGCTGACGGCGCCGACGTCAGACCACGTCGACGGTCGTCACCAGGGTCTGGGGATCCGGGACGGGAAGCCCGTCCTTGCGCAGGCAGTCGACATGGAACGCGACGGCCTCCTCGATGAGGCGTTCCACTTCCTCCCTGGTCTCGGCCACTGCGACACAACCTGGCAGGTCCGGCACGGTTGCGCCGTAGCTCGTGGGGCCGCGCTCGATGACCACGGCGTACTTCATGACGGTCTGCCCTTACGGTGCAGCTCAGCCGACGCCTTCACGTTCTCATGCAGGAACTCCGGCGCGATATCGGCGCCGGTCGGCCAGACGAGGGTGCAGTACTCCGGGTGCACGTAGAACGTCCGGAAGACGGCCGGGTCCTTCAGCGGCTCGAAGACCTCGCCGTAGAGTTCGGGCTCGAGGTCGATCTCGCCTATCGTGCCGTCCTGGAACCGCAACCAGATGACGTAGTCGCGGACGTGGCGGGCTTCGAGAACGAGGTAGTCCATGGAGCTACTCCAGCGGTGCGATCGGCACGAGCGGCTTCTGCAGCCGGGCCTGATGCCAATTATGCAGCAGGTCGCGGCGATGAATCGCCAGCCAGTCTCGCACCAGGGCGCCAGCATGCGGTGGCAGAGTGCCTCGGACGTGGCCGGACTCGATCTCGATCGAAGCCTCGAAGCCGCCGTACGATGCATGGAAGTGCGGCACGCCGTGCTCGCGGTGGTACATGGTGATGACGATGCCATAGAAGCGTGAGATCTCGGGCACGGCGGGTTCACCCGCCGGAGGGCGCAAGAGCGATGCCGTGCGTTCGAGTAGGGAATGCGACGTTTGTTGCGAACGGGTCGCAGATTCTGCGTACTTGGCCAGCGCGTCAGGTGGCACGCGCTGCTGATCGACGCCGAGGATCCAGCCTTCGACTTCTGCGATCTTTCTGATCTCCGCGTCTGCTGGCGGCGCAAGAGCCTGCGGGAGCCGGCCTCCGGCGTCCGCCTTGCGGAGCCAGTCGGCGATGACGAAGGCGTCGAACTGGTCGCCGGTCCATTTTGTCGGCCTGGACCCGCGGTTCCACAGGCGCGGATACACCTCGACGACGGCCGAGCGACCCGCCGGGATGGTCCAGCTATCGAACGGCCAGAAAAACGGGGCGGCCTGCCGTCGGAGATAACGAAGCCACGGCAACCCGGCGTGCGTGGACTTGGCCACGGAGCCCTGCACGTCGAAGTGAAACGGCGACTTGGCCGATCCGGCCGCGATATCGGTGAGCCGGCGCCATCGCGTGTTGCCCATTCGACTGCGGCCCGCACCATCGTGGCCGTCGCGCACGAAGTCCACGTACATGTGATCCCCGTCCGTGGGCCAGTGCCTGTGGAAGTCGTCGAGGAAGGCCGGCCAGTCGCGGGCGAGGCGATGACGCCTGAAGTACGCGATTGGAAACGAGAAGGCATGGTCGATGCCGACGATCGCGGGCTCGGGTTCGTTCAGCCGGGCCACCAGCCACTCCGCGATGCCCCGCCGCGTCCAGTACTTCCGGGGGCTCGGAGGCGGCGGCTCTTCGCGCGTCGCGTCACGACGCGTGGCCACGAACACCCTGAGGTTCTTCAGGCTCGACGTCGGCGTCGCCGCGCCCGAGTAGTCGACGCCGATGTAGCGGTGGAAGTGAGACATGGGTGCGGCGAAGTCTCTCTACCGAACTCTATCGGGGGCCACCTTGCCCCTTGAACACGTTGACCCGGTGATAGTCGAGGAAAGCCTGCTGGTCCCGGCTGAACTGCCCCACTCTCGTTCCGGCATTGATGCCCCACCTGTCGAGCAGATTCACGCGTACGTCCGGAACCACCAGCAGCCGTTCGTCATTTGTGAAACTCAGGTAGCCCTGGTCGAACAGATGGTCGACATGCGGTGACAGCAGGAGGCCGTTCGACCCGTTCAGCCGCTCCTGGTTGCTCGCATGCCGCCACGGCTTGATGTGGCTGGCGCGCAGGTGCCTGGGATCCGAGACTCGCGTCACGCGGCATTCCTTCTCGATGAGCAGCACGCTCGCCCTGAATACACCCTGGCCCCGGCGCGCCCGGACGAGCTGTTCGCTGACGGTCGGTGGAGCATCGGGCTCGACCTCTTCGCCCGCGTCGTCGACATCGGGGCTGCTTGGGAACTCCGTCAAGATGGCGAGTGCCTCGAAGTAGGGCTGGCCGATCAAGCCGATCAACGCGTGCGCCAGCATCTCGGGCACCTCAGCCAGGTACACGGACTGCAGTCCATCGCCGGTGGATCGAAGAGGGGAGTACTTGTCCGGCAGGAACGGACGAAGCGCCCCTATATGGTCCTTGGGCCGGACCGGCGCCTCGAACGTGGCGTAGTACACCGGCACGAACCAGCCCTCCTCAGACCACTTCCAGCCGGCGCTGGCAAAGTCGGGCTTCGGTGCAGTCTGGGCGGTGCCCGTGGCAACTCCCACGGCCTGGATGCGGGTGTCCCAGAACGAGAAGACGATGTCGCCGGGCACGACCAGGCGCATGTTCTCGTAGAACTGGTGCCGGGCGCCGTCGGCGCGCGCCTTCGGGGACCACATGAAGCTGCCCCGGATCTCCTCCCGGTGCGTCTGGTTTTGGTTGACCCACCAGTAGCGCATGGCATGCGGCGTTCGGAACCAGTCTACGCTCCGCCCCCACCATCCACGCGACGGTCGTTAGAAGTACCCGCCGGGGGTGATCAGCGGCAGCACTCTCGGCTCAATGAGCTCGACCAACGGCATGGCCTTCACGCTCGTGAAGTCGAGCACCGTTGCGCGGGCGAGAAACGGATAGTGGGCGGGGTCGAGCGCGACCGCCTCGGCCGCCCAGCGACCGCCGGTCGTGAATCGGCTCACGTTCGACGTGGCCATGACGAAGTACATGGGATCGTCAGGACAGTAGTGATTTGAGGATCACGACGAACTTGCCGCGAGTCGTGATGTCGGGATCGTCCAGGACGCTACTGTCCAACGTGACGTGAAGGACCACTCCCCTGGCGAGTTGCGACTGGAAGGCTGACGCGGTCACGCGTCACCGCTGGGCCGACTTCCACAGGGCCTTCAAGAAGGCCTCGGACTCCTGGTGCTCCCCAATGTGCTCGAGAACGTCTTCAGCGGCCGACTCCAGGAACGACTCCCAGGGGATCTCGACCGAGCTGCCGGCCGGCCGGCCGGAGTTGGCCGCGATCCAAGGCCTTTCTCCGTGTGTCGCGTCGATCAGTCTCCCCGCCGACCATCGGCCGTAGGTCTTCACCGTCCAGTCGAGCACGTCGCGTTCCGTGGCGGTCAGCGCGTCGAGTTCGTCAGTCGGCACACGGGCCGCCAGCCTCGGGTGGTGCCCGGTACGGTCGACCTGGACGTATTCCCCCAGGACCCTGCTCATGGGATGTTCGAGGGTCTTGCCGCCGAGCCTGATCCTCATCGGATTGATGAGGTCGTTCAGCGCGTTGAGCGAGGCCGATGGGACGGGGCCGTGATCGAGACAGTAGTACCGATCCCCGGTGATCGGTCGGCCGTACGTCACAAGGTGTCGCTTGTCGGCGAAGTACAGCAGCTTGGCGGCCTTGAGCTTGGTGAGGTCGTGGACGCCGGCCGACAGATAGGCCAGGGCCTGGCCGAGCTTGATCGCGTCGAAATCGAATTGCAGGGCTGCCATCAGAGGGAGTGACAGGGCCATCGTACCGTCGTCGCGCCTGCGGCCGCAAGCCGCGTCTGCTAGCCAGAGCCAGGAGGTTTGGGGCCTCCGATATCCCTCAGAAACTCGCTCGCCGGCTCCACCCCGCTCACCCAGAGCGCATCCCGCGCCCGCGTGCACGCGACGTACAGCAGGTGCCGATCCATGCGGCGTCTCCGGCCGGGGCGAGGCGGTCGCCGAGGATGCGATACGGCACACCGGCCTAGTCGGGCGAGGCTACCGGTGAGGGTGTCGGCGGTCAGAACCGTCATCCGCTATCGCCGGTACCAAGTCGAAGACGCAGCGCAGACACGAACTCCTGCCTGATCGCGCGTTTCTCGTCCGGCCCCATGTCACGCTTCAGTACTTGCCGACCGCCGACCAGCAACAGGCGGTCGATATCACGTGGCAACTGTGACGTGCTCTCGAAGGCTTCGAGGAGCGCCGGCAGCTCACCTGACGACATCGAGCCGGCAACATCATTGGCCACACGCGTCAGCGCGTCCGGTCCGTCCGGCGCCGCACTCAGAACGACGAGTGACGCCCCCCGGGGGCGGGCGCACCGGGAACGACCAGCTTGGGCTTGCAGCTCAGGAATGGCGTCACGGTGCCCTCCGACCGGGGCAACTTCTTCCCGTTCAGGAGCACGGAGCCCTGGGCACACAGGTATCCGGCGTCGACACGTCCGTCGAACATGTCGATGAATCGGGCGATCCGTCGACATGTCGCGACCCACCCGGCAGGCCGCAACCACGTGGTCACAAGGCGGGGCGAAGCCGGTCAGGCCCGTCCCAGCCGGTCCAGGCTTCCCTCGACCGGCAGCAGAATGCACCCCTCGATGCGCGCCATCGCGCGAGGTAATTGAGCCTTTTGCACACCCATGACAAATTCCTAGCGTTTCTTCGCGGTCTTCCGACGCTTCGCGGGCTTCCGCTTCTTGCCCTTCGGCGCAGGCGGCGTGTTCAATAGCACGCGGACTGTGCCGAGAAAATCGGGTGGCAGTTTGACTCTCGTGTCACTCATAACGCCTTCAGCGCGATGACGAATGCCTTTTGCCGCTCATCGCGCCTTCCAGAGTTTGTGGTCTGCTTCGCGGCTCGATCTTGATAGGTCACGATCTCAGCTTCGATTGCCTTCGGCGGTATCTCCTTCAGACCTATGATTCGACCGAACTTCGTCAACTTCTTGGTCAGCGAGTCCTCACCAAACTGGCCCAGCAAATCTTCCGTCAGGAGCGTCGTGACCATTGTGTAGAACGAGGGCTGATCCGTCGCCAGCCTGCTCTCAGCCAAATCTTTAGATGCCTTGTACGCTCGGTACAAGAACTCGAACAGATGCCGAACTCTCTTCGTCTCTTCCTTTGTTAACGTCTCCTGCTTCTCGCCGCCCTTGATAAACGCCTTCAAAATAGCGACTGGCGCGCGGTGCTGGCTCGTCCTCGCAAACAAGGCGATTTCCGTCAGGCGTTCCCACATTCGATCTACGCGGGCATTGCCAATGTGCCTCGAAATGATCGACACGCGACCGAGGACGCGAGACGTCGCTGTGGCCTTAGCGCGGTAATGAATCGTCTGGCCTCGCTTCTGCTTCACAGCGATGAAATCGAGCACAGAGCCCAGTAGCGGATCGAGTGCCATCGCCTTTACAACATCGAACCGGCTCACCTTTACCCCGTAGGTATTGATGTCAACAAACAACTGGACGATCTCAGCGACCGAGGAGTCCTCTAGCGATATTTCAATCGTCGGAATCGCATACTCACGGAACTCACGTACGGTCTTCTGGTCCAGGTTGGCGAAACCCTTGATTTCTCCTTCCAGGTCGATCTTGAAGTTCTTCAAATTGCGAAGCGGTTTTGCAAAGAAGAAGTCGTTGACCTTGGCGATCCGCATGTCCTTGTGCTTGTCGCCAATGAAGAGAATCAGACTTTCGAGCCGCTGCTTTCCGTCGAGAATGTTGTACGCGAACATGGAGCCGGACTCTTCCTTGTACAGAAAAATCGCCGGTATCGGGCGGCCCATGATCATGTTAGTCACCAGCTTCTTTCGAAGCGTCGGCGTCCAAACCTGTCCACGCTGAAATGCTGGAATCAGGTTGATCTTGTTGGCATTGATGTAGCCGACCAGCGCATCGATCTTCATTTCCTTATTGGCGTAGATCATCGTCCGGCTCCGTGGGCTCACCGGACAATTCCGGGGAAGCGGAGTCACGATACACCCCCAGCCACGCGGTACCTAGTCCTCGAAAAGCAGGATGAGTTGACCGCGAGTGCGCTGAGAAACCGGCCCGAAACGTGGACCGATTCGCCATGCGCGGCCCTTGAGTAGTGCGCGGTTAAGCTGCGCGAGAGCCTGAGCGTTTCTTGTAGGTCAGACGCTTGCCTTCGGCACCAAGGACGATACGTTCGGTGCGATCTTGGTCCGTGAACCCGAGCGCGATCCGGTTGTCGTGGCGGAACGCGAACTCGTCTACGTAGCGGAACAGATGGCCCTTCGAGACGTGATGGAACGAGCCATTGATGCCGCGCTTCAGAAGTGAGAAGAATCCTTCGGCCGTGTTCGTGTAGACGTTGCCGCGCACGTATTCCTTGCGACCATGATTCACGCGCTCGTGCTTCGCGAAGTCCTTCCCGGCCACGTCGTAAATCTGATACTCGTCCGTCATCAGTGTCGCGGACGGCTCGACGTGGGCCTTGAGTGCCGAGCGCAGCGTCTCGCCCGTTACGCGCTCGACCGGGAACGCCCGCACCCGCCCGCCGCGCTCGATCAAGGCGATCACGGGAGTCTTGTGCGAGGACACGCCCGGACGGCCCGCCTTCGTTCCGCGCTTCATCTTCGCGCCGATATAGGTTTCGTCCGCTTCGACGACACCAGCCAACTTCGCGAACAGTCCTTCGTTCACCGCCATCGCCAAGCGTAGCCGGTGATTCATGAACCACGCGGCGCGATAGGTGATGCCGAGCATCCGGTGAAGTTGGTGGGCGGACATGCCCTTCTTCGACGCGCCCATCAGATGGATCGCCATCAGCCACTTGGACAGAGACACGTGAGACGCTTCGAACACGGAACCCGTCGTCACGGAGAATTGCTTTTTGCAGGCCGCGCACTTGAACAGGCCACGACGGGCCGGACGCTTGCCCTGCGCCTTCGGGTTGAGCCTGTAGGGGTCCGCGCCGCCGCAGCGCGGGCACGCCGCCCCATTCGGCCAGCGGAGCCGGATCATCAGTTCGACCGCCGCGTCTTCGTTCGTCAGCGCGGTCTTCGCAAGAGTGACAAGGTCCGTGGTTTCCGTCGCCATGTCCCCAAGTATTCACCGGGGGTGTGACATGGTAGGTCAGGGTGTGCGAAAGGCATAATTGCCTCGCGCGAAGCTCAGGCAGAATCGGCGTCGTCAGTCCGTGCTCGTGGCAGCCGACGACGAGCGCGGCGATGAAGGCGTCGAAGGCGTGGTCGATGGCGACGAGCCGCTGGCGGTGGTGGGACGGCACGACAACGCGCCCGGCAAGCCGGGTGAGCACCTCCTCGAGCAACCGGTCGCGAATGTCCGCGCCCTTCTTCCCCTTGTAGGCACGGCTCGGCAATTCCCACGACGCCAGCGCCGCGGCCGGGTAGACCTCGACGATGCGGGCGGAGCCGTCGCGCGGCATGGCTTCGAGGCCGGCCGCGCTGAGGAGATGGGCCGCCCGCATGGCCGGCATGGCGATGAGATCGGCGGCGACGCTGAGCGGCACGATCCTGCGAAGACCGCGGCGGGTTAGCTCCTCCGTCAGCCAGATGTCGGTCGCGCGCAGGCGACAGTCGCCGTGCCGGACCGTCCACTTCCCGCCGCGCGAGTAGGTCGCAACGCTGTCGCTGAATCGGGTTGGCCAGCCGAGCGGCACGTCGATGCCGACGCGGGTGTCGGCTCGATCGAAGAGCAGGCGCAGGTCCTCGTCGCTGGCGCCGGCGTTGCCCGACGTCTCGACCACCTCGCCAGCGCCTGAATCTGCGGGATTCCAGGCGATCGCGCAGATGCCCGTGTTCTCGGGTTTCGAGGCGAGATCGATGCCGATAGTGGCGCGTGTCATCCGATTGGGCCTGGGCGGCTCATGCGCCAACCCCCCCCAACACTCGCCCGCCGGGCCATTCTGACTGCAGAACCTGACAGTAAGTGTCAGGTTCTGCAAACGGATTGCTGGACCGGACCGCAGCCGTACCCGTTCAATTCGCCCGGCCCAGTCGCGATCGATCCTGTGCGACTCGAAGAACTGCAGCAGGCTCCGCTGCTCCGGCCAGTCGAGATAGCCTCACCACATCGACCAGCCGCCCGTCGCGGCGTCCAGGCATCCCGCCGGGGCGATCTCGCGCATCATTGACGCCCTGAACGTCAGCACCAGCTCACCGGCCCTGGCCGCCAGCTCCTCCGGGAGAATCCGCGCGAATCGGATGTCGTTGACCCGCGCGAACTCGCCGGACGTCTTGACGAGGACCCGCCGCCGCTGCGGCACGTACACACGCAGGTTATCGAAGCCCGCCTGGGGAATTCTCGGACTGCCGGTGGCGGCCGCAACCGAGGCGCCGTTTCCACACCCTCCGCGCGACGCGCGGTATCGTCCTCGCGATGTACTCGGCCCAGAACATCGACCGGCTGGTGACGATCTTCCGGGCGTGCGTGCGGTCGGGTCGGACACTGGTGGTGGACCTGTATGGCTGGGAACGTCAGACCTGCCTCGTCGACCGCAGTCGCCCCCGATCTCATCGCCGCCCCACCTGCTCAATCGCCACGTTCACCGCAGGGACGATCTCCTGCGCCTCGTCCATCCGAGCCAGCATGAACCGCTGGAGCTCCTGAGGTTCGCTCATCCACCGCAGGCGTTCGGCATCGTCGATCTCTCTGGAGATGACGCCGACTGCGAAGTCCTCGATAGCGGCGTCCGCAACTTCCCACTTGGCCCGCAAGGGTGCGTCGAGGGCGCTGCGGATCGCCTGCCCGAACGCCAGCCGGTCCTTGACCTTGATCTTGCCGGCCTCCTGGATGTCCAGATACATCCAGGGGTGATCGTCGCGGACCCTTCCATAGGCCATCGGAGCGAAGTCCTTGACGAGCAGTGAGACGCCAGGGGCCTTCCAGGTCTTGGTCTCCCACTCCTTCTTCCAGAAGCGGAACGACGGATTCTTGGCGTCATGGTCGCACGAATACCCGAGTTCCTGCGCGTGCGCGGCGAGTTTCGCGAGCGAGTCCTCGAGAACATCCCTCATACGCTCGAGCAGCTCATCAAACGCTCCGCGCAGGCCAACGACTTCAGTCCAACGACTCAGGATCATTCTGTCCACGTCGGTGTATCGATGCGACATCTGCGGTCTCCAGCTTCACGGTGCCTGACGCAGCGCACTGAAATGGTCCAGTAACGCCCCGAAGGCCTCTACCGACCACGTGCGGGGAGCCGGACGGATTCGGGTGAACTCGTCCAGCAGTTCCTCGATCTGCAGAAGGGTGAGGGGAACGCCGCTGCCGACGACCGTCTCGTCCTCTTCCTCAGCCAACTCACCCGCGCATTGGGGGCGGCCCGACAGATGGCGGTTGGGCGACGGGTCCGGGACCAGGCTGATTCGCGCCTCGGCAACAGCCTGGTCAACCTGCTCAGGTGTGAGGTGGCGCAACAAGTAGTGGACCATGTCGTCCTGCCGGCTTTGGCCGAACGCCATACGGTACACGGCGAGCGAACGCTTGAGCGCCTCAGCCCGCTCGAAATCCTTGCTCAGGCCGACCATGGGCATGTGCCGCTCGATGGCGGCGCCACCCTCTCGCGCGTACACCCAGAACGGGACGAGGTCCGACGACCGATCGACCCTCGTGGCGCGCGCCTCGTGAAACACCTGCATCCAAGGGTCGGCTTCGATGCCGTCCGTCCGATAGGCCACCTGTGCCCCATGATCCGCGGCCACGTTCTTGCGGACCGCATGGCCCTTGAACCGATGAATCCGGCCTTCACGCTGTTCGAGGTCAACGGGATTGGACGGCAGGTTCCAGTGCACGATCGCGTGGCAGTAGCGGTGAAAGTCGAGACCCTCCTGGCCCACCGACGTCGAACACAGGACGAACGGCCAGAACGGCGAGTTGAACGCGCGCTGCACATCCCCCTCGCGCCGCACGGCTTTTGAATCATCTGTCTGCCGGCCGCCGAACCGGATGGCAAATGACGTCCGGAATCGCATCTTCTCGGAGCTGAGCCTGACGCTGTCGCCCTCGACCACGACCTCGTCAGCCGCCAGCGTGGCTGTTCGCAGTTGCAGCGCCTCCTGCATGCCGGCGGCCACGTCCTTCTGAATCTGCGACGCCGGACGGCCTGACACGCCGAGGTCCTCCACGAGGACATGGGCGAACTCGTCAAGAACGGCCTGCAGATTGCCGTGGGCGGCATACTGGAGCACCTGACGCCAATACGGAACCTCCTCGGACTGCGTCCGGCCGCGAATCAGCTCCATCGCGGTCGGCTGGTTGAACAGTGACCGCAG
>Ga0326597_10013109_pt1 | contig 10902 bp, 10 predicted proteins | sample RVTome_12_FD_203789 | JGI IMG/M metagenome (GOLD analysis project Ga0326597, IMG submission 203789) | Soil microbial communities from uranium-contaminated site in the Upper Colorado River Basin, Wyoming, United States - RVT100D185 | ecosystem: Environmental > Terrestrial > Soil > Contaminated >... | reverse complement strand
CGGCGTGCGCCGCCCGAACGACACCCCCGACGCTCGCCATGCGCTCCTTACCGCGCCACGCTGAGCATGAGTCCGGCCCGCCAACCCGAAAGGGGAATATCCACGCCGCCGGTCGGCCGGATATCCCCGAACAGCCCACTGCCGAACAGCGCCAGGGAAACGCCAGGCGAGAAGGTCTGGCGCGCGTCGAGCCCGAGGCGGATGGACGACCCCGCCTTGGAGAGGCTCGATCCGGCCGTGGTGTCGGCCACGGTCGACATGCGCCACTCGGCGCGGGGGGCGACCGAGAACGAACGGGTCACCGGGATGGCATGCCGGAACCCGGCCGCGATGAGGTTGCCTTTGGGCAGAATGGCGGGCCCGAGCGCGGTCCCCTCGAGGGAGGGCTGGCCGCGGTACACGTCGAACGCGTACAGGGTGAGTTGCATGCGGCCCAGGCCCTGCACGATCTCCCCGTACCCGATGTACCGCTGGCCTACCCCCGGCTGCGCGAGCCCGCCGTATTCGTCCTTGGCACGGGCCGCGAACACGCCGGCAAACCGCATGTAGGTGGCGCGGGCCAGGGGTCCTTCGATCCCCACGCGCGCGCGCAGCTCCGCGCCGGGGATCAGCTCCGTGGACGCGTCCCGGAACGGCTGGTACGAGAACGGATACGAGTAGGTGGCGCCGAGCCCGAGGGCGAACTTGCCCACCGGCAGCGCGCCGACGAACCCGCCGCCCAGCGAGCCACCGGCCCCCAGCGTGGGGACCGTGAACCCGATGACGTCACTCGCGATGGGCGCGAGCAGCGTGGACTGCGCGCTGTCGACCTTGGTACCGGTGGGGACGGCGCCCGTGATCACGGCGATGAACCTGCCGGGGATGATGTTGATCCCGATCCGGGCTTCCGTGTCGATCATCCCCGACACTCGCGAGTAGACGGAGTCAGGACTGATGTCGAGCGACACGTACCCCGTGGACAGTGTCACGTCCACCCGCCGGCCGAACGCGAGATCGATGCCCACGGGTACCGCGAACTCGGCAACCTTGGCGTAGGGCAACCCGGGATCGAACGTGTACGACTCGTAGCTCGCCTGTGCGCGCACCGTGGTGCGCACCTGGGCTTCCGCCCCACTGCCCATGACGACGATCAGCGCCGTCGCGACCGGGACTGCCGCGAGCCTGCTCATGGGAGCCGGAACACGATGCGGATCACGCCGATGATCGTGGTGGGCGGCACCACGGACGGCGGAGGTGGCTGCGACGCCGTCGTACCGGTTGACGTGGTCCCCGCCTGGCTCCCGGTGGAGGTCCCCGCGATGGCCGCGGCCTGCTCGGACGAGGTCGGCGCGAGGTCCATGGTCGTGGTGCCGATCGCGGCGCCAACCGGCTCGGCGAAGTCCGTCGCCGGCGCGACGTCCTGCCCGGCCAGCACCGGAGCGTCAGCCGGCGTTGCCGACTGCGCGTCCTGCGCGGCCGTCGAGGCGGAGTAGCCGTCGCGCGCCTGACGGAAGGACGGGTCCGCCTGGGTGGCAGCCTGGTAGTAGCGGGCCGCGGCCGCGTAGTCGCCGCGGTCCTCCGCTTCGAGCGCCCGTGAATAGGCCAGGAATGCCAAGAGATTCTGCGTGCCGTTCTCGAGGATTGCGGTGCGCTCAGCCTCGGACAGCGTGTAGCCCAGGCCGGTGGCGACACCCACCACCAGCTCCTTCTCCATGTCGAGGAGATCGCGCAGGCGTCCCTGCGCCCGCGCCGGAGCCGTCACCTCGCCCGACCCAAGCACGACCGATGCCTCGAGGTGTACGTTCTGCTCGCTCGGGATCGTCGCGAGACCCTGTACCATGCGGCCCGCACGCGCCAGCCGGCCGACTCGCGCGGCGGTGGCGGGATCCACCTGGCCGTCCTGGGCGAGCTGCATCTCGTCCAGCAGGGCTCCGAGACGCATCCGCTCCACCATCCGGAACCGTTCGAGGAGCGCCAGGTCGGACGTCAACATCTGCGCCAGGCCGCGCGCGAGCGCGCGATAGTTCGAGTCGCCCACCACTCGGACCGGCAGCACCGCCACCGTCTGGGGATCGGCGGGCTCCTGGCTCAGCTCGCTCTCCCGGGCGAGCGCGTCTCTGGCCACCTGGACCGCGCTGGCCCGGACCGCGAGATGCTCGCGGGCACGCACGGCCCCGACGCCGGGCCCATCCGCGTGACCCGCCAGGAAGCCGCGGTAGACGCCGATGGCGTCCTCGTACTGGTTGGCAAGCTCGAGGCACTGCCCCAACACCAGGGGGCCCAACGCGTCGGCCGGGGACCGCTCCATCCCCCGTCGCGCGACAGGCATAGCCTCGTCGCACCGATCGGCGGCGCGCAGCGCCGCGGCGTAGCGCAGTTGGACCGGCCCGTTCAGCGGCTCGCGCGCTGCTCGAGCGGCGAGCTCGCCGAGCTCGGCCGGTGAGATGGGAGCCGGAGCTTTGGCGCATGCCCAGACACACCCGGCGACAGCCAATAACAACGGCCAACGATTCAACGGCATTCTGGGCCTCCCCTTGCGGCCGTGCCGGCGGATAACGCTATAGGCGCCGCCGCGAGGCGAAGAACATGTCGCCGGCCTTGGGGGCCGTCAAGCGCGCCGGGACTGTGACTTTGGTGGCAGAAACCGTGCCGATGAGGAACCGGGGCCGGTTCCTCCGGAACTGGGAGCGCTATTCAGCTATTGAGCGGTACAGATCGCGAATATGGTGCTCGCGGAGGTCGCGGACCGCTTCCCAGAGATCAGCCTCGGTGGGACCGCAGAAGATCTCGGCCGTCGCGTGTGCCGCCGCCGAACCATCGCCACCGCCGAAAAGGAACCGCCCGCGCCAGACGCCGTCGGAAGAGCGGCGGACCTCGACCCGAACCGGAACGTCCTGACCACCGAATCGGATCGGGGGAAGCTCGTGGATAACTGGTTCGGCCGGGTCGGGCAGCCCGTAGCGAACCGACTGTGCGGGCATCACACTCTCCGCAGGTTTGCGCAAATATATTGTTTCCCATCACTTACGCAATCCGGCAGCACTGGGTTGGTGCCCCCGCGGGATCCACGAACCGCCGCAACCCTGCCCCATGCGCCGCCCCCACTCCACACTCCGCTGGGCCGGGGTCGCGGCGCCGCTACCAACTGATGATGGGACGCCAGGCGAACGTCACCGCGAACAGCACGACCGACGCCCAGCCCAGGGGGCGCCGGCTGGGAGGTAATGGACGCCGCCATTCCATCACCTTGGGATGCGAGAGTCGCCCGCCGCCCAGAATCAGCGTGAGACCGGCCCACAACCACCACGGCCAGAACCAACGGCCGAGCACCACGAGGCCGAGCCACGCCGCCGCGGCCGCGTACCGCTGGTGTCGCCCGAACAGCGCGTACAGGATGTGTCCTCCATCGAGCTGGCCGAGCGGCAGGAGGTTCAGCGCCGTCACCAGCATTCCGATCCAGCCGGCGACGGCGATCGGATGCATCACCAGGGTCCCATCGCCCACGATCGCGACACGGATGGCCCAGGTGATCGCGGAGTCGCCGGCGAGGAGGTTGGTGCCGGCCAAGGGGATGACCATCGCCGCCGTGAACTCCCCGGGGGCCGCCACCCACGACTGCTGCACACCGACGATCAGCATGATCAGGGCGACCCCGAACCCGACCCACGGCCCTGCCGCCCCGACGTCCATGAGCTGGCGCCGGTCGAGTACCGGGCTACGCAACCGGATGAACGCGCCGAACGTCCCGATGAAGTTGACCTCGATGGGCGCTGGGAGGAAGAACGGTGGCGACGCGTCGATGGCATACCGCTTGGCCGCGAGATAGTGACCCATCTCGTGCGACAGGAGGATGGCCATCAGCGCCATCGCGAAGGGGACACCGGCGACGCTGGCCCGCGCCCATGCCTCGAGGTTGATCCAGAGTTCCCCCCAGCCACCGCGCAGCGAGGGGAGCGTATGCACCGAGCCGCCCAGTAGGAGGGCCCCACCCAACTGCACGGTCAGGAAGGTCCCGAGGAACAAGGCGAGGTGCAGGCCCCATCGTTCCGACCGGGCTGGGGCGACGGCCCGGATCAGCACGAGGCGCCCCGTGTCGGCCCCGCTGGCCCAATAGTGAACCCCGGGCCAGGCCGCGAGGGCCTCCTGCAACGCCGGTGACGGTCCGCGGTGCTCGGGACGCACGACGGCTTCCACGATCTCGCGGTCGCGGATCGTGACGGTGCGCCAGTAGGTCAGCAGCGTGGGGGCGAGCATCACGCCTCTTGACGGTCTCTCATGCCCGCCTGATATTCCTCAGCGCCATCACCACGTAAACCCCCAAACGCCCCATCCGCAGTCCGCCCGTCGAGGGCTGTCGCCGTACGCGGACCGCGGTCCGCCCGCAGCGTTCCCACCCCGCCTGGAGTCCCGCCGTGGACATCGCTGAACTCAAGAAGAAATCCGTCGCGGAGCTACACGCGATGGCCGAGGAGTTGAACATCACCAACTACTCGGGCATGCGCAAGCAAGATCTGATCTTCCGGATCGAGCAGTCGCTGCTCGACTCCGACACCGTGCTGCAGGGCGAGGGGGTGCTCGAGATCCTCCCGGAAGGGTACGGGTTCCTGCGCAGCCAGGACTGGAGCTACCTGTACGGGCCCGACGACATCTACGTGAGCCCGAGCCAGATCAAGCGGTTCGACCTGCGCACGGGCGATACGATCCTGGGACAGGTACGGCCGCCCAAGGAGGGCGAGCGCTACCTCGCGCTCCTCAAGGTCGAGAGCGTCAACTTCGACGACCCCGACAAGGCCAAGCACCGTATCGCGTTCGACAATCTGCGCCCGCGGTACCCCGACCGGCGCTTCCGCCTGGAGCGGAAGGACTCCGATTTGGCCGTCCGCGTCATCGACCTCCTCTCACCGATCGGGTTTGGCCAGCGCGGGCTGATCGTGGCCCCGCCCAAGGCCGGCAAGACGATCCTCCTGCAGAAGATCGCGAACTCCATCACCGAGAATCATCCCGAGGCGACGCTCATCGTGCTGCTGATCGATGAACGGCCCGAGGAAGTGACGGACATGGAGGAGAACGTCAATGCGGAGGTGATCTCCTCGACGTTCGATGAACCGGCCGACCGGCACGTGCAGGTGGCCGACATGGTGATCGAGAAGGCGCGCCGGCTGGTGGAGCATGGCAAGGACGTCATCATCCTGCTCGACTCGATCACGCGGCTCGCGCGAGCGCACAACGTGGTGATCCCGCACTCCGGCAAGATCCTGTCGGGCGGCGTGGACGCGAACGCGCTGCAGAAGCCCAAGCGCTTCTTCGGGGCGGCCCGGAACATCGAGGGCGGCGGCTCGCTCACGATCATCGCGACCGCGCTCATCGAAACCGGCAGCCGGATGGACGAGGTGATCTTCGAGGAGTTCAAGGGGACCGGCAACATGGAACTCGTGCTGGATCGCCGCATCGCGGACCGCCGCGTGTATCCGGCGATCGACGTCCAGCGCACGTCGACGCGGAAGGAGGAATTGCTCCTCGACAAGGAAGAGCTCAACAAGGTCTACCTGCTGCGGAACTTCCTGGCGGACATGCCGACGGTCGAGGCCATCGAGTTCCTGCTCGAGCGCATGAAGCGCACGAAGACCAACAAGGAGTTCTTCGCGTCGATGCAGCAGGGATGATGACGGCGAAGGATCGATCGATCCCCACCGAAGGCCGTCTCCTCGCCGTGGATTGGGGCGAGAAGCACATCGGTCTGGCCGTCACGGACCCCACGCGCACCATTGCCCAGCCACTGGCCACCCTGACGCGGCGCGCCGGCCGCCGCTTCCCCATGCAGCAGCTGCGGGCGTGGCTCGAGGCGTACAGCCCCACCGGAATCATCGTAGGGCTTCCGCTGACTCCGGACGGCGCGGAGGGCCCAGCCGCGCTGGCCGCCCGCGCGGCCGCCGAGCTGATCGCCGCGAAGACGGGATTGCCGGTCGTGCTCCTGGACGAGCGGATGACGACGGCGCAAGCCGTCCGGGCCGATGCCGTGGGCGGGCGCGTCGACCGGGATCAGCGCGCCGCGGCCATCCTGCTGCAGGCCTATCTCGAACGCGAGCGCCGGTGAGGTCCCGGACCCTCCTCGTCGGCGCGCTCGCGCTCGGGGGGTGCGCAGCACCGGCGCCGACGGGGGAACCCGTGCGTGTCACGATTCCGCGGGGCGCAACCCTCGAGGCGGTGACCGACACCCTCTACGCCCATCGCATCATCGATTCCCCGCGCTGGTTCCGCTTCTACGCCACTCTCGTGCGTCGGGACCGGGCCATTCAAGCCGGCGTCTACGACTTTCATCAGCACCGCCCCACCGGCGAGGTCCTCCGCGCGCTGGTATCCGGACGCGCGGCCTCTCAACGCCTCGTCATTCCGGAGGGTCTGATGCTGGTCGAGGTCGCCGCCGAGGTCGAACGCCAGCTCGGCGTTCCCGCGGAGAGCGTCGCCGCGGCGGCACGCGACAGCGCGACGGTCGCGCGCGTGGCGCCCGGGGCCCGGAGCCTCGAGGGATACCTCTACCCGAGCACCTACTTCGTGCCCGTGCCGCCGAGCGCCAGCGCGATCATGGCGCAGATGGTGCGCGAGTTCGAGGATCGGTGGGAGCCGGCGTGGACCGCGCGGCTCGACACCCTGGAGCTGACGCGCCACGAGCTCGTGACGCTCGCCTCCATCATCGAGGGGGAAGTGCGCCACGAGCGCGACCGACCGTACGTGGCCTCGATCTACCACAACCGGCTGCGGGCGGGCTGGCGGCTCCAGGCGGATCCGACCGTGATCTACGCGCTCGGGCGGCGCCGGCGGTTGTACGAGCGCGACTACCTCCGTCCGTCCCCCTACAACACCTACCTGATCGACGGCCTGCCGCCCGGACCGATCGGCCAGCCGTCCGCGGCGAGCCTCGCCGCCGCCCTGTACCCCGCCGTGACGGACTTCTTCTTCCTGGTTGCACAGGCGGACGGGCACCACGTGTTCTCGCGCACGCTGCGCGAGCACACGGCCGCGGTCGCCCGCGTGCGAGCGGCCCGCAACAGCAGTCCCTGAGGAGCCAGCGGTGTCGCTCGTCGTTGAGTCATGACGGGCGCCTTCGGGACCCGAGGGCGGTATCGAGAGCGTCGCGCAACCGCCGGGCGGCCCGCTCGACGTCCCGATCGCCGAACACGGCACCGATCGTCGCCACCCCGTGCGCGCCGGCGGCGCACAACTCCGGGATCCGCTCGACCGTGACGCCCCCGATGGCGACGCAGGGCATGCCGGGCGGCGCCAGCGCAGCGAGACGCGTGAAGCCGGCCACGCCGATAGGGACGCCTGCATCGCGCTTGCTGTAGGTCGCGTACACCGACCCGAGGCTCCAGTAATCGGCGTCCATCGCGCGGGCCCGGCCCGCTTCCCGGGGCGTTCCCACGGACAGGCCGATGGACAGCGGGCGGGGCGAGCGGGCACGCACCCGGTCGGCCGGCAGGTCGTCGGCGCCGAGGTGGACCCCCGCCGCGCCGGCGAGCCACGCGACGTCGGCGCGATCGTTCACCCAGACCGGGATCCGGACGGTCCGTACGAGGCGCTCGGTCCACGCCAGAACCTCGCCGCCGCCGCTATTCTTCATGCGCACCTGCAGCATGGTCGCGCCCCCGGCCTCGGCGGCTCGGGCCGCGTCCAGCGCGGCCGCTCCGACCGCCGCGGGATCGAGAATCGCGATCAGACGAACGTCAGGCGACATGAGGATGCGCTCCATGAGCCGAGCACCGGAGTCCGCGGCGGTGCCGCGAACACTGCCAAACTACCCGGTGCGCCCGGCGTGAGCGGGGCGGTCTCGGTCACGCGGCGCGGCGCCAACCGCTGGCGGCGAGGACATCCCTGGATCTACCGGAGCGACGTCGTCGACGGCCCCCGGACCCCCGGAGTCGTCGGCGTCACCGACCCACGCGGGACGTTCCTGGGACAGGCACTGTGGAGCCCCGCGTCCGAGATCCGGCTCCGCCTCCTCACCATGGATGACACGCCCATCGACGCCGCGTGGTGGACCGACCGGATCCGCCACGCACACGCCCGGCGCGCCACCCTCGAGCCACCGGCCACGGCCTACCGCGTCGTGCACGCCGAGGCCGACGGCCTTCCCTCCCTGGTCGTGGACCGCTACGGCGAGTACGTCGTGGCGCAGCTACTTTCGGCGGGCCTCGAGACCGCGCGGGCCGAGGTGCTCGCGGCACTCGACACCGTGCTGGCGCCGGCCGGCATCCTGCTGCGGAACGATGCGTCCGTGCGTCGCCACGAAGGGCTGCCCCTGGCTATCGAGCCTGTGCGCGGCACGGTGCCGGACCCGATCGAGGTCAGTGAAGGGACCGTCCGGTTCTGCGCCGCGCCGCACCGCGGTCAGAAGACGGGCGCGTTCCTCGATCAGCGTGAACATCATGCTCTGATGGGTCGCCTGGCGCGCGGCCGGGCGCTCGACCTCTTCTGCTACCACGGCCTGTTCGCGCTCCACATGGCCGAGCGCGCGGACAGCGTGATGGGAGTGGACACCAGCGCGGAGGCCCTTGCCATGGCGGCCGAGAATCAGCGCCGCAACGGTCTGACGAACCTGCGGTGGGTCGAGGCCAACGTGTTCGACCTGCTGCGGGACCTCGACGCGACCGGGGAGCGTTTCGACACGATCGTGCTCGATCCGCCCGCGTTCGCGAAGGATCGCGACGCCGTGGCCGCCGCCCTGCGGGGCTACAAGGAGATCAACCGGCGGGCACTGCGGCTGCTGCAGCCGGGCGGGCGGCTCCTGACCGCGTCGTGCTCGTATCACGTCGGGCGCGCGGCGTTCCTCGCGATGGTGGCTGACGCGGCGGCCGACGCGGGGCGGCCCGTCGTGCTCGAACGGGTCCTGGGTCAGCCGGCAGACCATCCGGAACTGGTGACGGTTCCCGAGACGGGATACCTCAAGGGCGCGCTGCTGCGGGCGGTCGGCTGAGGAGGCGCGGGCTCCGTTGACACGCCGCCGGGCGCTCGCGAGGTTGCAGGATGCCTTTCGCTGCAGCCGGCGAGCCGACGCGCCCGACGAGCGCAGCCCGGAGGTCGGCGGCGAACCGACGCGCGCACGCCTCTCCCACGCGCGCGTGCTGACGGACCCCATCCCGCAGCGGCAGCGGCGTCCCCCGCTGTCCCCCCGCCAGGAGTACGAGGAGTTCGTGCTCCAGCGCATTGAGGACTACAAGAACCAGCTCTCCCGTGAGGAGCTGCTGACGTTGGCGGACGAGTCGGTGCAGGAACTCGAGGCGGGGCCCGACGGCCAGCTGGTATTGACCGAGGTCCTGGTCCTCGAACACGTGGACCGCCTGATCAAGAAGCGCCTGCGCCTGCCGGCCTACCGCCGCTGGACCGGCCTGCATCAGCGCCTGCGCGCGGTGCAGCGTCAACCGACGCACTGGGGGCTCCCCGCCGACCTGCCCATGGACCGGCTGGTCGGCTGCCTCGAACCGGGCGACGTCACGGCCGCCCTCGGGTCCGGCGCGGCGGGGGCCGCTTTCCTGCTCGCCGCGCACGATCTGCCGGTGGCGGCGCTGGCGGAATCCGTGGAGGCGGCGGAAGCCATCGAGTCCCGCGCGGCGGACCAAGCGCTCACCCGGCATGTGCAGGTCTACGCGGTGCAACTCGGCTGGCTTCCGACCGACTTCACGCCGGCCGTCGTGGTCGTCGATCCCATGGTGTTCGCCCACCAGGACGCCACCGCACAGGTGCGCACGATGACCTCGCTGCTCGACGCCACCGTGCAGGGCGGGATCCATCTCGTGCTGCCCGTGGACCAGCGCGGAGCCGTGCGTTCGCTCGCCCCCGAAGCCATGCTCAATCACTACAGCGGGTGGCAGGTCAGTCGAGGCCCGCGGAGTGGCAGCCGCTGGTTCATCGCCGTCAAACCCTGACGACCCGGTCTCCGCCCGGCATTGCGTGCCCTGTCCGGTCCGGCCCATACTCCCCTCATGCCAACGCTGACGATTGACGGCCGGCCCGCCACGGTCGCCGATGGGGCCACGATTCTGGACGCGGCCCGGGCGGCCGGCATCACGATCCCGACGCTCTGCTGGTACCCGCACCTGCCGGTCGTCGGGAACTGCCGGATCTGCGTGGTCTCGGTGGCGGGTCAGGAGAAACTCCTGCCCGCATGTGCCACGGCGGCGGCGGCCGGTATGGTCGTCACGACCGAATCGCCCGCGGTGGTGGCGGCCCGCCGGGGGGTGCTGACCATGCTCCTCGAGCGGTACCCGGGTGAGCACCTCCGCGCCGGCGATGCGGCCCGCAACGAGTTCGAAGCGTACGCCGTCCGATACGGCGTGCGGCCCCGGCCGCTCGCGGACCGCGCGCTGCCGCTGCGCACCGGCGACGAGCGTCCGGGCGACCCGATGATCGCGCACGACATGAGCCTCTGCATTCTGTGCACGCGATGCGTGCGCGCGTGCGAGGACATCCAGGTGGTGGGCGTGCTCGATGTCGCCCACCGGGGTGAGCACGCGCAGATCATCGTGGGCGGCGACGGCGACCCGGACAAGGCGGCGTGCACCTGGTGCGGCGAATGCGTCCGGGTCTGCCCCACCGGGGCCATCTTCGAGGTCATGCCCCGGGAGCGGTTCGGTACGGCGCGGGTCACGCCGGACCGCGTGGTTCGCTCGATCTGCCCCTACTGCGGCGTCGGCTGCCAGCTGGACCTGCAGGTCAAGGACAACATCGTGGCCCGCGTTACGTCGCCCACGTTCGACGAGGTGACGCCGAACAATGGCTCCACCTGCGTGAAGGGCCGGTTCGGCTACGACTTCACACAGCACCGGGACCGGCTCGCACGGCCGCTCATCCGCCGCGGGTGGGAGAAGCGGGACGGCCGGTGGGTGTGGACCGGCCCGGCGGGGGAAGGCCGCCGCGCCGGCCCGTGGC
>Ga0326597_10013108_pt1 | contig 10903 bp, 4 predicted proteins | sample RVTome_12_FD_203789 | JGI IMG/M metagenome (GOLD analysis project Ga0326597, IMG submission 203789) | Soil microbial communities from uranium-contaminated site in the Upper Colorado River Basin, Wyoming, United States - RVT100D185 | ecosystem: Environmental > Terrestrial > Soil > Contaminated >... | reverse complement strand
TGCCGGACAGCGGTTACACTGCTGAGATGCGGATTAATCTCCGTGAGCTTGGGTACCCGGCGGGCAGAGGTGACGGTGTGTTGTTCTTCGGGGCTACGTTATATGACGGCGATTCATTCCCAACGCCGACGGATAGCTATGGAACCCGTACATGGTTCATGAGAGAGAATGCCAACAGTGATTCGCCCATCTGGGCATACATGGATCCTGGCAACCCGCTTGCAGTGGATGAGAACGGAAACCCCATCCCTGAGGTGTTCGCGCTCATTGGCAACTACCCCAATCCATTCAACCCGTCAACGACAATCAAGTTCGTCATGCCGCAATCGAGCGATGTAACATTGGAGGTTTTCAACGTGCTCGGACAACGTGTGGCGTTTCAATCTCTTGGTGAAAGGCAAGTGGGAGAGCAATCGGTGCAGTTCAACGCTTCACATCTCGCTTCCGGCATGTACAACTATCGTTTGCATATGTCATCGACCAATGCAACGATCACCGGAAAGATGATGTTGCTGAAGTGACAGATCGCGCGGGGGCACAGCAAACTGTGCCCCCATAGTGGCAGAGTGAAGCTGTCACGTCATTCCAGATGCTGTGCAAACGAGAGATTGTCTGACAACATATAGATGCTCAAGGCACTTTCCGATGAAGCCCACACCGCGTCGCGCGAATGCAACCCTGGTAGCGTTACTTACTACGGCAGTCCTGTTCGGAGCTCAACCTGTTCTGTCCGGAACCACAGGAAAAATCTCCGGTCTTGTGATTGATAGGCAAAATGATGAATCCCTCCCCAGTGTCAATGTCGTTCTTGTTGGAACAACGCTTGGCGCTGTGACGGATTTCGACGGCTACTTTAACGTTATCAACATCCCTCCTGGCACGTATGAGGTACAGTTCAGACTGATTGGGTATCGTCCACATTCTGTTAGGGAGGTACTTGTCACGGTCGATAATACGACCAAGGTCGATGTGGTCCTTGAGGAATCTGTTGTAACAGGAGAGGAGGTTGTGGTCACCGCTCAGAGGCCTATTGTGGATATTAATCTGACGAGCACCGTTCAAACAGTAACAGACAGGGACATTCAGGTATTGCCAGTGCAAGAACTACAGGATATTGTGAACCTGCAAGCCGGGGTTGTTGACGGGCACTTCAGAGGTGGACGTGCCGGAGAAGTTCAATACCAGGTGAATGGTGTATCGGTAAACAACTCATTCGACAACACATCGACAATAAAGATTGATCGGTCGTTGATTCAGGAAGTGCAGGTCATCACTGGCACATTCGATGCGGAGTATGGCCAGGCAATGAGTGGTGTTGTAAATACCGTTCTGAAATCCGGTGGTGACAACTTTGCATGGAATGGAGAGGTGCTGGCGGGAAGCTTTGTGTACCCCAGCGGTGGTCACCGAAACATCGAATACAAATTCAGGCCCGAGTTCATTAACCAGAACTACCAGCTGAGTGTGAACGGGCCAACCGGTCTTCCACAGACGTTCTTCCTTGTCAGTGGTCGCAGATATGATTTCAATGACTACTACTACGGCGAGCGCCGGTTCAATCCTCTTGACACGAATGGGATCTCAGACCCGCAAGGCTGGCTTGGCCGGCCAAACGGTGATGGCAAGGTGGTAGCTCTTGCCTTCACGCGCGAATGGTCGGGTTTGGCGAAAGTCACGAACCGCTCGCTGCCGAACATTGAAATCAGTTATCAAGGACTCTTCAACATCATCGACGCGAGCAGGATGGGCGACGCATTTCAGTTTCGCTATAACCCTGATGGAAAGAAGAAACAAAAAACGTGGTCCCTTGTACACGGAATTGACTGGACCCACACGATTTCCATGGCGACATACTATAACCTCAGCGTTCGCCAGAACTACTTTGATTACCACGATTGGGTATACGATGATTTCTACGATTCTCGGTATGACTTCGCTCAGTCAAGTAGAAACTTGCTTGACTATGAATACGGGGCCAGTGTTGCAGGCGTTGATTTTGGCCGTTTCCGTCAAAAGACAAATGCTGGTGTCATAAAGGGGTCGCTAACCAGTCAAGTGACCCGGGAGCATTTGTTTAAGATCGGTGCAGAGTTTCAAACGTCTGCGATTGAATTCGGCAACGCCGGAACGCTCACGCAGAAGGGCGATACGTTGTACCGATACGTGGATGACCTTAACTACCCCGGTGTTCAGTACTACTACCCGATCTCCCTGGCGGCGTACGCTCAGGATCAGGTGGAATGGAATGACCTTACCATTCGCGCTGGAGTCCGTTTCGAGTACTTTGACGCCCGAAGTTATCTGCCGAGCGACCTTGCCAACCCTGCAAATGCCATTGCAGATAATCCACTCTCGGTTCCCCAACGCACCAGCAAGAAAATTTCGTATGCACCGCGATTCGGGATTTCGTATCCGATTACAGCAACATCATCGGTGTTTTTCTCGTATGGGCACTTCTACCAGCTTCCGCCGTTGCGCGACATTTTCAACAATGCTAACTATGACAAGCTTGCCGATCTTCAGGATGGAACGGGCAATTACGATGAAGTGTATGGAAATCCGGACATCAAGCCGGAACGAACTGTGCAGTACGAGTTTGGGTACAAACATGCCCTGACGGATTTTCTTGGTTTGAGCGTGAACCTGTTTTATAAAGATATTCGTGACCTCCTTGGTGTGGAGTTTATTGATACGTATGCCGTGGCTGAATACGCTCGACTCACAAATATCGATTTTGGGAACGTGACCGGTTTTACGATCTCCCTCGACCAACGACGAGTGGGGATTCTCAGTTCAACGCTCGACTATACGTGGCAGATGGCACAGGGAAACTCCAGCGATCCGGATGAGACTGCAAACCGAAAAGCAGCAGGGGAAGACGCCAACCCACGTCAAGTGCCATTGAATTGGGATCAACGTCACACGCTCAACGCGACCATACAGCTTTCACAACCGGAGAGTTATTCCGTCAGTACAATTGTCCGCTTCGGCAGCGGGCGGCCGTATACACCAACAATCGGCTCAGGGCACGGATCAGAAGTGGAGGCAAACTCCGGCCGCAAACCCAACGGCTTTCTTGTGGACCTACGCGCTGAAAAGTACTTTACAGTGGCCGGAGTTAACCTGAGTCTCTTCCTCCGTGTATTCAACGCGCTCGACGCGCGTTACTTCAATGGAGATGTGTTTGAAAACACGGGGAGTCCCGACTATGGGCTGCTCCCACTCTCCACGGATAGAAACAAACTTGCCAATCCAACGCGATATTACGCCCCGCGGCGGATTGAAGTAGGAATTTCAATGAGTTCACTGCGTTGATGCAACCAACGAGAAGACTTCCAATGAAAAGGTCCAGATTTCTTCTGCTACTCCTAACAGCAGTGCTTCCCTTGGGACATCTTGCAGCGCAGGTTATTCCGCCTGTTCCAAAGGAAAAACGAGGGCGCATTGATGCCGAGCGCGAGGGCTTTCATGATGCTAACAACATTCGTACGGTGTTCCTTAATTACGGCATGGTTGGCAACTACCCTACTGATCCAATCGGTGTGGACCTGAGTGTCTTTCACTCGGTGGAAGTGCCGAAGGGAAGTGGCCTGAATTACACCGATGGTATTACGCCCTTTGTCCTTGCGAAGGTGCGCCTCACGAATGGTGATTCCGCGTATATCATGGAAGCCGGGTATCGTGAGCGGCAAGAGACCAGCCCATTCGGCGTCCACAAAATGCGCTTTGAGCCGAGACCCGGATACTTCGAACCTGATGCGAACGTCAACAGGGGTCGGTCGCCGGCAATCAGTAACGACCTTCGCACTTGGCCTTCAACCTGGCCTGACAAAGATGCTTCGTGGGATGGATGGTGGAACGGGTACTTCGGGAAGGTTCCCGCGGCTGATCAGGAGAGCTTCACCGTGATGGACGACGATTATTACGATAAGTGGAGACCTGGCTCACCTCATGGTTCATACTTCCCGGACAGCCGAGATTCCACGAGGCGTGGCTTGGGATTGCGTGTTGAAGTGCGTGGTTTCCAGTGGTCCAATCCACAAGCTGCCAATGTAATTTTCTGGCACTATGACATTACCAACGAAGGAACCGTGGACTATCCGGCACCCGGTCAGCCGGAGAATATCATCTTCGGTCTGTATATGGACTCGGGGATCGGCGGCTCTGCAGTCAGTTGCGATGGAGTAGCCGAGTCTGATGATGACAATGCCCAGTTCGATACCACCACCGGGCTTAACCTTGTGTATACATGGGACTACTTCGGACGCGGACGTGGCGTTTCGAGTAACTGCCTGCCAACAGGGTATCTGGGCTATGCATATCTTGAAACTCCGGGCAAACCAGAAGACTTGATCGATAACGACAACGATGGCATGATCGACGAAAGAAGAGATGGCGGCCCTGGAATACTGATTGAGGGTCGAGATGCAATCCTCGCAGCAGCAGCTGCACGTTACGACACCGCCAAATTCAGTCTGCTTATCGGCTCACCCTCTCGTCGTCCGGCTGTGCTGGCAGAACAATGGTGGACAGGTGACGAGGATATGGATTGGGTTGCCCTTGCAGATGACGTCGGCGCTGATGGGTTGGCTGGAACGAATGATATTGGCGAGGGAGACGGGATGCCAACCGAAGGCGAACCACATTTTGACCGGACAGACAAAGACGAATCCGATCAGATCGGATTAACCGGATTCCAGATGAACTACATAACCCAGGGCATCGACAACGTGGTATTTTTCAGAACCGGCCAGGGGCAGCATCCCGACTGGCCAAAGGAGCTTTACGACAAATGGACCAGCCCGGATCCAAACATCCGTTTCGATCCTAGAACTGGTGCGACGAATATCAACATCGGTTTCCTGTTCGCGTCCGGTCCATTCACCCTCAGGGCCGGCAGGACTGAGCGCTTTAGTCTCGCGCTAGCATACGGGGCAGATCTGCAGGATCTTCGCTCAACGGTCAAGGTAGTGCAGGCAATCTACAATGCAAACTACCAATTTGCGGTGCCTCCACCCATGCCCACAGTAAAGGCGGAATCAGGAGATGGTTATGTACAATTGACGTGGGATGATGCGGCAGAAAATAGCACGGATCCTGTTGTCACCGAAAATGACTTTGAGGGCTATCGTATTTATCGTTCGACGGATCCGTTATTCAGAGACCCAAAGGCGATTCAAACAGGGCGCGATGGATCAATCAACGGAAAACCACTGGCCCAATTTGACCTGGTGAATGGGATTAGTGGCCCCTCGCAAACGATCGTGGGCGGAGTAGCGTACAATCTTGGGAGTGAAACAGGCCTCACCCACACCTTCAGGGACACCACCGTGATAAACGGTCAGCAGTACTACTACGCGGTCTGCTCATATGATTATGGACCCAGCATTAGTCTTCAGAACCAGGAAGTGTTCACCTACTACCCGTCTGAGAACGCCATTACAGTTTCGAGGACTCCGCGGGGCGGCATAATTCTGCCGAAGAACGTTGTCTCGGTCAGGCCAAATCCAAAGGTCCTCGGGTACATTCCTGCTGAAGCCTCCCTGGCATCGCACATCGCAGGCATCGGAACCGGAACGGTCAGCACGAAAGTTGTGGATTCGAAGCTCGTTCCCGAGAATCATGTGTTCAAAGTTACGTTCAATGCGAAGCCGGATGAAGTTCGCGCGAATTCCTACAATCTCATCGATAGCACAACGGGCGATGTCATTTTTGAAACCGGGAGAGATCTTGATGGTGCCGGAACAGGGATTTCTGGTCTCGGTGTTCTACCGATCGTCCAAACACTTCCGACGGTTGTTGTTGACACACTGCAAAGTGGATTTGCACCTGGGAGTATGACCGATGCAATTCTTGGTGTGACTTACGCGCGTGGTGCAACACTGCCCGTCAATATGCGACGCGAAGGGTTCCCATATGATTTGACCATCACGTTCTCTAACACCATCATCGACACAGCCTTCAAGGTCTTCGGAGACCCTCTTCCGGTGAAATTCCGAGTAACTGCTCAAACGCCAAACGGGCCTCTGCGCCTGAAATGCTACTTCAATGACTCTCAGGGGGGTATTGACTCGACACTGAGTGTTGGCGCGGACACCCCTGAGGAAATTCAGGTGTTGACTGGGCCGGATAGCGTGGTCTACTTTGACCGCTACACATGGACCATCAAGATCAAGAACGACAGCCTGGCCACGACGACTCCTACACTCGGCGATGTGTACAACCTGAAACTTTTATATCCGTTTACTGTCGGTGATGCGTTCGTCTTTACGACAAAGAGCGAAGTGATTGAGAACGCGAAAGCGATGCAGGAGTTCAAAGAGCCACCGTATGTTGTCCCGAACCCTTATGTAGGTGCTGCGAGTTTCGAGCCGGAACGATACGCGACCGGCGGTCGTGGTGAAAGGGAAGTCCAGTTCCGCGGCCTACCGCAGAATTGTGTCATCAGGATTTACACTGTGCGCGGCGAGTTGGTACAGACACTTGTACACGATGGCTCGACGCATGGCGTTGTGCGGTGGAATCTCCGCACCAAGGATAATCTCGATATTGCGCCGGGGTTATATGTGTTTCATGCCGATGCTGGCAACTACGGCAGCCACATTGGCAAGTTCGCCATCATAAAGTAAGCGAGGGGTGACCAATGAAAAAAGGAACGCTGTCGTGCTTGGTGATGGTGATAAGCGCAGGTACCATGTTTGCACAATCAAAAACCGGAACGAGTATTGGACAGTTTCTCTTGATTGAACCAAGTGCAAGGATCGCGGGGATGGGGAACGCGGGTGTCACGATGTACGGTGAGCCTCAATCTGCATATTACAACCCTGCTGCCATCGGGTTGTTCTACAGTAACGGAGTACAGTTTACGCACAGTCTCTGGCTAGCGGACATTGCATACGACTATGCTGTTGTTTCTGTCTCCCTGGAAGATTTTGGGAACCTCATGGCTAGTGTGACTTCTCTGAGTTCCGGCGAGATTGACGTTCGGACGGTCGACAAACCTCTCGGGACTGGCGAGCGTTATACTGTTGCCGATCTGGCTTTTGGCGTTGGGTATGGCCGTCGGATCTCTGATCGCTTTTCCGTCGGTGTTCAGGTGAACTACATACAGGAAATCATCTGGCACAGCTCAATGAGCGCGTTTGCTTTGAATGTTGGCACCATCTATCGCATTTCCGAGGACGGCATTCACATCGGAGCGAGCATCTCCAATTTTGGAACCCGGGCAAAGTTCGACGGGCGCGACCTGCGCATTCAGTACGATCAGAACCCCAACGTGTTTGGCGACAACAACAGCCTCCCGGGTGAGTTGTTTACAGATGACTTCCCCCTCCCCATCATCTTCCGCGTTGGGCTCGGCTACCCGGTTTTGATCGGTGATGAGAATACTTTGACGCTCGCTGTTGATGCGTTCCATCCCAGCGATAACACTGAGAGCATCAGCATGGGGGGCGAGTGGGGATACGATGATATATTCTTCCTGCGAGGAGGCTATCAGAACATGTTCCTGCAAGACTCGGAAGTCGGGTTAACGCTTGGCGCAGGGCTGCACTACATGATGGATACATATGCTGTCAGTTTCGACTATGGCTGGGCCGATCACGGCAGACTTGAGAGTACGCATCGACTCACAATCGGGATCTCGTTCTGATCGCGTTGACGTGCTTTGAGAGAACGCCAACGTGAGAGCCTTCAAAACGAAATACGGTCGCTTCTCGCGCGATGGCAAAGAATATGTCATCACCGCGCCGCGTACGCCCCGGCCATGGATCAACGTCATCAGCAACGGAGACTACGGGATAACGGTATCGCAGACGGGGAGCGGTTACAGCTGGCGCACCCATGCTCAGATAAATCGCATCACGCGCTGGGTTCAGGATCTGGTTAAGGACGAATGGGGAAAGTACATTTACCTTCGCGACGAGAAGGGGAATGTGTGGTCCGCGGGATGGAAGCCGGTGTGTGCTGAGCCGGACTCATACCAATGCAGTCACGGCATCGGCTACACGGTCATTGCATCGGAGAACTTCGGGATCCGAACTGAGCTGCTGATCTTCGTACCAAACGATGGCCCGCTTGAGGTGTGGCAGCTGAAGATTGTGAATCGGACCCGAAGACACCGCACTGTTGCTCTCTACACTTTTCTGGAGTGGGCGTTGGGCCAGGCACCCGACTGGCACCGTGAGTTCCACAAAACATTTATCGAGACTGAATACGACGCGGATATGCAGGCGCTCCTTGCGACAAAGCGGCTGTGGGAGGTCCCGACCGATCGAGGTCACTGGAACACACACTGGCCGTATGTTGCATTCCACTCGTCGAGCTTGAAACCTGTCTCCCATGACGGCGACAAGGAGTCGTTCCTCGGAATGTATGGGAATCAGGCACTGCCTGCAGGGGTTATGCAGAAGAGGCTCCTGAGGCGGACGGGGAACTGGCTTGATGCCATTGCGAGCCTTCACAATGAAGTCCGCTTGAAACCGAACGAAGAAACGACAATCTGCTACACTCTTGGCTGTGCAGACTCTAAAGCGCAAGCGAATGAGCTGGTCGCCCGGTACCGCTCTACCGCTAGCGTGAATGCCGCCCTTGAAGACGTTCGCACACGCTGGGATACGATGCTGGCCACGGTCTCGGTGACAACACCAGACGATGCGATGAACATCATGCAGAACACGTGGCTGAAGTACCAGGCAATTTCAGGAAGGATGTGGGGTCGAAGCGCGTACTATCAGACCGGCGGTGCGTACGGATTCCGCGACCAACTTCAGGACAGCCAGCTCTGGCTGGTGATTGATCCCGAGCGAACGAAGAATCAGCTCCGCCTGCACGCCCGGCATCAGTTTATGGATGGAACCGTGTATCATTGGTGGCATCCTTTGTCCGAAGTGGGGTTACGCAACCAGATTTCAGACAACCTGCTATGGTTGCCGTACGTGATGAACGCCTATCTCCAGGAAACCAACGACCTCGCCATCCTCGACCTTACCGAACCGTTTGTGGACGACAATTCCCCTACAACGATGTATGACCATTGCAGTCGCGCCATCGACGAGAGCCTGGAACGATTCAGTAAGAGAGGCTTGCCGTTGATAGGCAGTGGAGACTGGAATGACGGGCTCAGCGCTGTCGGACTGGACATGAAGGGCGAGTCGATTTGGCTTGGCCATTTTCTTCATCGCATACTGCTGGACTTCGCTGTCATTGCGGAACGGATGAGTGATCAAGATCGGGCGGATCGCTATCGTGATAGGGCAAACGAGCTTCGCGCCAAGCTCAATACCATTGGCTGGGACGGTGAATACTATTACGGGGCCACAAAGGACTCAGGCGAGCAACTTGGAAGCAAAGGGAACGCTGAAGGCTCCCTCTGGCTCAATCCTCAGACGTGGGCGGTCATTGCTGGTGTCGCAGAGGGGGACCGTGCACAAAGGATCATGGACGTTGTCGAGAAAACCTTAGAAGCGAAGATTGGGCCGCTTCTCCTCTCTCCTGCCTATGAGACTCCGGATAGGTACGTGGGGTATCTGACACGGTATGCGGCGGGTGTGCGTGAGAATGGAGGCGTCTATACGCACGGAGCGACGTGGGCAATCATTGCGGAGGCTATGCTTGGCCGGGGAGAGAGCGCGTACCGCATGTACTCCAAACTCAACCCCATCAATCGTGGAAAGAAGCCGGACGAATATTTTGCTGAACCATACGTGACGGCCGGGAATATTGAAGGACCCGCATCGGCGTTCTTCGGTCGCGGCGGATGGACATGGTACTCCGGTTCTGCGACCTGGCTGTTTAAGGTGGGTCTGGAGTGGATTCTTGGTGTTCGCGCGGCAACGGATGGGTTGCTCATGGATCCATGTATTCCATCCTCGTGGGATGGGTACAGAGTGAAACGACCTTTCCGCGGCGCGTTCTATCACATTGAAGTGAGAAACCCCGACCATGTCCAGTGTGGCGTGCGAGAGTTGTGGGTGAATGGTCAGCGGCACTGCGAGTCGAAAGGTCCGAGAGAGAAGGTAGTGCCGGCATTCGAGGCAGGGACAAATCATGATGTCGTGGCCGTACTCGGCTGAGAAGTCGAGCCGAAGGCAGGCATGCTATTGCCCCGGCCTACACGGGCTGGGAAAACTTGCCGAGTATGAGAGCAAAGCCCCAAACGCCGCAGGCGTTCCATATCTGTAACCATACAGAACAGCAGAAGCAGATGAACTCCGTCAGGAGTTCAATACTTGTAACAATGCGACAGATATCTGACACGAACTCCGTGAGGAGTTCAATGCGTAAGAGCGTATGATCAAACGTATCGTCCTTGTATCAGCGATTTTCTTCGTTGGCTCCAATGCCAACGCGCAAATCTCCACCGAAGCGCTTCTCGATACGATTCAGCATACAGCATTCAACTTCTTTTGGCAGGAAGCGAACCCTTCCAACGGCCTCATCAAGGATCGAGGCCCGGGGACGGCACCCTCCAGCATTGCATCGGTCGGGTTCGGACTGACGGCCATTTGCATCGGTGTGGATCATGGTTGGGTGTCGCGGGAAGCAGCCAGGGATCGCGTCCTCACAACGCTTCGGACGTTCTGGCTTGGGCCACAAGGGTCCGGCGTCTCGGGGTATATAGGTTACAAGGGTTTCTTTTATCATTTCCTCGACATGAATACAGCTGTGCGGACATGGGACAGCGAGCTATCCACGATAGACAGCGGGCTCCTGTTTGCTGGAATCGTATACGTCAGGGAATACTTTGATGGTGTCGATTCCACCGAGGTGCAAATCCGCGAGCTTGCGGATTCGATCTATTATCGTGCCGACTGGGAGTGGTTTCGAAACTTCAACCCGGGCTTGTTGATGGGCTGGACGCCGATTACGGGATTCTCTGGGTATGGTCAATGGACGGGTTATA
>Ga0326597_10013107_pt1 | contig 10904 bp, 8 predicted proteins | sample RVTome_12_FD_203789 | JGI IMG/M metagenome (GOLD analysis project Ga0326597, IMG submission 203789) | Soil microbial communities from uranium-contaminated site in the Upper Colorado River Basin, Wyoming, United States - RVT100D185 | ecosystem: Environmental > Terrestrial > Soil > Contaminated >... | reverse complement strand
AATCCCGAGGTCCATCATGAACCCGCACCGCCGCACGTAGGCGATGTCGTACAGAATCCGCTCGTCCCACGACATGGCCGCGTGGCCGTATACCTGCGCCAACCCTGTAATCCCAGGGCGCATCAGCAACCGCTGGCGCCGGAACTCGTCGTACGCCGCCGCCTGATCCGGCAGCGTCGGTCGCGGGCCAACAAGCGACATCTCACCGCGCAGCACGTTCCAAAGCTGCGGCAGTTCATCCAACTTCGTTCGCCGCAGAAACCGCCCGATCCGCGTGATCTCCGGATGATCCAGCGGCACGAGCTCCTTGGGGTCCGGTATGCGGCCGCCCAGCATCGTGCGGAACTTGCATAACTGGAAGATCATCCCGTTCCGCCCCGCTCGTTCTTGTTGAAACAGCACTGGTCCCCGGCTCGTGAGTTTGACTACTAGCGCCGTCAAGAGAACCAATGGCGACAACAGAACCACGAGTGTCGACGCGACCACGACGTCGAATACTCGCTTCCCCCGACGGGCCCAAAGCGTCTCGGAGACCCTGTATGTGGTGTCGTCCATCACGTTTACCGCAAGTCCTGGCCCGCCGAGCCCGATCAAGGGTATCGGCTCGCGATCATTCGTGATACCGCCCCCCTGCTACCATAGGTGTAGGGTCCGCTGTGCGGACCACCCCGGAAGGTCGAGGTCGTAGGGTCCGCTTCAGCGGACCGTTTTCTCCGTGGTCCGCCAAGGCGGACCCTACGCGCTCAGCCGAACCAAAGACCACAACCCGGCGATTGACCCACGATAGCTCACGGTTACACTTCGCCCACTGGCGGCCCGGCGGGCGTGGCCGGCGTGGCTACGTTTCCAGGGCCCTTTTCACGGAAAATACGGCGGAGTGCCCCGATGAGACAGTTTCGACTCGCGCGCCTCATGAAAATCCTAGTTCCCGGCGTCATTCTTCTCCAACTCGCCGGCTGCAACCTTGTTAATCTGAACGAGGCGCTCCAGACCGTGTTCCTGGGCATCACGGCCGCCGGCAGCTTCGCCATCTTGCAGAACATTTAGCCGGCCACCACGACCCTGGAGCTTGCCTGCGTGATCATCGCGGTTCCGGCGGGGACGGGTGTGTCCAATCCGAACCCAACCGCAAGCGCGGGGCCTGCGTACGCCGCGAATCTGTCACGGGTGGCCCATCGCTTTAGCGGTGGGGGAGCCGAATCCGCGGCATCTTCGAGTCCACCATCTCTGAAGAGGTGGGCCACCCGGCTCCGGGGTGTATCCCGTTTCGGGTGGCATGCCCGCCCTTCGGGTGGCATGCCCGCCCTTAAGGCGGGCATGTTCCCGCACGGCGGATTCATGGCCGCTCGGGAAGCGGCCATGCCACCAGAGTGACACGCGATACCTTCGTTTTTGCCACCTTTTTTGGGATGCCCCCCCCGGTTCCGTCCGGGCTCGCCTTCGCGTTGACGCCGGAACCCCATTCCCTATACTGCCCGGTCTGTCTTGCGTGCCGCGGCCGGGTGTCAGAGCCCCCCGCGGCCGTACCGACCTTCGGTGGTTCGGTCCGTGGCGGGCGGGCGAGCTAAGTGCCGGAACACGGCACTTTTCGAATGGCGTCATGCCCGTCGTCTGCCCTAGGAGCGTCCCGCCGCGACTCGGTTATCCCACGGTGTTGATCGGGAGGCTTTGATGCATACCTCGCCACGTACCCCATACCGGCGTCGCCAAACGTTCGCAGCGGCGTCGCTCGCCCTCACGCTCGTCCTCGTGCCGGGCCGAGGTGGGTCGGCTTTTGCTCAACCCGCCCCCGCCGACGCGAAACCGACGATCCGGATTCCACCCGGGGCCACCGTCGAGTCGCTCTTCAAGGACTTCATGCACTACGCTCGCATCGGCCGCTTCACTCTCGCCGACGCCTACGGCAAGGCGATGTTCGCTCATCCGGAGTTCGAGGCGGTCAAGCTCGTTCAGATCGCCGACAAGGATCCCAAGACCCTCGAAACCCTGCTCATTCTCATCCGCCGCTCGTCGATCGCCGACACCGCGTCGCGCGTGCTTGACGCCCTTGGCGTCGGGCAGCGAGAAAACCGGAAGGCCCCAGAGCGAATTCTCCAGAACATCGAACTGCTCGCTGGCGATCCGCAGCAGGAGTTCTTCGCCCGCAACTACCTCCGCGAGTCCGGCGAATACGCGGTTCCTCTGATGGTTGACACGTTGCTCGACCCCGCCAAGAAAACGCTCTGGCCTAGGGTCATCACCGCGCTCCCCTTCATCGGCAAACAGGCCGTTAATCCACTCGTCATCGCCCTCGGCATGCGCAACAACGATGTCCGTCTGAACGTCATCAGCGCGATCGGCGAGATCGGCTATCCTCAGGCGGTTCCCTACCTGCGACGGCTTATCGTCACCGACGCCATGCCCCAGGAGACCAAGGACGCCGCCGCACGAGCGATCCAGCGGATCGAGGAGATCGCCGGCCGCCGGTTCCCCGGCTCAGCCGAGGAGCTGTTGGTCGACCTCTCGGAGCGTTACTTCGGAGAGGACGACGCCGTTCGAGCGGATCCCCGCCTCGACACCGCCAACGTCTGGTACTGGAACGCCGACGATGAAACCCTCAAGCGCGTCATCGTACCGCAGCGCATCTTCGGGCAAGTGATGGCCATGAGATGCGCCGAGGAAGCCCTGCGCTTGCAAAGCGACAACGCTGCCGCGATCGCCCTCTGGCTCGCCGCCGACATTCGCCGCGAGCACCGCCTGGGTCTCAACGTCGAAAGCGGCAACCCGGACGAGACCGGGGAGACCGATGCCACCCGCCCGGAGGTCTTCCCCCGTGCGCTGTACTTCACGCAGAGCGCCGGTCCGAGATACGCCCATTTGGTGCTCGAGCGCGCCGTTCGCGATCAGGACGCGGCCGTCGCTCTCGGCGCCATCGCCGCGCTTCGCGTCACCGCCGGCGAGACCTCGCTCATGGGTACTGAGGACTACAAGCAGCCGCTGGTGACCGCGTTGCAGTTCCCCGACCTGGTCGTGCGCATCCGCGCCGCCCTCGCCCTCGCCGCCGCTCTGCCCCGCGCTCAGTTTTCCGGTTCGCAACTGGTTATCCCGGTTCTCGCCGCCACCCTTGGTCAATCCGGAAGGGAACAGATTCTCGTCGTGGCGAGCGATGCCGCGCTCCTCAACCGCGTGGTCGGCGATCTGCGCAACGGCGATCGCGATGTGATCGGGGAACGCGACTTCTTCCGGGCGATGGAGCGGGCCCGCGCCGAGTTCCAATCACTCGCCGGCCTCTTCATCTCCACCGACGTCGTCGAACCCGGCATCTCCGAGGCGATCCAAGGCCTTCGCAAGGAATTCGTTTTTTCTAAGACGCCGACCGTGTTGCTCACCCAACCGAACCAAGCCGCCATGGCCTCCGACCTCGCCCGGTTCGATCCCTACCTCGAACTCGTGGATGACGACGCCGACGGTGCGGCGCTCGAAGGCGCCTTTGCCCGCGTTCGCGCTCGAACCGGGCAAAGCCGTTTCGACGCCCCACTCGCCCTCTCGGTGGCCCTCGAAGCCGCCGAAACGCTCCGCCGGATCGCCGTGGACGGCCGAACGGTCTACGACGTCACCGAGGCCGAGCCGGCCCTCATCGCCACGCTCGCCGCGACGGACGAGCGCCTACAGACGTTGGCCGCTTCCGTTCTCGCGCTGCTGCCCACGCCGACGGCTCAACGCGCCGTCGCCCACGTCGCCCTGACGGACACGAACGCCGAGTCGCTCCGCATCGCCGCCTTTGGTTCACTCGCTGAGTCTGCCAAGAACAACGGCAATCGGCTCGAACAGGCCCAGGTGGACGCTTTGATCGGCATCGCCAAAAACGACGGCGACCTCGTCATGCGCACGGCCGCCAGCAAGGCCCTCGGGGCGATCAACCTCGCCACCAGCAAGGCCAGCGAGATTATTCGCAGCTTCTACAACGGATAGGGTGTGGTCAGTCCCTCATAGGCGAACCGCGGGCTTCAGCCCGCGCGGAACCGTTGCATGAGCAATCGCTCGACGCACCGAAGTCCGTTGCACGATTCCCGAAGGTTCTCTTCCGCTGCCCTTCGACTGTGAGAACCATGGGCACCGATCGTCCCAGCGGGGTGGGGTACTGGTCAAGTTTCAATCCGCCGCACAAAAAAATGCGCGCCGAGTTACGCTGACCAGTTGCTATCTGAGATTGCGCACCCGATTACGATTCGCTGGATTGGGCGGCAGGTGGTTTATCGGGATAGTATTTTATAGTGCGACAAATCACGTCTACGATGGCCTGAAGGTGCTTCAGAGATGTGGTAAGCCTCGCTGCTTCGTGAAGAACGTTTTCAGTCGTTGGGGACGGAACCACTGAGTAAAACCGTAACGTTGCAAGGGCTATGTCCCCACGGATGGATAGCTCCATATAATCCACCCAAAGGCTCTTGAGGCCAGGATCTACCGATCGTGGAAGCTCGAGGACGTTGATGTTCTGTTCCTTCGCAGACATCAAGTCGGCATTCGAACCGCGTTCCTGCGTGGCTATGCGCTTCTTCTTCGACATGGGTCCAACCTGTCACAATTGGTGACGATATCCAATAGTCCTCGGCTTCAGGTTCCTCTATGAAGCACGCTTTGGCGCTCAGCGCGAAAAGTATGTCCCCAGCGCTGTCGAAAGAAAGATTCTGGTCACCATTCAGAACCCTGCTAACGTATGATTCCTTCTTACCACATTCCTGGGCTAGTTTTTTCTGGGTCCACCCAAGTTCTTTGAGTTTACGAATCACGAATTTGCTGAAGCTGACTCGTAGTTCGATGCCCCGTGCAGCCGGAGTCGCTTCGATATCTTCGATCGCCCGCAGGATGTCTTGGATGCTCATTTCAGGATCCTTCGCCAGCATCCTACGCGCTTGACTCTCGCTACCTCCGTGATTCGTTTCCTGTCGCTGGAACTCAGTGGCAGGCCTCGTTTGAGTACGGCGTCGATGACAATGAACTCACCCTTGCCGTTGTTATAAAAACCAAGCAACCGAAACAGCGACGACCGCATCCCAACACGAAAGACTCCGTCCCCTTCGTGCTTTATGGGAAAACCGTCGCCGCCTTCGAAGTTGGCGAATCCGGCTTTCGCCCATTCCTTCAGCTTCTTAAGAAAACGTGCCCCGGTCGTTTTGTCACGGTCGATGAAATCAGTCAACTCATCCGCTGCCCGTTTGGATAGCCAAACGGTCGTGGAAACAGGCCCAAGCGGCAAAAGCTGCACGTCGTAGGTTTCATCATCGACCTGGTACATCTTAATCTATAAATTAACCGTTGTCAACAATCGGCTTTTTCGCTGCTTCCATCGAGTCTTTGGGGGCCTTTGTGCGATTTGGCTTCGTTTTTTCGGACTTAGCTTGTCGGCCCGCGCTTTCCCGCCTTTGCTCGCTCCGAGCTTGCTGAGGTCGACGGCGGCCGGGTTACGGGTGTCGGGCTTGTCGGACTTCTCAGGCTCAGGCGGCGGCTCGCCGGTCAGCTTCTCGCCGATGTCATGTTCAATGACCGATCGCGCGGTCTCGGTCACGTGTCGGTGCGTTTTCTTGCGTTGCTTGCCCATACAAGCATCATAGCGAACAAGTCCGACTTCGGCTAGAATACGGAACTGCGCACGACAACCCGTGCGTGAATGGGAGGTGTCTCTGACGAAGATGCTGCCCGAGGCCGTAATAACCCCAGGCTTGGCAACCAGGGGAAACCACGACCATCACGGCCAAAGTGTAGCGGAAAACGCGACGATGGTTTAGACGTGGGACGTTCCCTCACAGGGATAAGTCGCTAGTTCCCGCCTCGCGGGATTCGCCCCTTCCGAGCGCCGCTGCTCGCAGGGGCCTTTCTTTTTGAAACTTGACCAGTACCGGGGCGCGATCCGCCGTGGCGTTGTCGTCGATCCGCCGGTAGCATTCACACACGCCGCCATCGCACGAAAGAGTGGATCCGTTGCTTCCACGAAGCTTGAGATCATTCGTCGCCACCTCACCCGCCGCCGGGCCGCTCCGATGGCTCTATAGGATGGCCCGTCTGGCAAAACGCGACGTCCGGCTCAACCGCAACTACGATCGCTGGACGGTCCGAATCATGGTTCGGGTGCTGCGCGACGACTCCAACGCCGTTGACGTGGGGTGCCACAAGGGAAGCGTCCTGGAAGACATCATCAAGCTGGCCCCTCGCGGCGCCCACCATGCCTTCGAGCCGCTGCCCGAACTAGCCGCGAAACTTCGAGAAAAGTTTCCGACGGTCGCGGTCCACGAACTCGCCTTGAGCGACTCCGCGGGGACCGCCGAATTCCGCCGCGTGGTGGATCGGCCCGCCTACAGCGGTCTGAGGGAACGCGACTACCCTTCGGCCAACCCTCTGATCGAGGTCATCGCGGTCGAGACGGCCAAGCTCGACGATATCCTCCCGTCCGACTTTTGCGTGGATTTCCTGAAGGTCGACGTGGAAGGCGGCGAGTTACAAGTATTCCGCGGCGCGACGCGGACGCTTTCCCGCTGCAAACCCTTTGTCGTCTTCGAGCATGGCCTGGGGGCCGCGGAACATTACGGCGCCCGCCCCGAGATGGTTTACGATCTTTTGGTGGGAGATTGCGGCCTGCGGATTTCGCGGCTTGACGACTGGCTCCGCAGTCGTGCTCCGCTAACTCGCGACGGGTTCGTCGATGAGTTCGACAAACGCCTCAACTTCTACTTCCTCGCGCATCCCGCCTGATATTCTCATACTAATCCCAGTTTCATTGTGCGGAATCGACGTTCTCAGGGGGTGCGTTTTTCGCCACGGAACGTCCGCGCGGGCTGAAGCCCGCGGCTCGCCAAACGGCAATCTGCAACAAGAACTGGTATCAGTCGTTCGCTCGCGGAGGGTAGCCCTGGCCTTGGTGCCGTCGGACCGATCCCGGCGGCAGCGACCGCTTCATGTCGGGGCTCGCCTCGCTCGGGACGTTCATCGCCTCTTTGTTCCGGGATTCCTCGGACAGACAACGGACTTCGTTGGCCGCGATGCACGCCAAGCCGTCGAGTTTGTCGAACGTCTTTTCCCAACTGAATCCGGTCGGCCCCGTCCGACCCGTCGCCGACGCGGCGTCCGCCGCCGGCCGGCCGAGCTTCTTGGTTTGCGGCTTGACGATCGGCGCTCGACCCGTCGCCTTCAGCGGCCGCCGGGAGGCCGGCTTCCGGTTAGCTTTCGTTCGCTCTTTCGGATCGTCCTTACGAGTGCCAGCGTCCGGCACGGAGTCGCGCTTCGCCACCAGCCGCACTTCGCCGCGTTTCCCGGCCGCGAACGTCGCCGCCGTGGCGTTTTCAATCTCTTGTTCTTCCAGGCACGCAATCTCGTTGCGAACCACGGTCAGTTGGCCTTCGAGGTAGCGGATCACCCCCGCGCGGTTCACCGAGCTGTTCGGCGTCGTCTCGATCGTCAGGGAAGCATCGGCCACGATTCCGGTCCGCGCCGGCGCGGTATCGATCACCGCCGCGCAGGCGATATCCCGAATGTCAAACACGCTCCCGTCCGGCGGCTGCGTTGCGGCCGCGAGTGCGAACCCGATCCGCTCGACCGGTTCCTCCACGTACACCACCGGGGCGGCCGGATCGAGCGCCGCCGCGAACTCGCCCGTGACCCGGGTCGGATCGCAAGCGGGGACGTAGTCGATCAGCAGCGCCTCGTCGCACGGCTCATCCATCGCCGTCACGATGGCGTCTTTCAACTTCGCCGTCGTTTCCTCAACGGATGCCGCATCAATGTCACCAACGGAACCGATGGCCTGCGCCCATGCCGACGACGCGACCGAAACCGGCTCGATCTTGTCCACGACGTTCGTCGCCGCCGCGAGCGCGCCGCGTACCCTCGCGTCGTCGCCCGCCTTCGCGTCCGCGAGGCAATGGATATCGTTCAGGAGGATTTCGATTTGATCCGCGATGTCGGGACGGTGCGTCTGGAATCCCGAGACGTTCACCCGCCGCCCGAGCATCTTCATGACTTCCGGCTCGGGCGCGGGTTCCGTCAACTTGATGGCCGCCGGTAAGGCGACCTCAGTCTCTGGCGTTGGCTTCGCAGGCAAGGTTGCCGAAACGCGACGATCGGCCGCCGGAACCACCGCGTCGTCCGTTCGGACCACATCCCTCTTCGCCGAGATCGGCTCCTTGATCTCCGATTCCTTCGCCTCGACGGGCGGCGTTACCGGCTTCACCGCTGAAACAATGGGCCGCCCAATCTTGACGTCAACCGTTCCGGTCGTCACCGACGGCGATGTCTCCTCCGGAATCTTCAACACTTCATCAGCCAACGCGACCGCGTGCTCCCACGCCTCGGCGTCGGCGACGATCTTGTTCACTTTCGCCGATGGCTCGATCGGCTCGCGAGTCGATTCGGGTCGCGCTTCGACCGCGTGGCTCACCGCTCCCGGCGCAGTGATGGGCCCGGCGTCGGTCCACGTCTCGACCGTCGGCTTCGCCGCAATCTGCGAGGCGAGTTGCTCGAGCTGCCGCTTGGCCGCGATGAACTCCGGATCGATCGCCAGCACGTGCCTGAGCGCATCGACGGCCGCGGCGGCCTTTCCTTCTCCGCGGTACATCAGCGCCAAGTTGTAATAGGCATCAGGCTCGGGCAGCACGATTCGGAAGCTCTCCAGCGCCTCCTCGTATCGCCCCAGGCGGCTCTGCGCGATGCCCAGGTTCACATAGGCTCGCGCGAAGCCGGCATCCATCCGCACCGCGGCCTGAAACGCCTCCTCCGCACCTGCGAGGTTCCCCGTGAGCAACAGTTCGAAGCCCAGGTTGTTTCGCAGCGCGGGGTCTTTCGGTTTGAGCCCCACCGCCTGCCGCAGCGTTCGCGATGCTTCCTCGTGTCGCCCGATGCGGCTCAGCAGCAAGCCCAGCCGTTCATGGGCTTCGACGAACGAATGATTCACCGCGATGGCCTTGCGGTACTGCGTGATCGCCTTGTTCGGCATGCCCTGCGACTCGAACAGCTTCGCCGCCGCGAAGTGGGTCTGCGGAAGAATGGACGGTGACGCCGCCACCTCGGCCCCCGCCATCGCCGCGTCGGTCGCTCCGCCCATGCCTTCCATCGTCCGCGGTCTAACGCGAAAATCGGATCGCGCACAACCCGCCGCCCAAGCGGCCGCCAAGGTCAAGCTGACAAGCTTTAGGTTCCTTCCCAACATCAACGTTCCCTCTCACTAACGCTTCGCGCCGGCGCCCTGTCCCCCGGTGAGTACCGTGGTCGGCGCGGCGTCCGTCTTGACGGCTGTTCCGTCGTTGAACTTCCGCACCGCCTCGTCGCCCGGCATGCCCACGCCGCCCGCCAGGCCGACCGCGACCTTCACCCGGGCCATGTCGCAGCCCGTCAACGTCAAATACTCCCGCACGTGGTCCATGCGCTCCTTGACCAACGCCTCATCGGTCATGTCCGTCTCGTAACGCACGGTTCCGCCGTACGTGTCGAGCAGCTTGGCCATCCGATCAAGTCGTTTCACGCCCAATCCGCTGAGCTCGCTCGTGTGCGGCACGAAGTGAATGTCCGCAATGGTCCCGTCGCTCTGCATCGCGTTGTCCGCCATATCCGTGAAATAAGTCCCGTAGGAAGAGCGGGCTTTCTCGATCCGCGACATTTGCACGTCGCTCGACGATTGGGGTCCGCGGCACGCGGCCAGCGTAAGCAGTACGGCCGGCATGACGATTAAACGGCGGTCGAATCGAATCATCGGTTGGCTCCTTGATGCTGGACAAAAGCACGGCGACCCGCGCCGAGCGATCCACTCGACGAGGCCTCCTCTCGTTTCCGTTTCCGTCCCTTCCTATCGAGCGAATGGACGACGGACATTCGCAAATTATCGGTCGGGCGATCGCGCTCGGTCGGGCGATCGCGCTCGGTCGGGGCGTCGCACGAGGCCCTCGGTCCCATAAAGCACCATTCCCAGTGCAGATACTCGGCCCTATCGCGCGCTTGAACCGACGCGGGATCGACCTGACAAACGTCAACGCAAAAGGACACCGAATACGCTAGTGCTCCGTTACACCTCGAATGATGGATGCCGTTCGGTCGAGGGTGCCATGCCCAAGCCCGACGAAGTCGGGCGCCGGCATGCTGCCGTTGCGAACCATGGCGGCGCTTCGCTTGGCCATGCCATCCATCATTTCACGTGTCAAGGAGCACTAGAGCATTCTCCGTCTTTCTGTAGCGTCGCCCCTTGTGGGCGGCGCGGAGGAGTCAGCGTGGGTCCGTGACAGTTTCGGCGGCTCTACAACAAACGCAGCGTCGTCGCATCGTCCGAACCCGGAGCGCGAGCGACGGGCCGGGCGTAACGAATTCGCGGCGCATTCAGGCCCCGCGCTGGCGCTTGGGGTTCGGATTGGACACGCCTGCCCCTGCCGGAACGGCCCCGGACCCGGTCAGCGCCGCGGACAAGCCGCAACGCTGCACCAATGAGGATTCTGGTCTAACATGTCTTGAATCGCTCAGACGCGATCGAACGTCGGATTCCGTTGGCAATCGAGGATTCAATAAGTGGCCAGACCTCGCCTGATTCTCGCCTCGGCCAGTCCGCGGCGCCGCGAACTGCTCCAGGAGTACGGCTACGTGTTCGATGTCATCTTGCCGGACGGGGAGGAGACCGACGCCCGGATTCTGGACATGCCGCCCGCGAGGCGGGCCCAAACCATCAGCCTGCATAAGGCCGAGTCAACGGCGAGGTTGATCGAATCGGGATACGTCCTGGCTGGTGACACGATCGCGGCACTAGGCGATCGCGTTTTCGGCAAGCCCCGCGATCGCCGCGACGCCCGGGCGATCCTAGCCGCTTTGGCCGGCACAACGCATCAAGTCATCACCGGCGTGACGCTGCTCGACGCCGCGACCGGCCGCCGCGAGGTCCGCCACGACGTCACCCACGT
>Ga0326597_10013106_pt1 | contig 10905 bp, 9 predicted proteins | sample RVTome_12_FD_203789 | JGI IMG/M metagenome (GOLD analysis project Ga0326597, IMG submission 203789) | Soil microbial communities from uranium-contaminated site in the Upper Colorado River Basin, Wyoming, United States - RVT100D185 | ecosystem: Environmental > Terrestrial > Soil > Contaminated >... | reverse complement strand
TTCGATCTTCTCATTGACCCCGCCGATCGCCTGCACCTCGCCGTACTGGTTGATGGAACCGGTGATGGCAAAGCTCTGGTTGATCGGGGTGTGGGTCAGGGCGGAGATCAGGGTGCAGATCTCCGCCAACGACGCGCTGTCGCCGTCGACGTAACCGTAAGACTGTTCCAGGGCGATGCTGGCCGAGATCGACAGGGGGAAGTCCTGGGCGTATTTGTGCCCCAGGTAGCCGGACAGGATCATCACCCCCTTGGAGTGGATCGGCTGCCCCAGGGTGACCTCTTTCTCGATATCGACGATGCCGCGATCGCCGGGATGGACCGTGGCGGTGATCCGCGCCGGCGAACCGAAACTGACATCACCCACCTGCAGCACGGTCAGGCCGTTGCACTTGCCCACCGCGGTGCCCTGGGTATCGATCAGGATCACCTCGTTGATCACCTCTTCACGCATGCGCGAACTGATCCGGTCGGTGCGCCGCTCCTTGGCCACCAGTGCCAGCTCGATATGCTCCGCCAGAATCACCTCGCCGCTGTGTTTCTGGCGTTTGTAATCCGCTTCGCAGATCAGGTCCATCATCTCGCCGATCTGCGCCGACAACCGCTGCTGGTCCTCCGACAGGCGCGAGCTGTGCTCCACCAGCCGCGCCACCGCGCGCCGATCCAGGTGGGCGCAACCCTCCTGCAGTGACAGGGTCTTCATCAGGCGGGCGTAGTTGCGCACCGCGGCGTCGGTGCGTGGCACATCCTCATCAAAATCCACCACCACCCGGAACAGGCGGGAAAAATCCGGATCCATCTGTTGCAACATGTAATACAGCTCGCGATCGCCGATGATCACCACCTTGAGATCGAGCGGAATCGGCTCCGGCGTCAGGGTGATGGTGTTGATGCTGGCGTATTCGGCGTAGGGGTTTTCGATCCGCAGCTCTTTCGATTTCAGCGAGCGCTTCAGCGCGGTCCACACCATCGGATGCTCGAACAGGCGCTCGGCTTCGATCACCAGATAGCCACCGTTGGCCTGGTGCAGCGAGCCACTGCGGATCAGTTGATAGTTGGTGACCAGCGCGCCCATCTCGCTGGTGTACTCCACCCGGCCAAACAGGTTTTCAAAGTTGGGGTGGGACTCGAACACCACCGGCGACCCTTTGGTCTTGCTGTGATTGACCATCAGGTTGACGCCGTACTGCTGCTCCAGCTGCGCCAGGCGCGAGGCTTCGGTGCGGTTCTCGCCCATCTTGTCTTCGGCCACTAGCTCGAGACAGCCCTTGATCAGGTCCACCTCCAGCTGGGTCAGATAGGTGACGACCCGCGGCTGCGAGGCGTATTTCTCCTTGAGGGGCAAAAACAGCGGATGCAACGCCGCCCGTGCGGTTTCGTGTTCGAGCTTTTTCTGGCGCTCGTTGGATTCACGCCGCCACTGGGGCAGGCTGATCAAGGAGTCGTTGAGCAGCTCCTCGAGGGCATTGATGTCGCCATTGATCCTATTGCGCTCGGTTTCGTTGAGCTGCGAAAAGGCCGCCTCATCCATCGCCTGGCCTTCGGTGACCGGGGTGAAGCCAACGCTGCCCGCATCGCGGTAGAGGGCGATGCTTTTTTCCCGCGCCGCGTTTTCAACCTCTTCGAGGGCCTTGTCGTAGTGGCGGTTGAATTCGCGCTCGACGCGGCTCTTCTGGCGCTGATAGCCGGGATTCTCGAACGCCGACGGCAACTCGGAGGAGACCACCTCCAGCAGGTGGCGGATATCATTCTTGAACACCTGCGCTTTACCGGGAGCGAAGTAGAACGCCTGCGGATAGCGCGCATCGTGGAGGTTGTTGAGGTAACACCAGTCGAGGGGCTTCTTCTCGCGCTTGGCTTCGCGCTTGAGGGTGTCCATCACAAAGGAGAAGCGTCCGCTCTGGGAATGCCCCATGACAAACATGTTGTAGTCGGGGCGGCGCATGCCGATACCGAACTCCATCGCCTCGACGGCGCGCTCCTGGCCGTAAATTCCCGTGAACGCTTCGAGCGTTTCGGTGGTTTTGAACGGCAGCAGCTCGGGGTCGCAGTGATGGTACAGCTCCACTGCGGTAAGCTCGGTCCCTGACGCCATAACGCCCTCCGGTCGGCCAAGATAATCAATACCCTGAGTTATAACTGGCCGACCCTACTCGGCGCAAGCAGCAATAAAAAAGGGACCACTGAAAGGCCCCCTACTGCGCAAAAACTGTGCAACCTGTTGACTCAGCGGGGTTGGCCCAGCCAATCGCGTGCGCCGAGGTAGTCGCGCGACAACCGCTCTTCGGCACTGCCCGGTTGGGCTTGCCAGTCATACACCCAGCGCGCCACCGGCGGCATCGACATCAGGATCGACTCGGTGCGGCCGCCGGACTGCAGGCCAAACAGGGTGCCGCGATCGTAGACCAGATTGAACTCCACATAACGCCCACGGCGGTAGTTCTGAAACTGCTTCTCGCGCTCCCCGTAGGGGGTGTCCTGACGCCGCTTGACGATCGGCAGGTACGCCTCCAGATAGCCCTGGCCCACCGCCTGGACGAATTCAAAGCAGGCGTCGAAACCGGGCTCGCTCAGATCGTCGAAGAAGATCCCCCCGACGCCGCGGGTCTCGTCGCGATGCTTGAGGTAGAAATAGCGGTCGCACCACGCCTTGTACTCGGCGTAACGGTCCGGTCCAAAGCGGTCACAGATCGCCTTGGAGGTCTGATGCCAATGACGGCAATCCTCCACAAAGCCGTAACAGGGGGTCAGGTCAAAGCCGCCGCCGAACCACCAGATCGGCGCCTCGCCCTCCTTCTCGGCGACAAAAAAACGGACGTTGGCGTGGGAAGTCGGCACGTAGGGGTTGTGGGGGTGCATCACCAGCGACACGCCCACCGCCTGGTAGCTGCGTCCGGCCAGTTGCGGCCGGTGGGCGGTGGCCGAGCCGGGCATGTTATCGCCCTGCACGTGGGAGAAGTTGACGCCGCCCTTTTCAAACACCCCCCCCTCGACCATGACCCGCGAGCGGCCACCGCCGCCGGAGGCTTTCTGCCAACGGTCTTCGCTAAACTGCGCTTGGCCGTCAGCCTGTTCAAGATCACGACAGATCCGGTCCTGCAGTTGCTGCATAAAAGCGACAACGGCGGCGATATCGATGGCAGACATGTTTTTCTCCAACGGAGGGGTTAGCCCTGACGCAGCACGATACCGCTACGCAGGTCACGGATCAGCGTGGGGCGGCTCAGTCCGCCCAGCGGACCCGGCAAAAGGTAGTCGAGCTGACGCGGGAACGCCAACCGGACCGCGCTGGCGCTAAGCGCTGGTGCCACGCCGGCCGCATTCGCCGAGGTGGATACCAGCGGCCCGCCATGGGCGGCGCACAGTTGCGCCACCAGGGGATGGTCGCTGACCCGTACCGCCACCGTGGCGTGACCGCCCTTGACCCAACGCGGTACCCAGTCGTCCGGGTCCGGCAGCAGCCAGGTCACCGGCCCCGGCCAGCTCAGGTCGAGGCGCAGCCGCTCGGCGTCGCTCAATGGCTGCAGCAGGGGTCGTAGCTGCGCCGGGCTGGCGGCGATCAGAATCAATCCCTTGTGCATGGGGCGTTGTTTCAGCGCCAGCAAGCGCTCCACCGCGGCGCGCTGCCAGGGATCACAACCCAACCCCCAGACCGCTTCGGTGGGGTAAGCGATCACACCGCCGCCCGCCAGTACCCGGGCGGCCTGCTTGAGGTGCCAGCGATTCACGCTCAGCCTTGCGCCAGACGCTCCTGTAAGGCGCGATCCTTGGCCAGTACCGCCTCGGTGGCGGCCTGGCGATCGGCGATCAGCCGCTGCGCCAGCGCCGCATCCTTGGTGGCCAGAATCTGCGCCGCCAGATAGGCGGCATTCTTGGCGCCGGCCTTGCCGATGGCGACGGTGGCCACCGGGATACCACCCGGCATCTGCACCGTGGACAGCAGCGCGTCCAGGCCGTCCAGGGAGGAGTTGATCGGTACCCCGATCACCGGCTTGGTGGTATTGGCCGCCACCGCACCCGCCAAGTGTGCCGCCATACCGGCGGCACAGATAAAGGCAACACAGCCGCGCTGATCGGCATCTTTGACATAGTCATGGGTCGCCACCGGGGTGCGGTGCGCCGAGCTGACCTTGACTTCAAAGGGCACCTGCAGTCCTTTCAGGGTATCCATACAAGCTTCCATGATCGGCAGGTCGGAATCGGATCCCATCAGGATCGCAACGAATGACTGGGACATTGGGGAGTACCTTTGTGTGCGTGGAAAAAGCGCGAAACTACCTTAGTCTGCCGACGCATTCAAGCAAACCGCCCGGATTGCCCAGAGCCCCCATAAACCGTGGCAGAATCAGCAGCGCTGGTAACCGCCCTGCACCGCCAATACCAGCCCCTGCAGCTCCAGCCCCAACAGCTCGGCCTGTACTTCCGCCGCCGCCAAACCCGATCGCGCGATCACCTGGTCCAGTGCGGTCGGTTCGTAGCCGGTGGCGTGCAGCACCGCCGCACTATCGGCATTGGCCGGCAACAGCGGTAACGGGGCGGCGGCTGACAGCGCCGCCGGCTCCACGGCGTCGAGCTGCGGCCCCAATTCCGCCAAAATATGCTCCAGGGTTTCCACCAGTACCGCGCCCTGGCGAATCAACTGGTGGCAGCCACGACTGGCAGGATTGTGGATCGAACCCGGCAGAGCAAACACCTCCCGCCCCTGCTCCAACGCCAAGCGGGCGGTAATCAGCGAACCGCTTTTCAGTGCCGCCTCCACCACCAGCACCGCACGACTGAGGCCACTGATAATACGATTGCGCTGGGGAAAATAGGCTGGCAGCGGCGGCGTACCGAGGGGAAATTCCGACACCAGCGTGCCGCCTTCCGCCAGGATACGCGCGGCCAGCGGACGATTGCGGGCGGGGTAGATCTGGTCGATACCACTGCCCAGCACCGCCACGGTGAATCCGCGCCCCTGCAGAGCACCTTCGTGGGCCCGGGCGTCGATTCCCAGCGCCAGTCCGCTGGTGGGAATCAGGCCGGCATCCGACAGCGCGCGGGCAAAAGCGACCGCATCACGTTCCCCCTGCACGCTGGCCTTACGGCTGCCCACCATGGCGATCTGGGGAAAACTCAGCAGCTCCGGGTCGCCCTGGACGTAGAGCAGCGGCGGCGGATCATCGAGCTGGCGCAACTGCGGTGGGTAACGGGGATCGTCGAGACAGAGCAGATGGTGGCTGGCATCCGCTGTCAGCCACGTTGCCACCGGGGCGAAGAGCGCCTCACCGTTCAGCTGCAGCTGGCGCAGCTGGCGGCGCTTGGCCGGCGCCAGACCCAGCTGATCGAGTTCCCGATCGGAGGCACAAAAAAGGCGTTCGATGGAACCGAACGCCTGATACAGCTGCTGAATCAGCCGTGGAGTGAAGCCTTTCGCGCTGGCCAACGCCAGCCAGGCCGCTTGTGGTCCTTGCATAGATCATCCCTGATCATACACTGGCGGGGTTTAGCGCGGCGAACGTACCTCGTCCATCACCGCTAAAACGTTTTCCGCCTGCATCACCAGCGCGTAGCTGACTTTCTCGAACACCTTGAACACCATCACGATACCACCGCGTTCCGACGGCAGGGTGATCTGCTCCTTGGTGACCGGATCGCGCAGCTTTTCGCCGGCCTTGTATACCTGCAGCAGATTGCCGGGCTGCAGCCCTTCGCGCGCACCGCGATTTATTGCCACCACATCAAACTGACCGATCTGACTGACCCCGTCGAGCACCGACAGAATCCGGCCGGTGATGGGCGAGTCGGGGGCCGACGGATAGAAGACCGACTGAATCTCCTCTTCCTGGGTGGGCAGCACCCGATCGAGCACGCGAACCTCTTCGGAGGTCCGCTTGAGCTGCAGGGTGTAGATGTCGCCCTCGGTGTTGATCAGGTAACCGCCACCGATGGACTGGGTCTCAAAACCGAGGAACTCGCCGGTGTCGGGGTCGGTGTAGGTGCGCGACGGCCGATAGACGCCATAGAAGTTCTGGCTGTCATCGGCCAGGCTGCCACGGGCATAGACCTTGTCGCCGGCGCCGGCGACGATCCGATCATTGACCCCGCCAACGACGTACGGCGCCGCCTCCAGCGTATTGCGCTCCAGCACCAGGTTATCGGACAGGAAGCTCTTGATATCCTGCAGCGGAATCGAGGGAATCGCATGCTCCAGCGGCGCGCGGCGGATCTCCGGCGACAGCTTGCGCGGCCCGCGATCCATCCGCAGCTGCGGCTTGCCATCCACGTACACCAGATAGACCACGTCGCCGGGATAGATCAGGTGGGGGTTGTCGATCTGTGGGTTGACGTACCAGACGTCGGGCCAGCGCCAGGGGGTAGCCAGAAAACGGTTGGCGATATCCCACAAGGTGTCGCCTTTAACCACCACATAGCGCTCGGGGTGATCCGCCGCCAGCTTGACCACATCGGCCCGCACAGTGCCTGTCATCATCGGCCCCATCAAGAGAACCAAGGTGACGCTAAATAGGAGCTTTCTCATTCAATAAAATCCCTTTGCAACGCCGGTCGGAGCCGTGCTCGGACCTATTCTTGCTATGGAATGTATAGATGTAAACAGTATAATAGGTAGAACGTCCAAATAAGCAACACCTTTCCCGCCGAATCACCTTCTTAAACTACTGATTTGTTATGGCTTTATTAGATATTCTTGAGTTCCCTGATCCGCGCCTGCGGACCAAAGCAAAAACCGTCGCTGTCGTGGATGACGCCCTGCGTAAGGTGATCGATGACATGTTTGAAACCATGTACGAGGCCCCCGGCATCGGTCTGGCCGCCACCCAGGTCAACATCCACAAGCGCCTGGTGGTGATCGATATCAGCGAAGAGAAAGACCAGCCGCTGGTGTTGATCAATCCCGACGTCGAGGTGCTCGATGCGGAACTCGAGAGCTGCCAGGAGGGCTGCCTGTCGGTACCGGGCTACTACGAGGAGGTGATTCGCCCGCGCCATATCCGCCTCAAGGCCCTCGACCGGGACGGCCAGCCCTTCACCCTGGAGGCCGAGGACCTGCTGGCCGTGTGTATCCAACACGAGATCGACCACCTCAATGGCAAACTGTTTGTGGACTACCTGTCGCCCCTGAAGCGTAATCGCATTCGCAAGAAGCTGGAAAAGCTGCACCGCGAAGAGTCGGCCTGACAGGGCGACCATCCCCCACCACCGTAAAACAGGCTTGCAGACCAAGCCTGTTTTTTTTACCGCAGGAACGGCAGCCCTATGAGCAGTTCGCCCCTCCGCATCATCTTCGCCGGCACCCCCGAATTTGCCGCGACCAGTCTCGATGCGCTGATCCAGTCAGAGCACCAGATCGTCGCCGTGTACACCCAGCCGGATCGTCCCGCGGGACGCGGACGCAAGCTCACCCCGTCGCCGGTCAAGGTGGTCGCGCAGCAGGCCGGAATTACCGTCTGCCAGCCGCACAATCTCAAGGGGGCCGACGATCAGGCGCAGCTGGCGCAATTCGAAGCCGACCTGATGATTGTCGCTGCCTACGGCCTGCTGCTGCCCCAAGCGGTGCTGGAAACGCCGCGTCTGGGCTGCATCAATATTCATGCATCGCTGCTGCCGCGCTGGCGTGGTGCGGCGCCGATTCATCGCGCCCTGCTGGCCGGCGACAGCGAAACCGGTATCACCATCATGCAGATGGATGCGGGGCTGGATACCGGCGATATGCTGCTCAAGCGCTGCTGCCCGATCGCCGCCGACGACACCAGCGGCAGCCTCCACGACCGCCTCGCGGAACTCGGCGCCGAAGCATTGCTGGCGGCACTGGAGCAGCTGCAGCGGGGCACGCTGAGCGCTGAACCGCAAGATGGCACCCAGGCCAATTACGCCCACAAGCTGACCAAGCACGAAGGCGAGATCGACTGGAGTCGTTCCGCCAGCGAGCTGGAACGACAGGTCCGCGGACTCAACCCCTGGCCCGTGGCCTACAGCGAACTGCAGGGCGAGCGGGTTCGCATCTGGTCCGCCGAAGCCCTGGCGCAACCGAGCGAACAGCCGCCCGGCACCCTGATCAATGCTGACCGCGACGGCCTCCATGTGGCCACGGGCAAGGGGGTACTCAGCATCACCCGGCTGCAATTGCCCAACGCCCGCCAGCTGGATGCGGCCGACCTGCTCAATGCCCGCCAGGACCTGTTCCGCGCCGGCAATCGCTTCGGTAATCCCCAGTCATGAGTGTGCGAGCCCAGGCGGCCCGCTGCCTGAGCGTCATTCTGCGCCAGCAAGGCTCCCTCGCCTCGGCGCTGCCGCCGGCGTTGGCTAAAACGGTGGAGCGCGACCGCGGCTTGCTACAGGAACTCTGTTACGGCAGCTGTCGCCAGCTACCCCTGCTCCGCCTGCTGCTGGCGGAGCGCCTGAGCAAACCGCTGAAGAGCAAGGACAGTGATATCGAAGCGCTGATCCTGGTCGGGCTCTATCAACTGCTCTTTACCCGTATCCCCCCCCATGCGGCCATTGGCGAAACCGTCGCCGCCTGCCAGAAGCTCCGTAAGGGATGGGCCAAAGGGCTGATCAACGGCGTACTGCGCGGCGTACAGCGTGAGCCGCAGCTGAGCCCCGCCAATCAGCAGCGCGCCGAAGCGCGCTACGCCCACCCCGCCTGGCTGGTCGAACAGCTAACCCAGGCCTGGCCCGAGCAGGCCACTGCGATCCTGGCCCAGAATAACCAGCCCGGCCCGCTCACCCTGCGCGTCAACCTGACGCGCAGCAGCCGTGACGCCTACCTTCAGCAACTGACCACGGCCGGTATCGCGGCCAGCGCTTGCCGCTATTCCGCCGCCGGCATCACCCTGCTGCAGCCGACCGACGTGACCCAGCTGCCCGGCTATGCCGATGGGCTGTTCAGCGTGCAGGACGAAGCGGCCCAACTGGCCGCGCCGTTATTGCAGCTGGCCCCCGGCCAGCGGGTGCTGGATGCCTGCGCCGCGCCCGGCGGCAAGACCTGTCATATATTGGAGACCGAGCCGGGTCTGGCCCAGTGTACGGCGCTGGAGCTGAGCCCGCAGCGACTGCCACGGATTCACGAAAATCTGGCCCGACTGGGGCTGCGCTGCGAGGTCAAGGCCGCCGATGCCGCCGGCCGTGACTGGTGGGACGGCACCCCGTTCGCGCGTATCCTGGCCGATGTGCCCTGCTCGGCCAGCGGCGTTATTCGCCGCAACCCGGACATTAAATCCCTGCGCCAGGCCGCCGATATTAAACAGCTCGGCCTGCTGCAAGCCGCCATACTGGAGAACCTCTGGGGCGTATTACAACCGGGCGGGCGTTTGCTGTACGCCACCTGCTCGGTGCTCCCCGCAGAGAACGAACAGGTTGTCGCTGCTTTTTTAAGCAGGCATCCTGAGGCGCAGGAGGTTCGCTTGGTGGTCGACTGGGGCGTCGCCCGTCCCTGTGGACGGCAGCTGTTCCCGCAAGCCAACGGTCACGACGGTTTTTATTACGCCGTGTTGGACAAACGTCAATGAGTAGCGCGGTCAACCCATGAAGATCATCATTCTCGGCGCCGGCCAGGTGGGGGCTACCCTGGCGGAAAACCTGGCCAACGAAGCCAACGACATCACCATCGTCGATACCGACGTCGCCCGCCTGCGCGAACTGCAGGATCGCCTCGATATCCGTACCGTCGAGGGCCAGGGTTCCACCCCGCGGGTGCTGGAACAAGCCGGCGCCGAAGATGCCGACATGCTGATCGCGGTGACCAACAGCGACGCGGTCAACATGGTCGCCTGTCAGGTCGCCTTCAGTCTGTTTCACACCCCGACCCGCATCGGCCGGGTGCGCGGCCACGAGTACCTGGCCGAGAAGGACCGCCTGTTTACCGACAAGGCGATCCCAATCAACGTACTGATCAGTCCGGAGCAGGTGGTCACCCGCCACATCAAGCGGCTGATCGAACACCCCGGCGCGCTGCAGGTACTCGATTTTGCCGACGGCAAGGCGCAGTTGGTCGCCGTACGTGCCTTCTACGGCGGCCCGCTGGTGGGCCACGAAATCTCCTACCTGCGCTCCCATATGCCCGCGGTCGATACCCGCGTGGCGGCGATCTTCCGCCGTGGCAGCCCGATCATCCCCCAAGGCGATACGGTCATCGAAGCCGATGACGAGGTGTTTTTTATCGCCGCGCGCAAGGATATCCGGTCGGTCATGAGCGAACTGCGCCGTCTCGATCGCCCCTACAAGCGGATCATTATCGCCGGAGGCGGCAACATCGGCGCCAACCTGGCGCGCCAGCTGGAGGACAATTTCCAGGTCAAGATCATCGAGCGCAATATCACCCGCTGCAACTCGCTGGCCAACCAGTTGAACCGCACTATCGTGCTCAACGGCAGCGCATCGGATCAGGATCTGCTGCTGGAGGAGAACATCGAGAGTACCGATGTGTTCTGCGCCCTGACCAACGACGACGAGGCCAATATCATGGCCTCCATGCTGGCCAAACGCTTGGGCGCGCGCACGGTGATGACGCTGATCAACAACCCCGCTTACGTGGATCTGGTGCAGGGCGGCGTGATCGACATCGCCATCTCCCCGCAGCAGGCGACCATCGGTAGCCTGCTGACTCATGTGAGGCGCGGGGATGTAGTAAACGTTCACTCACTTCGCCGCGGCGCGGCCGAAGCGATGGAGGCGATCGCCCACGGCGACCGCCGTAGCAGCAAGGTGGTGGGCCACGCCATCGAGGATATCGACCTGCCGCCGGGCACCACCATCGGCGCCATCGTGCGCAACGACGAGGTGCTGATCGCCCACGACGACGTGGTGGTGGAGAACAACGATCACGTGATCCTGTTCCTGATCGACAAGCGCCATATCCCCGATGTGGAACGTCTGTTCCAGGTCGGCTTGACCTTTTTTTAGCAGC
>Ga0326597_10013105_pt1 | contig 10905 bp, 12 predicted proteins | sample RVTome_12_FD_203789 | JGI IMG/M metagenome (GOLD analysis project Ga0326597, IMG submission 203789) | Soil microbial communities from uranium-contaminated site in the Upper Colorado River Basin, Wyoming, United States - RVT100D185 | ecosystem: Environmental > Terrestrial > Soil > Contaminated >... | reverse complement strand
CGTCGCACTCTTCGTCGAGATGTACGGCTTTCCGCTGACCGTTTATCTGCTCTCCGGTTGGCTGTTGCAACGTTTTCCTGGCCTCGATCCCTTCTCCCACGAGGCGGGCCACTTGTGGAACACGTTGCTCGGATGGGAAATCAATCCTCATTTTGATCCACTTCATATACTCAGCAATATTTTTATCTTCGGAGGCTTTGTTCTATTAGCAGCGGCTTGGAATGTGCTTTACCGGGCCCAGCGTGAAAGAAAACTGGCGACCACGGGGCCGTACGCTCATGTGCGTCACCCGCAATACGTCGGCTTCATTCTGATTATGCTCGGCTTTTTATTCCAGTGGCCTACGCTCATCACCTTGATCATGTTTCCGATTCTGGTGACGATGTATGTCAAGCTTGCGCGACGTGAAGAAAAAGAAGTACAGGCCGACTTCGGCGAAAAGTACCGACGTTACAGGGACTCCACGCCTGCCTTTCTCCCGCGAATCAAGAGCGAGCAGCGGGCTAAGGAGACGTGAAAATTCAACCTCTAATGACAAATCTCTATGCCGGCCTGTCAGTCTCCCTACGTCCGATATCGAAGAAATGCATAAAATCTTAGCATTCAGGAGTGCCTGTCATGCCTGACGGAAATAACGTTGATTCTGCGTCCCTCGCGCCTTCCCGGAGACGCTTTGTCTTGACCATACTGGCTCTGATATCGGGGACCGTGGCGTCCGTACTCGGAGTTCCTCTTGCCGCCTTCTTCGCGCTTCCCGCCTTCAGGCGCGCGGAGCGCCGGTGGCTGGAGGTCGGACGGGTGTCTGACTTTGCGGAAGGGCGAATTCAAAAAGTCTTGGCAAAACCATTGATAGCTCAGGTCTGGCCCTACGAAACGCCTGCGGTGGCCCTGTACGTGGCGAACCACGGAAGTGAAACGTTTACCCTTTTCCACAACCACTGCACCCACGTGGGTTGTCCGGTCCATTGGAATGATCAGGCGAGTCGGTTTTTCAGTCCGTGTCACGGCGGTGTATTCGACCGAGAGGGGCGAGTCTTGGCCGGCCCGCCACCCCGCGCTTTGGACCGCTACGAGTATAAAATCGAGAACGGAATTCTATACGCCGGTCGGATTTACAAGGTGAATGAAGATCTGAGATTCCGCGAGTGGCATCACGTATAGGACAGGTGCTGGAGTGGTTCCAGGAGCGGCTCGGCACCCGTGAGCAGCTGAGCAAATTTCTTTATCGGCGACTGCCCGAGGGAACCACGTGGTGGCATACTCTGGGTAGCGCCACTCTGTTTTTGATTATCGTCCAGACGGTCACGGGTTTCTTCCTCGCCTTCTACTACGTCCCCTCTCCCGAGCATGCCTATGACAGTTTGATATACATCCAGGGTGAAATCCCTTTCGGTAATTTCGTCCGGGGATTGCACCATTGGGGCGCGAGCGTCACCGTGGTGGTTGTCTTCCTCCACATGTTGAGAGTCTTTTTCATGGGAGCGTATAAATATCCAAGAGAGCTATCCTGGATGGCAGGGGTGTGTCTTTTTCTGCTCATCTTGCTGTTCGGGTTTACGGGTTATCTTCTGTCCTGGGATCAGAAGGCCTATTGGGCTACCGTAGTAGGCACGCACATCGCCGGAACGGCTCCTCTGGTCGGTGATTACCTCTGGAGAATCCTTCAAGGGGGGACCGAGGTGGGGGCGCGGACCCTGGGGCGTTTCTACGCCGCCCATGTGCTTATTCTTCCCGCGGTGCTCTATGCGTTCGTCCTGGTCCATATCTCTATGGTGATTTATCAGGGCATTGCCCCGGTACCGAGGGGGAAGCTTGGTATCATAAGGAAGGACCGCTACAAGGAGGTTTATGAAAAATCCAAAGCCAAAGGGGAAAGTTTTTTGGAACACCTGTTCCGCGACGGCATCGTCTCCTTTCTGCTTTTTTTGGTTCTCGTCTGGATGGCCATCGCCTGGAAGGTCCCCATGGAAGAGCTGGCGGATCCGACCAGCACTACCTACGTGCCGCGGCCAGAATGGTACTTTTACTTCCTGTTTGAGCTTTTATGGCTTTTTCCCGGGGAATGGATTCCCGTTGCTACTTTCTACATCCCCGTTGCGGGTGTTCTGCTCCTTTACTCTATAAGTCTGCTCGACCAACCCGGCGATGCCAGGCGAGGAGAGAGGCTGTTCGTCGAAAAAGGCTGTGCAACCTGCCACAGCATTGGAGGAGAAGGCAAGATCGGACCGGATCTGAAACAATGGAAGCGCTACGGGTCGCCAATCCTATGGGCTGAGCTTATGTGGAATCATGCGTTAACCATGGAGCTGAAAATTCGGGATTTCGGTCTATCCTGGCCGCAGTTTGAAAGGAACGAAATGGTGGATCTAATTGCCTATATCCAGATGGAGATAGGCCTCCCCGGCGCATCGAAATGATCCGGGCCGCCACGCCAAGGTTTCTCAGGCTTGGAAAGAGGGTCGGATCGGGTTCCTAATTTTAAGAACAAGGTGTTTCTTTTTCATGGCATTGCAAGGGTAATTCCCGGGCACCTCGTAGTGATTTGGGGGCACATTTCTTGCGATATCGGTAAGATACGATATGGATAAACGCCGGGCACGGAATCGAAGGCCATAGATGCTGCAAGAAAGCAGGCACAGCCATCTCAATCGCTACCGGCAAATCGCCAATGCCCTGGCGCGCCACGGTCTCGGATACCTATTGGGGATGGTGGGCCTGGACCGCTATGTCCCATTTCATCACGGCTTGCTGGGTCATCCACGCCGGGAGGAACCCTACACCAGTCCCGAGCACGTTCGCATGGCACTGGAAGATATGGGAGCGGCATTTATCAAACTCGGCCAGATCTTGTCGAGCCGCCCTGACCTGCTGCCCCCGGATTATCAGGAAGAACTGGGGAAGCTTCAGGACTCCGCCCCGACAATCTCAGCAGACATTGTGAATGAGGTTATAGCCGCCGAGCTTGGCAGGTCTCCCACGGCCATCTTCGCCAATTTCAATCCAAAACCTCTGGCGGCTGCTTCCATCGGCCAGGTCCACGGAGCGACTCTACGCGATGGGAGTGAGGTCGTTGTCAAGATACGGCGGCCGGGTGTCGTCGAACAGATAGAGGAAGACCTGGAAATCCTTCACACCATGGCGGCCGCCGCCAGCCGGCGCTGGGAACTTGCCAGGCGCTACGATGTCGTGGGGCTGTCGCAGGAGTTCGCGCAGACGCTACGGGCCGAGCTCGACTATATCCGAGAGGGTCGGAACGCGGAGCGGTTCGCGGAGAACTTCTCCGATAATGCAGCCGTTCATGTTCCGGAAGTTTTCTGGGAACTCACCACGGCACGGGTGCTGACCCTGGAACGCATTCACGGGACCAAGATCGATGACCTGGCGGCTCTTGATGCCGCTGGCATCGATCGGGAGGAGCTGGCGGAGCGTGCTGCACGGGTGATCCTGAAAATGATCTTCGAAGACGGTTTCTTCCATGCGGATCCTCATGCGGGAAACTTCTTAGTCGAACGGGGAGGTCGGCTCGCAATCATCGACTTCGGTATGGTGGGCACCGTGGACACGCGCACCAGGGAGCAGCTGGTCGAGTTGCTATTTGCCGTGACCAGCCGTGATCCGGACCGGCTGGTGGACGCCTTCTTCGATCTTCGAATGCTTCAGCGGCACACGAACCGCGACGTCCTGCGCCGCGATTTTGAACACCTCTTGTCGCGTTACTACGGCCTGCCACTGGGCGAGATTGGCCTTGGTCCGTTGCTTACTGACACGTTGGCGGTGGTGCGACGCCATCGCTTGCAGCTTCCGACCAACCTTGCCCTGATGATCAAGACGCTGATTATGCACGAAGGCTTGGAGGTGCGCCTCGACCCGGAAATGCACATGACGAGCGTTCTCGCGCCGTACGCGGAAGAACTGATGCTCAGAGAGTATTCGCCGATTTTATGGGCTCGGCGCTTCGCTCGTGCAGGATTGGACGCGGCCCGGCTGGGCACGGAGCTGCCCCAGCAAGTGCATCGGCTAATCGGCGAGATTGAGCGTGGGAGCATTGAGGTCGGTATGAGGCCCGAGGGCTTCGAGCGGCTCGTCGGTCGTTTCGAACGCCTGGGCAACCGGGTCGTGTTGGGAATCATCGCGGCGGCGTTCGTTAACGGGTTGGCGTTGCTATTGTCGGTTTACCGGCCGGCGGGCTGGGACCAATGGTTTGGCACGATTGTCGCGGCGGGGTTTTTAATCGCTGCCGCAATCGGCGGCTATTTGGTATACGGCATCCTGCGTACGGGCCACGAAAAGCCGCTCTAGGCGAGCCGCATTGCGTTTCAAGGATATCGCGGATGAAAGGAGAATGAGATGGCTGGTAAAAAAACTCTGGTGCAACGGGTGGGCGGGCGCGCTGGTGCGACGGCAAGGAAAGGATTGCGCACGTTGTTGCCCGCAGCGGCGCGGTCGCATCTGAAGGCTTCTATTCGGGAGGCGCTTTTGACGTTCGAGAGCCTTTTCGATGAAGCGGTCAAGGCCCTGGATCGGGAACGGAGAAGCGAGACGCACGGTAAAAGCAAAAGACCGAGGAAGGCGCGGTGAGCCAATAGGACGGACCGCGGGGCCGTTTTCATGCCCAGATGGGCTTGAGAACGGCCTGATCAATAAGGGATAACGAGCGGCTGAAGGCGAGCGGTTGGCGCCTGGACAGCGCTATCGGTTTTCCTATGATTCGTTGCTTTCCGTTGTGCGAAGAATTGAGAGCGACCGGGGTGTTGTAATGCGCACTGATCGAAAGGGGTAGGAATATGGCGAGAGATGGATGCCGACGACGATCCATGACTTTCGGCACTATAATGCGTAAGGTGCTTTTGTTCTGGTGCCTAGGCGTTTTCTGGTTCTCTTCGCAGATCCAGGCTTATGAGGAGATAGCCGTCAACAATGGAGGGACGGTCAGAGGTTTTGTAAGACTGGAGGGGGAACGGCCGAGGCCTGAGCCGGTGGATATTTTCAAGTTCAAGGAGTTCTGTAAGGAGGTGCCCAACGAGGCGATCGTAATCGGGCCCCGGCGGGGAGTTCGCTACGCCGTGGTGACTCTTGAGGGGATTTCCAAGGGGAAAGCTCTCGAGCGGGAGGCGGTCTACGAGCTTGACAACCGGGAATGCCGTTTTGTGCCCCATGTCCAGGTTGCCGGCATCGGCCAAATTCTCCTGCTCCGGAACAACGACCCGATCCTCCACACGGCCCATGCCTTCTTTGGGAAGCAACCCCATTTCAATGCCGGCCTCTATCCGGGAAAGGTGGTTCGGAAATCCCTCGTCAGCATCGGTGTTACAAAGGTCATCTGCGAGGTACATCCGTGGATGAGCGCTTACATCGTAGTGACGGATCATCCTTATTCCGCGGTATCGGACGGTTACGGCGAATATGAAATTCGAGATATACCTCCTGGCAAATACAAGCTAAAGGTGTGGCATGAAATTCTTGAGGCTCGGGAGATAGAGGTTGAGGTTAAGGCCAAAGATGTATCGAATGCGGACTTTCTCTTAAGACTTTCTCGATGACCCGTTGACTTAAGTGACTCATCAATTCACATCTTCAATGGCCAAATGGGTGGACACATAGCATTGTCGGCAATCTCATCGCGCACGTAGGCATCGGTTGAACCGTACGCTCATATCCGTCATCCTCGAGACACTGGTTTTATACTTATCATGCCGGGGTCCTTATTCCAGTGGCCTCCTCTTGTCATCTTGATTATGTTTCCGATCTTGGTGGCGATGTACGTGAAGTCGGCTCGGCGCGAAGAAAGAGAGGCGCCGGCCGAATTTGGCGAAAAATGTAAACGTTATATGGCCTCGACGCTGTCTTTTTACCTCGCTTGGATACCGCTAGCCGGCAGAAAGCAGCGTAAATATGGCTTGCGTTCAGGTCGCTAAAGAGAAATAAATATATGCATCCATGAGGAACTCCGGAGGTGAATCAATGGAAACAATGAAGGATCCTGTCTGCGGGATGGCAGTTGACCCGGGCGAAGCTGCCGCAAAGCATGATTATGCAGGCGAGACCTATTACTTCTGCTGCAACCATTGCCTGGAAAAGTTCAAAAAAGAGCCGAAAAAATACGCAGCCAACGGAGATCGAGCGGTCCCGGACAGGGAAACCGAGTCCCAAACTCCCGCGGATTCGGGGGCAGTTTACATTTGTCCCATGGATCCCGAAGTACGTGAATCCAAACCGGGTCCGTGCCCCCAATGCGGTATGGCTTTAGAGCCCGAAACCGTTGCAGCCCCGATGACAAAAACTCAATACACCTGCCCCATGCACTCCGAAATCGTCCAGGACGGGCCCGGCTCCTGCCCCATTTGTGGGATGGCATTGGAACCGCGCACCATCACCATGGAAGAAGAGCCCAATCCCGAGCTGGAGCAGATGACCCGCCGGTTTTGGACCAGCGTTGTTCTTTCCGTGCCGGTTCTCTTCCTTGCGATGTCGGAGGCGATCCCCGGCCAACCGGTTCAGAGGGCATTCTCCCCTGCCCTGCTCTCCTGGATTCAGCTCATCCTTGCCACGCCGGTTGTCCTGTGGGGCGGCGGGTTTTTCTTCGAGCGCGGCTACGCGTCAATTGTCAACCGCAGCCTGAATATGTTCACGCTGATCGCCATCGGCGTGGGTACGGCTTATGTTTACAGCGTTATTGCGGCGCTTTTCCCCCGAATCTTCCCGGCTTCCTTTCGAGGAGCCCATGGTGAAGTCGCCATCTACTTTGAGGCGGCGGCCGTGATCACGACGCTCGTCATTTTGGGCCAGGTGCTGGAGCTTAAGGCTCGAAGCCGGACGAGCATGGCAATCAAAGCCCTTTTGGGGCTCGCCCCCAAGACTGCCCGCGTCTTGCGGGATGACGGCACAGAGAAAGACGTTCCTTTAGATCAGGTAAAGCCCGGTGACCGTCTTCGGGTCCGTCCTGGAGAAAAAGTACCCGTGGACGGAGTGGTCCTGGAGGGGGCGAGTTCGGTGGACGAATCCATGGTCACCGGAGAGCCTATCCCTGTAGAAAAAACAAAGGATACCCGGGTAACCGGGGCAACCGTCAACGGAACGGGAAGTTTTGTGATGCGAGCGGAGCGGGTGGGAAGCGAAACATTGCTTGCCCAGATTGTCCGCATGGTCAGCGAGGCGCAGCGCAGCCGCGCGCCCATCCAGAAGCTTGCAGACGTAGTCTCCGGTTACTTTGTCCCCGCGGTCGTCTTGATTGCGATTTTGACCTTCATCGTCTGGAGCCTTGTTGGGCCCGAACCGCGCATGGCCCATGCGTTGGTAAATGCCGTGGCGGTACTCATCATCGCCTGTCCATGCGCTCTTGGGTTGGCAACCCCAATGTCCATCATGGTGGGAACGGGACGCGGGGCGTTAGCGGGTGTACTCATCAAGAACGCCGAGGCGCTGGAAATCCTGGAGAAGGTGGATACTCTCGTTGTGGATAAGACCGGTACTTTGACGGAAGGGAAACCCCGTCTAGCCTCTTTGCTATCGGGTGAGGGGATTGACGACGGAACACTGCTCAGGCTTGCGGCCAGCTTGGAACGCGGGAGCGAACATCCTCTGGCGGCGGCGATCGTTGCGGCGGCCAAGGAGAAAGGAATCCGCTTGTCGGAAGCAACCGGGTTTCAGGCACTGACGGGAAGAGGAATTACCGGTACCGTCGATGGTAAGCCGGTCGGGTTAGGGAATCAGAAGCTCCTCGAAGAGCTGAAAATTCAAGCCAATGCTTTTTCCGTAAAGGCCGATGAGCTCCGCAAAGAAGGACAAACCGTGATGTTTGTCGTTGTGGACGGCAAAGTCCAGGGACTGGTCGGTGTCGCGGACCCCATAAAGAAATCGACACCGGAGGCGATTCGACTCCTCCATGAAGACCATGTGGGAATCGTCATGCTGACGGGAGATAACCGAATCACGGCGGAAGCGGTGGCCCGGCAGCTTAACATCGACAAAATCGAAGCTGAGATCTTGCCCGAACAGAAGGGCGATATTGTCAAGCGCCTCCAGCGGGAAGGGCGAAAGGTCGCCATGGCCGGGGACGGGATCAATGACGCTCCAGCCCTGGCGCAGGCTCACGTGGGCATCGCCATGGGCACCGGCACGGACGTCGCCATGGAAAGCGCCGGAGTCACCCTGGTCAAAGGCGATCTGCGGGGCATTGCAAAGGCGCGGAGACTCAGCCGGGGCACCATGCGCAATATCCGGCAGAATCTCTTTTTTGCCTTCATCTATAACACCTTAGGGATCCCCATTGCGGCGGGTGTCCTCTACCCCGCATTCGGGTTACTCCTGAGCCCGATCATCGCCAGCGCAGCCATGACCTTCAGCTCGGTGTCCGTCATTAGCAATGCGCTGCGGCTGAGGAGGCTGTCTTTATAAAATACGGTCCATCTCGAGTGTTGGGTTTTTCAGGGAAAAAAGTAATAGGGCGTGCTAGTAAGCGACGGAGCCAACGATAAGGCGGTTTTGGCCTCGCAACGGAACCATTGGGAGAATACGTTTCTCTCGAAGCCCGAGATGTTTGGCCGAAACCCCGGCTACGCCGGTTTGAAGGCGGGCGAGAACTCCCGGAGCCGGATGCTGGCCAGAGTAGAGACACGCTCTTTTTCGCTCGCAAGGGGTTTCAGGTTTACGCGCTGGACTACAGCGAGAAAGGGCTCAAGAATATTGCGGAAAACACTCTAGCCTTGGGCCTATCGGACCCGATCCAAGTCCTTCGCCATGATGCGCGAGACCCGCTTCAGTTCTCCGATGCATCTTTCGACGGATGCTTTTCCCACATGCTTTTTTGTATGGCGCTGGCCACCTCCGGGCTCCAATTTTCAAAGTATTACAGAAATCTTGACTTTCTCATTATTAGCTGAAATGATAGTCTCTAAGTAGACGACTCTATGGACAAAAGTAACCGAAAAATCGTTTCCTCTGCTATTGTCCTGGTCTTTGCGCTTGGGATTGTATGTCTGAGTCTTGCCGCTCCTGGTTTAGCTGCCACGCAAAAGAAAAACGGTCACCTGCCGCAAAAATGCGCTGAGGGCATGGATTGCAGCGAGTCGAGTTATATTTGTCCATTTGGGTCAGCTTCGTTACGCGCAGCCGGCCCCGGGCGCCCATGGCCTATCTTGGATCATTTTCCGCAAAATGGCACGCTTTTCATTGCAACAGGTTTTTCGTCAAGCGCGTTTCGGGAGATAAGTTCGACATACCTGTGGAGTCGTTCCCCGGACCGGATAGTTTTTGCCAATAAAGTCCCCATTCACATTCTCAATTCTGTTCTGACCCTCTGATTCCTCTCAAATAGGTTTTTCTATTGTCCACGGTTCATTGTCTAGGGGACGGACCGGGGGTGTATTCAACCAGGCAAAAATTGTTATCACGGAGGTCGTGGAAGTGAAAAAGTTTTTCCTATTGGCATCGATCGCCCTTTTGTTTGTTTCCGGCGTGGCCCTGGCTCAACAGTCGGCGGAGCAAGACAGTTCCTCCACGCGGGGAATGATGCGAGGGATGATGAGTGGAGAGGAGGTAGGCAACGTAATGTCTGGAATGGGGGGGATGACGGAGATGATGGGGCGGATGACCAAGATGATGGATCAATGCAGTGCGATGATGGGATCTGAAGAAACCAAGGGGGATCAGAAGGGGGTTGAAAAGGAGTAAATGGTACTGGTGGATCGGAAAAGCGCCTTCCGGGTCTTTCCGCCGGTACTTTTGCTCTTTTTGCTGCTGAGTTCTGCGGAGGCATTCTTTCATCGAAAAAAGGCGGCCCCGGCGATTCCGAGCGACTATTTTAAGAAGCTCGGCATTGCAAGGCCTGAAAAGAAGATCCCTGCCCCGGACTTTACCCTTGAAGCTCTGTCCGGCAAACCGTGGAGTCTTAAGAGGGCGAGGGGCAAGGTGATCTTTCTCAACTTCTGGGCTACCTGGTGTGTCCCCTGCCGTCAGGAGATGCCGACGATGGAGAAGCTCCATAGGGAGTTTAAGGAGCATGGTCTGGAGGTTGTGGCGGTGAACATCAAAGAGAGCAAGAAAGAGGTTCGAGAATTCTTTGATGAGCTGGGTCTGACCTTTACCGCCCTGCTGGACACGGACGGTACGGTCTCCCAAGAATACGGCGCCTGGTCCATTCCGATGACTTACATCATTAATCAAAAGGGGGAGTTCGTAGGCAAGGTAATGGGTTACAGGAAGTGGGACAGCTCTCAGGCTCACGCTCTTTTTCGAGACCTGCTGGCTGAAAAGCCGTAACGGAGAATAGTCACGATTATGGATGGAATGGGTATGATGGCTTGGGGGGTCCTCAGCCTTCTCGTGGGCCTGCTGTTAATATTCCTTTTTATTCTGGGGGTTGCCGCTGCTATCAAATGGCTTTGGAAGGACAGGAGTTTTGCCGCTAGTGGGGAGGGCGAAACACCGTTGCATGTTCTGAAGAAGCGCTATGCGCGGGGTGAGATCGGGAAAGAGGAGTATGAGCGAGTTAAGAAAGATATCGAATAGCCTTTTGGGAGGCAAGGTGAAAAGCAGGCGTTTCTTTTTGTCCCTTACGGCCTTACTGATTCTGGCACTAGCCGGGCAGAAACGTCTCCATGCGCAGCCCGGAGCCGATGTAAGACTTGGGGAAAAGGTTTATAGAGAGAGTTGCTCAGCCTGTCACGGGCTTGGGGGTAACGGACGGGGGCAGGCAGCCTCCGCCTTGAAGACCAAACCGAGAGACTTTACTACAGGCATCTACAAATTCCGTTCCACGCCCTCGGGTTCCTTACCGATTGACCAGGACATTGTCCGCACCATTGCCAGGGGCGTGAGAGGGACGGCTATGCTGCCCCAGCTTCACCTGTCCCAAGAGGAGACCTGGGCGGTAACGCAGTACATCAAGACTTTCTCGGTCCGATTCAA